>Ga0307507_10003762_pt1 | contig 28490 bp, 7 predicted proteins | sample 7_EM_MG_FD_207223 | JGI IMG/M metagenome (GOLD analysis project Ga0307507, IMG submission 207223) | Populus trichocarpa ectomycorrhiza microbial communities from riparian zone in the Pacific Northwest, United States - 7_EM | ecosystem: Host-associated > Plants > Roots > Unclassified | place... | reverse complement strand
CAATTACGGAGGCTGTATATAGGTGGTTTCATTTTTCAAGTACCGCTAGTGTATAATTACAGCACCTGTCGTACCGAACGCGTGCTTACGCGTACGGTACACCAACTACGCGTTTACGCGTTCGGTGTACTAACCACCCGCTTACGTGTCTAGTGCACCCCTAAAGCACTAACTAATCAGGGGGAGGTCGCATCAGTATATAGACCACGTAGTCTGCTTTAATACAAGAGACAGTCACCACCATCCCAAAGAGCATACAATACTATACGTATTTCGTGCCCCGGGATACAACTCACTCGTGCTATTAAGTTAGTACAAATAGTTAGTTTCCTCTACTAGCCTTTCTTCTTTTTTATTAATAATTTAGTTAATTTTATATAAGCTAGTTATAAAGACTTTCTTATCCTTTTAATATATATTAAAGTAAAAACCTATAGCACTAATTGCCGCAATATCTACTATAGGGGTATTATATAGTAGTAGGGATGTCCATAGCCTTAGGGGCTTTTAGTATATTAGCGTTATCCTTACTTTCTTTAGCTCTTACTATATCTTCTAAAGGTTATCTTTTATATCCTATTAGTATATCCTCTTCTATATTATCCAGATCTCCATAATTTAAAAGTTGTCTATATTACTATCTATTCTACTTTTATAAGTAGAGTCCTTCTTAACTATAGTACTTTAAGGGAGTATTATTATTAGTATAGAGTTCTTACTGGCCTTATAGCGGGCATCTTCTTAGGTAAAGGCTAGGTTGCGGTCCCTAACATCCTATTAATAAATAGGGTTTAGCCCTTATAGCTAATATCTTATAGTTAATCTAAATTTCTCTAATAAAGGAGGGTAATTTTAATCTATTCTCTAGCTAAATAAACTATCTTTATTATATATTTAGCTAAATATTAAAATAGGACATCTATTTTTGGCTAAGGATTATATTATAAACCCTATATCAGGAAAAAAAAATTTGGGCGTGTTGTTGTAGTTTGCGGCAACTTGCCGCAAACTGTACGATCGCGGTAGTAGTATATGGTGGTTAGCGATTCGCACAAACCGCACGTTTTGCAGCAAACCCGTAGCATTCGCAAGCAAAACGCAGTAAAATGCCTAAATACTAAACCAGCACCAGCACCCCAAAACCAAACTGTACAAATCGTGCGAATCGTACAAATTGTACGAATTATATAACGTATGTGATGGGGTTATGAAGGTGTCCCTAGTTATGACCGATTTGAAAATCAAAATTTGCCAAACCGCTGATTTGGTAATAAATAATTAGTAAAAGCCACTATAAGTTATTATATTATTAGTAAGAAGTCTTAAAGCCATAAATATATATATTATAGAGTCTATATAAAGTCGATTTTTGATATTTTAGTTAGAGCTGCTGGCGGAAAGTAACTGTGAAAACTTCTACCGGGCGCGGGCGCAGGCGTGGGCGCGGAGGCGCTCAGGTAGCAGCACCCAAATTAGTTCGCGCGACAACTTAGAGCCTCGTGCAGAGCCTTTGTACGTAGAGCTTCGTGTAGAGCCTCGTGCAAAGCTTCGTGCAGAGCCTCGTGCAGAGCCTCGTGCAGAGCTTCGTGCAGAGCCTCGTGCAGAGCTTCGTGCAGAGCCTCGTGCAGAGCTTCGTGCAGAGCCTCGTGCAGAGCTTCGTGCAGAGCCTCGTGCAGAGCTTCGTGCAGAGCCTCGTGTAGAGCTTCGTGCAGAGCCTCGTGTAGAGCTTCGTGCAGAGCCTTGTGTAGAGCTTTGTGCAGAGCCTTGTGTAGAGCTCCGTGCAGAGCCTCGTGTAGAGCTTTGTGCAGAGCTTTGTGCAGAGCTTTGTGCAGAGCTTTATAGTTATAGCATTAGGGAGGTGTCACTTAAGAAGAGGGGGGGGGGGGGGTGGCAGGGGATATGTTCCTGCTAGGAGCCTGTATATCTACAGTAAATCGCTATAAGTTACCACAAATTGCTAAAAAATTTCTTAATGTGCTGCATAATACGCGAATTGCTTATATAGGTTAGTAAGTCACTGTAAATTACTGTGAATTGCTTGCGTAGGTTAGCAAGTTGCTGCAAATTGCCGCGAATCGCCAAAATCGCGACTTACGCAGGTTTTGCAGACCCCGAATTTTCAGCGCCTAAAAAAAATCCTGATATAGGTCTAAAATACAGAAGGGGATACTAAACTAGCGTTGTCTATTAATAGTAATATATAGCTTTAAGATATAGGTAACTAGCTTACTAGCTTAACTATTATAGCCTTTTACTTAAATAGGCTTCTCTAGTTAGGTAGCATTTATATTTAAAAACTTAGTAATATTATTTATATAAATAGTATTTATAAAGGTAAGGCTATTTACTCTAGTGTTAATAAGGGCAGTTATATTAACTCTATATCTATTTTAAGATACTATATATAAAACTATAAAGTATTTTCTACCTATTAGCTAACTTTGTTACGGACGCTTTAAGTACAATATTACAACTACTTAGAGAAGAGTTGGAAGAAGCTAGTTGGTTAATCAAGGCACGGTCTAGGATGGATCTGGTAGAACCATATAATAAGGAATAGTAAGCGAGTCACATAATATTATACGCAGTATACGCAGTGTACGGAAGGTACGTATATTATATACAAGAGAGGATTTCTTAGGAGTTAGGATGTATACTTAAAGGACCACAGTCCCTGTGACGGCTCGAACCATTGAACAAACGTCTTGACGAATACTTGAACAAATGCTTCCAAGATGAAGCGAACGAATGCTGTATTACGAAGATATTAAGCTGAGGAGCAAGAGAAGGTGGTGAGGCCACGTCTATATATACATGCCAAGTCCTAAGCGAACCCCTGACTAGGTGACGCGCTCCAGCACCGTCACATTACCCCCCCCTTTGAAAAAGCCTGCCCTCAGGCTTTACTCTCCAGGTGCTGTCTACCTTGTATACAGGAAAAAGCAGATTAAATTTCACCCCTTTATAACCAACGAATTTCCTCATCCATACCTAATTCCGATTCTAATCTCTACTGGCGGAGAGTCTCTATATCAATCTGTTTCCTATATGGTTATAACAAACAGTCTGCAACCTAGTGGTCGTGTGCACTATATCGCGTGCAACGTCCTTCCAATCTATATTGTTCTCGGTAAGCTGGTGACATTAATCAAGCGTGGGGCCCCGTGGGGGGGCTAGTAGATTATAGGGTAGATTAAGGGCTAGGGATACTAACTACATTAATCCCAATAGCACCGATATCCATAGGCTCCGATCCGCGTTGGTAGTTACCGTTGCTAGAAGGTTGTACTGTAGAATAAGAAGACAATCGGCCAGCTAGTTGTTAAACAATTCGAACAAAATCGGAATATTTTTTCGGCAGATTAAGCTGTTAATTAAGCCTACTGCGGATAGTAGAGCTCAGCCTATTCCTAAATATTAATATCTTATTAATGTCTGGCCAATCCTGCCTACTTACCTCGTACAGAACGCGTTCGAATTTTGATATATAGGTTGGTACTAAATCGTTGCCTTAACGTAGGGACAGCAGCCTATCTTCTGCCTCTTAAACCTTGTTCGGATTATCGTATACCCATACCAACTAATCTAGAATCGTATTGTAATCCTATATATTTAACTTCTCTGCCTGTCCAAGCTGGGGGAGAACCATTGCCTGTACACTACTATTAAGATTTAAGTATACGTAGTAGAACTGCGCAACTGTATCGCCAATAGCCGCACCATCAACCCGTAGCTTTGCCTTAATCGACGGCAGCCAAGTGTCGAATTTATGAGAATATCCGTTGAACTTTTCGGGGTCTAGAAGGGAGGGTTTTAGTCGAGAGGGGGTGGTCAAATTAGAACGTAAAAATTAGATCTCCGCCTATAGCTGTCCGACTTGGGCCTGTAAATCTGCAAGAGCCTGCATCGGATCCATTTCGATGAAAGAAAGTGATAATAAAAAAGAGACGCGAGCCTAGGGTACCTAAGACCTGAACCTAAGAACCTGAGATACCGCAGCCTGTATACGACTGGGGAGCTTAATATAATGTGACGGCTCGAACCATTAAACAAACGTCTTAACGAATACTTGAACAAATGCTTCCAAGATGAAGCGAACGAATGCTGTATTACGAAGATATTAAGCTGAGGAGCAAGAGAAGGTGGTGAGGCCACGTCCATATACACATGCCAAGTCCTAAGCGAACCCCTGACTAGGTGACGCGCTCCAGCGCCGTCACAGTCCCTACCTAGATAGTTCTTTCTTTATAGTAAATCTCAGAATATAATTAGAATTAATCTATTAGGCAACCACTCCACCAGTTATTATCTTGTACTGTTACATTATTATCTTATTTAAATATCTATACACCTAGCCCATCACCATAGTTCTTGCTACAAGGTTCCGTTACATATTTACTACCTAGTTATAGTATTAACAAGTCAAATAATATGCCACCTAAAGCACTAGTTACGTTAACGCCAACAGCAGTAACCACCTTAGGTACCAGCAGGGACACTAGTATAGGGGGCACTAATTCGCAACTAGTTACAGTTAGATAGTTATAGGAAATGGTTAACCAGCTACAGGGCAATAATAAAGTACTTAAAGATAGAATTAATGGCATCAGAGTAGCTAAGGTTAAGCTACCTTTAATTAAGCAATTCTTAGGTAAGAAGTTAAAACTTAAGGGATTTCTAACGCAAATGCACTTTAAGGTTATATAAGAAGGAGCAAAACTAGCAATAACTATAGATTAAGTAGCGTACGCAGGACTGTTCTTAACAGAAAGAGCACTTAAGTGGTTTAAACCATACCTTACGGAAATACAGGTGAGCGGCATATTAACTACTAACCAAGATGTTCGGTATATGTTCTTAAGTTAGAATGGGTTCGCGGAATAGTTAACGCAGATATTTAGAGACCCTAAGGCAACAACCATAGCGGAAAAAAAACTCCAAAATCTAGTATAACGCACTTTAGCAATTAAGTATACTATACAGTTTTAAACGCTTATAATATAGGTCAAGTGGAATAATAAGGCGCTTATAGTACAGTATAAATAGGGACTTAAGGCAAAAGTCCAGGACGTAATTATCCTAATAGAAGATGCGGACACCCTAAGGGAATTAATTAATTAAGTAATTAAGATTAATAATAGGATCTACTAAAGGGAGCAGACTAAGAAAGGTTAGGATAGAGTTCTATAGTTATATAAGGCGCAGAGTACGCATTAATAGATATAAAGTTATAAACTATAGAATAGTGGACTAGAGCTAATAGACCTAAGCAGTACCAAAGAATCCAGATAATAGAATAAGAAACTATAGAAACCTAAAGGTTAAGGATTAAGTAATTATAGGACTAAGGAGCAGAGGCCAAACTAGGGATCTTAGTAGTAGAAGATGTTTAGGCAGACTCTATAACAAGAAAAATGGTTTAAAAAAGGAGCTTATATAAATTGCGGAAAACAGGGTTATTTTACCAAAGACTATAGAGGTAGTTAGAGTAACTATACGGTAAAGGGCACTAGGTTGTTAGAGTATAATAACGCGGATATAGGGATGTTGCGCGGGACTAAGGAGTGTTTAATTAAGCACTTCGCGTTTTATTACAACAACGCATGCCAAATTTATAAGAACGCTAAGTATGGCGCAAGCTATTAGCCATAAGAGCCAGAGTTAAGAGGACTTAAAGGAACTAAAGAGTTAGATAAAGAACAAGATTAACTCTACAAGCTGGATTAAGATGTTATAGCAACATATAGATAAAGATCAGTAACAATAATAATGGAGTTGGAGTACTTATTAATTAATAGTAATAAGGAAGAAAATAAGGCTAACTAGGGGCACTTAAACCTTAATAACATAATAAAAGCAGAGACTAAGACCACTATAGAACGCGGTTCAGTAACAGGTATTATAATACCATTAAATACGGAATCTATCGCTTTACAAGACGGAAGGAGCAATATTTAAAGATAATTAAGCAAGCAGACAACTGCTAGTGCTAGCTTACTACTCGGTAAAGGCAAAAGGCTATAGGCTTAAGATTTTTAAGATAAGATAAGATACACCCAAGGACCTATAACAGACGAAAACCAATAGGAAAGGGCAGCGGCTTAGTTTAGAGGAAAATAAACAAGTATAGGACGCAAGTTTAAGAACCACAAGTTTGGAGAATAAGTAAGGACGTCAGTTCTAGGTAAATATAGTGTTTAGCCTAAAGATTAAAAAGTTAATACTAAGATTAAAAAGCAAGACGACTTTAAGGATCTAGCTACAAGACATAGAAAATAAGAAACTATAGATAAGTTTAGGTAAAGAATTATCGCATAGTAAGAGCAAAAGCTAGACAAGAGATTAGCTACGCTAGGTTATACAAAGGATAGAGCACCTATATAAAGAATCACTAATAGGCCTAAGGCAGGGACGCCTAAAGCAAAATAGTTAGATAAACTGGAATAAGAAAAGGATCTAGGGATTCTAACTAGATTTAAAGAAAGGCACACTAAAGGTTGTTATAACACAGTAATAATAAGGTACTTTCTAATAGACAAACTATATACACTAAACCAGCTATATAGAAAGTAGTATAGGCAACGGCACAATAACAAATAGGAAGATTTCTACATATAGCTAGACAAAAAAGTTGTTTAAGACCAACCCATTACAGAGAAACGCATAAGTCATATTAAAGGAGCATTAATTATAACATTAAAGAGCCTAAAAGAAGGATCTAGGGACTAGAGAAATAAAAGATAAATCTTAGTATCCATAAATAAGAGACTAATAGTTAAATTAGTTAGATAGAGGTTTAAACTTAAGAACGGAGACAAGTTAAGAGTTAACCTAGGTCACTTAACGCATTATATATTATTATGGATAGCTTATATAGATAATACGTATAATATATATAGAGCACTAAAGGACAAAAACCAGAAGTACCTAATAAGGATATATTAGGCACCGGATAAAAGAAGGTTTAGAGACACTAAGTATATATATAGATAGCACCCAGTAGAAGTACAGAGTTAAAGGGACCTAATACTTTAACTAGGAAGATTCCTTATAGAAGAATGCCTAAAGGGATAATAGTGGTAGAATTATCCAGAGAACACTTATCTATAGCACGTAGAGGAAAAGAAATAAACTAAGTATTGGCTAAGAGAGGACTAAGTACAAGCAGGATCTAGCAGCTAATAGTTAGGAAAAGGGGAGGCCTATAGAACCAGAGGGAGCCAGTAGTAGAGCCTTAGACCCCTAAGGGAATTTAAAAACAATACCTAAGTTTATAAATTAAGTAGTAAGATTAACAGTTTAAAGCACTAGTAGACAGTAGAGTAATAAGGAACCATATATTACTAGTAGCAGTAAAAAGGATAGGGTTACTATATAGACAAAAGGAACACCTATATCTACTTATAATAATTTTAGGAGATCTAATAGCCTATAGAGGAGGCATTATTAATCTTAAAATAGGACCTATTCAGTTAACTATTAAAGGGAGACCAGTCTAGATGTCTTTTAATATCCTACTATTAGGGAAGGACAAGGCGATACTAGAAATACCTTAGTTATAGAAATATAATCTAAGGGTTAATTAGGTTACAGGTTAGGTTAATATTAAGGATACTTAATAACATAAGATGTAATAGTAAACTAAGTTAGTATAGTACTAAGTTAGAGCGATATATAAAGAGACTAAGCAAAGCTTAAGTTATGTACTAAAGAGATACCATAAGTATAGAAAAAAGTTATGGTTATTAGAGAGTGAAAAGCTGTTAGAATATATAGCGTGGGACTATAAGATAGAGTGAAAACTAGGAATAAGTCTAAGGTTCTTTTTAATTTATAAGCTTACTAAAACAGAGTTAGTAGCGCTTAAGGAGTTTGTCTAGGAGAACTTATAAAAGGGATATATTAGACCATTACAGTTATTAGCAGGATATCCAGTACTATTTATCCTAAAGAAAAATAAAAAACTTAGGATATGCATTAACTATAGACAGTTAAACAGCATTATATAAAAGGATAGGTATCTTTTACCCTTAATTAGCGAAATCCAAGACAGAATAGGCAACATAAAGATCTTTATAAAGATAGATCTAAGGTAGGCATACCATTAAATTAAAATTAAGGAAGACGATAAATAGAAGGCAGCCTTTAGGTTAAAGAAAGGACTATATAAACCATTAGTTATACAATTTAGGCTTATAAACGCACTAGCAATATTCTAAAAGCAAATTAATAGTATATTAGGAGAACACCTAGACAAGTTTATTATAGCATATCTTAATAATATTATTATCTACTTAGAGAGTAAGAAAGAATATAGAAAATATATTAAATAGGTCTTAAAAAGACTACAAGAAGAAAAGATACTAGTAGTAATTAAGAAATGCAAGTTCTTTACTAGAAAAACTGATTTTATTAAATTTATTATTAAACTAGGAAAAATTAGTATAGACCTAAAGAAAGTAGAAGCTATAGTAAGTTAGCAAAAACTAGAGAATGTTATGTAGTTAAGGTTGTTTCTAGGGTTTTGCAACTACTATAGGAGGTTTATAACATAGTGATTAAAAAGTATTAAGCTATTTATAAGACTTATAAAAAAAGAGGAACTGTAGGTATAGGGTAGTAAGTAAAGGAAGTTATTTAAAGAACTTAAGGAGTTATTTACCTAAGATCTAATCCTTAAGATCTACTAGCTAAAGTTAGAGATGGTTATAGAAACAGATGCATTAAACTTTGTACTAGGAGTATATTTACTATAGAAGCATTTAAACGCATAGCATCTAATAGCGTACTATAGTTAGAAGATAACACTACTAGAGTTAAACTATAACATCTATAATAAGGAGTTGTTAGGTATAGTTATAGTACTTAAGGAATAGAGAGCATTCTTATAAGGTATAGAAAAACTATTTGTAGTTAAGATGGACTATAAGAACCTTATAGGGTTCCTAATAATAAAGGAACTAAACTAAAGATAGGTTAGGTAGGCGGAAATGCTTATAGAGTATTATTTTAAGATTTAGTATACTAAGGGTATAGATAATGCACGAGCAGACGCTCTAAGTAGAAAAGCTAAATTATAGAATAATAAAAAGCTATTAGGAGCTTTACTGTGACAGGATTAAGACGGATTAATTAGGTATAATTATCCAAAGATTGTAGTGACTAGAGAAGGTTAGGTTTATAAATTACCAGAGAGTAATTAGACATAAAAGATCTAAGAAGTATAGGCAGAGGATCTAGACTTAGAGTAGTATAAGAATAGGGAAGCAACCTATATTCTAAGGGCAATAGTAGAAGAATTTATAAAAGAGTTTTATAGGGGAATAATATAAGGACATAACAGAGCTATAGGCTTAGTGTTAAGACTTTAGGAAGAGTATATTATTTAAGGAATCTAGGGACTAGTAAGACAAGTTATAAAGGAATATCCAGATTGCTAAAGAAACAAACTAATAAGGTATAAGCTATACGGAGGGCTATAACCTATTAAAACACTAGAAAGACTATAGGAGGTTATATTATAGGACTTTATTATTAAGTTACTAAAGTTAAAAGATCCTATTACTGGACAAGATCATAATATAATTTTAGTAATAGTGAATAAGCTAATAAAGTAGGGATACTTTATAGTATATATAGAAGAAATATCCGTAGAGGATATGGCTAGAATTTATATTAAGGAAGTATTTATAAGACATAAAGCACTAATAAAGATTATATTAGATAGAGATCCAAGATTTATAGCAGCATTTTAGGAAGTGTTCTTAGTAGAATAAGGGGTTTAAGTAGCAACGTTAACTGTATATTACCCGCAAACAGATGGCCAGATAGAAAGACTAAACTAGATACTAAAGCAGTATCTAAGGCACTATATCAATTATGCATAAAATAATTGGGTATTGTTGTTACCAGTTGCACAGTTTATATACAATGCTATACTATAGGAGGGGATAGGTATATTACCTTTTAAGGCAAACTATGGCTATAAGCTAAGGTTATTATTATCGCTACAATAAGTAAAGAAAATAAGTAGTATAGCTAAAGAAAGAATGGAGACACTAATAAATCTTTATAATCACCTTAAAGAAATAGCTAAACTGGTATAAAAAAGGATAAAAAGGTACTATAACACTAAGAGATCTAAGGGACCAGATCTTAAGGAGGGGGACAAAGTGTGGCTACTATACAAAAATTTTAAGAGTTAACAACTAAACAGGAAGTTAGACCATATTAGACTAGAACCGTTTATAGTTAAAGTAAAGGTTTTAGAAGTCATATATAGACTTAACCTACCCGCAAAAATGAGAATCTACCCTATACAATATATTGCAATATTAGAACCAGTATATAGGAGTATTAAACCACCAATCTATAAGGCAGACATGTATAGAGGATAAGAAAAAGACAAATGGCAAGTTTTAAAGATTGTTCGTTATAAGGACGTTAATAATAAAACATAGTATAAAGTAAAGTAGATAGGCTACACGGAGATTACCTAGGAGCCACTAAGTAACCTAGAGAACGCTATAGAAAAGGTATAGGAGTATTAAAAGAAAATAGGTTAGGCAGTAATAGGGAAGAGTTGCTAAAAAATAAGTTACCTAAGGGGGACCTAAGAGGGATACCTAGTAATATACTTAGAGTTATTTCCTTTGCCGGAGATACTACTCTCTTATTACCTAGCTCGTCCAGACCCTGTTAAACAAGTTTCTACTCCTTAGAACGAACCTTCTTACGCACCTTCTTAAGATAAAGTAGCTGAGTAGATGCCGTGATATAGGCCTCCAGAGCCTTCTACTCCGCGTTATAAGAACAATTAAGTTTAGCAAAAGCTTACGCTAGGTCACTATTAAGTTTTATAGCAGCGGATTAAACCTAGGACCCTAGTAGCAATTAACAAGGGAACTAGAAGACTGTTAAGAGTAATAGAATACGTATACTTAGTATTAAAAGAGGAGCGAACGTCGCAGGACAACTGTATATTTGCTTTAGTACACTCTAAACAAGAAGAGGGTTACTAAGACAAGGGACTTACCAACGCAATATAAACCAGCCCCTCTTTCGTATAACAGGAATATAGAGATAGCATAATCTCACTAAAAAACAATATCGCAGCAACTATATAAGCATAACGTTGCGCTTATAAAGAAGAAGAGGCTTTAGGTATAGTAAGTAAAGATATTAACCAAATTAATTAGACGGACGTTATACCTCTAGTAGATAACTTAGAGATATTAGGAATCTTTAAGAACGAAAATAAAAAGGAGGGAGATAGTATTATAGACGCTTTAAGTACAATGTTATAACTACTTAGAGAAGAGTTAGAAGAAGCTAGTTAGTTAATTAAGGTACAGTCCAGGATAGATCTAGTAGAACCATGTAATAAGGAATGGTAAGTAAGTTACATAATGTTATACGCAGTATATGTAGTATACAGAAGGTACGTATTGTCACGGGACTGCCCGTGACACGCGCTACGCTAGACGAGTAGCTTTCCTTTCCTTATTTGATATTGCTTGGCAGATAGTTTATCCGCCCCAATTGCCCCTATATAGGTTCGCCCACAGCTGCATTCTTATTAAGCTCTCCAGCAATCCTCTTAAGTCTCCATAACAGCCATACGTAGCTATTAATTCTATAAATCTAATACTTGTTTATCTAGTGTTTGCATGTAATATATTATCATTATAACATTAGGATTGCTTACACCGTCTAGCCAGCCAGACATATCCTGTCTTCTTCTTTCTAGCCCCAATTTTTTCTTCTTCTTTTCCAGACCCTAATCTAGACCCAGCCAGCTCTTCTCCTACTATAGGTAGCTATAGTAGGAGCTCTAGTTTCCAGACCCCTAATCCAGACCACTGGCACCGTACTGCTACTAGGAGAGCTATATGCTCCCTAGTCCTAACCCAGACCGCTAGTACCGTACTACTACCCCCAATCTAGATTGCTGGTATTGTACTGCTACTAGGTAGAGCTGTATACTCCCTAGTCCTAACCCAGATTACTAGCACTGTACTGCTACTAGAAAAGCTATATGCTCCCTAGTCCTAACCCCAATCATTGGCATCGTACTGCTACCTCTAGACACGTTGTTGGCACCGTACTGCTACTGCTCAACTCAGTTGCTGGCATCATACTGCTACCCTCTAGACCCGTCGCTGGCATCATACTGCTACTGCTCATCAGTCCAGACCCGCCCAACGTCAATAATAGCGCAAAGCTATCGCGGACTCTCCATGTAGAGTCTTTAACGTATCCAGACCAAATCTTTCCCGTCCTCCTTTCCAGACCCGACACCAGTTACTAGCACCATACTACCACCTCCAGACCTGTCGCTTGCATTATACTGCTACTCCAGACCTATCACTTGCATCGTACTACTACTCCAGACCTGTTGCTTGCATCATACTGCTACTCCAGACCTGTCGCTTACATTATACTGCTACTCCAGACCTGTCGCTTGCATCATACTGCTACTCCAGACCTGTCGCTTACATTATACTGCTACTCCAGACCTGTCGCTTGCATCGTACTACTACTCCAGACCTGTCGCTTGCATCATACTGCTACTCCAGACCTGTCGCTTGCATCGTACTGCTACTCCAGACACGTCGCTTGCACCGTACTGCTACCCAGACACGTCGCTTGCATCGTACTGCTACCCAGACACGCCGCTTGCACCGTACTACTACATCCAGACCTGTCGCTAGCAACGTACTGCTACCTCCCAACCTATTGCTAGCATCGTACTGCCACCCTAACGACCTTATCGCTGGCACCGTACTGCCACCTACTAGATTCTCTTCTTTCTCTTCCTCTTCCTCTTCCTTCTCTTTCTCTTTCTCTTCCTCTTCCTTCTCTTTCTCTTCCTCTTCCTTCTCTTTCTCTTCCTCTTCCTTCTCTTTCTCTTTCTTCGTCCCAGCTCTGCCTTACCAGATCTGCGACCCCCTAGAGGGGGGGTACTATCACGGGACTACCCGCGACACGCGCTACGCTAGACGCGTAGCTTTCCTTTCCTTATTTGATATCGCTTGGCAGATAGTTTATCCGCCCTAATTGCCCCTATATAGGTTCGCCCGCAGCTGCATTCTTATTAAGCTCTCCAACAATCCTCTTAAGTCTCTATAACAGCCGTACGTAGCTATCAATTCTATAAATCTGATGCTTGTTCATCTAGCGTTCGCATGTAATACATCGTCATTGTGACACGTATGTATAATACGTATAATACGTATCTTATGTATAAGAGAGGATTTCTTAGGAGTTAGGATGTGTACTTAAAGGACCACAGTCCCTACCTAGATAGTTCTTTCTTTATAGTAAATCTCAGAATACAATTAGAGTTAATCTATTAAGTAACCACTCCACCAGTTATTATCTTGTACTGTTATATTGTTATCTTATTTAAATATTTACATACCTAGCCCATTAACGAACCCACCGTAGTTCTTGCTACAAGGTTCCGTTACAAACTTAAATTAATCTCTTTAAAATTAATGGGATACCTTAAAGGGGAGTCTTTCCCTAGGGTTCTTCTTTTTCTAACTTATTAGATATTTCTTCTTCCTCTATTTCCTTAATATTAACTATATCCTTTAGCTCTAGGTAGGGTATAGTAAAGTAACTATCTTTTCTGTAATTAAAGTATGTAACTATAGTAGGGTTAATTAGGGTGTTATAATAAGTATTAGTTAAAGGTATAGTATATAGTAGGTTAGGTAAGGCTTATAGGTAGGTAATTATAACTACTTTTAGTATAAGGGCGGTTATAGTTTATCTTCTAATATTAGCTTCTATTAGTATAGCGGAAAGGTTTTAGTTACTATAGGGCCGCTTTAGTTAATTAAAATAAGCATTAATTTGTTTTAGTTCTAAATCTAATAATAAATATTAGGCTATAAGTCTTTAGTAATTTAATAGGTTGTCTAAGGCTACCGCAATCTTCTCTTATAGTTAGACTGTTGGCTTATTATATAGGTCTAAACGGTAGTTCTTAAGGGGAACTTAGCCTTTGCCTATTAAGTATAAGAATTAAGTCTAAAACTTAGTAAAGGATTAGTTTAATTTTATTATTAGGCGATTATAGTTATAATAGGCATCCTATACTTTATTTAAATTAATATAAATAGTAGCTAAATACTATATTATCTTATTAACAGATATAAACTAAATAGGTAACTTATTCTTAAATTTAGCCTAGAGGTATTACTAGGCGTCCCTAATGGTTTAACTAAAGAGGTAGAGTATCTTAGCTTCTTTAGAAAGGAAATAGTTATAGTTAATATAAAGCTTTCCTTATACCTAAATTCTTTAGTTCTTCTAGGTTAGGTCTATACTATCTAATAATAGTAAGGAGTTAGGGAGCTTAACGGACTTTAATTACTTTATTATTATATCTATACTCTCTAGTATATTATATTTAGTTAAGTAAATAGGTTAACTAAGGCTTTATAAAGGGGAGGGTAGGCTATTTTATAAGGTAGTAAGGCTTTCTAGGATCTCCTTTAAAGTCTCTTATATACTTTAGGCTGTCCATATGGGCCTAATAGGGATCCAAATCGGACGTTAAGCAATAAATTATTATTATTATTATATACTTTAGGCTTAAAAATAATTAACCTTCTAATTAGCTATAAGGGCTTAAATCTGCTTATATATATCTATAATAGTATTATTATCTTTAATTTCTAATCCTAACTAGATCTCATATTCCTCTTAGGTAGAGATAGGTCTTTTAGATAAGCTCGCTTTAGGTGCCATTGTTAGCTTCCTAGGGTTTATTAGAATTATATAATTTGGTTTTAATTCTAGGGTTCTTTTAGGGGTATAGGTTAAGTATAGTCTGGCCTATAAAGTAGAATATTATTAGGGCCTTTTTAGGCGTAGTAGTATAAGGTTTTCTAATGTTTAAGTATAACATATTAACGTGTTATTATAGACTAAGGTCTTCTTTTAGGGTAGGATATTATTAAGGCCTTTCTAGGTAATATAAGGAGAGCTTAGTATAATATAACAGGCTTATATAAATGCTTCTAAACCAAAGCTTATAGATTGCTATTATACAAGAATACTAAGCTAAGGAGAAAAAGAAGAAGAAGACTATTAGAGACTAATAAGATATAAAGGGTTGCTAAGGCGCTAGTAGTAAACAAGCTAATAGCGATTTTCTATACCAGGTATAGAAAATCCTAATTGGTTAGCTCTATAAGTAATGCTAGCAAAATATGGCAAAATCTGGTAGATTGCCTAGAAATGCAGCAAATTACCCTAGAAACAGCAATGTGGTAGGTAACGCGCTCTAGCACCGTCATAGAAGTCTACGTTAGGAAAAAATTTACCAGTATTTAATTTTACTTTTCTGCCATTTTAGTATTTCCTAGCATTTAGCAGCTAAATTGTTATGGACGCTTTAAGTACGATGTTATGACTACTTAGGGAAGAGTTGTAGGAAGCTAGTTGGTTAATATAGGCACGGTCCAGAATGGATCTGGTAAAACCATGTGACAAGGAATAGTAAGTAAGTCATATAATGTTATACGCAGTGTATGAAGTATACGTGGTGTACGCCTGCGTATAATACGTATAACACATACCTTATGTACAAGAGAGGATTTCTTAGGAGTATGGTTGTGTATTTAAAGGACCTTAGTCCCTACCATAGATAGTTCTCTCCTTGTAGTGAATCTTAGAATACAATTAGAGTTAGTCTGTTAGGCAACCACTCTACTAGTTATTATTATATTGTTGATTTGTTCTTACCTATATACCTAGCCTAATAATAGGACCCACTGTAGTTCCTACTATAAGGTTCCGTTACACATTTACTACTAAGGTTATAGTATTAAACAAGATTGAATAATATGCCACCTAGAGCACTAGTTGCAATAACATTGGCAATAGCCACAACCTTAGGGCCAGGTGATACCAGTATGGATAATAGGGATTCTTAAGTGGTTACGTAAGGTCAGTTATAGGAAATGGTTAATTACTTATAAAACAATAATAGGATACTTAAAGAACGCATTAATGGAATTAGAGTAGCGAAAATTAAACTACCTTTAATTAAACGATTTTTAGGGGAGAAGTTAAAGCTTAAAGGATTTTTTATGTAGATGCACTTTAAGGTAGTATAGGAAGGAGCGAAGTTAGCAATATTATTAGATTAAGTAGCCTATGCAGGATTATTCCTAATGGGGAGGGCACTTAAGTGGTTTGAGCCGTATCTTATAGAAATATAGGCTAATGGTATAATAACTACTAACTAGGACGTATAATATATATTTACTAGTTAGAATAGGTTCGCGGAATGACTAATATAGATATTTAGAGACCTGGAGGCCATAACCATAGCGGAATAAAAGCTTTAGAACTTAGTATAACGCACTTTAGTAATTAAGTATATAATATAGTTTTAAACACTAGCTATATAGGTTAAGTGGAATAATAGGGCGCTTATGGCACAGTATAAATAGGGACTTAAGGCTAAAGTCTAGGATGTAATTATCCTAATGGAAGATACGGATACTCTAAGAGAGTTAATAGATTAGTTAATAAAGATTAATAATAGGATCTATTAAAGGGAACAAGCTAAGAGAGGGTAAGATAGAGTTCTATAGTTATATAAGGCGCAGAGTACGTAATGACAGACATAGAGTTAAAAACTATGGAATGGCATAGAGCTAATAGACCTAAGCGGTACTAAAGAAACTTAAAGGTGGGAAAAGAAATTATAGAAACCTAGAGGTTAAGGATTAAGTAATTAAAGGACCTAGGAGTAGAGGCTAAACTAAAAATCTTAGTAGTAGAAGACGTTTAGGCGAACTCTATAGTAAAAAAGATAGTTTAAAGATAGGGCTTGTATAAATTGTAAAAAATAAGGTTATTTTGCCAGAGACTACAGAGGTAGTTAGAGTAACTATATAGTAAAGGGAACTAGACCAGTAGGAGACATATACATATAGAGGGACGATAGTGCACTGTAAGGAATAAAAGAGTGTTTAATTAACAGTTTTGCGTATTATTATAACAACGCATACCGAATTTATAAGGACGCTAAGTATGGCGCAAGCTATTGGCTATAGGAGCTATTATTATCTAAGTTTAAAAGAACTAATAAACCAGCTCGTAGATTAGATATTAAAGATAATAAATTTAATAAAGGCGAAGTATTTACTAATAATAAGGCAATAAAGGCAGCTTACTAGGAGCATGTAGACCTTAGAGAAGTTAAAATAGAAGTAGAGACTAAGACCATTACGGAATAAGGTTTAGTAACGGGTATTATAATACTATTAGATACGATTTCCATTGTTTTATAAGATAATAGGAGTAATGTTTAGAAGAAACTAAGTAAGTAGATAACTACTAGTGCTAGCTTATCACTTAATAAAGGTAAAAGGCCACAGGCTTAAGATTCTTAAGAAGAGATAAGAGAAGCTTAAGATTTTTAAGATGAGATAAGACACACCTAAGGACCTACAACGGATAAAAACTGATAGGAAAGGGCAGTAACTTAGTTTAGTAACAAATAAATAAGTATAGGACGCAAGTTTAAGAACTATAAGTTTGGGAAATAAATAAGAATGTTAGTAATCCTAGGTAAACGCAGCGTTTAGCCTAAAGATTAAATAGTTAATACCAGGATTAAAAAGTAAGACGACTATAAAGATCTGGCTGCAAGATATAGAAAATAAAAAACTATAAATAAGTTTAGAATAAGAATTATTATATAGCAAGAGTAAAAGCTAGATAAGAGGTTAGCTACGCTAGGTTATATAAGGGACAGAGTACCCATATAAAGAATTACTAATAAGCTAAGTGTAGGGATACCTAGGGTAAAGTAGTTAGATAAACTGGAATAAAAAAAGGATCTAGATATTCTAACTAGGTTTAAAGAAAGATATACTAAAGGATATTACAATATAGTAATAACAAGGTACTTTCTAATAGATAGACTATATACACTAAACCAGTTATATGGAAAGTGGTATAGGCAACAACACAATAATAAATGGGAAGACTTTTATATATAGCTAGATAAAAAAGTTGTCTAAAACTAACCTATTACGGAAAAACATATAAGTCACATTAAAGGAGTATTAATTATAATGTTAAGGAACCTAGAAGAAGGATCTAAGGACTGGAGAAGTAAGTAATAAGTTTTAGTACCTATAGCAGAGATACCAGTGGTTAGGTTAACTAGGTATAGGTTTAAACTTAAAGATAAAGACAAACTAAAAGTTAACCTAAAATATGCAGCGCATTATACACTATTATAGATAGCTTGTGTAGATAATATATATAATATATATAGAGCACCTAAAGACAAGAACTAGAAGTACCTAGCAAGGATATATTAGGCACCAGAGAAAAAGTGGTTTAGAAATGCTAAGTATATATATAGTTGGCACCTAGTAGAAGTATAAGGTTAAGGGGACTTAACACTTTAACCAAAAAGATTCCTTATAGAAGAATACCTAGATAGATAATAGTGGTGGGAGTGCCTAGAGAATACTTGTCTATAGTATATAAAGGAAAAGAAATAAACTAAGTATTAGCTAAAGTTAGACTAAGTATAAGTAGGATTTAGTAGCTAATAGTTAGGAAAAGGGAAGGTGCATAGGACTAAAGGGAACTAGTATTAGAGCCTTAGACCCTTAAAGGAATTTAAGGATAACACCTAAATTTATAAGTTAAATGGCAAGATTAGCAGTTTAAAGTGTTGGTAGATAGTGGAGTAACTAGGAACCATATATTACCAAAGGTAGTAGAAAGAATGGGGTTACTATATAGATAAAAGGAATACCTATATCCACTTATAACAATTTTAGGAGATTAGATAGCCTATAAAGGAGGTATTATTAATCTTAAAATAGGACCTATTTAGATAACTATTAAAGGGAGACTAGTCAGAATGTCTTTTAATATCCTACTATTAGGACAGGATAAGGCAATACTAGGAATGCTTTAGTTATAGAAGTATAATCTAAAGATTAATTGGGTTATAGGTTAGGTTAATATTAAGAATACTTAATAGCGCAAAGTGCGATAATAAACCAAGTTGGTATGGTACTAAGTTGGAGTGACGTATAAAGAGACTAAGCGAGGCTTAAGTTATATACTAAAAAGATACTATAAGTATAGTAAAAAGTTATAATTACTAGAAAGTGAAAAGCTATTAGAGTATATAGTATGGGACCATAAGATAGAATTAGAAGAGGGAATAAGTTTAAAGTTTTTTCTAATCTATAAGCTTACTAAAATAGAGTTAATAGCGCTTAAGGAGTTTATCTAGGAGAACTTATATAAGGGATATATTAGACCGTTATAGTCATTAGTAGAATATCCAGTACTATTTATTCTAAAGAAAAACGGAAAACTTAGGATGTGTATATATTATAGACAGTTGAATAGCATTACTAGGAAGGATAGGTATCCTTTACCCTTAATTAGCGAAATCTAAGACAAGATAGGTAATGTAAAGATCTTTATAAAGATAGATCTAAGGTGGGCATACTATTAAATTAGGATTAAGGAAGGCGATAAATAGAAGGCAGCCTTTAGGTTAAAGGAAGGACTATATAAGCTATTAGTTATACAATTTAGACTTATAAATGCACCAGTAACGTTCTAGAAGTAAATTAATAGTATATTAGGAGAATACTTAGATAAATTTGTTATAGTATATTTTAACGACATTATTATCTACTTAGAGAGTGAGGAAGAGTATAGAGAATATGTTGAATAGGTTTTAAAGAGACTATAAGAAGAACAGATGCTAGTAGCAATTAAGAAATGCAAGTTCTTTACTAAAAAGACCGATTTTATTAGATTTATTATTAAACTAGGCTAACTTAGTATAGATCTAAAAAAGATTAAGGTTATAGTAAATTGGCAGGAACCGGAGAACGTTATATAGTTGAGATCGTTTCTAGGGTTTTGCAATTATTGTAGAAGGTTTATAGTGTAATAGTTAAAGGATATTAAGCCACTTACACGGTTAATAAAGAAAAAAGAACCATGGGTATAGGGAAAGGAGTAATAAGAACTGTTTAAGAGAATTAAAGAGTTGTTTACCTAGGAGCCAGTTCTTAAGATCTATTAACTAGGTCTAGAGACGGTTGTAGAAACGGATGCATTAGACTTTATACTAGGGGCATGCTTTATATAGAAATATCAAAATAGATGGCACCTAGTAGTATACTATAGTTAAAAGATGACACCACTAGAGTTAAACTATAACATCTATAACAAGGAGTTATTAGGTATAGTTATAGTATTTAAGGAATAGAGAGCATTCTTATAAGGTATAGAGAAACTATTTATAGTTAAAACGGACTATAAGAACCTTATAGGATTCCTAACAACAAAGGAACTTAACTAAAGACAGGTTAGATGGGCGGAAATGCTTATAAAGTACTATTTTGAAATTCAGTATACCAAGGGTACAGATAATATACGAGTAGATGCTCTAAGTAGAAGAGCTAAACTATAAAGTAATAAAAAGCTATTGGGAGCTTTGTTGCAAAGGGATTAAGATGGATTAATTAGGTATAATTATCTAAAGATTACAGCAACTAAGGAAAGTCAGATTTATAAATTACCAGAGAGTAATTAGATATAGAAGATCTAAGAAGTATAGGCAGAGGATTTAGACTTAGAGCAATATGAAAATAGAGAGGTAATATATATGCCTAAGTCTATTACAGAAGAATTTATTAAGGAATTCCATAAGGGAATTCCATAAGGATATAACGAAGCTATAGGCTTAGTGTTAAGACTTTAAGAAGAGTATATTATTTAAGGAATCTAAGGACTAGTAAGACAAGTTATAAAGGAATATCTAGATTGCTAAAGGAATAAACTAATAAGGTATAAGCTGTATAGAGGGCTATAACCTATTGAAATACCAGGAAGACTATAGGAAGTTATATTATAGGACTTTATTATTAAGTTACCAAAGTTAAGAGATCCTATTATAGGATAAGATCACAACGTAATCTTAGTAATAGTGGACAAGCTAATAAAGTGGGGATACTTTATAGCATATACTGAAGAGATATTAGTAGAAGATATCGCTAGAATTTATATAAAGGAAGTATTTATAAGATATAGAGCACTAAATAAGATTATATTAGATAGAGATCTAAGATTTATAGTAGTATTCTAGGAAGTGTTTCTAGCAGAACAAGGAGTTTACGTAGTAACATTTACAGCGTATTATCTGCAGACGGATAAATAAATAGAAAGACTGAACTAGACACTAGAACAGTATCTAAGACATTATATTAATTACGCACAGAATAATTGGGTATTGTTATTACCAGTTATATAGTTTATATATAACACAACACTATAAGAAGGAATGGGGACATTACTATTTAAGGTAAATTATGGGTATAAGCCAAAAACATCATTATCGCCATAATAAGTAAAAAAGACAAGTAGCACAGCTAAGTAAAGAATGGAGACATTAATAATCTTTATGCAGACCTTAAAGAAATAGCTAAACTAGTACAAGAATAAATAAAAAGGTACTATAATGCTAAGAGATCTAAGGGACCAGATCTTAAGGAGGGAGATAAAGTGTGGCTACTATATAAAAATTTCAAGAGTTGACAACTAAGCAAGAAGTTAGACTATGTCAGACTAGGACCTTTTAAAATTAAGTAAAGAATTTTATTAGTTACATATAAATTAAACCTACTAGCCAAAATAAAGATCTACCCTATATAATATATCGCAATGCTAGAGCCAGTATATAGGAATATTAAGCCACTAGTCTATAAGGCAGACATATATAGAGGACAAGAGGAAGACAAATGGTAAGTTTTAAAGATTATTAGTTATAAGGACGTAGATAACAAAACGTGGTATAAGGTAAAGTGGATAGGCTATAATAAGACTACCTAGAAACCACTAAGCAACTTAGAGAATGCTATAGGAAAGGTATAGGAGTATTGGAAGAAAGTAGGTTAGGTAATATTAATAAAGAAGGATTGCTAAAGAATAAGTCACTTAAGGGGGACCTAAGAGGAGTAATTGCTGAGCTACTTAGAGTTGTTTCCCTTATAGGAGGAGAGCTAGTTCTTTTATTACCTAGCTTAAATAAACCCTATTAAATAAGTTTCCACTCCTTAGAATAGACCTTCTTACGCACTTTCTTAAGATAAAGAAGACGGGTAGAGGCCAATAGATAGGCTTTAAGGGCATGCTATTAAGTAGCTACAGCCTCCTGCTCCGCTTTCTGTGAATAATAAAGCTTATCTAAGGCGCTTAAGAGCTTACTATTAAGCTTCGTAGCGGCAGATTAAATATGAGACCCTATAATAAGTTACTTAGGGAACTAGAAGACTATTAAGAGTTATAGAATGTGTATACTTAGCGTTAGAAATAGAGCGAACGTTGCAGAACAATTAAACGTTTACTTTAGTACACTCCGAGTAAGATAAGGGTTGTTAAGATAAGGGACTTGCCATTATAATATATACTAACCCCGCTTTTGCATAATAAGAATATAGGAACGACATTATCTCACTAAGTGATAGTATGGCAGCTATAGTGCGAGCATAATATTATGCTTGCAAGGAAGAAGAAGCTTTAGGTATAATAAGTAAGGATATTAACTAGACTAATTAAATAGACATTACACCTCTAGTGGACGACTTAGAGATGTTAGGAATCTTTAAAACCGAAGATAAAGAGGAGGGAGATAATGTTATGGACGCTTTAAGTACAATATTATAACTACTTGGGGAAGAGTTGTAGGAAGCTAGTTAGTTAATATAGGTATAGTCTAGGATGGATCCGGTGGAACTATGTAACAAGAAATGGTAAGTAAGTTACATAATGTTATATATAGTATACAAAGTATATGCGGTGTACACCTGCGTATAATATATATAACACGTACCTTATATATAAGAGAGGATTTCTTAGGAGTATGGTTATGTATTTAAAGGACCTTAGTCCCTACCGTAGATAGTTCTCTCCTTGTAGTAAATCTCAGAATATAATTAGAGTTAGTCTATTAGGCAACCACTCCACCAGTTATTATTATGTTGTTGATTTGTTCTTACCTATATACCTAGCCTAATAATAGGACCTACTGTAGTTCCTGCTACAAGGTTCCGTTATATAAATGCGGTATTTATAACTAAGTATTAGTATTTAGCAGCTAAATACGGCATTTATAACTAAGTATTAGCATTTAGCTGTGACGGCTTGAACAAATGCCTCTGAACCAAAGCTTGAACGAATGCAACGTGTGCTTAAACAAATGCTGTATTACGAAGATATCAAGGTGAGGAGCAAGAGAAGTGGTGAGGCCACGTCTAAATACACAAGCCAAGCCCTAAGCGAACCCCTAACTAGGTGACGCGCCCCAGCGCCGTCACATAGCTGCTAAATGCGGCATTTATAACTAAGTCTTAGCATTTAGCTACTAAGGGCTAACTATATAATTACTAAGCATATATATAAGTATAAAAGTATATATTTTAAATATTATTAATATTAGTAAGTGTAAGAGTATATATATTAGGTCCCGCCGCGCTTGCGACAAGTTCGCAAGCACTCAGTCTTTTTGGCCGTATGGCGACGTGGAGGCGGGCCACGTTACAGTAAACATGCATAAAAGTATAATTTTAATAATTTTAATAATTTTAATAATTTATAATAATTTATATTTTATATTTTATATATACTTTATTAATAAATATTAAAACTACTACCCCTAAAGCTCTGCATAAAGCTCTATATAAAGCTCTGTATAAAGCTCTGCACGAAGCTCTACACGAAGCTCTGCACGAAGCTCTGCACGAAGCTCTACACAAAGCTCTACACGAAGCTCTACACGGCTCTGCACGAAGCTCTACACGAAGCTTTGTACAAGGCTCTACACGAGGCTCTGCACGAGGCTCTGCACGAAGCTCTGCACGAAGCTATACGGCTTTGCACAAGGCTCTACACGAGGCTCTACACAAAGCTCTATATACAGAGGCTCTGCACGAGGCTCTGCACGAAGCTCTACACGAAGCTCTACACGAAGCTCTGCACAAAGCTCTACACGAAGCTCTACGAAGGCGGGCGGCATTGAAATTGGTCCGTTTTGCTAAGCGAGACCCTGCAAAATCGTTACCTTGCATTAAAAAAATCGTAATAAAACATCGCGACATTTTATAATTATAAAACCACAAGCAGAAGATATTTTGGTTTCTTCTCTATTTTATTCACTAGACTTTATAGTATTCAGGGGTGGTGGCGTTGCAATGCGCGATTTTCAAGACTTAGAGATTTTAGTATTCTTGAGTTCTGCGCAAATGGACCAATTTCAATGCCGCCCGCCTTCGTACGTACGGAGGCTCTGCGCGAAACTCTGTGTACGGAGGCTCTGCGTCGGGTCCCCGCGAAATTCCCGATAGCCTCCACACGTGCCTCTGCCAAGTATACCCCCTATATAGTCACCTTAATTTTTACCTTTCCTTCCTTCCTTACATCCTCCCTACCTAGGGAGGCACCAGAACGGCAGCCAGCAGAGGACCGTCGCCAGAACCAGACGACCGTCGCTAGAACCAGACGACCGTCGCCAGAACTAGACGACCGTCGCCAGAACTAGACGACCGTTACCAGAACCAGACGACGACCGTTCGAACAACCAGCCAGCGAACACTACGAACGATTCAATCAATCGATCGATCGAATTGAACCAGAGCTTTAATATCGGCCCGTCACCAAATCAAATCAAATCAAGGCCTTCTAGGGAGGTACCCTAGACGACCACCGTTCGAATGTACAGCCAGCGAACGGCTATGGAGAACGATTCGAATAAATCAGAGCCTTTGATCGGGCCGACCCCTCTCCCAAATTGAATTAGATACTGACACAGGCAGGCAGGCAGGTGGGCAGGTGGGCAGGTAGGTAGGCAGGTAGGTAGGTAGGTAGGCAGGTAGACAGATAGGAGGCAGGCAAGCAGGTAGGTAGGCAGGTAGGTAGGTAGGTAGGTAGGTAGGTAGACAGATAGGTAGGTAGGTAGGTAGGTAGGTAGGTAGGCAGGTAGATAAATAGGTAGGTAGGCAGGCAGATAGGTAGGTAAGTAGGTAGGTAGATAGGCAAGCAGGTAGGTAGGTAGGTAGGTAGGTAGGTAGATAGGCAAACAGGTAGGTAGGCAGGTAGGTAAATAGGCAGGCAGGTAGGCAGGTAGATAGGTAGGTTAGTAGATAGGCAGGTAGAAGAGAACCGTCGCCGTGTTATATTAAATTATTTAAAATAATATTATTTATTTAGCTAGCTACTATTAAGTACGCGGGAAGAGCAACGCTTATCTATTATTTAAAGTAAGTAAGATATATAGAATGCGCGAGAAGGGCATTATATATTAATTGCGCATTAAGTATAAAAAAAGCTTAATAGAATAAAGGCACTACTTACCTAAGTAGCTGTAAATGCGCAATTAGCTGCACCGCGTTATTAATTACTATTAAATGCGGCAGTATGCCGCTCCTTAGTCGATACTATACGCTACACGTTGCAATGCGCGAAATGCGCACTTGGCCGCCAAATGCTGCCAAATGCTGCAAAAATGCTGGTAAATTTTTTCCTGACGTATATGTTAAATAGGGGGGAGGCAGAGAGCCACAATCTTATAAGCCTTATAATACTTAATAAATTGCATTAACACGTGGCTCTTATGGCTATTAATAATCAATAAGCGATAGATTCCTTAGGGTTGTGACTTTATATATAGATTAAAGTAGTGCAACCAATTAAGAGCGATATTTAAATTTGTCCACCCTAAATCGCTTACTTAGATAACCGTTTGGCAATTAAGGCGTAGGGTTATCTAAGCTTATTATATTTACTTTCCTTTAAAGATAATATAAGGAGGCAGCCGATATTAATTTCCTAAGACGCATTTAATTAAGGATATTCACTTATAATTACTTGGCTCTATAGTAAAGACTTTAGCCTCCAATTATAATACTAATACTTTAACCATATCACTAACTCCTATTACAATTCCCTTCTTATCTATATTATATTAATCTCCTTTAAAGACTCCATACTTAGCAACTATAGCTATATACAACTTAAACCAATCCTTAATAGTCTTAGGGTCTTTAGTATCCTTTTGCTTTTAATTAAGGCCTCTAGCGAATCAGGCTTTAAGTTCTGGGTGGCGTTTAAGGAAGTTCTTATACTAGTATTGGCCAAGCTCCGTAAAACACTTCTTTGCTTTAAGAATATCTTTAGCTATAGATTTAAGGTACTAGATTATGGGTAGCTACCCCTAGCTTCCTATAGTATTAATCCATTTAATAATAAAACCCTCCTTAAGGACTGTAAGCTTTTATTAGGCTTAATAGGCCTCTTTATACAATTGGTGTCCTTTCCAATAGTAGTTAAGAGTTAATTGCGGTAGGTGGTAAGTTTTAGCAAGCTTACGAATAGATTGGCTGGGGTTAGCTTCTAAAAGCTTAATCGCAATTTCCATTCGAGCTTCTTAATCGAGTTTAAGCAGTACGGCAGCCGTAGAATCCATGGTTGTAGTGTAGGAAAGTAAGATATATGAGAAAAGGGGTGATTTGAATCGCGATCGGCGAGTGGCTCGATTGGGGGGTTGGCTCGATTGGGTGGCTAGGACGTTAAGCGCTAATATACGATCCCTGCACGGGGCAGCCTTAACTAAAAATGTAAGATTACGTGGTTAACCGAGCCTAAATCGCTTATCCTACCACATAACTTATCTCTTAGCTCTAAAATAGAACCAACTATTATAGGTAACTAGTTATAACGTGTTTATAACGTGTTTAAAATATATTATTATTATTATTATTATTCATTGCTTAACGTCCGATTCGGATCCCTATTGGGCCTACGCGGACTACTCCTTATATACATGTGGGGAGAAAACTCTATTTGAGAAAACCCCGTGATCCATCTCCCCGCCTTTTGGGACTCGCCTGTGGTGCTCTACTACCTTACTTTTTGACCTCCTTGGGAACCACTGCTGCCGTAACAAGCCTACGGACACGCTAGTATAATTTAAATATATTTATTTAATAATTACCAGCTACAAGATTTCTTTAATAATAATAAAAATTAATTTAAAAATAATTTATTAACGTAGTTTATAAGCGACCCGGTCACCCTAAAACCCCACTAAAAACTCTAAAAATCGTCCTTTAATATCTTAACAACTGCTTAACAATAAATTATAAAATTTTATAACTAGTCCTTCCTACTCATTTTAAGACCTCTATTAAAGTCTTAAAGTAATTTGATAAGCGGTTCTTAAGATATAATAACTAAGCTAAAATTTAAGAGCTAAATCTTAATATATTAATAATGGCTTAACTAATTACTCTAAAACTCTAATAGAGGTCTTAAAGTAAGCATAAGAGTCTAATTATAATTTTTTATAATTTATTATTAAGCCGTTGTTGAGATATTAAAGAACAATTTTTGGGTTTTTTAGTGGGGTTTTAGGGTGACCAGGTCGCTTATATAACTAGGTCGCTTATAAACTACGTTATTATTATTATTATTATTTATTGCTTAACTGTAACGTGTTTTACCCCTACGTCGCTATACGGCTAAAAAGATATTAAGTGCTTATAAACTTATTGTAAGCGCGGCGGGATCTAATATATATACTCTTATATTAACGTTCGATTTAGATCCCTATTAGGCCTATATATATAGGGAGAAAACTCTATTAAGAAAAACCCGTAATCTATTTCCCTACCTTTTAGAACTTGCCTATAAGGCGCCTATAAGTTACTTATATATTATGGAACCCTACCACAGGGGCCTCTATAGGAGAGCTCTATGCTTTTACATATACCTCGCGTATAGCTTATGTCAGCTACCCGTAGGTATATTACCTCCTTACGCCCTTAACCCTTACAATTAATCGCGTAACGTTTTATAGACTCCTTAAATACATACGCTCTGTAGCCATTGCCCCCGTCCCATAACATTATATTAAGCCTTTTTACTACTAACACTTAGCCTATAATGAATTATATATCTTTATAATACTATAGGCGCTACTAAAAGCAGTGTGTCTATAAGTTACCTATAATAATAAGATAATATTTCTTACTAACCATTATGCTAAACCTAAAGAATAATCTAATACCTATACTTAACCTACAACGCTAATTAATCCTAGGAGAATTTGATTTATTAGCCCTAGCCTTAACCCCTAAGAAGGTAGACACCAATAATATCTTATATTTTATTAACTATATAACTTGTTAGCGACTTAGTCAATTAAGGCATAAGCATAGTAAGAAGGACACATGTAAGCCTATATAATTAGATTGTCTATAAACGAGGATCTAAAGCTAGAGAAAGGAAAGGAGAAAAAGAGCAACGCCGGTCAAAGTAGGGTTCTTTTATATAGTCCTCTAGTTATATAACCGCAAGTTTTACTAAGTTCTACTAGCCAAGTTCTGCCGTTTTCTGCTAGAGCTATGATCTTG
>Ga0307507_10003761_pt1 | contig 28491 bp, 4 predicted proteins | sample 7_EM_MG_FD_207223 | JGI IMG/M metagenome (GOLD analysis project Ga0307507, IMG submission 207223) | Populus trichocarpa ectomycorrhiza microbial communities from riparian zone in the Pacific Northwest, United States - 7_EM | ecosystem: Host-associated > Plants > Roots > Unclassified | place... | reverse complement strand
GTAGAGCCTTGTGTAGAGCCTTATGCAGAGCCTCCAAGTAATAAAACTATATAAGATTGTATAAGATTATATTAGATAATATATAATAGTTAAATATATAGCATATAACTTTACCTTAATTGCATGTTAAGAAATATATAGTTACCTTTTAAAGTTGCTAAGTAGGTTAACTGCGTGTTAAGGAACATACAGTTAGCTTTTAAAGTTGTTAAGTAGGTTAACTGCGTGTTATTTAACTTTTAAAGTTGCTAAGTAGGTTAATTACGTGTTAAGAAATATATAGTTAGCTTTTAAAGTTATTAAGTTAGTTAATTATATATCAAGTTGGTTAAATTGCGTGTTAAGTTAGTTAATTGCATGTTAAGTTAGTCGAATTGCGTGTTAAGTTAGTTAATTATGTGTTAAGTTAGTCAAATTGCGTGTTAAGTTGGTTAATTATATATCAAGTTGGTTAAATTATGTGTTAAGTTAGTTAATTACGTGTTAAGTTAGTTAATTGCGTGTCGAGTTGGTTAAATTGCATATTAATTACGCGAAACGCGAAAATTAAAGTCTACTTAAATCTTATCCTGCGAATATTTTCCCGATGCGCGTTATAATTATTTAAGTAAGGGTTTTAAGGTGTAGATTAAGGAGGAAAGGTAGATAGAAGGGCTATTAGTTTATCACCTATTTCGTTATCCCAGTTACTTAGTAGCTTATTAATGTTGTTAGCCTATTAGTTAAGGCTTTGGTCTATACCTATAAGGCTTATAAGGAAGGCAGTAGGGTTACTTAGTAGGTTAACTCTTAACGTCTAGCGGCCTAATTAAGTAGTAGTTATAGTAAGGTTTTTGGGCAGAGACTTAAGCCTATAGGGTAAGCTATTACGACCTTCCTTCTAATTAATTCTTTATTATCTTTTTCTTAATAGAGGCTTTGGTTAAGGAGTAGTAGTGTCTTCCCTCCCTTACTTATTAGATGAGTTAATAGATTCTTCTATAAATATAGTAGTAGTTTTTAAGCTAATATCGCCTTTATAGATTTTAATATCTTTAAGATGCTTAATCTTCTATTTATCTGGTAGCTAAACGCGATAGATTATCTTACTATTATAGCCAATTAAAATACCCTTCTTTGCTTATAAAGCGAACCTAGCTAATTTTATATAATCTTCTTTAGCTATAAGGGAGTAGACGGTAGATCTTAGAGCCCTTAGATAATATACTAAGGGAGGTTTATCCTTAAGCTTTTTATAAAATAATATACTATTAAGAAGAGCTCTTATAGGGCGTCTATTTTTAATATATATAGCTATGAGGAGTATATTAGGCTATAGAAAGTCTAGTATATTACTAGCGAGGATTATTAAGCGGGTAATCTTAGTAAAGATTCGCTGCTGTAATGGAACCTTATAGCAGTAACTACGGTGGGTCCTATTATTAGGCTAGGTATATAGGTAAGAACAGTTAACAACATAATAATAACTAGTGGAGTAGTTGCCTAACAGATTAACTCTAATTGTATTCTAAGATTCACTACAAAGAGAGAACTATCTAGGTAGGGACTATGGTCCTTTAAATATATAACTTTACGCCTAAGAAATCCCTTCGCTCTGTCTACTCTGTCTGCTCTATTTACTCTGTCTTAAATCCTATAGATTACACAGATTACACAGATTATACTATATAACTTACTTACTATTCCTCGTTATATAGTTCCACCGGTTCTATTTTAGACCGTACCTATATTAACTAACTAGCTTCCTCCAACTCTTCTCCTAGTAGTTATAATATTGTACTTAAGCTGTATATAACACTATCTCCCTTCTCTTTATCTTTATCCTTAAAGATCCCTAATATCTCTAAGTTGTCTACTAGAGGTATAATGTCCGTTTAATTAATCTAGTTAATATCCTTACTTACTATGCCTAAAGCTTCTTCTTCTTCTTCTTCTTCTACTCTCCGTTATACGCGTATAGTTTCCTCCATACTATCGCTAGGTAAGGTTATGCTATCTCCGTGTTCTCATTATACGAAAGAGGGGTTAGTATATATTACGCTAGTAAACCCTTTATCTTAACAACCCTCTTCCTATTTAGAGTACACTAAAGCGAATATTCGGTTGTTGTGCGACATTCGCTCTATCTTTAACGCTAAGTGTGCGCGTCCTATGACTCTTAATAGTCTTTAAGTTCCCTAAGTAACTTATTATAGGGTCTTGCGTTTAATCTGCCGCTGTAAAGCTTAATGACAAGCTATTAGTCACTCTGGCAGAACTCCGCCGTTCTTAGGACGCTAAGCAAGAGGCTACTAATGCTTAGCAACGGGCTCTTAAGTCTTGTCTCGCTACTTCCACTTAGTTAATCCGTCTTGAGAAGGTTTGTAAGAAGGTCCGTTCTAAAAAGTAGAAACTAGTTAAGCAGGGCCTTACTAAGTTAGGTAATGAGAGAGTAGAGTTTCTAGAGAAGGAAACAACTCTAAGTAATATAGTAGTTGCTCTTCCTAAGTCCCCCTTAGGTAACTCGTCCTTTAGCAATCCTTTTTTAATACTTCCTAACCTGCTTTCTTTTAATACTTCTATACCTTTCCTATAGCGTTCTCTAGGTTACTTAGTGATTCCTAGGTAGTCTTACTATAGCCTATCTACTTTACTTTATACTATATTTTGTTATCTACGTCCTTATAACTAATAATCTTTAAAACTTACTATTTGTCTTCCTCTTGCCCTCTATATATATCTACTTTATAGACTAGTGACTTAATACCCCTATATACTGGTTCTAGTATTGCAATATACTGTATAGGGTAGATTTTTATCCTAGCTAGTAAGTTTAACTTAAATATAACTAATGAAATTCTTTATATAATTTTAAAAGGTCCTAGTCTGATATAGTCTAACTTCTTACTTAGTCATTAACTCTTGAAATTTTTATATAGTAGCTATACTTTATTTCCCTCCTTAAGATCTAGTCCCTTAGATCTCTTAGCATTATAGTACCTTTTTATTTGCTCTTATACTAGTTTCGCTGTTTCTTTAAGGTCTATATAAAGATTTATTAAAGTTTCCATTCTTTCTTTAGCTATACTACTTGTCTTCTTTACTTAACGTGGCGATAATAATATTCTTAGCTTATATCCATAATTCGCCTTAAATAGTAATGTCCCCATTCCTTTTTATGGTATTGTATTGTATATAAACTATATAACTGGTAATAATAATACCTAATTATTCTATACGTGATTAATATAATGCCTTAGATACTATTTTAGTGTCTAGTTTAATCTTTCTATCTATCTGTCTGTCTGCGGATAATATGCTATTAAGGTTACTGCGCAAACTCCTTATTTGTTACGGACGCTTTAAGTACAGTATTACAACTACTTAGAGAGGAGTCGGCGGAAGCTAGTTGGTTGATATAGGCACGGTCCAGAATGGATCCGGTGGAACTATGTGATAAGGAATAGTAAGCGAGTCACATAACGTTGTACGCAGTATATAAGGAGTACGCAGTGTACGCTATATATAACACGTATAACACGTACCTTACGTATAAGAGAGGATTTCTTAGGAGTATAATTGTGTATTTAAAGGACCTTAGTCCCTACCGTAGATAGTTCTCTTCTTATAGTGAATCTTAGAATATAATTGGAGTTAATCTATTAGGCAACTACTCCACCAGTTATTATTACATTATTGTTTTTGTTGTACCTATATACCTAGCCTATTAACAGAACCCACTATAGTTCCTACTACAAGGTTCCGTTACACATTTACTACTAAGGTTACAGTATTGGAACAAAATCGAGTAATATGCCACCAAGAGTAGCACTAGTCATAACGGTGTTAACGGGAGCCACAACCTTAGGGCCAGGTAATACTAGTATAGACGATAGGGATTCTTAAGTGGTTACGCAAGGTTAGTTACAGGAAATAGTTAATTACTTATAAGATAATAATAGGATACTTAAAGAACGCATTAATGGAATTAGAGCAGTAAAGATTAAGTTACCTTTAATTAAATAATTCTTAGGAGAAAAGTTAAAGCTTAAAGGATTTCTTACGCAGATGCACTTTAAGGTAGTACAGGAAGGAGCGAAGTTAGCAATATCGTTGGATTAAGTAGCCTATGCAGAATTGTTCCTAACGGGGAGGGCACTTAAGTAGTTTAAACCGTATCTTATGGAAATATAGGCTAATGGCATAACAACTACTAACCAGAATGTACGGTATATATTTACCAGTTAGAACGGGTTCGTAGAGCAACTAACGCAGATGTTTAGAGACCTAAAGGCTATAACTACAGCGGAACAAAAGCTTTAGAACTTAGTATAACGCACTTTAACAATTAAGTATATAATATAGTTTTAAACACTAGCCATATAGGTTAAGTGGAACGACAGGGCGCTTATAGCATAGTATAAATAGGGACTTAAGGCTAAAGTCTAGGATATAATTATCCTAATAGAAGATGCAGATACTCTAAGAAAGTTAATAGATTAGTTAATAAAGATTAATAATAGAATCTATTAAAGGGAACAAGCTAAGAGAGGGCAAGACAGAGTTCTATAGTTATATAAGGCGCAAAGTACGCAACAATAGATATAGAGTTAAAAACTATGGAATGGCACGGAGTTAATAGACCTAAGTGGTACCAAAGAAACCTAAAGATAGGAAAAGAAACTATAGAAACCCAGAGGTTAAGGATTAAGTAATTAAAGGACTAAGGAGCAGAGGCCAAACCAGGGATTTTAATAATAGAAGACGTTTAGGCGGACTCTATAGCAAGAAAGATAGTTTAAAGATAGAGCTTATATAAATTGCGGAAAATAGGGTTATTTTGCTAGAGACTATAGAGGTAGTCTAAGTAACTATATAGTAAAGGGAACCAGACTAGCAGACGGCACATATATATAGAGGGACTATGGTGCACTATAAGGAATAAAAGAGTGTTTAATTAACAGTTTTGCGTATTGTTATAACAACGCATACCAAATTTATAAAGACGCTAAGTACGGCGCAAGCTATTGGCCATAAGAGCTAGAGTTAAAAGGACTCTAAAAAACTAGAGAGTTAGATAAAGAATAAAATCAACTCTATAAGCTAGATTAAGATATTACAGCAATATATAGACAAAGATTAGTAGTAATAACAATAGAGTCAGAGTACTTATTAATTAATAGCAACGAGAACAAAAAGAAGGCTAACTAGGAGCACTTAAACCTTAATAACGTAATAGAAGTAGAGACTAAGACTATTACCAAATAAGGTTTAGTAACGGGCATAGCGACACTATTAGATACGATTTCCATCGCTTTATAAGACGATAGAAGCAATATTTAGAAGAAACTAAGCAAGTAGATAACTACTAGTGCTAGCTTATTACTTAGTAAAGGCAAAAGGCCACAGGCTTAAGATTCTTAAGAAGAGATAAAAGAAGCTTAAAATTCTTAAAGTAAGATAAAACACACCTAAGAACCTATAATGGATGAAAACTAATAGAAAAGGGCAGTAACTTAGTTTAGTAACAAACAAACAAGTATAGGATGTAAGTTTAAGAACTACAAGTTTAGGGAACAAATAAGAATGTTAGTAATTCTAGGCAAACGCAGTACTTAGCCTAAAGATTAAAAAGTTAATACTAGGATTAAAAAGTAAGATAACTACAAGGATCTAGCTACAAGACGTAAAAAATAAGAAACTATAAATAAGTTTAGAATAAGAATTATCGCATAGCAAGAGTAAAAGCTAGATAAGAGATTAGCTATACTAGGTCATATAAGGGATAGAGCACCCGTATAAAGAGTTACTAATAGGCCAAGTGTAGGGACACCTAGGGTAAAGTGGTTAGATAAACTAGAATAAGAAGAGGATCTAGATATTCTAACTAGGTTTAAAGAAAGGTATACTAAAGGATATTATAATATAGCAATAATAAGGTATTTTCTAACAGATAGACTATATACACTAAACTAGTTATACGGAAAGTGGTATAGGCAATAACATAATAATAAATAGGAAGACTTTTATATATGGCTAGATAAAAAAGTTGTCTAAAACTAACCTATTATAGAAAAACGCATAAGTTATATTAAAGGAGTATTAATTATAATGTTAAGGAACCTAGAAGAGGAATCTAGGGACTAGAAAAGCGAGCGGCAAGTTTTAGTACCCATAGTAGAGATACTAGTGGTTAGGTTAACTAGGTATAGATTTAAACTTAAGGATAAAGACAAACTAAGAGTTAACCTAAAATATATAGCGCATTATATACTATTATGGATAGCTTATATGGATGATATATATAACATATATAGAGCACCTAAAGATAAGAACCGGAAGTACCTAGTAAGGATATATTAGGCACTAGAGGAAAAGCAGTTTAGGAATGCTAAGTATATACATAGTTAGCACCTAGTAGAAGTATAAGGTTAAGGAGACTTAATACTTTAACTAGGAAGATTCCTTACGGAAGAATGCCTAGACAGATAATAGTGGTAGAAGTGCCTAGAGAACACTTATCTATGGCATATAGAGGAAAAGAAACAAACTAAGTATTAGCTAAAGTTAGACCAAGTATAGGTAGGATCTAGCAGCTAACAGTTAGGAAAAGGGGAGGCGTATAGGATTAGAGGGAACTAGTGTTAGAGCTTTAGACCCTTAAAGGAATTTAAGGATAATACCTAAACTTAAGAGCTAAGTGGCAAGATCAGCAGTTTAAAGCGTTAGTAGATAGTAGAGTAATAAGAAACCACATATTACTAAAGGCAGTGGAAAGAATAGGGTTACTATATAGATAGAAGGAACACCTATATCTACTTATAACAATTTTAGGAGACCAGATAGCCTATAGAGGAGGCATTATTAATTTTAAAACAGGACCTATTTAGATAACTATTAAAGGGAGACTAGTTAGAATGTCTTTTAATATCCTACTGTTAGGACAGGACGAGGCGATACTAGGAATACCTTAGTTATAGAAGTACAATCTAAAGATTAATTAGGTTATAGGTTAGGTTAATATTAAAGATATATAATAACGTAAAGTATAACAGCAAACCAAGTTGGTATAGTACCAAGTTAGAGCGATATATAAAGAGACTAAGCAAGGCTTAAGTTATATACCAAAAAGATACCATAAGTATAGAAAAAAGTTATGGTTACCAGAAAGTAAGAAGCTGTTAAAGTATATAGCTTAGGACTATAAGATAGAATTAGAAGAGGGAATAAGTCCAAAGTTCTTTCCAATCTATAAGCTTACTAAAACAGAGTTAGTAGCGCTTAAGGAGTTTATCCAAGAGAACTTATAAAAGGGATATATTAGACCGTTATAGTTATTAGCAGGATATCCAGTACTATTCATCTTAAAGAAAAACGGAAAACTTAGGATATATATAGACTATAGACAGTTAAACAGTATTATTAGAAAGGATAGGTATCCTTTACCCTTAATTAGCAAAATCTAAGACAGGATAGGTAATACAAAGATCTTTATAAAGATAGATCTAAGATAGGCATACCACTAGATTAGAATTAAGGAAGGCGATAAATAGAAGGCAGCCTTTAGGTCAAAGGAAGGACTATATAAGCTATTAGTTATACAATTCGGGCTTATAAATGCACTAGCAACGTTCTAGAAGCGAATTAACAGTATATTAGGAGAACACTTAGATAAATTTATTATAGTATACCTTAACGACATTATTATCTACTTAGAAAGTAAGGAAGAATATAAAGAACACGTTAAATAGGTCTTAAAGAGACTACAAGAAGAAAAGATGCTAGTAGCGATTAAGAAATGCGAGTTCTTTACTAGGAAAACCAATTTTATCAGATTTATTATTAAACTAGGCCAACTTAGTATAGATCTAAAAAAGATCAAGGCTATAGTAAATTGGCAAAAACTAGAGAACGTAATATAGTTAAGATCGTTTCTAGGGTTTTATAATTACTGCAGAAGGTTTATAGCGCAGTAGTCATAGGATATTAAGCCATTTACGCAGTTAACAAAGAAAGAAGAATTATAGGTATAGGGGAAGGAATAATAAGAACTATTTAAGAGAGTTAAAGAGTTGTTTACCTAAGAGCTAGTTCTTAAGATCTATCAACCAGGGCTAGAGACGGTTATAGAGATAGATGCATTAGACTTTATACTAGGGGCGTACTTTCTATAGAAATATTAAGATAGATGGCACCTAGTAGTATACTATAGTTAAAAGATAACACTACTAGAGTTAAACTATAACATCTATAATAAGGAGTTATTAGGTATAGTTACAGTACTTAAGGAATAGAGAGCGTTCTTACAAGGTATAGAAAAACCATTTATAGTTAAAATAGACTATAAGAACCTTATAGGATTCCTAACAACAAAGGAACTCAACTAAAGATAGGTTAGATAGGCGGAAATGCTTACAGAATACTATTTCGAAATTTAGTATACTAAGGGTACAGATAATGCACGAGCAGATACTCTAAGTAGGAAGGCTGAACTATAAAGTAATAAAAAGCTATTAGGAGCTTTGTTGCGAAAGGATTAAAATAGATTAATTAGGTATAATTATCCAAAGATTATAGTAACTAAGGAAAGTCAGATCTATAAATTACTAGAGAGTAATTAGACATAGAAGATCTAAGAAGTATAGGCAGAGGATCTAGACTCAGAGTAATATAAAAATAGAGAAGCAACGTATATACCTAAGTCTATTACAGAAGAATTTGTTAAGGAATTCCATAAGGGAATAATATAAAAACACAACGGAGCTATAGGCTTAGTGTTAAGACTTTAAAAGGAGTATATTATTTAAGGAATTTGGGAACTAGTAAGATAAGTTATAAAGAAATATCCAGATTACTAAAGGAACAAACTAACGAGGCATAAGCCGTATAGAGGGCTATAACCTATTAAGACACTAGGAAGACCATAGGAGGTTATATTATAGGACTTTATTATTAAGTTACCAAAGTTAAGAGATCCTATTACAGGACAAGATTATAACGCGATTTTAGTAATAGTAAATAAGCTAACAAAGTGGGGATACTTTATAGCATATACTAAAGAGATATCAGCAGAAGATATCGCTAGAATCTATATAAAGGAAGTATTTATAAGATATAGAGCACTAGACAAGATTATATCGGATAGAGATCTAAGATTTATAGTAGTATTTTAGAAAGTATTTCTAGCAGAATAAGGGGTTCGCGCAGTAATGTCTATAGTATATTATCCGCAGACAGACGGATAAACGGAAAGACTAAACTAGACACTAGAGTAGTATCTAAGGCATTATATTAATTACGCATAGAATAATTGGGTATTATTACTACCAGTTATATAGTTTGCATATAATACAACACTATAAGAAGGAATAGGAACATTACTATTTAAGGCGAACTATGGGTATAAGCTAAGAATATCGTTATCGCCACAACAAGCAAAAAAGATGAGTAGCACAGCTAAGTAAAGAATAGAGATATTAATAAATCTTTATATAGACCTTAAAGAAACAGCTAAACTAGTATAAGAATAAATGAAAAGGTACTATAATACTAAAAGATCTAAGGGACTAGATCTTAAGGAGGGGGATAAAGTATAGCTACTATACAAAAACTTTAAGAGTTAACGACTAAGTAAGAAGTTGGACTATGTTAGACTAGGACCTTTTAAAGTTAAGCAAAGAATTTTATTAGTTATATATAAGTTAAACCTACTAGCCAAAATAAAAATTTACCCTATATAGTATGTCGCAATGCTAGAACTAGTATACGGAAATATTAAGCCACTAGTCTATAAGGCAGACACATATAGAGGATAAAAAGAAGATAAATAGTAAGTTTTAAAGATTATTAGTTATAAGGATGTAAATAACAAAATATAGTATAAAGTAAAGTGGATAGGCTATAATAAGACTACTTAGGAACTACTAAGCAACCTAAGAAACGCTATAGGAAAGGTATAGGAGTATTAGAAGAAAGTAGGTTAGGTAATATTAACAAAAAGAAATTACTAAAAAATAAATCGCCTAAGGGGGACCTAAGAGAAGCAATTGCTAAGCTACTTGGAGTTGTTTCCCTTGCAGAAGGAGAGTTAATTCTTTTGTTACCTAGCTTAGACAAACCCTATTAAACAAGTTTCTATTTCTTAGAACGGACCTTCTCACGGACACGTTTAAGATAAAGAAGACGGGCAGAAGCAGATAGATAGGCTTTAAGGGCACGCTATTAAGCAGCTATAGCCTTCTACTCTGCTTTTTATAAACAATAAAGCTTATCTAAGGCGCTTAAGAGCTTACCATTAAGTTTTATAGTAGTAGATTAAATACAAGACCCTATAACAAGTTACTTAGGGAACTTAAAGACTATTAAAAGTTATTAGACGCGCACACTTAGCGTTAAAAATAAAGCGAACATTATAGGACGATTAAATGTTTGCTTTAGTACACTCTGAGTAAGATAAGAGTTGTTAAGACAAAGGACTTGCTAGCGCGATATATACTAACCCCGCCTTTACGCAATGAGAATATAGAGATGGCATTATCTTACTAAGCAATAGTATGGCAGCTACGGTGCGAGCACAGCGCTGCGCTTATAAGGAAGAAGGAGCTTTAGCTATAATAAGTATAGATATTAATTAGACTAATTAAACGGATATTATACCTCTAGTAGACAACTTAGAGATGTTAGGAATCTTTAAGGATAAAGATAAAGAGGAGGGAGATAGTATTACGGACGCTTTAAGTACGGTGTTATAACTACTTAGAGAGGAGTTAGCGGAAGCTAGTTGGTTAATATAGGTATAGTCCAGAATAGATCTGGTGGAACTATATAACGAGGAATGGTAAGCGAGTTATATAACGTTATACATAGTATATAAGGAGTACGCAGTGTATACTATATATAACATATATAACATATACCTTATATATAAGAGAGGATTTCTTAGGAGTATAGTTGTGTATTTAAAGGACCTTAGTCCCTACTATAGATAGTTCTCTCCTTATAGTAAATCTTAGAATACAATTGGAGTTAATCTATTAGGTAACTACTCCACCAGTTATTATTATGTTATCGTTTTTATTGTACCTATATACCTAGTCTATTAACAGAACCCACTATAGTTCCTGCTACAAGGTTCCGTTATATTATTCCGCTAAGAATACCTTCTAAAATGCTACTATGAATCTTAAATCTCTATCTAATATAACCTTACTTAGTGCTCTATGTCTTACAAACACTTCTTTAATATAGACTTTAGCAATATCTTCTACTAATATTTCTTCTATGTATGCTATAAAGTATCTCTACTTTATTAGCTTATCTACTATTACTAAAATCGCGTTATAATCTTATCCTATAATAGGATCTTTTAACTTTAATAACTTAATAATAAAGTCCTATAATATGACTTCCTATAGTCTCTTTAGTGTCTTAACAGGTTATAGCCCTCTATACGGCTTATGCCTTATTGGTTTGTTTCTTTAGCAATTTAGATATTCTCTTATAACTTATTTTACTAGTCCCTAGATTTCTTAAATAATATATTCCTCTTAAAGTCTTAACACTAAGCCTATAGCTCCATTGTGTCCTTAAGTTAGTTCCTTATAGAATAACTTAATAAACTCTTTTGCAATTAACCTTAGAATATAAGTAGCTTTTCTATTTTTATACTATTCCGCGTCTAGATCCTCTACCTATACTTTTTAGATCTTCTATATCTAATTACTTTTAGGTAATTTATGGATCTAGCTTTCTTATATTGCTGCTATCTTAGGATAATTGTACCTAATTAATCCGTTTATGTCTTTTCGCAACAAAGCCCCTAACAGTTTTTTTATTACTTTATAGTTTAGCCTTCCTGCTTAGAGTATCTGCTTGTGTATTATCTATACCCTTAGTATATTAAATTTCAAAATGGTATTCTGTAAGCATTTCCGCCTATCTAACCTGTCTTTAGTTAAGTTCCTTTATTATTAGGAATCCTGTAAGGTTCTTATAATCTATCTTAACTATAAATGGTTTTTCTATACCTTATAAGAATACTCTCTATTCTCTTAATGCTGTAACTATACCTAACAACTCCTTATTATAGATGTTATAGTTTAGTTTTAGTGGTGTTATCTTCTAACTATAGTATGCTACTAGATGCTATGCGTCCAAATGCTTCTATAGTAAATATACTCCTAGTGCAAAGTCTAATACATTTATCTTAACAACTGTTTCTAACTTTGGTTGGTATATCTTAAGGATTAGTTCCTAGGTAAACAACTCTTTAAGTTCCTTAAATAACTTTCTTTGCTTATTAGCCTACACCCATAGTTCCTCTTTCTTTGTTAGCCTTGTAAATGGCTTAATACTCTTTAACTACTATGCTATAACCCTCCTATAGTATTTGCAAAACCCTAGAAATAATCTTAACTACATAACGTTCTCTGGTTCTTGCTAACTTACTATAGCTTTGACTTTTTTTAGGTCCATGCTAATTTTTCCTAGTTTAATAATAAATCTAATAAAATTGGTCTTTTTTATAAAGAACTTATATTTCTTAATTGCTACTAGCATCTGTTCTTTTTATAGTCTCTTTAAGACCCATTTAACATGTTCCTTGTATTCTCCCTCACTTTCTAGGTAGATAATAATGTCGTTAAGGTATACCATAATAAACTCATTAAGGTGTTCTCCTAATATACTATTAATTTGCTTCTAGAACATTACTAGTGCGTTTATAAGCCTAAATTGCATAACTAATAGCTTATATAGTCCTTTCTTTAACCTAAAAGCTGCTTTCTATTTGTCGCCTTCCTTAATCCTAATCTAATAGTACGCCTATCTCAGATCTATCTTCGTAAAGATCTTTACGTTGCCTATCTAGTCTTAGATTTCGCTAATTAAGGGTAAAGGATACCTATCCTTTTTGGTAATACTATTTAACTGCCTATAGTTAATACATATTCTAAGTTTTCCATTTTTCTTTGGGATAAATAGTACTAGATATCCTGCTAATAACTGCAATAGTCTAATATATCCCTTTTATAAGTTCTCCTAGACAAACTCCTTAAGCGCCATTAACTTGGTTTTAGTAAGCTTATAGACTAGAAAGAACCTTAAACTTATTCCTGGTTCTAATTCTATCTTATAGTCCTATACTATATACTTTAATAGCTTTTTACTTTCTAGTAACCATAACTTTTTACTATACTTATGGTATCTCTTTAGTACATAACTTAAGCCTTACTTAGTCTCTTTATATATTGCTCTAACTTAGTACCATACCAACTTAGTTTACTATCGCATTTTATATTATTAAGTATCCCTAATATTAACCTAACCTATAACCCAATTAATCTTTGGATTATATTCCTATAACTAAGGCATTCCTAGTATTACCTTGTCTTTTCCTAATAGTAAGATATTAAAAGACATTCTAATCTGTCTCCCTTTAATAGTTAACTAAATAGGTCCTATTTTAAGATTAATAATGCCTCCTCTATAGGCTATCTAATCTCCTAAAATTGTTATAAGTGGATATAGGTGTTCCTTTTATCTATATAGTAACCCTATCCTTTCTACTGCTACTAGTAATATATAGTTTCTTATTACTCCACTATCTATTAGTGCTTTAAACTATTAATCTTACCACTTAACTTATAAGTTTAAGTATTGTCCTTAAACTCCCTTAAGGGTCTAAGGCTCTACTACTGGTTCCCTCTAGTCCTATAGGCCTCCCCTTTTCCCAACTATTAGCTACTAGATCCTATTTATACTTAATCCACTTTTAGCCAATACTTAGTTTATTTCTTTTCCTCTACGTGCTATAGATAAGTGTTCTCTAGGTAGTCCCACCACTATTATCTATCTAGGCATTCTTCCGTAAAGAATCGTCCTAGTTAAAGTATTAGGTCCCCTTAACTCTATACTTCTACTAGGTGCTATCTCTAAACCGCTTTTCCTCTAGTGCCCAATATATCCTTACTAGGTACTTCCGATTTTTGTCTTTTAGTGCCCTATATATATTGTATATATTATCCATATAAGCTATCCACAATAACGTATAATATGCTAGGTAACTTGGGTTAACTCTTAGCTTATCTTTATCCTTAAGTTTAAACCTATACCTAGTTAACCTAATCACTGGTATTTCTGCTATAGGTACTAAGATTTATCACTTACTTCTCTAGTCCCTAAATCCTTCTTCTAGGTTTTTTAATATTATGATTAATGCTCCTTTAATGTGGCTTATGCGTTTTTCCGTAATGGGTTAGTTTTAAATAACTTTTTTGTCTAGCTATATATAAAAGTCTTCCTATTTATTGTTGTGTTATTGCCTATACTACTTTCTATACAACTGGTTTAGTGTATATGGTCTATCTATAAGAAAGTACCTTATTATCGCTATGTTGTGATATCCTTTAGTATATCTTTCTTTAAACCTAACTAGAATATCTAGATCCTCTTCTTATTCTAGTTTATTTAACTATTTTACTCTAGGCGTCCCTACGCTAGGCCTATTAGTGACTCTTTATATAGGTGCTCTGTCCCTTATACAACCTAGTATAGCTAACCTTTTGTCTAGCTTCTGCTCTTGCTATATAATAATTCTTTATCTAAACTTATCCATAGTCTCTTGTTTTCTACGTCTTGCAGCTAGATCCTTAAAGTTATCTTACTTCTTAATCTTAGTATTAACTTTTTAATCTTTAGGCTGAACACTATGTTTACCTAGAATTGCTATAGTCCTTATTTGTTTTTTAAAATCTTGGTTTCCTACTAATGTTCTTATTTATTCCCTAAACTTGTGGTTCTTAAACTTGCGTCCTATACTTATTTGTTTATTACTAAACTAAGTTACTACTCTTTCCTATTAGTTTTTATTTATTGTGGGTTCCTAAGCTGTCCTTATTATATCTTGTAAGTCTAGAGCCTTCCTTATCTTGTCTTAAGAATTTAGACCTATAGCCTTTTACCTTTTATAAGTGGTGAGCTAGCACTAGCAGTTATTTGCTTACTTAATCGTCTCTAGATATTACTCCTTCCGTCTTATAAAGTAATGGATACTGTATTTAATGGTGTTATAATACCCGTTACTAATCCGCGTTCTATAGTGGTTTTAGTCTCTACTTCTATTATTACTAAGGTGTAAGTACTCCTAGTTAGCCTCCTTTTCTTCCTTATTACTATTAATTAATAAGTACTCTAACTCCATTGTTATTGTTGCTAATCTTTGTCTATATATTACTTTAACATCTTAATCTAGCTTATAGAGTTAATCCTATTCTTTATCTAACTCTCTAGTTCCTTTAAGCCCTCTTAACTCTAGCTCTTATGGCTAATAGCTTGCGCTATACTTAGCGTCCTTATAAATTCGGCATGTGTTGTTGTAATAAAACGCAAAGTGTTTAACTAAACACTTCTTAGTTCCGCGCAATACTCCTATATCTGCATTATTGTATTCTGGCGATCTAGTGCCCTTTACCATATAGTTGCTCTGACTACCTCTATAGTCTTTGGCAAAATGACCTTGTTTTCCACAATTTATATAAGCTCCATTTTTGAACTATTTTTCCTATTATGGAGTCCGCCTAAACGTCTTCTGCTGCTAAGATCCCTGGTTTGGCCTCTGCTCCCTAGTCCTATAATTACTTAATCCTTAACCTCTAGGTTTCTATAGTTTCTTTATCCCTCTTTTAGATTTTTTAGTACTGCTTAGGTCTATTAGCTCTGCGCCATTCTATGGTTTTTAGCTTTATATCTGTTGATATATACTCTGCGCCTTATATAACTATAGAACTCTATCTTGCCCTTTTTTGGCTTGTTCCCTTTAATAGATCCTATTATTAATCTTTATTAACTAATCTATTAAGTCTTATAGACTTTCCGTATCTTCCATTAGGATAATTACGTTCTAGACTTTAGCCTTAAGTCCTTATTTATACTGTGCCATAAGCGCCTTGTTATTCCACTTAACCTATGTTATAAGTATTTGGAACTGTATTGTGTACTTAATTGCTAAAGAACATTATACTAAGTTTTAAAGCTTTTGTTCCGCTGTAGTTAATGCTTCTAGGTCTCTAAACATCTATATTAGTCTCTCTATAAACCTATTTTAACTGGTAAACATAAACCATATATCTTAATTAGTAGTTATTATACCGCTAACTTGTATCTCCGTAAGGTAAGGTTTAAACTATTCTAGTGCTCTTCCTATTAAGAACAATCCTGCGTACACCACTTAATCTATAGGTGTCGCCAACTTTACTCCCTCCTGTATAACCTTAAAGTGTATTTATATAAGGAATCCCTTAAGTTTTAACCTTTCTCCTAAGAATTGTTTAATTAATGGTAACTTAACCTTTACTGCTCTAATTCCATTAATGCGTTCCTTAAGTATCCTATTATTATCTAATAAGCAATTAACCATTTCCTATAACTAACCTCTTATAACTACTTATAAGTCCGTATCTGCTATACTGGTGTCTCCTAATCCTAAGGTAGTTGCTACCGTCAATAGCATTGTAACTAGTGCTTTAGGTGGCATATTGTTCGACCTTATTTAATACCGTAACCTTAGTAGTGAATGTGTAGCGGAACCTTGTAATAGTAACTACAGTAGGTCCTGTTATTGGGCTAGGTATATAGGTAAGAACAGTTAATAATATAATAATAACTGGTGGAGTGGTTACCCAATAGATTAACTCTAATTGTATTCTAAGATTTACTATAAAGAGAGAACTATCTAGGTAGGGACTGTGGTCCTTTAAATACACAACCTTACGCCTAAGAAATCCCTTTGCTCTATTTACTCTGTCTGCTCTATTTGCTCTGTCTTAGATCCTACAGATTACACAGATTATATAGATTATACTATATAACTTGCTTACCATTCCTTGTTATATGGTTCCACTGGTTCCATTCTAGACTATGCCTATATTAACCAACTAGCTTCCTCCGACTCTTCTCCCAGTAGTCGTAACATCGTACTTAAGCTGTCCGTAACAGCTGCGAGCGCTCTACTACTCCATTCTCTTCCTAAGCGTATAAAGTGGTAGGTTTAAATTCTATACCTAGATTATCTATCTAGGTGGTTGCTTTCTTGCTATAGAGCTTTGCTCTATAGTTGGTACAAATTCTAATAATTTTAAGGTTAAATTTAGTGTAGATCTAATTATAGTACCTCTATAAAGTACTAAGCCACTTATCCTTTATATAGACAGTATAGACTATAGTAAACCTTATATAGTCGTTAATAAAAGATATGTAGTATCTTTTGCCTTTAAAGCTAACGGGTGTAATGGAACCTTATAGTAGGAACTACGGTGGGTTCTGTCAATGGGCTGGGTATATAGGTACGACAAAAACGATAACGTAATAACAACTGGTGGAGTGGTTGCCCAACAAATTAACTCCAATTATATTCTAAGATTTACTATAAGGAGAGAACTATCTACGGTAGGGACTAAGGTCCTTTAAATACATAACTATACTCCTAAGAAATCCTCTCTTATACGTAAGGTACGTGTTATACGTATTATATATAGTGTACACTACGTACTCCTTGTATACTGCATATAATGTTATATAACTTGCTTACCATTCCTTATTATATAGTTCCACCAGATCCATTCTAAACTATACCTATATTAACTAACTAGCTTCCGCCAACTCCTCTCTAAGTAGTTATAACACCGTACTTAAAGCGTCCATAATACTATCTCCCTCCTCTTTATTTTTATCCTTAAAGATTCCTAATATCTCTAAGTCGTCTACTAGAGGTATAATATCCGTTTAATTAGTCTAGTTAATATTTGTACTTATTATAGCTAAAGCTCCTTCTTCCTTATAAGCGTAGTGCTGTGCTCGTACCATGGCTGCCATACTGTTGCTTAGTGAGATAATGCCATCTCCGTGTTCTCGTTACGTAAAGGTAGGGTTAGTATATATTGCGCTAGCAAGTCCTTTGTTTTAATAACCTTTATCTTGCTCGGAGTGTACTAAAGTAAATATTTAATTGTCCTATAATATTCGCTCTGTTTTTAATGCTAAGTATACGCGTCTAATAACTCTTAACAGTCTTTAAGTTCCCTAAGTAACTTGTTATAGGGTCTCGTATTTAATTTACCACTATAAAACTTAATAGTAAGCTTTTAAGCGCCTTAGATAAGCTTTATTATTTATAGGAAGCAGAGCAGGAGGCTATAGCTGCTTAATAGCGTGCCCTTAAAGCCCGTTTATCCGCTTCTGCCCGTCTTCTTTATCTTAAACGTATCCGTAAGAAGGTCCGTTCTAAGGAGTAGAAACTTGTTTAATAGGGTTTGTCTAAGCTGGGTAATAAAAGGATTAACTCTCCTCCTATAAGGGAAATAACTCTGAGTAGCTCAGCAATTGCTCCTCTTAGGTCCCCCTTAGGCGATTTATTTTTTAGCGATTTCTCTCTATTAATATTACCTAACCTGCTTTTTTTTAATACTCCTATACCTTTCCTATAGCGTTCCTTAGGTTGCTTAGTGGTTTCTAGGTAGTCTTATTATAGCCTATCTACTTTACTTTATACCATGTTTTGTCATCTACATCCTTATAACTAATAATCTTTAAAACTTGCTATTTATCTTCCTCTTATCCTCTATATATATCTGCCTTATAGACTAGTAGCTTAATATTTCCGTATACTAGTTCTAGCATTGCGACATACTATACAGGGTAGATTTTTATTTTGGCTAGTAGGTTCAACTTATATATAACCAATAAAATTCTTTATTTAACTTTAAAAGGTCCTAGTCTAATATAGTCTAACTTCTTACTTAGTCGTTAACTCTTAAAGTTTTTATATAATAGCTATACTTTATCCCCCTTCTTAAGATCTGGTCCCTCAGATCTCTTAGTATTATAGTACCTTTTTATTCGTTCTTATACTAGTTTAGCTGTTTCTTTAAGGTCTGCATAAAGATTTATTAACGTCTCCATTCTTTACTTAGCTGTGCTACTCGTCTTTTTTACTTATTATGGCGATAACGATATTCTTGGCTTATACCCATAGTTCGCCTTAAATAGTGATGTTCCTATTCCTTCTTGTAGTATTATATTATATGTAAACTGTGTAACTGGTAATAACAATACCCAATTATTCTGTACATAATTAATATAATGCCTTAGATACTGCTCTAGTGTCTAGTTTAGTCTTTCCGTTTATCCATCCATCTGCGGATAATACGCTATAGACGTTACTACGCAAACCCCTTATTCTGCCAGAAATACTTCCTAAAATGCTGCTATAAATCTTAGATCTCTATCCAATATAATCTTATCTAGTGCTCCATATCTTATAAACACTTTCTTTATATAGATTCTAGTGATATCTTCTACTAATATCTCTTTAGTGCATACTATAAAGTATCCCTACTTTGTTAGCTTATCTACTATTACTAAAATCGCGTTATAATCTTATCCTATAATAGGATCTCTTAACTTTGGTAACTTAATAATAAAGTCCTATAATATAACCTCCCATAGTCTTCCTGGTGTCTTAATAGGTTATAGCCCTCCGTACAGCTTATGCCTTGTTAGTTTATTCCTTTAGCAATTTAGATATTCCTTTATAACTTGTCTTGCTAGTCCCTAGATTCCTTAAATAATGTATTTCTCTTAAAGTCTTAATACTAAGCCTATAGCTCCGTTATGTCCTTATATTATTCCCTTGTGGAATTCCTTAACAAATTCTTCTATAATAGACTTAGGTATATACGTTGCTTCTCTATTTTTATATTACTCTAAATCTAGATCCTCTACCTATGCTTTTTAGATCTTCTATATCTAATTACTCTCTAGTAATTTATGGATCTGACTTTCCTTAGTTACTGCAATCTTTAAATAATTATACCTAATTAATCCGTCTTAATCCCTTTATAATAAAGCTCCTAATAGCTTTTTATCGCTTTATAGTTTAGCCTTCCTGCTTAGAGTATCTGCTCGTGCATTGTCTATACCCTTAGTATACTAAATTTTGAAATGGTATTCTGTAAGTATTTCCGCCTATCTAACCTGTCTTTAGTTGAGTTTCTTTGTTATTAGGAATCCTATAAGGTTCTTATAGTCTATCTTAATTACAAATGGTTTTTCTATGCCTTGTAAGAACGCTCTCTATTTTTTAAGTGCTGTAACTATACCTAATAACTCCTTGTTGTAGATATCATAGTTCAACTCTAGTAGTGTCATCTTTCGACTATAGTATGCTACTGGGTGCCATCCATCTTAATATTTCTATAGGAAGTATACCCCTAGTATAAAGTCTAATGCATCCGTCTCTATAACCGTCTTTAGCCCTGGTTAATAGATCTTAAGAACTAGCTCTTAGGTAAACAACTCTTTAACTCTCTTAAATAGTTCTTATTACTCCTTTCCTTATATCCACAGTTCTTCTTTCTTGGTTAATTGCGTAAACGGCTTAATGTCCTATAACTATTACGCTATAAACCTTCTATAGTAATTGCAAAACCCTAGAAACGATCTTAACTACGTAACATTCTCTAGTTCTTGCTAATTTACTATAGCCTCGATCTTCTTTAGATCTATACTAAGTTAGCCTAGTTCAATAATAAATCCAATAAAATTGGTTTTCCTGGTGAAGAACTCGCATTTCTTAATTACTACTAGTATCTTTTCTTCTTGTAGTCTCTTTAAGACCTATTTAATATGTTCTTTATATTCTTCCTCACTTTCTAAGTAGATAATAATGTTGTTAAGGTATACTATAACAAATTTATCTAGGTGTTCTCCTAATACACTATTAATTTGCTTCTGGAACGTTACTAATACATTTATAAGCCTAAATTGCATAACTAATGGCTTATATAGTCCTTCCTTTGACCTAAAGGCTGCCTTCTATTTGTCGCCTTCCTTGATTCTAATTTGGTGGTACACCTATCTTAGATCTATCTTTATAAAGATCTTTACGTTACCTATCCTATTTTAGATTTCACTAATTAAGGGTAAAGGATACCTATCCTTTCTAGTAATGCTGTTTAACTATTTATAGTCTATACACATCCTAAGTTTTCCGTTTTTCTTTAGGATGAATAGTACTGGATATCCTACTAATAACTACAACGGTTTAATATATCCCTTTTATAAGTTCTCCTGGATAAACTCCTTAAGCGCTACTAACTCTGTTTTAGTAAGCTTATAGATTAGAAAGAACTTTGGACTTATTCCCTCTTTTAATTCTATTTTATAGTCCCAAGCTGCATGCTCTAACAGCTTCTTACTTTCTAGTAACCATAACTTTTTTCCATACTTATGGTATCTTTTTAGTATATAACTTAAGCCTCGCTTAGTCTCTTTATATATCGCTCCAACTTGGTACTATACCAACTTGGTTTACTGTCGCACTTTATATTATTATATATTTTTGATATTGACCTAACCTATAACCCAATTAATCTTTAGATTGTACTCTTATAACTAAGGTATTCCTAGTATCGCCTTATCCTGTCCTAATAGTAGGATATTAAAAGACATTCTAACTAATCTCCCTTTAATAGTTATCTAAATAGGTCCTATTTTAAGATTAATAATACCTCCTCTATAGGCTATCTAATCTCCTAAAATTATTATAAGTGGATATAGGTGTTCCTTCTATCTATATAGTAACCCCATCCTTTCCACTACCTTTGGTGATATGTGGTTCCTTATTGCTCCACTATCTACCAATGCTTTAAACTGCTAATCTTGCCACTTAGCTTTTAAATTTAGGTATTATTCTTAAATTCCTTTAAGGGTTTAAGGCTCTAATACTAGTTCCCTCTAGTCCTATACACCTCTTCTTTTTCTAACTATTAGCTGCTAGATCCTGCCTATACTTAGTCCAACTTTGGCTAATACTTAGTTTATTTCTTTTCCTCTATATACCATGGATAAGTGTTCTCTAGGCACTCCCACCACTATTATCTATCTAAGTATTTTTCCGTAAGGAATCTTCCTAGTTAAAGTATTAAGTCTCCTTAACCTTATACTTCTACTAGATGCTAACTATATATATACTTAGCATTCCTAAACCGCTTTTCCTCTAGTGCCTAATATATCCTTACTAGGTACTTCCAGTTCTTATCTTTAGGTGCTCTATATATATTACACATATTATCCACATAAGCTATCTATAATAGTATATAATGCGCTATATGTTTTAGGTTAACTCTTAGTTTATCTTTATTTTTAAGTTTAAACCTATACCTAGTTAACCTAACCACTAGTATCTCTGCTATAGGTATTAAGACTTGCCGCTTACTTCTCTAGTCTTTAGATCCCTCTTCTAGGTTCCTTAATATTATAATTAATGCTCCTTTAATATAACTTATACGTTTTTCCGTAATGGGTTAGTCTTGGATAACTTTTTTATCCAGCTATATATAAAAGTCTTTCTATTTGTTATTATGTCGTTGCCTATACCACTTTCTATATAGCTGGTTTAGTATATATGGTCTATCCATTAGAAAATACCTTATTATCGCTGCATTATAATATCCTTTAGTATGCCTTTCTTTAAACCTAGTTAGAATATCTAGATCCTCTTCTTATTCTAGTTTATCTAACCACTTTGCCCTAGGTATCCCTATACTTGGCCTATTAGTAATTCTTTATACGGGTGCTCTGTCCTTTATATAACCTAGCATAGCTAATCTCTTATCTAGCTTTTGCTCTTACTATATAATAATTCTTATCCTAAACTTATCTATAGTTTCTTATTTTCTACGTCTTGCAGCTGGATCCTTATAGTTGTCTTACTTTTTAATCCTAGTATTAACTTTTCGATCTTTAGGCTGAACACTGCGTTTATCTAGAATTATTAACGTTCTTATTTATTCCCTAAACTTATAGTTCTTAAACTTGCGTCCTATACTCGTTCGTTTATCACTGAACTAAGTTGCTGCCCTTTTCTATCAGTTTTTATCCGTTATGGGTTCTTAGGTATATCTTATTTTACTTTAAGAATCTTAAGCTTCTCTTATCTCTTCTTAAGAATCTTAAGCCTATGGCCTTTTGCCTTTATTAAGTGATAAGCTAGCACTAGCAGTTATTTACTTGCTTAGTTTCTTCTAAACGTTACTCCTATTATTTTATAAAGCGATGGAAATTGTATCTAATAGTGTCGCTATACCCGTTACTAAACCTTGCTTAGTGGTGGTCTTAGTCTCTATTTCTGTTACGTTTTTGAGGTTTAAGTGCTCCCAGTTAGCCTCTTTTTTATCCTTATCACTGTTAATTAATAAGTACTTTAACTCTATTGTTATTACTGCTAATCTTTGTCCGTATATTGCTATAATATCTTAATCTAGCTTATAGAGTTAATCTTATTTTTTATCTAACTCTCTAGTTCCTTAGAGTCCTTTTAACTCTGGCTCTTATGGCTAATAGCTTGCGCCGTACTTAGCGTCTTTATAAATTTAGTATGCGTTATTATAACAATACGCAAAACTATTAATTAAACACTCTTTTGTTCCTTATAGTATACCATTATCCCTCTATATATACGCGCCGTCTGCTAGTCTGGTTCCCTTTACTGTATAGTTACTCTAACCACCTCTATAGTCTCTAGTAAAATAACCCTATTTTCCGCAATTTATATAAGCTCTATCTTTAAACTATCTTTCTTACTATAGAGTCCGCCTAAATGTCTTCTACTGTTAAAATCCCTAGTTTGGCCTCTACTTTTTAGTCCTTTAATTACTTAATTCTTAACCTCTGGGTTTCTATAGTTTCTTTTTCTATCTTTAGGTTTCTTTAGTACTACTTAGGTCTATTAGCTCTGTGCCATTCTATAGTTTTTAACTCTATATCTGTCATTGCGTACTTTGCGCCTTATATAACTATGGAACTCTGTCTTACCCTCTCTTAGCTTATTTCCTTTGGTAGATTCTGTTATTAATCTTTATTAACTAATCTATTAACTCTCTTAGAGTATCCGTATCTTTTATTAGGATAATTGCGTCCTAGACTTTAGCCTTAAGTCCCTATTTATACTGTGCTATAAGCGCCCTATTGTTCCACTTAACCTATATAGCTAGTGTTTAAAACTGTGTTGTATACTTAATTGTTAAAGTGCGTTGTACTAAGTTCTAAAGCTTTTGTTCTACTATAGTTATAGCCTCCAGGTCTCTAAATATTTGCGTTAGTTACTTTACAAACCCGTTCTAACTAGTAAATATATACTGTACATCCTAGTTAGTAGTTGTTATGCTATTAGCCTATATTTCCATAAGATACGGCTTAAACTACTTAAGTGCCCTCCCCGTCAGGAACAATCCTGCATAGGCTACTTAATCCAACGATATTACTAACTTCGCTCCTTTCTATACTACCTTAAAGTGCATCTGCGTAAGAAATCCTTTAAGCTTTAACTTTTCTCCTAAGAATTGTTTAATTGAAGGTAACTTAATCTTTACTACTTTAATTCTATTAATGCGTTCTTTAAGTATCCTATTATTGTCTTATAAGTAATTAACCATTTCCTATAACTAACCTCGCGTAACCACTTAAGAATCCCTATTGTCTATACTGGTATTACCTAGCCCTAAGGTTGTGGCTCCTGTTAACGCCGTTATAACTAATACTGCTCTTAGTAGCATATTATTTGACTTTATTCCAATACCGTAACCTTGGTAGTAAATGTGTAACGGAACCTTATAGTAGGAACTACAGTGGGTTCTGTTAATAGGCTAGGTATATAGGTACAACAAAAACGATAATATAATAATAACTAGTAGAGTGGTTGCCTAATAGATTAACTCTAATTGTATTCTAAGATTTACTACAAGAAGAGAACTATCTACGGTAGGGACTAAGGTCCTTTAAATACACAACCATACTCCTAAGAAATCCTTTTTTGTACGTAAGGTACGTGTTATACGTGTTATATATGGCGTATACTACGTACTCCTTGTATACTGCGTACAACGTTATGTGACTTGCTTACCATTCCTTGTTACATGGTTCCACCAGATCCATTCTAGACCGTACCTATATTAACTAACTAGCTTCCGCCGACTCCTCTCTAAGTAGTTGTAACACCGTACTTAAAGCGTCCGTAATAACAGGGGTAATAGGTCCTACTAGATCTATATAGACAAATTAAAATAGTTGTGTAGCTTATTCCTAGGGCGTTCTATTATACCTCTTTCTGGCTTTAGATTAAGTATAAGGCTTATAGTATTTATTACTAATATTATTAAACTTAATACTAAGTTTACTTAGGTGGCGTTTAAGGTTACTATAGTTAAGGTAGCTAAATTAGTAATGCTAAATAGGTAGGCTTTCGTCGTTTTTAATTATCTGGAGGATTAATTCTAATAAGTAGTTATACTGCCAAATTAGGTAGAGTTGTTAAACTTTAGGTGCGTATCCTATTACTTTATTATTATATTTAAGTTTGTGAGTCTTATTATTAAAGAAAACACCTATTTCCTCAAGTTGGCTTTTAGATAGTAGGTTTACTAGTAAATATAGTACGTAAAGAATATTGTGTAAAGTAAGCATACTTCCGTAACTTTTATTAGGGAGTGCGGTTTATATAGAGATAGATCCTTTACCTACTAATTAAGCTCTATAGGGACCAACTATATCTAATAAGGTGTCGTTATTAATGTAGTTAAAGAGAAGTTTATAATTCTTATAGTAGTAGACAATAGCAGCAGTATTATAGATAAAGTCATTGTTATGGCGCTGGTGGAAAACAGTGGATTGTGGTGGACAATCGTAGATAGTTTCTTACTGTTTCAGACAGTCGCAGTCCACGTAACCAGACAATCGTATAAAACCTTAAGCGGCGCTACCCTTTCTTTCCTTTCCTTTCTCTAGCTTTGGATCCTCGTTTATAGACATTCCAATTATATAGGCTTACGCGTCCCTCTTGCCGTGCTCGTGCCTTAATTAACTAAGTCGCTAATATTATCTAAAGCTTATTATTACTCTTTCTTCCTAAGAAGGAACTTAAATATATTTATCTATAAGACCACGAACAGGACAAGGACATAGAATAGACCCTAAGGATATCACCAGGACTATAAGGATAGGATAGACCTAAGAACTAAAAAAACACGAATAGAACGCGAAACCTAAAAATAGGACACGTATAGACTAGAACCCCTAGAAAATAAATAAACACCAGAAATTACCTAAAACCCTTACCACTATACTAAGAAATACAGTAGCTGGTAAAGCCGCTATAGGACCTGTAAATACCTCTAATAGTAAAACAGTCGCCGTTTTAACCCCCTAGGAAGAGCTTGTAGCAGCCAATACCAAAATTAAACGGCTTTAAGAGCTACTTAAAACTAGAGACACCCCTATACCTAGTAAGGAGTTATTAGACACCTAGAGACTTACTATAGTCCTTAAGGCCCTAGCCCAATATACAGTATTAGCATTGTTGCGGTCTGCGAAGGTTGCAGACCCCCTATTATTTATAGACGGAACTGACCCTATATTTAATAACTAGAAGCTTTAATTGCAGGACAAGCTTAAAGTTAATGCGGACTACTTCCCCACTACTTAAGCTAAGATGGCCTACGTCTTCGGCTATACTGGTGGAGACGCATAGACGTACCTACGTCCGCAATACGCCTAGGACTCGGCAGATCCCTTCCTCTCTAGAGATAAGATAATTAACCACTTGTCTTCCATCTATAAGGACCCCTTTAAGGTACAGAACGCCTACCTTGATTATAAAGCTCTTAATATAAAGATAATAGAGACCTTCTTAGCCTTTTAGACCTGATTTCTGCACCTAGCCGGCCAGGCCTAAATTCCCTATAAAGATTTAATGCTAGACCTCTTTAACAAGCTTACCCTAGACCTATAGCACGCAGTACTATCAGTTTTTACTACTATACAGACGCTAAAAGTACTTATGGACTACTGCCTATTTATTAACTAAGGCCTTTGTTAAATTAAGGCACGAGCTAAGCAGTATAAGGCTAGAAACTCTCCAAACTAAACTATAAGTACTATATAAACGGCCCGTAACACTCCGGCACGATCTGCAACTCCTACAGCACCAGCCGTACAGCCCACTATTAATTCAGCAGCTAGTCCTGCTGCGGGTCCAGCGTATACTTAGCCCATATACAATAACCCCCGTAAATAGGCCCTCAGTAATTAAGGAGCTTGCTTCTTATATGGCCAAAAAGACCACTTTATAAAGGATTACCAGACAAAGGCAAAAATAGGCGAGGTTTTATTAATTTAAGAGGATGGTATAGAGCTAGAAAAAGAGGAACCCTAGAAAAAAAACTCCTCTCTAGGGTTAAAAGGAATTAACATATTATATATTAATCTAAGTTGGCTAGTTAGTGGAAGAAGCTGTACTATCCCTTATACTTTATTTCGTAATAGATATTAAGTTTTAACCTCCGCTTTAGCTAACTTTGGAGTAAATACCTTTACCTTAATAGATACCTAGTGCGCCATAAAGCTAGCTAAGTTTTTAAATACGCCTCTTAAAGAACTACCTAAACCAGTCCCTATTCGCGGGTATAATGGACGGATAGAACTACCTATTATAACTATCTTACAAATCTACCTCCGTGTTAATAGACGAAGGTAGTATAATATCCCCTTTCTTATTATAGACCTAGGAAGCCATAATATAATCTTAAGAAGAAAATGGCTAGCCTATTTGGGCTTACAGCTTAATATATAGAGTAGACGGCTTATCTGGCCTAAATCCCTACCCCTAACCCCTTTCTTTATAAAAGAAATTAGTATTATAATAGAGAACCTTATACGGCCCCAAATCAATACTATTTACTAGGCCGATGCTATGCGTAGGGACCAGGCCTTTAAGAAAGATGTACAGCTTAATCTGTAACAGATTCGTATACTACGCCGGCCCTAGACTACCTATATTACGCCACCCGCACTAGAGATCTAGAAAATCAGTAGTGACCTAGCTAAGTCCCCTACGGAGAACTTAGGCCCTACGCAGCTATAAAGGAAGGCTAGGAATACCGGACGCTATACTAAACTAATAGACTAGAAGGACAACTTACAGAAAATGGAATATAAGCTAAGAAAGACTATAAACCCTATACCGTAAAATACGGCCTAATAAAAGTTTATAAAGAAACCTATAGACCTTCCCCTAGTTAATATCTGCTGTATCGGCGCCGTAGGATTTTACCACAACTTAGTCTAACCTAATACCATTACCTTTACCACCAGCTTATATAAAATTAATTAAATAATTAAGGAAAAGAAAAGCGAGCTTAACGGACAGGAAAGTGAGCTTATAGATAAGGAGCTAGTAGAACAGAAATTGCCCCGTTAATACCAGAAATTTAAGAACGTATTCTCTAAGGCAGTGTCCAATATACTTCTACCTCACCAACCATACAACCACAAGATTGAGATTAAGCCAGACAAGGAAGACACCCTTAGTTATAGCCCCCTTTATTAGCAGTCTACTGCCAAATTATAGGCTATAAAGCAGTACCTTATTAATAACCTAAATAAGGGCTTTATTAAGCCTAGTTA
>Ga0307507_10003760_pt1 | contig 28494 bp, 21 predicted proteins | sample 7_EM_MG_FD_207223 | JGI IMG/M metagenome (GOLD analysis project Ga0307507, IMG submission 207223) | Populus trichocarpa ectomycorrhiza microbial communities from riparian zone in the Pacific Northwest, United States - 7_EM | ecosystem: Host-associated > Plants > Roots > Unclassified | place... | reverse complement strand
AAAGTGTTCACGGAATTTATTCTCTTTTACCACATATGCCACTGCATGCGCATATGGCCTATAAAACCCCTCCAAAATGCTGTTCACGGACCAACCCTGGTATCCGAGCAGTTAGCTTCGAGCCAACCACGTGAATTGAGATAAGCAATCCAAGTGGTCTGCAAACGCCGTTGGCTACAAATCTTGTCTCTATGTAGCAATCACAAAGCGAAAGCTGAACTGCTCGAGTATAATAATACCCGTATTGAAGGGTGATTATGGACTGTGAGGTATTAAAGCAATAAAGGACCTAATGACACTGGTAGAAAGTAATACCCTTCACTGAAAGGCTTACTTATAGTACTCGAGTAGGCTCTTTGCAGAATAGGAGGGGAATGGCTGCTTAACTTACGGTGGTTATTTATGCTCTTGGCGTATGGGGTGAGTTCAAGATGAAGCAGGTCCACTTAATATTCGTGAAGGCAGGTAATGGATGATGCGATAGGCGAATGATGAACCATGCACGGTGTCGCTATGTCGGTCACATAGCAAGAAAAATTGATGCCGATGCATGGTGGCCGTAAATTAACATCCCCAACAATGAGCCCACTTCAAGCCAAAAGTCCAAAGCCAGCCAATCTGAATATCCCACCACTAATAAACACCAAACGCGTGCACTCCTCAACGCCGGGGTTGCAGGTTGTCGGCGCAACCAGACACACTATTATATTGTTGATCCCTGCCCTAAGTAAACAAACCCCATCAATCGATCTGGGAGGGATCAATACCTTGACACATCCGCCCCTCATCCTGAAAAACAATCTGAGCTTGCTCTTACTTACCCTACTCCGCGGCTCTTCGTCCTGCAGGTTCTTGACATCCACAATCGTCAGTCCTCAATTTTGCAATTTTACAATTTTCCTCTTCCCCCCCCTTCCATTCCTTTGAGGGAATATCTTTGACATGCTGTAAAAGCGGACGTCGCAACCGGAAATTGTCAAACAAAGCCCCCGAAATTACTCTATACGGAAGGGTAGGAGTTGTGGAGGGGTTCAAGGTGTTCAGTACTTGAGCAGTGGTAGGTCCCTCAAACCTAAGAACTGACCTGCGGAAAATAGAAAATACCGTCCATACACGCTATTGCTACTTCTACTCTACAAGCACACTCTCATATTATCCTTCCTCGATCCACTCGCCTCGAGTGATAGTTATCGCATCGCTGATTTCGCCACGCTGGCTGCCACGTCGCTTTGGTACAAGGAACCAAAGTTCGGTTTCCGGCTGCGATTCAATAGCCTTTCAAAATTCAATTGTCTTTCGCCTCTCATAATACCTTGGGTTGGTTTATCGTTCGCCGCATTCTTGCGCGGTGTTTGCCTTCTTGGATAGCGCAGTGCGACTCAAATCTATTTTTCTTGGATATCTCTACCCAACTGGTCAGGGCTCTATAAACGGCGGGAGGGCAGGGTTCGGCTAAAGCGGTGCTGTTGGAAAGGGATTTTATTTTTGAAATCTTGCTCTATTGGATGCTGTTCTGGGGGTTTCAATTCTATCATCGGCTTTATTATTGGGGTCAAGGATTCTATAAACTCTCAATTCCGCTGGTGGAGAGGAAGCGACATTCATTACCCTCTCAGGAATAGAGAGAAAGCTTTTGTCAAGGTAGTTTTTTCTTTTCTTTTCTTCTTTTCTTCTTTTCTCCTTTTTTTGTTTTTTGAATCTTTGCGTTGCTCTTGCTTTCGGATGCGTCTAATATTTTCGTTCTGTTCGGCCTAGAGATCATAATGGTGATCAAAACCCCTCCCACAACGCCTCGAAAGCCCACTGATCCCGATGACAATATCCCCTGCAAAACCCCCTCACCGCGCTCATCCGCATCCCAAGCACCTCCCAATCCCCGGGCCGTGGATGATGAACCAACACCGCGAGTCAATCCTCATGCCTCGGTATCGTCTCACCCTTTTAAGGGTCTCTCTCGGAAATTTATGCCTAAGAAAGCGACAAGTGGAGGGGATGACCTTGATGATCGGATTCACAAGCGGTTGAAGGAGGGTACCGAAAGGGCAAAGAAATTAGATCTAGGGCCGGCACAAGGTGTCTACGATACAGTCAGTGTACGGGAGCGAGTACGAAGGTGGCAGGCTGCTGGTGGAGGGGTTGTAACTGGTGACGATTTTCTGGAAATACCACCCATATCGCCGGCTACCCCATCACCAGCAGCTCACAGACGGGGAATGTCGATGTCTGCCGTTGGGGAGTTGGAAAACCGGCACCCCGTTATGGAGCAGCCGCTTAGCCCTCCGCCAATTTCCAAGATTTTTCGGGAGGGGTGGGATAGTGCAAGCGATGGCGATCGGGATGCAGAGAGGAGGCGGGCAAGAAGCAAAGATAGAGAAAGAAAAATGAAGAGGAGACGAGATAGGGAAAGGGGATTAACAAGATCTTCTATCGCTACTGATGTAGAGATTGATCCTGAGGCTAGACAGCTCGGGAAGCAAGTCCCCTCAGAGGATGCGGAAAAGGGTACGGATCCTGGAAGTACTTTTACGAAACAACATTATCCAGAAGACGACGGTGGAATTAGGGTCACACCCTTGAAAGTAAAGCAGCGGGGCTCGAGCAGAAAGAAGAAGAAGGGTAAAGAGAAGGAGAGCCCGGAAGAGGCCAGATTGGAGAATAGGGTGGAACCAGAGGAAGTGCCGAAGCAGTCCGTGTTGAAAGAGCCTATAAAGTTTGAGGATACAAAGTCGGAGCCCGGCCTCCGGAGACGGTCACGAGAGATAGATCTACAAGAAATAGATGACGTCCACAAAGTGGAGGTCAAAGCTTGGGATTACGATGATGGGATTAGGATCTACACGAAGAAATCAAAAACTCCAATAATAGCTGCTCGGTTCAGCGAAGGCGGAAATAGGAATTCTGTCCGTAAGGGTGAGAAGAGTGTTCGTGCTCGGAAAGAAGAATTCGAAGCCGAGATGAGACGGGAGCGAAAGGCTCAAAAGGACTTTGAAGAGTTGATTAAGCAGCAGGAAGGAGAGGACCAGGAGAACGCCTCAGCTATAGAAAGGGGAAAGGATGGTGAGCAGCACGATGGTGCGAACAACATTGAAGGATCTACTATTGTTGGTGACCAGGAATCGGCAAAGAAGAAGTGGGAAGATTTTGATGATGGCATTCGGGTTAGACCACTGAAGACTAAGGGTGCAAGAAGGAAAAGAAGCCCAGCGAGCTCTTCTACAAGAAAACCCGGAGATGAAAAGAATAGCACTGTAGAGGGGAGCACCGTTGAAGCTACCGCTGAGGCCAATCTAGAGGTTGAAAGACAGCGGCAGTTAGAAGAATCAATCCGAAGGATTCGAGAGTTGGAAAGGGAGGATAAGGAGGACAGGGAGAAAAGAGAACAACTGGAAAAAGAGGAATACGAAAGGAGAGAAGCAGAAGAGAAAGAGAAACGAGAGAAGAGAGAGCGAGAGAATAAGGAGAAGGATGAACGGAAATTCTTGCGGCAACGTGAGCTAGAGAGGAAAGAGCTAGAACGTGAAATGGAACGTGAGAGGCAGCGTGAGAAGGAGCGAGAGATGGCTCGCAAACGGGAAGCTGATAGATTAAAGGTAGAAGCGGAGATGGAAAGACGAAAGCAAAGACGGCGTGAAAAGGAGAGGGAGAGGGCGAAGGAGAGAGAGAGAGAAAGGCAGAGGCAGGAAGAGAGGAAGAGGGAGAAGGAAAGGATCAAGAAAATGGAGTCTATGGAGCGGCACTCATCGCCGGTATCTACTAGGCAAACAGAACCGGAATCTGGATCCGAAACAGAATCAATGTCGACTACAGAATCAGACCCAGAATCAGAGGAGGAGCTGCCCCCGCCTACAAGGCCTATGCTTCCTTTAGAAACAAATTCAGCACCTACTACCCCGACCCGATCTAAGAGCAAAAAGGTCAATAGGCCAATGACCCCGGAAGACCCACTAGAATTTCTTGGACGGCGCGGAACAAAGCGGGGGACAAGCCCCCAAAGAATAAAACCAGAGCGTCGCTGGATGTGGGAGAAGCTTGCATCTGGGGGAGAAACTCCCCCGCTGCCATACAAGGCCACAACTCCCTCACCGGATCCTGTAAAGAGACGGGGATCTCGAAAGGTTAAAAGGGATGATTCCGCTTCTCCCATAAGTTCACCTTCCCCTGCGCCTGTTGAGGAAGAGCAATCGTCCACGGAAGAAGAAGTGAGATTACCACCCCAGATACCTGAAAGACCCAGGCGGACGAAAACCAAAGCGAGAAGGACGGCATCAGCAGTGCCGGTGGAGGGGCCTGTAGTCGAAACAGGGGAAAGCCTTTCCAGCGCTCCTGCAGCACCAATGCCCTCAATGGATGATTTGCTACCAAAGAGCACAGAGCCCAAGAGTGGGAGATCGTCGGCACAGAATGACGGCCAGGAAAAGGTGGTGGAAACACTGACAGATACGTCGTTGTCTGAGCCTCTGTTGTTCAAGCGGACCGAGTTATCGGTAGATTCTGTACCTCGGAAGAAGAGAAGTGATATCAGTACTGGGACATTTGGGCCGAAGTTGGCATCTGCCACAAGTTCATTTTTTAAAGCCGTCAAGGCAGAGTTTCAAGCGGAACTGCAAGCGGCGGCCAAGGCTGCCGAATCGACTTCTTCCAGTGAGGGAGAAGATCTGGGCGTTCTCAACTGCTCCGTTGATTATTCTAGACCGACCGAGTCTATTCAAGAGCAAGACGAAGGCAGCGACGGGGATCCTGAAATAGTAACAGACTTGGTAACGGCGGAAGGGTTGCCACCGCCCCCTCTGATACCGGCGGCCAGAGCTGCCGATACGGAAACAGAGACTGAGACCGGAACAGAAACGGATTCGGAGTCATCCGAGACCGAGTCGGATACTAGATCGGAGTTAGGCTCGCAAGCGACACAAGAGCAGCACCCAAGTGCGGACCCTATCCGAGATACTGAAGTTTCCTCGGAACCACGGGCGCAAACCGGGTCTCAACCGGAACCGGAAGCTTTAGCTGAGAAGAAACCCCTCACGACTCCATCCCGGAAGTCGAGTGGTAGTGTTTTCCTTGAGGATGCTCAGATGTTGCTTCCGAAGAGAAGTCTCCGCAGTTCACCTTCACCCCCGAAGCCAAAGAGGAAGGCATCAAAAGCTAGATCTCAAGGAACACGCACGCCTACACCTTCCGCCCATCGGGATGAGGCTCGCTCTTACACCGCTAATGAGTCCATGAGGGCACCTTCAGACGCTTCCTTGTCTACCGTTAAGCCTCTTAATATCAGACCCAGAGATCCTTCCCCAGAATGCCAAACTCCCCCCAGTCAGGCTCCCCAGGGACAGGATGGCGGGGACTTTCACACCCCAGATTCACCCACTAAAGGGGCCAGCCTGAAACGGAGGTACACGAAACATGCCGATCTTATCTCAATACTCTCTGTATCGAAGCCAGGTAAAAGCTTGAGGTCTGCCACTAGAACCAGGAATCATGGGAAGACGTCTCGAAAGGTTTCAACAATCACCATTCAAGATCTGATGGCCGAACTAGCCGCTGAGGAAGTCAAATATCTCCGTGAGCTTCGAACCCTAGTCGAAGATGTGATCCCTGTACTTTTCCAGACCGTGCTCGAGCGCGCAGACGATGTTGTTAGACGGCGGTCTTTGAGTGGAGGGAAGCCCGACAACTACGGCCTCCGGACAGGCTTCGCAACAAACCCGACAAGACCCATTGTAGATATGGGAATATCATTGGAGCGCCTTAAAACGGTTCACGAGAGGATGCCTAAGCAAAACCCCAACGAACTCCTAACTTGGGCTATGGATGCTAGGAAGGTTTACGAAGAGTATCTTTCCGTTTGGAGAATGGGATTCCAAGATGTTGTTGTGACCCTAGCACCGGATTATGAGGATGAGAAGGAATTTAGGGATCACCAAGCAGAGGTCACGAGGCGGGGTTTAGAAATGCTATACAGTTTCACACAACCAACTCCCTCCGTGGTATCATATGAAGGTGATCCATCAAGTTGGTCCATGCCGCCTCCGCCAGAGCCCATAGACGAAGGCGAAAAGGTGGACGTAGCATTCCTCCTCAAGAGACCACTCGTGAGATTAAAGATTTTGGCGAAACTTTTCAAGGTAAGAACGTTTTCACTTCCAAAAAATTTGAACCTGGAGCTCCATACTGCATGAAATTTGGTTGGGATTAACGGGCGTTTATAAACACATTTTGTCCTCTTATGCTTTCATCATGAAAATATTGGAATTCGTTACTAAATTATCAACATTAGAGGATGAATATCTTACAGCCCTCAGCGTCCGCACAGGCCTTGGCATCGGCCTTCCACGGGGTTGTGGCAGTAGCGCGCCGTAAGATTGCAGAGGAGAAAGCACGAATCGAGGATGAGGCTGCAGCATCAATAAGTGTTGGTAATGTCTCTGACATTCACTCTTTGCTTCCACGGCACGACGTTTCGCTCGATCCCACTAAGCGTGTGCGGGCACGTGACAATTTTTACATGCGGCTTTACCACTCATCGGGAAGGGTCCTTCAGCGCAACGTCGAATTGATACTTCGTGATCCCGCCGGAAAGGCAAGACCTGAACGAACCGAAATCTTAGTTTGCCAGTTCGGAGGAGGGGAGGTTCCTGATAAATGGCTTTTGTTCGCACCGATCCCCCTAGGCGCAATCTCTGCTAGGACGGGCGACGCAGCAGGTGAAATTGTTTTAATGGTTAGGGGAATGGATCCAAATAGTCAGGAAGAGCTTCGGGAAATTCTCGTTTTAGGTTCTCCTACCGCGGCCGGATTTGAATGGGTTCAGATGCTTGGATTGATTCCGATCCCTCCGGAGGGCCCTTTTACCGACAAGCCTTATCAAATGCATACGCTGGAGACATTGACTGAAGAGGGGACACTTTCTTCGCGTTGGCAAACACCAGCTCCACCACGCTCTTCTCATGGGTCAAAGACACCAAAGGCCCTATCTCAAAAATCAGGGCAGGAGACGCAGAAGAAATCAGAGAAATCAGAAAGTGTTGATTTCTCATTCCTTGAGTCTGATAGGGGAACACCAAAGCAAGAATCAGCACCCTCTACTATCGAACCCCCAGAGGCAGTTAAGCCACCGTTAGAAAATACGCTTCAGGTAGAGGACACTAATGAAATTAAGCCGGCAGAGCAATATGAAGTTCTCCCGCCTGACTTTGTTGTGATGCTGTGCATTGCGCGTGGATATAAATTCCTCGGCGGGAATTTTAAGGTTCCCGAAACCAAGACTGATGCTGAGCAGGAGCCTGGAGTTCAAGATCCTCTTGCTACACCACCTCTTCGCCATTCGGCGTCCCTGCATACATTGAGCGACAGGCACTCGGCCCCCAGTGAGGGCCGGAGTCCGAGCCTCCAACGTTCCCGCAAAGCCAGTAAACTTTCACCATCAAGAAGAAATTCGACCATTAGCAACGACTCTGATGCCCTCTCGCTTGACTCGACAGAGCCCTCCAATTATCTAGTGCCCGCCCCAACCAACACCCTTTCGCGCACAAGGTCAATCCATCTCGACCACGAGGCCCGTTCCACTGCTGTCCCAGAAAAGCCTGTCCCAAGGTCGCCCTTCGAGGATGTGCCAAATCTTTCCCCCGACTCTAAGCCTGCGGGGTCAGAATCCCCGACCCCAGTTAAAAAGGACATAAGGGTTGATGTACCTCCTCCGGTGCCCCCTCACAGAGTTCCTACTACCTCCCAGTCACGAGATTCAAATTCACCTTCTCAGTCACCAGCAATTCCTTCAATGCCTAGCAACTCTTCTCTATCTTCCGGAAAATCTGGTTTTAATGGTCGTCGCCGCACTTCCAGTCCCCTTAAGCATGAATATGATCCATCATCGCCTTCGGGGTCTGAGCCGGAATCCGAGGAAGAGGGAGAGAAAGGGGAGATAAATCTACAGTTTAAAGAAAAGGACAATAACGATGAAACGGCAGATGAATCTGTATCGTCGGGCTCAGAGGAATCTTCGTCAGAAGACGAGGAATCTGACGATGCTGTTTCTATCTGTTCCGAAGAAGAAGACGGAGATTATCCTCCCCCAATGCTATCGATCCCCAGGCGAGTTTCCAAGGAGCCGTCGGGGATAATCTCGCTTCCGAGGCAAAGACCTTCGTCCCTGACATTGGCCTCATCCGCTCCTACTATTCAAGCCCCCACTCCACCTGCATACAAATTCCGAGCTTGGGTGTTTGCATGGTCTACCAGCCAGTGGGAGAAACTGCACTTGAATGAATGTAAAATTCTAATAACTTCTGGGCATATTGAAGGTTTTCCATCCGCGTCACCCCCGCCCACCCCGAGTAGCGCCACCCCGTCCGAAAAGCTTGGTACCGGTAAAGATACCGATAAGGATACGCTCTCAACGGATCCTGTATTGCCCCAAAAACCATCTGAGACGTCGCTAGAATCTGTACCAGTGTTTAGTCTTGATCTGAACCCTCTTACACCTGTCCGACGCGGTACTGCCGTTGATGTGTCTATCAGAACGCCTCTAAACTCCAAATTTTCTGGCGCAAGTCTTATGCTTCGCTGCAGATCTCCCGCCGAATGCGAAACCCTTTACAACGCGATCAACAACAGTAGAGTGTACCCGCTCAACTATCAGGCTCCGAGCACGCTCCTAAGCTCACTCGCATCTTCCGAGATGGGGATCAGTGAAACCTCGTCAAATACTGCTGGTGGCAGCGTCAAGAGAGGTTGGGGAAGCTGGGGAAGATCGAAGACATATCGCAATGGGATCACAGAGAGTAATCAAGGAAGCATCATATCTTCCGGGCCATCCGAGACCTCAGTCGGCAGCCTTTCCTCAGCATTTTCTAGATTCCGCCAACACAACCGTATGTTCAAGAGCCCCCTCAGCTCAGTTGCGTCCAGTTCTTCGAGCAATGCAGGTGATTCCCGCAGAGGAAGTCCCTCTGCCCTAAGCATGCCCGCAGTGGACGGCAACCCCGTCTTCAAGATCCGACTTTACCGCCGCGAAAACGCTTCTAAGTGGAGAGACCTTGGAAATTCGAGACTAAGTATCCTCAAGCCTCCCTATACAAGCCAGAAATACCCGAATAGCTTGAGTACCGGAGAGGAAAAGAGGATTGTTGTGACGAATAAAGCGGGGACGTTGGTATTCCTCGATGAGGTATTGGGAGAATCGTCGTTCGAGCGTGTAGCCAGGACTGGTATCGCTGTTAGCGTGCTTGTTGGCGAGGGCGCGGAAAACGGCACTGGCATTCCGGGGGATGTGGGCGGTATTGGCGCGAAAAGCATTGTTTATATGATGCAGGTATGTTCCTCCCTCTTTCCCAAAGCCGAATTACCAACGAGACTACGTCCTAACGTAATACTCCCGGAATAGATGAAAGGCGAGGCCGAAGCAGCGTATACCTTTTCAATTGTCGGCAAACTAAGATACTAGTCGAATAGCCTCTCGCCTCACCTCGCACCCCCGTTCTTTTCTTTTCTTTTCTTTTCTTTTTTCTATCTTCATTTCTTAAACGGTGTACGATCACCTTGACGCGTATATCATGCTGCGCGTAGGGAACGCTATCCATAAGCTTTGTATATTGGGTTAGGGAATCGGGGCAAGCGGAGTCTGGGGTTTCTATTTACACTAATCTAATGTCATTTTCTAGAATTACTCGGGAGTTTTCTTTTCTTTCTTTCGATTTTTTTTCTTTCCCCTTACTCATTTCATCTCATTTCCGTGATGGGGGTATTTCATTCACATACCAGGCGTCTAGGTGGCAGAACGATTGCGAGTGGGGTTGAGCAATATGTCTCCGTTAGCATATCAGGGACGCGAGAAGCGAGAGGGGAGATATCCGCAATGTAGACAAAAAAGATGAAGGAAAAGTCGCCCACAAGTTATATAAGTGGGGACAGAGGCATTGGGATTGTGGGATTTTGTATTTTTTTTGGTGTTGGGAATCGGCTGTCATTGGTCATATTATGTTAACTACTGTACGGGCCTGGTGTTAGATATCATGTACCAAAAGGTCCGGAATAGTCAATACACCGATGAAACTTTTCTTTATATAAATTACGTGTGTTTGTAGGATGCTTCCGTGATAGCGTCGTTAGTTACAGCTCGAATAAATGAATAAAGCTGTCTTGTCCTGTTCAGAGAGAGCGATACATAGATGCCTACAAAACAGTATGCTAAATTAGATCTTAATAACAAAGTGACAGTGTAAGATTTTAGCGGCAGACCATCGAACCCTCATGCCTATTTTATCATACGGATTACTCATTTACAGCACTGGATCCATCTATCATCGTAACCATCCGGGAGAGTCTCCAAAAACCCACCCAAGAATTCTACTACGATGAAAAGAAAAAAAAGACCGTCACCAAGTTATCGTGTCTCAAAATCTATCAGAAAGCGCCATGGATTTAGAGCAACTTAGTCCCACCCCCGGCGGGCCACCGGACCGGATCAGACTAGACCATGATAGCCTAGGTAACGCAGAGAGATTCAGTGAGACCTCCTTTCCTCCGGCATGGCGGCGCACAGCACAGGACGGAACGGTGCCTACTTACAGAAGCGGTACCGTAGGGTTCGGCGATGGCGGACGACATCTATTTACCAAAGCTTATGATACTGCTATACAACATTTCGAGCTCATAGTCTTTTCCCAAATCATATAAAGTTCGCACTACACCTTCCTCCCATCACTTCGCAACGGCCTCTAGTTGGTTGAGAACTCTCGGTGCTTAATGCGAGCCTAGCAGGAAACAGGAATGGGGGTACGATAGGGGGGTAGCAGCGGCTCCAGGCACCAACCCTTCCGCTTACCATCATCCACTCACTACTACACTTGCCTTAATTCAAACCTATCGTCATTCCATGCATGATACTTCTTTCGTTCTTGTGTGCTGGCTAGGACAGAGAGGAGGTTATATATATTTTTTAACCAGACAACGCTCAGGTATTTTAGTAGCCTAGGAGTCCCTTGGCTTGGCTAGGGCAATTCCCTCGGGTCAACGAACCCAATGAGTATTATAAATATCAGACCCGAGTGACAACTCATGTCTCGGACCGAACTCCACAGTCCGTTCAGCACCCTCCAGAAGTTGCAGAAGCCACTGACCAGGCTACCGGTATCCGGCCCGGCCCCAAATTCCTAACAGTTTCTCGCTTATCACCCGGCGATCTGAATCCGGCTCATGCTTGGAGTAAATTTAATCGCAACTCGCATTTGGTATTAGGCGGATCACCTGCTGTGCTTCCGGGACCCACGACCGATGACAAAGATGCCTCCAAGTTTGTATTGAGGGTTAGGTTGGGACTTGGAATTAAAGGCAACTACAAAAACGTATATATATTCAACCTCTATCCACCACTGAAATAAACCCCAATACGAGAGCTGAGCCAATCAAAAAAGGGGGTGAAAAAAAGATATAAAATCGGTAGCTACGCACAGGCGGAAAGTGAAGAGGAAAAAAGAAGAAAGAAAGAAAAAACTGCAACTGCCACAGCAAATACTTCCGTTGCTAGTGAGAACCCACACAAAACGCAGTTAAGAAAAGGTGCAGGATTAAAAAGAGCAATAAAGGGAAGAGGCATTCCACTGCATAAAAACACTCCACCGAAAACTAGACCCCAGGCCCCGCCTTCAAACCGCACTGTAGCCACTCCGCCCACCGCCCCTCCCCTGCAGCGTCCCTAAAACTCTTCGTGCCCAGTCCTTCAGTAGATATGGTAGGTCCCGAATGGTATCGCTGTGAGGAAGGAGGTCCCAGCTGTTGCCCGAAGAATAATTAGTCGATTGCCTTTTGAAGTTAAAATGTTTGCTTTTTCCGTCTGGATTGGGGTGATAGGAGAAAGGAGGAGAAACGACGGGGAGTTGATGAGGAGGGGGGAGCGGGAAAGTACCCTCTTGCGCCGTAGCGGTTGTGGTTTAGCCAGGAGCCGAAGATCAAATATGCTGCAACGCCTAGGAACAAACTAAAATTTTAGGGTGTAAATGTTAGTGCAGCCTAAAGAAAGTGAGCGTGGGGGGTATCACATAATGATAAACCAGGTGAAGAATCCCCAGTGGTTTCCTTGGTCCGCGCCTGGATCTTTTTCAAGATTCTCACAAGCATACTTTGTCCTCCATTCCAATCTCAGCACATCCTTCCCAGCATCGGTGGTATCATATTTGATGAACTTCAAACTCTGCTCCTCCGGACTTTCACCCTCCTCAGGATCCTTCCTCTCTGGCTCCTTATCATCGCCTTCTTCTTTCTTCTCCTCCCTCTTCCTCTTCTCTTTACCCTCTTCCTCCTTCTTCAACCCTTCTAGACCCGTCTTGTTTGGATCACAGATGAATTCAACTACCGCTTGCTGAGGCTTCCCTTCGTAAGATCCACCAGTAAGCACAACTCTGAGCCCTTCTTTCCCCGAATCCGCGTGCGACTCTGAAGTCTTCAACCGTGTGAGCGTCACTTCTCCACGTTTGCCATGGATGTCTCCCGAGATCGGAATAATCTTGTGAATTTTTGTCCCGGATTTGTCCGATACGCGCTCGATACCACAAACTATCATTATTTCATCACCGCATCAGTCAAGCCGCAGAAGAAGAAAAAACCATCTCCGGATCAAGTGAAACAAACCTTGAGTGCCACTTGGACACTGTTTGTCCGGGTGCTCCTCCTCACTCTTCCGTATAGGTCCGCACGGGTTGATTGTCCAGGTAGTATTCGTTGTCTATCACACACACAAAAGAAAATCAGTCACCCACCCCTCTATTATTATCATCACATCACGGTAATGCGGTAACTCACCGTTGGAGGCGAATCCTCTACTATAGACACAGAATATGGGCCCTGCAGCTCCTTCAAATCCCATTTGATGCCGTCCCTAACTGGATTACAACCGAGGCTTGCCAGCGCGACCGACGACAAAGCAGCGATTACAGAGCACTGATATAGCCGCATGACGATGTGGGTGATGGTGATGATGATATGATAGACCTAGCAACCGTTGCCTCGTTAACACCGGAAAGGAGAGAGCTCGATGCGAGATGCTGTTCGATGATCGATAACCCTCCTAGTTATTAAGACGGAGAGATGAAAAGCAGAATAAGATAGTAAGGGGCCGTAAGCGAGAGGGGGAGCGAGGTCAAAGTCTTAGAGGAAAGTTGGAAACGTGGGCTTCGGACTGGAAATTCACTCACTCATCGGGATTACGTTCCCCCACTGACGAAGAGAGCGTTAGTCATCACAAACATCCTTATCCGGAAACCTTTGAAATGGGGGGTTTTGCCAACCAGGCCGGGTAACTTCCTTCTGCTCTAGAGAAGCACTCGGTTTTCGGAGACAGGGGTAAGGGCGGATATGGTAAGTTACTATACAGATGGGGCGTTTCTAATTCCGGGACGGACACTCTTTGTCGGTGCATTTCAGCCCCCAATCCAGGAAATTTACAGCCTGGTTTTCCGGAACTAACGGTAGGGCTTCCTATTGTCTCACATTTCATCGACTTCGATTTGACGTTCTGTGTGATAGGAAGTGACAATCTACGATAGCATTGTACTAGTGGTCGTAAAGGCATAACTATTGCACACAGCTCATTCAGTCCAACCAAACAAACTATGACCGAGCCCGAGCCCTTAACCCTATTATCCCCACTTGTCTAGACGTTCATCTTAAACTGCTTCAAGTATTCGTAGTCCTTCAAGTTCTCATCGGCAGCTTTCTTTATGATCCTGGCCCCCTCCTCCCCATACCTCTCAACCCAACTTGCATATTCCTCCTCAGCTGTTTTAACAACTTTCTACAAAAAAAGTGAGCCATGACTCATACAGAAGGGCACTGCGAACTTACTTTCTTCCTAGGGTTCAATCCCTTGCTCTGAATAACATCCTCGTGGAATCCTTTCCACTTATCGAAGGCACCACAACCCCCTTCTTCCCACATAAGCATACTCTCATTGAACACTAGCCCCACGCTTTCACAGTATTTCTGCATGACTTCCTTAGGATAGTCGAGGAGGTCATCTGCATCAATGAGGCATAACTCTGCGCCATCTTTGCCCCCGACAAGGCCCTTGGCACGAAGGTGATCGAAGAATATTCGCAATTCACGGTATCCAGCTTCAGAAGGGAGGAAGTAGTCGAAGCCAGTCTTCTCAGAAAGCGGGGGAATGGTGCAGCGGTAGTAAGATGGGATTGCACGCAGGGGATGACGGATCAGAAAGGTGAAATGGTAGTTCTTTAAGATTGAAAGAGGGATGACGGACGGATTGTCGTTATCTTCTAGAGAGACATCCCTATTTTCATCGGTACCACAATTGATACTGTACACCCTCCCCTTGTGGGTTCCCAGTCGAAGCGAGGGGGCGACCCCCGCAGTTCCAGTGGGCGCATCGTGAGGCACAATATAGTAGGCCATATCTTTCAGGAAGACTCTTTTTCCCTAAACCCAATTAGTATAATATCTCAATGTCGGATACTTTCCGCGGGAGGAAACACAAACATCTTCTTCTCTACCTTCAATATCGTCGACCACGTCTCGGTAAGTAGTCTCAGAGAACCCACTTTTGTCCCTGACAGCTTGGTGTTCTTCCCCCAAATATCTCTCCCCAAACCTCTCTCCACCGTAATAGAAGGCATCGCCAAACGGTTCATGTACACATCTCAAGTCCTCCCTAGTCATTATAACCCTCTCAAAAACCGTCGAACACGACCTCGGATGGGTCGCAAGGAAAATCGGCTTGTTAGACATTCGGTATTTTGTTTGCTGTTGTTGTTCCGTGTACCGTAGTTTGTGCTTCAAGATTCGGATCTCCTCCCATCATTTGAGGGGGCCCAACAGGGCTTTTTATACACCATTCTATCATGCCCGGCTCAGGGTCTCCCAAGCAATTTAAAACCAAAAAACGAATAAATGACAAATAGTATTTCTCACTTCTACGCGCATGCTCCGTCAGAGCATTGCGAACAGATGCGGAAGACGTAAGCGATGCCACATAACAAATTCGACACAATACCGGTAGCACTTGCGACCACAGGGAATGTTTCCCCCAATGCAAGGCAAACCAAAGAGGGTACTATCTCCATCTGACTTGCGGGATCGGCCCGGAAACTGTAAGGCGAAAGGCAGCCCTTCCACTAGGCCTAGCTCTCCTTGGAGCCTAGTCCAGTCTCTTATAAATCTATGAACAAGGGCCCGGCGGCATTCGAAACGATTTTGTACAATAGTGCCCCGTTTGGGCAACCCAGGAAACCCAACAGTATCATAGGGTCAGATCTCCAATTTGGCTAGCTGTCTATGATCCCAATTGGCCCTTATCTTACAGTGCCACCAACCCCCGGGGTGGATAATGGAAAGAAAAGGTTGAAGTCGGATAACTTGATCCGTGGCTATCACCACCCTCACTTTAGAACTGCCCTATAACCTACTCGCATAGGCTTGTGCGTGGGTATGGCATAATATGGCCGAAAAGTGACAACATTTGGTTAGGAAAGTTATAATACTGATAATACACGCACAAGGCTGCTGCAAAAATGTGAGGATCCGTCCAAAGGGGACTTGGCGGCAAGGCCGGGAGACCACAGTCAGTTAAGGCAGCCCTTACGATAGGTTCCCAAAGATGACAATCTGAGCTTGCTTTAAAACAGCGCTCTATACTGAGATTGTGCGAGAATTCTTTCAGTTACAGGTAACTAGGATAAATAAGCGAATTATCCTATTGACAGAATATTTAGAGTATGATAGTCCCTTGGATTTGATAAACAAAAACAGCGCAGAGCAACGCACCCCTCGGCCAGTGATAATTTTCCCTTTATAGTTGACCCAGAGCCTCCTAAAAAGTTGAGCACTGCACGCCATACAAATTGTGTGGAGCTCTCGTAGGTTTTCACACTAGCTTACGAGCACGGGGAGGGAGAGAGTATATTTCGAGACTACTCTCCACTACGGTAGTTGACGCAAATCCTGCCTACTCATCGCAGATCTCACCAAAAGCTGCAATTTTGCCAGAAGATGGAAATGTCTCCCATGTGATGCACAAGGAAGAACTCTAAACAAAAAAAGCGATGCTACGGTATGGCTAACATACCAGTCAGTATGCTGCGCATCGCGTGATTACACACGGAAAGTATGAATAAGCTTCTCGTACAGCACAAATCGGATATCCTCAACCAGCCCCCACAATCGACACAATTTAAACGGACAATCGGTAATGACCGGGGCTGTAACTTTTTTGCATCGCTTAGTTTCAAATCTGAGCGCGTGACCGAAATTCGAGTGATGGTTAGTGATAGGGTGGCGTGGTGATTGTCGTCATACCAAGACTCCCAAGAATTTGAATCCTCTTTTTTTTTCTTTGTGGCGGAAGGAATTTGCGGGGCTGCAGATGGCGTAAGGCACGGTAGCCAGCTTCCGATATAGGAAAGGTGCGAAGTGAGGTACCGGTATTGTTGAGCTGTGGATGGTTTTGGCGACTTTTCGTATTTCCTTTAATGATTGTGTACGCTCTTGCGTAGTAAGTTAGTAGAGAAAGCCTATGGTTTTAGCAGCAGTAGTGCTCCTGCTATTTAAGAGAGGGGGGGAACTCTTCAGATGAGGAGAGCGGGTCGTGGGATTTTTTTCGGTGATTAGAAACTGTTCCTCCAATCTTCACCCTTCACCCCTCTTGTGAACCCGACCAAACCGACCAATTACAGCCATCTCGCATTCATCCTTCGGCTTCCACAACAAGTCTTTATTCCCTTTTGTTTTCTCCTGCAGATTACCCTCACAGGAGCCTTTACCGTCAAGATTGCCAATATCTGCAAAAGAACGCCGGACGGGGAAGATCCGTCGTAGTATTGTACCGGTACTTTATTCTACTAGAGCACTGGTATAGTTCTTGGACAAAAGTCATCGTTGGTGGGTCCAAGTACTGCTGAAAACACACCAAAACAAGGGACATCTGTAGACCTTGAAATGCCAATTTGCACCCCCACCTCTTAAATCAATCAACACTAAGGATCTATCTGAAATTCCTACTTCTATGTAGTGTCCTGAAAAATATCATTTTTGGCGCAAAAGTGGCCACCAACGATGACTTTTGTCAGGGCACTGTACTGTACCTGCCCTACTCAAGTAGTCTACTCTGCCAGTATCTAAGGGTGGGGTTTTTTTTGATCGTGGGACAGGGAAGACTTCGTTCAGAGAGCGAACAGACCTGCGGTTCGCTTTAACTTTGCTCAAACCCTCGAGCGCTATGATCCAGCTTTAAGTTTTAGTGCTTTATCGCTTCATGGGGTCGTGGTGACAGACATTCACAAGAGATGGCACCTACCGTAAGTTATACTTCCCTGCGAGGTAAAAAAAAAAAGAAAAAAAAACCCGTAAGGCACGTAGTTTCCAACTCGAGAGCTATGCATTTTCTAATCTCTCTAGCCAATCAAGATGTTGCTAGTTCGCATGAGAACCATGGCATCGAGCCTTAAGGGATGGGTGAAAGTGTTAAAGAATAGCGTCTAAGGTAAGGTAGCCCGAACAGCGCCAAAGTAGTAGAGGCCTACCGGTACGATACCGTATCATATTTCCGAGCGGTTCATCAATGATAGATCGTGGCTTATCTGCTTACGTACTGATATCTTCCTCTGAAGTGAAGGTACATGTAAAGTAGTTCGGAAACAAACGGGTGGGTAAAGTGCCTATTTGTTTCAATCGGATAGGCTACCAATCCCGGCATCATCATGCAGTGCCACTAATATGTCAGTCGATATAAGCTCTTTGCATACTCGTATTCCGCATTTGTTGATCAAAGACTAAAGGAGCCATGTAGGAGTTTGCCTGCTGTTGTAGGAGAGAGAATTCTAATTTGCATGACCTACACGCCTTTTATAATACTGGTCTATAAGGTGTTTGGCCAACAGAGCTCCCGATAGTCTGACACTAAAGCGTAGGGCCAGAGACCGTGGCTGATTCAATGAAGGGGGAAATGGAAAACTAATGTACATGTATAATATAGCCCTCAGCAAACTCTGCGTATCATGGAGGGATTTACTTCGCCGCCCCTAGAGCCATCAGCCAAGCAGCTCCCAGCCGTCTCTTTACATCTTCCTTATCCACATCATGAGTATCTTCGACTTCTCCCCAGATCTCGGTCTGATACCTAACCTCAACACTCGCAGCCCTAGCCGCCTCTTCAATCCCCCAATTCCTCTCTCCAACTCCAACGTCGGAGCTCCACTCTGCTATCAACCTCGCACCAATCAGCAAACTCTTGCTCGACAATGTAGCCATTTCCAACGCAACTAAATCCCAATCCGTCAATCCCTCCAACCATTCCCTTATAACTCTCACCGTTTCGGGCGGTTGCTGTGCCGTAGCCATGAAGCCTAAATCTCCGTCGTTGTACTCAATTTTGGTACCAGGCCAGAGGACAGTTGTTAGCCACTCGACAACAGGCTCTGCCTCCTCCACCTGGAGTTCCCGGAGAGTCTTCTTGTTTGGGTCGCGCTGTCCCTCGGGTGTTGTAGGGGCGTAAAAGATTAATGTGTCGGTGTGGAGGTAGCGCATCACGTTTGAGATAGTGGCATCCCGAGAGGGTGTTGAGGCGTTCGGTTCGTGCATGTCAATCACCCGTCCGACGAGCTGGGTGAGTGGTGTTCGGTAACGCTTCGTAAAGGCAACTTTTGTGCTGTGTAAAAGACACCATTCTAGAGCGATTGCATCGGCGAGAAATGGCTTGCTCTCGGGAACGACAATTGGTTTCTTGAGTGGTGTTCGGATAGGCGTTTTGTCGAGGAGTATCGCAAGTCCATCTTTAGCATATTAACCTCGGCACTCCAGAAAATTAAGGAAAGATTGGGAAATTACCATCCCACTTCTCAACCCTGACTTGTTTCCAAAACTTCTTCCCTGGATTAGCCCTCTCGGCTTTCTGTCGCCTCCGCAGCTCACCTATCTCGCTTGCTGCCGGGAGTGGCGGTTTCGGTGGCGGGCCATGAGCTGTTATTGGAAGTAGTGTTGCCGAATTCACTGGCGAATTATGTAGAAATCTAGTAACGGGCAATGATAATAGTAATTTTTGGCGTAGGAGAAACGGCGATGGGCAGAGCCTAACAGCCAGAGGTGGCCCGAGAGACATCTTGGGGGTACAGCAGCTGCGGTGTGGTAGGAAATGATGATGAAATTTAAGAGCCCCAAGTTTGTCGAGGTATCATACTTGGACCTTCGTGCATGCCAAGACTGATAGGTCACGGGAGATGAGGCTCATGGGGGCTCACTCGTGGAATCAGCGAAAAAGAAAAGAATTCCAAGGCAAGTGCTAAGAAAGACCCTAGCTTTTATTTTCTCTCTTTTTTTTAACAAAGCTTGGCTTGTTGGGATCTCCCGTCTGAGTACACATGACCACCATAAAAAGTTTTGCGTACAGTATTTTAATTTTTTCTTTACCCTTAGTCCGTGTAAGGGTCTGATCTGATTAAGAGGGCACAGACACCCGGGGCCTGGTAGGGGGACTCTCGAGAGGTGGGGCACAATGATGTGCTACGAATATCTCGATGGATAAAAACAACTTCTCGTGCACTATTAGGGGGGGCCGCTTGATTCGTTTGGATACCGATGCAGTTTGTCAAGCGTCTCCATAACACATAATACTCATCGTTTTACAAGACTTACCAGACACATAGGTATCGCTCGTGCGATGAGCGCATTTCTGCCTGGGTGGGTAGGTGGGTCGACCTTTGCAGATTGCGGGGGAATATACGGCAGTTTCGTGGTGATACAACACTCGCTCTCCGGGCTCAGCAGGGCCTTCATAATTGGAAGCGAGAAGACCTTCTCAATACCATGCATCCTTGTGCATATATGTGCATGCATGTGCTGTATAGCGGTACCTGTATACCAGTGAACACAAACCTAACAAGAGAAAAGAAGAACCATGCTATCTAGTGAGTAAGAGTGCTGAAGGTGATTTTTTGTCCCAATTTTGTAACCATCCAAAGAGGGTGGAAAACATACTGGTCTGTTTCCTACGGCGGATATGTCTGTGTGGGTGAGGTCGAAGCCTATGCCAATGGGAATTTAATGGTTTCCTCATACCATTCAAATAGTATCCATGGCCGAGACATATCATCTTATCCAAGGGTTTCACATGGGGAAACCCTCTTAGATACCACGCTGCGGGGAGCGAGGGGATATTTACCCACTTTCACCTGTCTTTTTAGCCCCTAAATTACACAAAGGAATTCGAGAAATATCAGAGCTAAAAAAAACCATAAGTTACTTCAAGGATGCCGGCACTTTCACAATTTTCCCTACAATTTTTAGCGACTTTCTGGGGATTCTTGGCACACGAACCACCAACAAACGTATCACTTTTATGATACTTGAGAGCAGACCAGCACGCAGAAGGATTTTCTGACCTAGAAACGGTCTAAAAATATAAAAAATCGATTGCATTGATTTCACACTCTTGTAATGGGCAAAAGGCAGGCCATTCTGTAAAGGTTTCACCTTTTCAATAGTGTCTGAAGGGTTTTGTTGCCAAGAGCATGGCATTGAAAAGGTTTGCTCGTTTCCACTTAAGATACTATGCTCATCCCAGGCAATAGGTATCGGTACCCGAAAACAGGGGAGTGTGTTTTGTATGGGCGCTCAGACATGCACAGATATTTTGCAATATATTTCTTTAATCCCTGTTTTCGGGTACTTCTTGCCTGGGACGAGTATTTCCCGGGCAATGGTATCTGAAAGGTCTATTGCCATGTGCATGGTACTGGAGGGGCTCCCGGTTGGATACACGATGGCTTGGCTATCTATCAACCGGTATGATGCCCGGGCAGAGAATTTACAATAGCTCTGTGGAACGGAGTGCATAGATATATCCAGTGGAACTTATCGGTTGTTTGCGTGGAAGTCAGGTTGCAGTTTGCTTGGCTGTGAGACCCGAGTTTTCTTTGGGTGTTTGCATACTGTAAAAACTGGTTATATTGGGTATCGGGGATCGGGTCCTTAGCACTCGCAATCTGTGACAAAACACTCCGAGAAGGAATAGTGTTCTCCAGACAGGATATAGCTTCGGGAGGCTGAGCTTGTCGGATCTCATTAACTGGCATTCGTCATTTTGTTAACCTGCTCTGCTAAACCTATTATGCTTTAGCACCACTGTCCCACTCAGATATACGATACCCAATTTAACGAGTATTTATTTACGGTAATTAGTTTACTAAATAGATTGGATCAACCTCGGGTTACGACGGGCTAAGGTAAAACTGAGATCAGGGCGATTATTAGGAGGCGGTCTGATACAAATATCGTGTTATCTCGGGTCATACAATTTTCTCGCCAAGACAGGGTGTTGCTTAAAGTTCTATGGTGCTAGGCATATGCAATTGACCTTGCAGTAACTGAGATCAGCGGTCAAGGTTAACCGTGAATGAGAAAGACTCTCCATGGAACTATACAAAAATGGCTCTTCTTTAGTGCTACCCTCTTTTTTGTTAGGTGAGTATTAGGCAAGGGAAACAAATTTTGTACCCAATCAAGCGGGTTGTCCAGCACGATGCTACTCAGAACATGGAAGAAGCAGGCAGTTTGATAGCCATACCAGAATCCATAATTGAGTGCTTGCCGCCTAGTCAGCTGCGTTGCACTGGACGCTCGAAACCGACCTTGTTTGCCTAGGGTGCATGTTCGTAGAGGGTTAATATCTCTTGCCTTGCGCTCGCTTAATTACGGTAGGGAAAACAGAGTTGATAGCATTAGGGAAAAGTGACCCTTGGGCAGTTCTATGGGAGTTTCCCTCAATTAATACACCCCCCTTAAGGTGTGTTCACTGTTGAAGTTGGCTGTTGAACAAATCCTTTACATAGTTTGCCCAAATGCCCGGCGCCATAAGCAACGCCTTGTCTTGGCGAGCTCGAGATGATACGATAACGCCCGCAGTCGTTGGTAATTTAATCCCTCACTATATTAATAGGCATGAGTGGAGTCTTGAGGGCGTGTATTCTGGATTTTTGGAGTTGGAGTTGAAGCCACGAAAGGAACCAAGACGTGGATGATGAATTAGTAGGGTACAGTACTTGTACAGTAGAGTACAGTAGTTGCGGTATCACAGGTTCCCAGTCCAGAAGTATCGTGCAGGATGGTCTACTGCCGTAGCAACACACAGCACGCACAGCACGCACAGCATTGTATGGATGACTTTTTATCTTGGTATTGGTATCATACTTGTACCACTTTATATGCACAAAGGTACAGTCTCGCGCATTGGAAAAACAAAAGAAAAAAAGAAAAAAGAAACCACTTTTTGAGCACTCTCCCGGCACTGTCTTGGAGGAAAAAGAATATCTGATACCAACGGGTTGCAGGATAGTTTCAGATTAGGTTTGCGCCCAACTCGATGCCAATTGGCTGACTGGTCAGATTTTGGAACTGCCGGAATAACCTTTTCCTTTGGGGAGAAAGAGAGAGAATTGGGTTGGATAACAGGCGTGATAGTAGGGGATGCATGTCATCATACCGTAACACAACGAGGGCTTCGAAGACAGACCCACGAGAACCGTGAAGAGGTTACCCTTAATGGATTTTGGACGGGGGGCTCTAGGATTTGTCCGCTGGAGCCCCAGCTGCTCGGGTTCAGGGCGGATTGGTAGAAATAGTCCGACGTCTCTCCGCATTTTCCTTCTGCTCCCCCAGACTCAAGACTGCTCCAAGCTACCCGCAAGGTTCTCAACCTCTTTAGTCATCATTTTTGCCTCCTCTCACCATTACCGTAATCTTAGTCTACCGTATACGAGTAAGCACCCTGTCTTAATTTTTTTCACCCCTTTAATAGAGCGTCTGACAGGAATATTACAACGTGTGTCGACTCAAATATCTTGCCCCCTTCCTTAAAGCCTCCATCTCGTCGTCTCCCCTCTCAGGGCATCTACCCACGGCCAGATCTAATCCCCTATTTTTGCTTTTGGATAGAGTGTTTCTTTGCTCCCTCCTGGCTTTCCTGGAGCTTTCAATAGAAACCGAGAAAGCAAAAACATTCCCACTTGCTTCGCTATTCTCCTCAATACCGAACAATCTTAAGTTTAGCACGGAAACGATTTATTCCTTCTGATTTGCGACCATGAATTGCCCGACCCGAGATCCAGAACCCGCTGGTATGAGGATCCTCAGTGCCAACCATGCCAAGACCCGGTGATGGATGAAAACACAGTATATCTGCTAACGTCAGTTTCTACATTTAGGGAATCCATTCTTCAACCAGAACCCCCCGGCACTCGACAAAGCTCTAACTACGCGCTCTTCCCTCGTATGTGGTGGTGGTAGCCTTAGCGGCGATGAATACAACTTGGGATTACATATTATGGCATTGTTTCTTGTCCTGGCTCAATCCTCGTTTGGTACTTGAGCGGGCCTCTTTGAATGTCTTGGGACTCAGGGAACTAACAAGTCATTATAGCGTGTGGTTTTCCACTAATTGCGAAAAAATTCCCCCGCCTCCGCATCCCCCCATCTTTTCTCTTCGGCGCTCGTCACTTTGGTACAGGAGTCCTTATTGCAACTGCGTTTGTCCACCTTCTCCCTACAGCCTTCATCTCGCTCACCAATCAATGCCTTCCCAAATTTTGGAATAATACTTATCCTGCTATGGCGGGAGCGATCGCTATGATGGCTGTATTCTTTGTTACTATCATTGAAATGATATTCACCAAGGGGCTCTGCAAGGAGAACTGTTCAGACACGGACCAGCGAGATGCGAGGCTCGAGGCTGGTAATAGCTACTGCAATACTAGTGATGCCGATGAAAAATATGGGAGAGCGGATAAGACGGGTCAAAAGCGGTGTGGCGAGGAAAGGCTGGGAACAGCTGGGAGCGAGGAGATAGGTGGGAAAGGCGGGGTTGGTAGGATGGGATTTGGCATGGCTGGGAAACGGAGGTCTCGGTCCCACTCGGTCGGCCAACGATTGCAAAAGTATCAGGAAATGGAAAAGAAGGAGAGGCAGGGGCAGGGGCCCCAGACTGCAGAAAATAATGACAGTAGTCTCACAGTTATTGGGACTCCTGGTGCTGATGATGTGATCCTGGAGATGACTAACAACTGTGAAAGTCGAGAGGAGAGTGTGATTGATGATGAGAGTCCAGACAATGCTACTGTGAATGCGTTCAAAACATTGCCTGGGGTCGCTCATTTGACACCGGAGCAGGTTCATAAAAAGGCCCTACTTCAGTGTGTATTGCTGGAAATGGGGATTCTCTTCCATAGCGTGTTCATTGGAATGGCATTAAGCGTTACTGGCGGATCTGGCTTTATTGTCCTTCTGATTGCCATTATCTTTCATCGTATGTTTCTTCTATTATGATTTTGTTAACGGCGAACTGATTCGCAAATAGAAACCTTTGAAGGATTGGCCCTCGGCTCGCGTATTGCGGTTCTGAACTGGAAAGACGGTGCTGTCCAGCCCTGGCTTATGGCGGTTGCATATGGCTTGACGTAAGCTCCCTGCTTTCTTACCATCACTACGCTTTAACTTACATATGAGTAGCACGCCTGTTGGCCAGGCCCTTGGTCTCGCAACCCATAGTCTATACTCCCCAAGAAGCCAAACAGGCCTTTTGATGGTCGGAATAATGAACGCAATTTCGTCTGGTCTGCTCGTATTCGCCGGCCTGGTGGAGCTCCTCGCAGAAGACTTCCTCAGCGACGAAAGCTGGCGAGTATTAACAGGGAGGAAACGAATTATAGCATGTATATATGTTATTGCGGGGGCGTTCGGAATGGCATTTGTTGGAGCTTTTGCTTGAGCAATCCTTTTTTCCTTTCCCTCTGATTTTTTTCCCTAGGGACTTTTCTGCCTTGTACGCGGTAGGTGCTGGGTAACAGTGGTGGTTGATTGGTTTGACTGGTGAGGGTTGGGTCTATTTGTATTGTTCTGGCGCCGGCGAAGAAAACGAAGAGTAGTGTTTGGGCCGTAGGAAATAAAAGCAAAATATTTTTCGTAGTGGCATAGAGTATGTAAAGCGAAATGGAAGAAAGGAAATTCTCAATGCGCCCGTATGAGAATTTGGTTTGCTGTGGGAACTTCTCCAATTTCATTGACCGTCATTGTCATAACCATCACATGCCCTACAACATATATACTCGGGCACAGACCGACCGACCACCCGCCCATCTCTCCCTCCCCCTATATGGATCCTGCCCAATGTTCCTGTGAGCATGATTGGATGGGAAATCGAGCGTGACGGAATTCTGTCAAATAATTATCGTTCGCCTCCATGATACCATAGGTGAATGAGACGGGGGGGGTGAAGAACGGAAATTAAGTTAATCTCCGTGCTGTCCACGGGATGGAGAAATAGAGACTAGGGGGAGGTGGTAAGGTGAGGAGTAGCTCCTGCCAGTCATAGTGACTCACTCGATGGCTGTGCTACCTAATCGAGGGAAGTGCGTAATGGCAAGAGGTTCCCTAATAGCTTGTTGAGTGGTGGCTAGATGGGATGTTAGGGGGTGTAACTGATCGGGCCGCCGGAAACGGCTACAGGATGGCGTATAGTAAGGGATAGATGAGGGGAGGAGGGAAGGAGAGAAAAGGGAGAGATCGGACGGGTGCGCAGGGTGAGTTCGTGCCCGCTGTAGATTAATGGACCTTGCTTTGTGCATTGTGTTATTAGAGAGAGTGGTTTTTTTCTTTCTTTTTTTTTTTTGAGGGGGGTGGGGGGATGTTACAAGTTGGTGCTATTGGTCTCTACTCTGGTGCTGCCGTTCACGTATTTGACTATCATAGTCTACGAAAACGAGGATAGTAGCACAAGTTTCCTGATTAGCTCTCGTTTACTTGGTGCTGTACTGTGTTGTACTGCTGGAGTTTCTGGAACTGCCCTGGCGGGCGTAACATACCCTTTGGGAGGGGTCTGTGAGATGGGTGAGTTAGTGAGGGCACCCTGTCTTAGCTGTGGGAGTAGTCTTCCGAGGGGGATTTTGCCCTCCCTTCCTCCCTTCCTTGCATTCGGAGACATGCACGCAGGAGGACTGCAGCGACGTAGGATGTGGTTTTGAGTGTGCGGGAGGGAGGGAGGGAGGGAGGGAGGGAGGGTGTATGTGTGTAATTGGGTGATAGAGTATTACGACTGGAATTTATACCTTGCTGGTGCTGGAGAGCATAGCATGCAGTGCTCGAGTACTTGCTTCCTTATCACTTGGTGAGCATTTTGAGCCTTTGAAGAATTCTAGAGGATCTATTTTTATTTTTTTCAAGTTAATGATAGATACTGACGACAGCAGAGGTGGGCTGTAGTGTGATAAGTAGGATAGAGAGATCTTGGGGAGTTTGAGTTTATTTTCTTTTTCGGGTAAGATATCCTGTGCTTCTAGGGTTTTCCCGGGGTCTGTTGAAAAGCGGGGGGGGGGGGGGTTCGTGGGATGGAGGTCATTGTGTCCTGGGTATAATCCCAGCACAGGCTAGTATTTGGATACATCGTCATACGTAAGAGCACTCGTGGTGTTTTTCGTGCTTGTAGGTGATTGTGGGGCCTCTTGCTGCCTGGCCGCCGTGTGTTAGATTGGTTAGGTGCCAAGGAAGGGAGGAAGGACACATCGGATGGTGTTAGGAAAGGGGTTTCTTTTTGGTCGATATTGTTCGGTATATTGGCTATGTTATGATGGTGACGGGGGTACATGTGACATAGAAGGTTAATGCTGGCTGTTGACACTGGTGTGTCTTGTCTGGCGGGCTATCTCTGGATGATAACTTGCCAAAATCTTGATGCCCTTCAGGCTTGGAAATTAGTTATCATCCGAGCACAGGATATACTGTATACACCTGGACCTTGGAGCGATTCTAAATACTCACCCTTGGAAAGTGAGCGTGCACGGTGCTAGAGGGGAAAACCTAAACCGCATGGAAGAAGATCGTTGAATCCTGTTTTAAGGTTATCTCGATCATTACTATATAAAATCTAGACTGGGGTAATTGAAGCATGGTGCTACATGCCCTCTGCCTGGGGGGGGGGGTATTCCTATTCATGAGCTAACTGTTTTATCCTACGGATTAGTGCTCAGTATTAAGACTAATCCAGACACTGGAAACTCCATAAGGTCTAGTGCCCCCCCGAGTTCCCCTGGCCTTACATGCACGGGGAAATACTGTATATTGCTGCCATGAAGGTGGCCCATGATGGTAGCTGTGCCCGTTCAGCGGGCTCTGGTAACGTCTTCGGTCACGGCTGCTATAGGCGTTGGTTATTAGAGACATTTAGTTCCAGGGTCGAAAAACGGATATGCGAGTTTTTTTCTAGTTGGAAGGCCCTGGCGCGCCTAGGGCCCTCATTTGAATACGAGGCAGACCAATTCAAAACTTGGCACTGGAAAAACAGTTTTTCTTACTCTATGCTGGGTGCGTCTGTTGTGGGATATTTTACGCGCGGAGCCATATGCCTTGGCAAGGTGCCTTTGGTGAGGTAGAAACTATGGTTTTGAGGGTAGTGCGTATAAATCCGTGAATGGCATGTGAGGTATGGGGTGTTGTAGGTTTGAACTACGGTAAGCTTGAGCCATGGATATCTGTTATAGCTTTATAGGGCGTATGGTGTGATAGCTAGTTTCTAGCTGTGTGACTTGAAGGGCGGTTTTAAGAGAAGAAGAGTTCATTGAGTGGTGTAGATAACATGTTTTGTTGCAGCCTTGGTAGTTTGCCAGGGTGTTGCTCAGCTCTGCTCTGCCTAGTAAGAGGGATTGTGTTTGGCAAAGCGATTATAAGAGGATAGAAACGTAGAAGCTGTTTTGTTTCCTGGATGCGCGGCCCAATATAGTCTCTCGGTGCCGGAAGCACCTATGAGGGGAGGCCTTCTATGGGAATGATTGGCCCCCCCCCCCCTCCTAAGTGAGGATAAGTCGCCGCCCCGCCTTGACTTCTCCTTGGTGGAGGGATATTTTTGGTGTAGGAAAGGAAGCTTTCCCTCCCCAGTCGTTTCTTAAGGCTTGTTTGGCACGCTGTGATTTGAGCTGTTCGCTATCACAAATCATGATTTAGGCCCAGATCATGATTTGAAATATTCATGGTGTTTGGCTAGGCAGCATTTTCAAGTCGTGATTTCAGATCACGGCTATCTCAAATCATGGGGCGCCAAACAAGCCCTTACTTCTTGGATAGGAGCCCATTGTGGGGGTAGTTAGAGTAATTACTGGGGATGTATGATGTCTCTTGCCGGTTCTTTTTTTCTTTTTTTCTTTAATTCAGGGCTGACAGCACAGTGTCCTAGCGGATGGCGGATTGAGGAGAGATGAAAAGCTGTGCAGCAACTGTCACAGAGTTTTGCTATGAGGAAAAGAACCGCTACCAACACCACTTATGTATATCACTACGTGGAAGTGCTATGGAACACTGCTTCTCTGTTGCCCCGTCCATTCCTATCACCTGACCCCAGGTGCTCCACTGACTGATGGTAGGGTAGCCAAGTCCTTATGTGGAGCTGTGAGATGCCATTAGGCCGAGAAGCTCTGGACATTGTAGAAAATATTGGCAGACTTCGTTGGAAATGGTGGAAAG
>Ga0307507_10003759_pt1 | contig 28505 bp, 6 predicted proteins | sample 7_EM_MG_FD_207223 | JGI IMG/M metagenome (GOLD analysis project Ga0307507, IMG submission 207223) | Populus trichocarpa ectomycorrhiza microbial communities from riparian zone in the Pacific Northwest, United States - 7_EM | ecosystem: Host-associated > Plants > Roots > Unclassified | place... | reverse complement strand
AGGGACTTAAGGCTAAAGTCTAGGATATAATTATCCTAATAGAAGATGCGGATACTCTAAGAGAGTTAATAGACCAGTTAATAAAGATTAATAATAGGATCTATTAAAGGGAACAAGCTAAGAAAGGGCAAGATAAAGTTCTATAGTTATATAAGGCGCAGAGTACGCAACAACAGATATAGAGTTAAAAACTATAGAATAGTGTAAAGCTAATGGACCTAAGCAGTACCAAAGAAACCTAAAGATGGGAAAAGAAACTATAGAAACCCAGAGGTTAAGGATTAAGTAATTAAAGGACCTAGGAGCAGAGGCTAAACTAGGGATCTTAGTAGTAGAAGATATTTAGACGGACTCTATAGCAAGAAAAATGGTTTAAAGATAGGGCTTATATAAATTATGGAAAATAAGGCCATTTTGCTAAAAACTATAGAGGTAGTTAGAGTAACTACGCGGTAAAGGGAACTAGGCTAGTAGACAGCACGTATATATAGAGGGATAATAGTGCACTATAAGAAATAAAAGAGTGCTTAATTAACAGTTTTGTATATTGTTACAACAATATATACCAAATTTATAAGGATGCTAAGTATGGCGCAAGCTATTAGCTATAGGAGCTATTATTATCTAAGTTTAAAGGAACTAACAAATTAGCTTATAAATCAGATATTAAAGACAATAAATTTAATATAGGCAAAGTATTTACCAATAATAAGGCAATAAAGGCAGCTTACTAGGGGTATGTAAACCTTAGAGAAGTTAAAATAGAAGTAGAAACTAAGACTATTATAGAACAGGGTTTAGTAACGGATGTTATAACACTATTAGATACAATTTCTATTGCTTTATAAGATAATAGGAGCAATATTTAGAAGAAACTAAGTAAGTAGATAACTACTAGTGCTAGCTTATTACTTAATAAAGGTAAAAGGCCACAGGCTTAAGATTTTTAAGATAAAATAAGACACACCTAAGGACCTATAACGGACGAAAACTAATAGGAAAGAATAGTAACTTAGTTTAGTAATAAACAAATAAGTATAGGACGCAAGTTTAAGAACTATAAGTTTAGGGAATAAATAAAAACGTCAGCAATCCTAGGTAAATATAGTGTTTAGCCTAAAGATTAAATAGTTAATACCAGGATTAAAAAGCAAGATAACTATAAAGATCTAGCTGTAAGACGTAGAAAACAAGAAACTATGGATAAGTTTAGGACAAGAATTATTATATAGCAAGAGTAAAAGCTAGACAAGAGGTTAGCTATGCCAGGTTATATAAGGGACAGAGCACCTATACAAAGAGTTACTAATAGGCCAAGTATAGGGACACCTAGGGTAAAATAGTTAGATAAACTGGAATAAGAAGAGGATCTAGATATCCCAACTAGGTTTAAAGAAAGATATACTAAAGGATGTTATAATACAGCAATAATAAGGTACTTTCTAATAGATAGACTATATACACTAAACCAGTTGTATGGAAAGTGGTATAGGCAACGACACAATGACAAATGGGAAGATTTCTATATATGGCTAAATAAAAAAGTTGTCTAAGACCAACCTATTACGGAAAAACGCATAAGTCACATTAAAGGGGCGTTAATTATAATGTTAAGGAACCTAGAAGAAGGATCCAGGGACTAGAAAAGTAAATAATAAATCTTAGTACCCGTAGTAGAGATACCAGTGATTAGGTTAACTAGGTATAGGTTTAAACTTAAGGACAAAGATAAACTAAGAGTTAACCCAAAACATATAGCGCATTATATACTATTATAGATAGCTTATATAGATAACACGTGTAATATATATAGAGCACCTAAAGATAAGAACTAGAAGTACCTAGTAAGAATATATTAGGCACTAGAGGAAAAGCAGTTTAGAAATACTAAGTATATATATAGATAGCACCCAGTAGAAGTACAAGGTTAAGGAGACTTAATACTTTAACCAGGAAGATTCCTTATAGAAGAATACCTAAATGGATAATAGTAGTGGGAGTACCTAGAGAACACTTATCTATAGTATATAGAGGAAAAGAAATAAACTAAGTATTAGCCTAAGTTAAACTAAGTATAGGTAGGATCTAGCAGCTAAGAGTTAGGAAAAGGGGAGGCGTATAGAACTAAAGAAAACCAGTGTTAGAGCCTTAGACCCTTAAAGGAATTCAAGGGCAACACCTAAATTTATAAGCTAAATGGCAAGATTAATAGTTTAAAGTGTTGGTAGATAGTAGAGTAACTAGAAACCACATATTACTAAAAATAGTGGAAAGAATAGGGTTACTATATAGACAGAAGGAATACCTATATCCACTTATAACAATTTTAGGAGATCAGATAGCCTATAAAGGAGATATTATTAATCTTAAAACAGGACCTATTTAGTTAACCATTAAAGGAAGACCAGTTAGAATATCTTTTAATATCCTACTACTAGAACAGGACAAGGCAATACTAGGAATACCTTAGTTATAGGAGTATAATCCAAAGATTAATTAGGTTATAGGTTAGGTTAATATTAAAAATACTTAATAGCGTAAAGTACGACAGTAAACTAAGTTGGTATAGTACTAAGTTAGAGCGATATATAAAGAGACTAAGTAAAGCTTAAGTTATATACCAAAGAGATACTATAAATATGGTAAAAAGTTATAGTTACTAAAAAGTGAAAAGCTGTTAGAGCATACAGCATGGGACTATAAGATAGAATTAGAAGAGGGAATAAGTCTAAAGTTCTTTTTAATCTATAAGCTTACTAAAATGGAGTTAGTAGCGCTTAAGGAGTTTATCCAAGAGAACTTATATAAGGGATATATTAGACTATTATAGTTATCAGCAGGATATCCAGTACTATTTATCCTAAAGAAAAACGGAAAACTTAGGATGTGTATAGACTATAGACAGTTAAACAGCATTACTAGGAAGGATAGGTATCCTTTACCCTTAATTAGTAAAATCTAAGATAGGATAGGCAACGTAAAGATCTTTACAAAGATAGATCTAAGATGGGTATACCATTAGATTAGGATCAAGGAAGGCGACAAATAGAAGGCAGCCTTTAGGTCAAAGGAAGACTATATAAACCATTAGTTATACAATTCAGGCTTATAAACGCACTAGCAATGTTCTAGAAGCGAATTAATAGTATATTAGAAGAACACCTAGATGAGTTTATTATAGTATACCTTAACAACATTATTATCTACTCAGAGAGTGAGGAAGAATATAGAGAACACGTTAAATAGGTCTTAAAGAGACTATAGGAAGAACAGATACTAGTAGCAATTAAGAAATATAAATTCTTCACGAGAAAAACTAATTTTATAGGATTTATTATCAAACTAGGAAAAATCAGCATGGATCTAAAGAAAGTTAAAGCTATAGTAAGTTGGTAAGAACTAGAGAACGTTATATAGTTGAGATTATTTCTAGGGTTTTGTAACTACTATAGGAGGTTTATAGCATAGTGGTTAAAAAGTATTAAGCTATTTACAAGACTAACAAAGAGAGAGGAACTGTAGGTTTAGGGTAGTAAATAGAAGAAGCTATTCTAGAAGCTTAAAGAGTTATTCACCTAAGAACTAATCCTTAAGATCTATTAACCAAAGTTAGAAACAGTTATTAAGATAGACGCATTAGACTTTACACTAGGAGCATGTTTGCTATAGAAGCATCAGAACGCATAGTATCCAGTAGCGTACTATAGTTAGAAAATAACACCACTAGAGTTAAACTATAACATCTACAACAAGGAGTTATTAGGTATAGTTACAGTACTTAAAAAATAGAGAGCATTCTTATAAGGCACAGAGAAACCATTTATAGTTAAGATAGACTATAAAAACCTTATAGGATTCCTAATAATAAAGAAACTCAACCAAAGACAGGTTAGATAGGCGGAAATGCTTATAGAATACTATTTTGAGATTTAGTATACCAGGGGTATAGATAATGCACAAGCAGACGCTTTAAGTAGAAAAGCTAAACTATAAAGTAATAAAAAGCTATTAGGAGCTTTGTTACAAAAGGATTAAGATAGATTAATTAGGTATAATTATCTAAAGATTATAGTAATTAAAGAAAGTTAGATCTATAAATTACTAGAGAGTAATTAGATATAGAAGATCTAAAAAGTATAGGCAGAGGATTTAGACTTAGAGCAATATAAAAACAGAGAGGCAATTTATATGCCTAAGTCTATTACAGAAGAATTTGTTAAGGAATTCTACAAGGGAATAATATAAGGACACAACGGAGCTATAGGCTTAGTGTTAAGACTTTAGAAGGAGTATATTATTTAAGGAATCTAGGGACTAGTAAGACAAGTTATAAAGGAATATCTAAATTACTAAAGAAACAAACCAATAAGGTATAAGCTGTATAGAGGGCTACAACCTGTTAAAGTACTAGGAAGACTATAGGAGGTTATATTATAGGACTTTATTATTAAGTTACTAAAGTTAAGAGATCCTATTATAGGACAAGATTATAACACGATTTTAGTAATAGTAGATAAGCTAATAAAGTAGGGATACTTTATAGCATATACCAAAGAGATATTAGTAGAAGATATCGCTAGAATCTATATAAAGGAAGTGTTTATAAGACATAGAGCACTAGATAAGATTATATTAGACAGAGATCTAAGATTTATAGTAGCATTTTAGGAAGTATTTCTAGCAAAACAAAGAGTTCGCGCAGTAATATCTATAGTATATTATCCGCAGACGGATGGATAAACGGAAAAACTAAACTAGACACTAGAACAGTATCTAAGGCATTATATTAATTACGTATAAAATAATTGGGTATCGTTATTACCAGTTATATAGTTTGCATACAATACAACACTATAAGAAAAAATGGGGACATTACTATTTAAGGCGAATTACGGGTATAAACCAAGAATATTATTATCGCTACATTAAGTAAAAAAGACAAGTAGCATAGCTAAGTAAAGAATGGAGATATTAATAAATCTTTATATAGACCTTATAGAAATAGCTAAACTAGTACAAAAATAAATAAAAAGGTACTATAATGCTAAGAGATCTAAGGGACCAGATCTTAAGGAGGGAGATAAAGTATAGCTACTATATAAAAATTTCAAAAGTTGATAACTAAGTAAGAAGTTAGACTATATCAGACTAGGACCTTTTAAAATTGCGTAAAGAATTTTATTAGTTATATATAAGTTAAACCTACCAGCTAAAATAAAGATCTACCCTATATAATATATTGCAATGCTAGAGCTAGCACACGGGAATATTAAGCCACCAGTCTATAAGGTAGATATATATAGGACAAGAGGAAGATAAATAGCAAGTTTTAAAGATTATTAGTTATAAGGATGTAGATAACGAAATATAGTATAAAGTAAAGTGGATAGGCTATAGTAAGACTACCTAGGAGCTACTAAGCAACCTAGAGAACGCTATAGGAAAGGTAAAGGAGTATTAAAAAAGAGCAGGTTAGGGAGTATTAAAAAAGGATTACTAAAGAATGAGTTACCTAAGGGGGACTTAAGAGGAGTAATTGCTAAGCTACTTAGAGTTGTTTCCCTTATAGGAGGAGAGCTAGTTCTTTTGTTACCTAGCTTATTAAGACCCTATTAAACAAGTTTTTACTCCTTAGAATAAACCTTCTTATAAACCTTTTTAAGATAGGTTAACTGAGTAAACGCAACTTACTAAGACTTAAAGGAGCAACGTTAAGCCTTAAGGGCTTAAGCGGTCTCTTTAGCAGAATGGTAGAGTTTGGCGCACGCGGCGGCCAACTTAGACTTAAGCTTTGTAGCGGTAGATTAAACACAAGACCCTATAATAAGTTACTTAGGAAACTTAAAGACTGTTAAAAGTTATAGGATATATATATTTAGCGTTAGAAACAGAGCAAACATTATAAAACAATTAAACGTTTGCTTTAGTGCACTCTAAGTAAAACAAGGGTTATTAAGACAAAGGACTTGCTATTACAATATATACTAACCCCACTTTTGCATAATAAGAATACGGAGACGACATTATCTTACTAAGTAATAGTATAGCAGCCACAGTATGAGCATAACGTTGCGCTTGTGAAGAAGAAGAAGCTTTAGGTATAATAAGCAAGAATATTAACCAGACTAATTAAACAGACATTACACCTCTAGTAGATGACTTAAAGATATTAGGAATCTTTAAGGACGAAGATAAAGAGAAGGGAGGTAGTGTTATGGACACTTTAAGTATAATATTATAACTACTTAGGGAAGAGTTGCAGGAAGCTAGTTAGTTAATATAGGCACAGTCCAGGATAGATCTGGTGGAACTATATAATAAGGAATAGTAAGCAAGTTATATAATATTATACACAGTATACAAAGTGTACGCAGTGTACGCCTATATATAATACGTATAACACGTACCTTACGTATAAGAGAGGATTTCTTAGGAGTATGGTTATGTATTTAAAGGACTTCAGTCCCTACCATAGATAGTTCTCTCCTTATAGTGAATCTTAGAATACAATTGGAGTTAATCTATTAGGCAACCACTCCACTAGCTATTATTACGTTGTCGATTTGTTCTTACCTATATACCTAGCCTAATAATAGGACCCACCGTAGTTCCCGCTACAAGGTTCCGTTATAAGTAGCACTAATACAACAGTTAAGCCGTCTAGTAGCTATGCCTAGGTTTCCCACTACTAATTAGCAGTATATAGTTTATTATAGACCCTCTAATTATAGGTATTATATACTCTTATTAGGGCGTATATAAGGGCATCTCTAAAGGGTCTATAACCAATAAGAAACTTAATTGCCTTTATAATATCTTAGTATATATAGTAATATAAAGGCTGGTAGATGCCTTATATACATATAATAGGTTTATAGCAAGTTTTTATCCATTCTTTGTTAACTATACCTAGTAGTAGTTTATGTAACTTCTTCTCCTAATTATCCGCTGATTTAAAACTAAGGTAGGATATTAGTTGGTTAAGCTAGGTGTTATTTAACAACCGCTTAATATCGCCTTTTGTACTTTATATACTATATAGCTATACTATAAAGGTATAGTTAAATTTACTAGTAAAGGAGTGGAATAAAAATGGCGGTCTATGGCTTAGATTAGTAGGATTACCTAGGACAGCATTGCTACTTATTACTTATCTACCTAATCCTTAATGCTTGCAATTGGGATACCGGCTTGTTTATTTATCCGCTCCTTAAAAGTTTTAATATATAGCAATGATGATATAGACAGTAGTCCAATGTGATTGCTATCTCCGCTATGTAGTATATCATTCCCATTATCTAAAATGCACTCCTTTGGTATCCAGACGCGCTAAAACCCTTAAACTCGCCACCTCTACCGGCCAAATATTGGTGTATCCCTGCATTAGGCTCCGCCTATAGGTCGAGGTAGGCATGCAGAGGCGCGTCTATATTGGTGTCATCGCGTAGAATCTAGGCTTGGGCTTTAGGTTGCAATTTACAGTGGCGTAAATGGAGTAATAGGTCTTGGTCATTTTTAGGAATAAAGCTGCACTATTTATATCCGCGGTTTATATTAACAAGATGGTGTTTTAATAAGGAAAATTAGTCTTAGTAAAGTAGTTTTCTAGCTAGGTGTTTGGGCTATCTTATGCACGGACATACTTTATATATACTTTTCTACCCTACTAAAATAAAAATATATTAACTGCTTAACCCCTTTATATAATAATATAAATTATATATAAACTATATTTATAGCTTCCTAATATAGAGTAATATATATTTTTAATTCTAGATTTACTATCCTTAATATATACTATAAAGGGTTAATAGCTATTATTATAGCTAAGATAACCTACTATACTACTCTGGCGCATCTAGTTAAAAGCATATATTAATTACGCTAATTAAAATGCGTAGATTATACCTTAAAAATGGTAAAAATACATTAAAATGGCCGTGCATATTACTTTAAAAGGTATAAACTCTATCATTTAATTACTAAGATTAATACGCGCTTTTAACCAGATGCGCTAGGGTAGTATATAATCTGTTAAAATCTACTAAATGGCGTCTTTTCTACTAAGCACTACCTAGTAGCCTCCAGTCTCCTCTTCTTGTTACATTTACTACTAGATTCTACTAGCGCCCGCCAGTTTCCACTTCTTATCCCATTTTCTATCTAATTCTACCAGCTTTCTACTAGTTTCTATCTCTTATCTCACTTCCTACCAGACCATATAGGTGCTCTGCCTGTCTTAACTTCTTATCTTGCTCTTTGCTGGATTCCACTAACCCTCCATCTATTTTAACCTCTTACATCATTCTCTACTAGATTCCATTAGTACTCTACTAGTCTCCATCTCTTATTATATTTTCTACCACATTCCACCAGTTCTATGCCAGCTTCTATTATACCTAGCTTTACAGTACCTACTAGCTCCTATTAGGTTTTTAACCAATTTCCATCTTATTTCGCCTTACCAATTTGTTTATGCTAGGTGCCTAACACTTTACACTCACCTACGTATCCTAACAATTTCTATTTATTCTATTAGGTTTTACTTAACCTTATATTTTCTATTAAATACTACCCTATTATCTACTAATATCCACCTCACTTTATAATATCCTATAAAATTCACGAGTTTATATCTGCTTAAAGCTTTCAATTTTATTTTTTGTATAGGTTAGCCTTATATCTACTATGTTCTGCTAAATTCTAATAATAAAACGGTTTTCTGCTTCGCTTGCTAAGCTCTATACCTTATCTAACATTCTCTTCTTTATACTTATCCCGTAATCTTAGTAAAAAAGTAATTTAAATTAAGCTAAGTAGGTATATACATACAGAATCTCTAATATGTCATTCCTATAAGTATATGCTTAATAACTAACTTACTTATTCCCATTAGGTCTACTAACTTATCCCTCTAGGCTGTAGCCGTTTTTATAACTATTTTGCATTTATAACCATAGGTCCAGAATTACTAAGCCATATCCCTAAACTAGATCTGAAGAAGCAATAGGGCGCGGAATAGAGGGATTATTAGGCCCCTAACAGAAGAGGCAAGAAGGAATGGCGTAAAAATTAGATCTAAGAGATACTGGATATAGAATAAGAACCAGAGAACTTTCTTGCCCTAAAAGCAGATATGGTGATATACTTTATATATTATTTTCCTAACAAACAATAGCCTATAAAAGCTTCTATAACTAAGAAGCGTTAGTATAGATAAATTCTTGTGCCGGTTATTGCTAAATGGGAACCGGCTTTTAATATACCAACTTATTACCCTAACTCCTTTAACCTTCTTTATAGCCTTATTAAACTTAATATTAAGTAAGCTATTGCCAAAATTAAGACTAAGGATGGCGTTCCCTTAAACTAACATCTAAGAAATCAAATCTGCTAACGCTGTCCCCCTAACCCTTATGTAAACCAGTTAACCTTTTAAACCCTTCTCTTAACATACTAATACTTAATTTAGATAACACTAATTACAGCCCTATCTTACTAACCAGAGTTAAGCGCTTGCGTTAGACGCCGATTATTATATAAGCCTATAGCACGGAGAGATGCGTTAGGCCACTACTCTACAGCCACAACCCTACTATAACCGAGTCCCTCTATCCCCATTAGCCGACCAAAGTATAGCGAACATTGTGCAATTATAGCTATATATAAGAATGGGTAGGCAGTTAGCATATCTGCTAAGTTATTAATTCTAGCGCAATAGTGCTACAGAACCCGTAACTTTTGTATAGTTTAATATAACAAACATCTCGTTCATCTATGCGCTAACGGCATTATAAATCTTAAGCTAAAAACCTTAGCATTTAGGAACGGTAGGTCTGTACTTAGCAGCAAGTATATAGCCCTAAATTTCCTAATTCTTAATGGCGGCATATAATAAAAGGGAACACCCTATTATTTTTAAAGTTATACTAGCCCTGCACCTTAAGTAGGAAAAGTGCTAAGCAGTTTTAAATCCTTTAGCTAACGGTACTAATTACTTCACTAGTAATAACGACGACACTAGTAATGTAGTGTGGCATGGTTAGGCAGGCGAACTTAGTGCTAAGCCGTTTGTTAATAAAGAAACAGCAGCTATAAGGCTTAATAGAAATACTGTTTTGTTAGAAGCTTTTATAGAGCGCTTGGTGTATAAGGGCACCACTGTCCCTTTATCCGGAGATAAAGCCCGTAATACTAAGCTTAATACCGTTCCAGAGAAAGACAATAAGGAAGAGAAGGATAACGACGCCGCTAAATTAAAGGATGATATATTTAACATGCCTACTGCCCTAGAAGAATGCATAAATCTTACCGCCATAGTAGAAGAAGGTAAAGATAGGTTATACTTTTAGGTCGTTAATCTAGTTACCAGTCACACTATTTAAAATAGTAAATATAAAAAATACCAAAATAGAAAACTTAATAAAAGAAAATTGGTTATTAATACGCACCAATTAAATCTAAACAAAAATTATATTCTAGACTTGTCTTTGCTCACCCAGTTTAAGTGCGCATTTTATCTCCATAAGGTCTTTCTTATTACTTTAGGCTCTAGTAGTATTAGGATTTTTATAGCAGGGTTATTAGCAATAAACAAGGCTTTAGTAAAATCTATTCTAGGCCTCTTTTTATTGTCTTTAATTACTTACTAGTATAGAATAACTGCGACATCGACAACGACAGAAAGAGTAATGCACTACAGCACAGGCATCGCGCAGATAGGGAGCCCGGCCCTTATCCGTCTGCAGAGCATTGGCCTATCTAATGCCGGTGTAAAGTAGGCAGCAGTACCGCGAAGCTACCGTTCCGTCTAGGCCCCAGTCTTATCTTTGCCCCCATACCGCTGCTGCCAAATTAGACGGAAGAGTTTAGCAGTATCTTTAATGGTAATCCAATAGGGACTTGTTTAGCAATAATTTTACTAATAGGACATACTTCTGCGTCATCCACGCAAAGGTCCAGTTATGGAAATAACATAACTAAGCTAAGAACTGTAAAAACTGCTACTGTAAAGGTGACAAGGATATCTACTTAGGGCACTCTAATTAAACGTAATATATTATCCTAACTACATCTAGATCCGTTAAAGGCCAGGTTATTAATATAGTTGGGCATTTCTATAAGGTTAAAGAAAGTTTAACTGGCCCAGAAGTTAGAAAGCTAAGATTAAAATATTAATTATACTAGACCTAACCGTTATTAGGTCTTATAGGCGACAGTAGTTATTAATAAACTTTATTTAACTAAGAACAAAAAGTCTTATTTCTATAAGACCACTCTTTATAGGCTTCGCGGATAATTAATAGTGTGGGCTATATCCGGAACTCCGTTTAAAAAAGGTCCAGCTGACTTGGCTTTATATATTATATTTCTACAATGAATATAAAAGAAGAATAATAACCCTCCTAAATAAACCTAAGCTACTTATAACCTTTGCTTAGACTTAAATAGTAAATCTATCTAGTCTACGTTTAATACCCTTTAGAAACACTAGAAGGCAAAGGCAAAGGAGTTTAATTTAAAAGATATATAACTAGAAAAGGTCCAGGCTTCTGTTAACAAATTTGGTTAAATCCTTAAGGTTATTATAATTCCATAGACTGCAGATCCCCTTCAGCTAGATAGGATGCCATTTATTAAGCCGCCACTACTCCACTATAATAGTAATATAAACTGCATTCTATCTAACCTGGTTCTGCAAGCAAAGATCGTTAATAATATCGCAGCCTTTATTAAAAACCTCCAGTTAGTGCTGCAATTAGAACATAAAAGGCAGAAACAAGGATAAGGGCAAAGCCACCCAGGCCAGATTTGTCCAATTGGGTGGGCTTTAGGTCCGTTCAAAGCGCTGCAGTACCAAACTTAGCTCTAGCCAAAATTAAGCTAACTTTTAAATTTCAATAGAGGCTGGAACCTCAACAACTTAACTGAGAAGGGCTAGCTTTATAGCAACTACCATAACTTATTAATTTAAAGAAGTATTAACATATTATAAAACACTAGCACAAAGCTCTATTACATTAACAGATTTATGGAAGAGATCTACAAACTTAACTAGGAAATTAGGGCAAACCCTATAGATAAGGATTCCAAAATATGCAATATAGAAAAAATTAACATTATGTCTGTCTTTCCTATATGCATATTAATTGTATACAAATAACTACAAAAGGCCTATCTGGATTTTAGTGTTGCACTATATAGGTCTTACCTAAGGGCAAAGCCACAGTAGACAATTATTCACAGCCACTAAGAGATAATATTCTACAATAGCAAGGGCAAACCTATTTATGTTGTTCTGTCCTATATAGACATCATTATTAGGACAATAGGATTACTTAGGACTGGCTATACTTTACATTAAGGTAAATAAGTTATACTTCTTAAGACTTAGCCCTTACTAATATATAAACTCCAAGCTATAAAGCTAATCATTGTCTAAGACAATGCCGTAAAGTGTTTGCACAGCGCCTTATTAACAAGGACATACTATTAGAGGCTATGCTTAGCAATAAGACCAAGCTAAGAAATTTAATTGCTAGTATTATACAGCCTCTAAATACTAACGATAAAGAGAATACGGCTATTTTTATTAGTAGAATTAAGGAAAATAAGTTCTTAGTTAGGAAAGCTTATGCTATAGATATAAGAAAGGGAAGAGCTACTAAGCATTAGAATAAGATTATTTAAACGCCGGTATAGCTACTATTAGCGATATAATGGCAAAAGCCTTATTTAGGTTCGGGTAGTTTAGCTAGGTTTAGGTCTATCTATATATACACAAAGGCAGAGAACGAATAAAAAAGTAGCGTCCATCTTATTATTAATAAATTACTTCTAATATTAGGACTACCGCTTAGCGGAACTATTACGGTTTAGTCTAAGCAGCCAAATTCTATACTATAGATCTTTACGTAACGCATAGTCTTGTATAGGGAGTAATGGAAAGTGCATTATCCCCTTATATCTAAAGATGTGGAACACAGTAGATTCTATAGTGCGGTAGATGCTAGTAAAGAGTAGTAGAGAGTAATAGAAAGCGCACTATCCCCTTATATCTAAAGATATGGAACATAGTAGATTCTACAGTGCGGTAGATACTAGTAGAGAGTAGTAGGAAGTAATAGAAAGTATGCTATCTCCTTATATCTATAAAGATGTGGAATATAGTAGATTCTATAGTGTGGTGGATACTAATAGAGAGTAATAGAAAGTAGATTATCCTCCTATCTCTAGAGATATAAAATATAGTAGATTTGCGGTATAGTGGATATTAGTAAATACTAGTAGAGGGTAATAGGTTAGGCATTACTATTCTGCCTTTAAGAATATAGAATATAGCAACTTCTATAGTATAGTAAATATAAGTAAGAAGTTTTTTAAGGAAATCTGTATCTAAATACTATAGATCTTTATATAATATATAGTCTTAGCAAAGGGGCGAGTAACAGGCGCCCCCTAATAACTCTACAGGAGTAGAGTACAGTGTGTGATACTAGCGCGTCCGTAGGTTTGTTACGGCAGTAGTGGTTCCCAAGGAGGTCAAAAAGTAAGGTAGTAGAGCACCACTGGTGACTCGCAGGCGACTCGTAAGCGAGCCCCAAAAGGCGGGGAGACGGATCACGGGGTTTTCTCAAATAGAGTTTTCTCCCCATATGTATATAAGGAGTAGTCCGCGTGGGCCCAACAGGGATCCGAATCGGACGTTAAGCAATGAATAATAATATATGGTCTTATATAGCGCATAATTTTTCTACCCTACTATTTTATATAATATAACAACCCTATAAGCTATTAGGCTAAAAATTTAATATATTCTAGATATAATATATAAGAAGCTTTTTATATAATTTTTTTAATAAAAAATATTAATATATAGTATAATTTTTATATATATAATTTTTAGGCAATTCTAGTAAAAAAAATAAAACTACTTAGAAAAATAAAAAAAAATTAAGTTTTATAAGTTTTAATACTTATATAGGCTTAAAACTATTTAATATATACCTATTATAGGTAAATTAATAGTTATTTTTTAAGGGTTTTTTTTTAAGATTTAATACTTATATAGTAGAAGATTTTATAACTATTAATTACTAAAATATATATTATTATTCATTACTTAACGTCCGATTTGGATCCCTATTAGGCCCACGCGGACTACTCCTTATATACATATGGGGAGAAAACTCTATTTGAGAAACCCTATAATATATCTCCCTGCCTTTTGGGACTCGCCTATAAGGCGCCTATAAGGCGCCTATAAGTCACCTATAGTGCTCTACTACCTTACTTTTTAACCTCCTTGGGAACCACTGCTGCCGTAATAAGCCTATGGACGCGCTAGTATTGCAAACTTTACTCTACTACTGTAGAGTTATTAGGGGGCGCCCGTTGCTCGCCCCCCTGCCCTTTATTACCATTTCCTTTGCAACCCAGAACTGGTTTAGTATATTTTAGCTAATAAGCCACTAGGTAACCACCTTAAGGCCTTTTTATATTAAGAGTAGTATATTATAGTTCTCTATACTAGCTACTAAGAGCATTGCTTCTTAGTTGGTGCGTAAGGGGCATAACAGTATTATATATTTTGGTGTCTGTCTTAGCCAGCCACATTAGCATCTTGGGCTACCTACTAAGACCCCTACCTAGTAGAGCCAGTCTTTTAGTCCTATTATTCCTGTTCTTAAAAGTGTTACTATTATATTTTCTGCCTTTATTAGGCCTTTTTAGAGCCCTAGAGTGTTTACCCCCTATAGCGTTAACTATACTATAGCTTGGGTTCCTCTTGCCTTAGTTAGCCTCTGTACCTTTAACTCCTATATGTCTCTCTAGTATTAGTCTAGCCAGTATTGCATTACGGTAGATGGTTTCCTAGCGTTTTTTTATGCTCTACTTTAGCTCCTTTCTCTTACTTGCTATTATCTTTACTAGCCTCTTACGCGTCTCCCTTCCTCCTTTATATAGGCCTGGGCCCTAAAGCAGCACTATTCTTCTTCTACTTTCTTTACCTGTTTCTCTAATATATCTTCCCTACTTTAGGGTTGTTAGTTTGTTCTCCTATAAGGCGCCCTAGGGTCCCTCTATAGTCTATTTAGGCGTGTCTTAATATACTTTATAATATTAGAGTTGCGTTTATTTTACACCCTTTATATTGCAGCGGCTTTAATATATAGTTATAGAGGGGGAATATTGGCTTCCTTCTTAAGTAGTACTATAGCCGTTTGCTTATATCCGCCTATTATACTTTAGAGGTAGGCTATTTAGACCTTTTAGAGTGGTTTAAGGAGTGGTTTAGGGGGGCCTTTCTTAGATTCTCCAATAGCCTAAATACTGGACCTGTATGTTATGGTTAGCCGGACAACTGCTATATATAGTAGGCGTGACCTCTAGAAGTATAGACCCTATATAGAATTAACAATCCTAGATAATGTAATGTACTATGCTTGGCCCTTATAGGCTACTTACGCTGTATATACGCTCCACTAGAGCTTACTATCTACCTATACTCCTAATACCCTTAGGCCCTAAACTAGTTAACCCCTAAAGCCTTAGATGTAAATTATATGCTAGAGATCTGCAGATTAGTTGCGTTTTCTTATAAAGTAGATTAGCTGGTATTTCTTTGGTAAGAATTGGACTCTATATTATCTTGCCTATTCTATATAGGTGTTATAAGCTTTCTTTAGTGTTCTATAATTCTCTGCGGCTATTAGCCCGTATATAATTAGGTTTATATTGTTAATAAAGCCCATCCCCTAGGTTGCCCCTTCCTTAAAGAAGTTAAGCAGATTGCTTATAAAGAAAAGGAAGAGTATAGGCGAGAGGGGTAATCCTTATAGTATTCCTATTGCAACTATAATAGGGGGGCTTTAGTATCCGCTAAAGACTAGTAATATTTCTTTCTAACCTATAAACCCTTAAATAAATTATATAATCTATTCTGGGAAGCCTTTTACCCTAAGGATATATAGGAGACGCTTATAGGGTATATTATTATAAGCGCCACTAATATTTAGGCTGAGCATTAATACTATAAAGTCCCTTCGCATTGCCCATGCGGATTTAATAGTAGCAGTAAATAGTATAAGTGCTAATAGTGTTAAACGGTTCTTTCTTACCCCTATTTAGCTTTATGGTAATAGGGCGTGTTCCTTAGCTATATCTACTATATAGTCCGCTATTACCTTTTCTAAGATCTTGCTAAGGGTGTTTTCTAAGGTAATAGGGCGGTAGCTTTTAGGATTAAGTAATCTGCTTTACCTTTTTTCCATAGAATAACCGTTATTATAGATCTTTTAAGTTGCAGGTAGTAGCCTATAGTAAAGCATGCCCTAGCTATATCTATAAGCTAGGGTGCTATAAGTGGTTTATAGGTTTTTAAGGCCTTATTTAGAATCCCATCTGGTCCTAGTGCTATATTATTTAAAAGGCGGCTAATAGTTCTGGCTATTTCCTCTATTATTATGTTACTGTTAACCCTTAGGTAAGTTACTAGTGTTTTACCTATAATGTCGCTGAGGTCTGCCGGAGCTAGTTAGGGGAAGAACCTTTCTATAAGGATCTTTGCCTTCTTATCGTTGTTATTAATAGCCTATAATTCCCCTGCTCTTTATAAGGGTGGTAGGTATAGATCTTCTACTAGGCGCCCTACCTTTTTCTTTACCCATTTTACTATAGCCTAAAGGCCCTTATTATAGGGGAGGCTTAGGTTAAAAGTATACTTATTTATAAACCATCTCTAGTTATTCCTTGCTTCTTTCTTTAGGGTATTCTTTAACTGGTTTCTTATATCTTTATATTATCTCTTATCTTTAAGGTTGTGGCTACTTATATATTTCCTTTTTACTTATTATTGGCTGGTAATAAGAACCGCGTATTATGCGGACTATGTGTATCGCCTATAGGGGCCTGGTTATAAGACCGGGCAGTGCTTTTCTAGCCTATTTTTAATCGCTGCCTAGATCCTTTCTAGTCTTTAGTTAATTTCCTTAGGAGTAGCTAATAAGCCTTACTTATTTGGTATTAGGTGGATTTCTTCTAGGTCTTAAAGTTATTGTTTAACTGTATTAAGGAAACTATCTGTCTTAAGCTTCCTTATTACGTATCTTTTACTACTTAGTTACGCCTTAATATCCAAATCTAGCTATATCTAGATGGGGATATAGTCTAAAGTAAATGCCTATTCTTTTTTAGGGTTACACCTTTTAAGTCTCTAGTATAGGCCTTTGTCTATAAATGTGATGTTAATTATACTTCTAGAGGTTCCTTATTGCTATATAATTGCTCCTAGGGGGGTAGTTAACTTAAGGCCCTAGGTATCTATAGCTCTTAGTAGGCACTCTGCCTATTATTTAGCAGCAATATAGATACCCCCCCACTATAGGTGGTAGAGGTTTATATCTCCTAATAGGATAGATTCTATGCCTTTGGTTTCTAGTAAGCTTATTACTAATAGGATAGATTCTATGCCTTTGGTTTCTAGTAAGCTTATTACTAATATAATGTTCTCTATTTATAGGACCCCTTTAACCCTAGGGTTATATATATTAATAATTTATACCAGTCCCCTATATGTCTGGATTGTTATAACTGCAATATCTAGGTTAACTGCCTGCTATAACTATAAGGACAGGCTAATAGCCTTGCTAATTATAAAGCACACGTGTATAGCTGCTTTTGGTTTGTATAGGAGCTGGAATCCTTAGGGGCAGTATATCGATTGTGTGTAGGTATTGTAGTATGGCTCTTATATGGCAAGGATATAGTGTTTCTCTAGGTCTAGACTGTCTAGTAAAGGCCTTATAAGATAGTGGTTTGTGTTGCCGTAGTTGTACTATATAATAGATAGGTGGCGGACCCATACTAAAATATATATATAACTAATTTTTATATATAAGATATTATATTATATTATTATTATTATACGCATATCCTATATACTTAAACATATTTTTATATATAGTTGTGCAAAAGTAAACAACTAGAGCTCTTGCTGTACCCGGCCTAAAAAGACCAAAACCAACCAAAAAGAACCCCGAAAAATACCTAGAGAATCCCCCTAAGATGCCTGCATCGCAGGGAAGGCATACGTCAAACGATGGTGGTTCGCACTCGCGCGCGACTGCCAGAACCACGCCTAGTAATGGCCCTCTATAACAAGAACGGGCGAATACTATACCACAAAGTGGAAATACCTCTATTAAGAAGGCATTTAACAAAATACAAAGCCTATTAGACGCGTCTAGTATCTGCAATTGCGGGGGAGCAATTATTAGCTATAACAAACTAATATAGCTAGTAGAATGGCTCCGCCAGTCTAGTGTCCCTTAGGCGCCCCTCTAGTAATCCCTTAATTAAATCCTTTAACGGCTAAGTAAAATTAAAAATTAATAAAACCTCTCCTTACTAGTGAACCGAACCTAGGCCGCTATAGCTGCGCTTTTATAGTATAGGGAACCTAACCCCCTTAAAATAACAACTAGGTATATAATTATAATATAACTAAATATAGAAAAAGTAGAGGGGCTTAGGGGATAATTAGAAATAAAAGTCCTTATAAAGATTTTTAAGGAAGTCTACAACGCTATTATAGTCTAACACCTAAGGAGCGGAGATATTAGAGTTACCCTAAAGGGTTAATAGGTAAAGGAACGAGCTGTAAGGGTAGGGGATAGGATAGGAGAATATATTGGTATAAAAGTGCTCGGTAAAGACTACTTAGTTAAAGTCCTAGTAGTTTCTATAAGCCTTAGGGTAGAAAAGGGACACTAGGCAAACAATATAGCAACTATATAGGAGATAGTAAAATATACGGAACGCCTTATATTAGGACTTAAGATTACCTAAATTTAATAGCTTTAATAAGAAAATGCAATCTAAGCATATAATAAGAACAATAAGAGGATATAAAAGTCACCAGAGACTTGCTAGGGAGACGCTAGTTAAATATATAGCTCCCTTATTATTAGTATATATATACTAGGAATGCAAAAACTTTTTATCTAAAAAGAAATAATTATAAATGGCCTTATATATAATATAAGGCTCTATAACCACAAACTACGCCTAGAATAATGCTATTACTATACACAATAGGGATATACCTAATCCACATGCGTAGTATAGGTATGCTACGGCCACTATGCAGGCCCCTATAATATAAGACACTACTTAAATTAAGACTAAATAAAATGTGTAAACTGTTACTAAAGTATATATAAGGTATAGGAGAGAGTAGACTATATTAAATACAGAAGATAGAAGGTAAGGGCTTAATAGCTACAGGAACAACTATACGCTAGGTTATATAAATGGAAATAATAGGCAATAAGCTAGGGGGATATAGGTGCCTTCCTAGCGTTCCCTACCTTTAATACTAGGGGGCTGGGCTAGCCATCCTAAGCCTTAATAGGCCAAAAGTAATGCTGTATAATAGGCAATAAGCTAGGGGGATATAGGTGCCTTCCTAGCGTTCCCTACCTTTAATACTAGGGGGCTGGGCTAGCCATCCTAAGCCTTAATAGGCCAAAAGTAGTGCTGTATAATATTACCAGACTAAATAGGGATATAAGGGTTATAGGGGATATAAGGGAGAAAACACCCTATAGAAAGACCCCTATAGACAGCTATAATAAGCTTAAGACTAGGATAATTAAGAATTAGACTAAATATGGTAAATTTAATATTTGCAGCTAACCTATAAAGGGTATAAAGCTAACTAGTAAGACCAGGGGAAGAACCGGAGATAATAACAGATTTAGATATAGAAGCGCTAATAGGAACATAAGATACGGGAATGGAAAGCTTTATATAAAATAAGTAGCAACTAGGGTATAGATATAAGAGATAGAAGTTCTAAAAATCCTAAAGAAAGTAGAAATAGAGGAAGCAAAAAATAAAAAAGAGTTAAATAACCCTTACTGAGGGTCTGCTACCTATCTATTATATAGTATAACTGCGGTAATATAAACCACCGCCTTATAAGGCCCCTACTAGACAGTCTAGACCTAGAGAAATACTATATCCTTGCTATATAAGAGCCGTATTATAATACCTATATATAATTAATATACTGCCCCTAAGAATTCTAGCTCCTATACAAACCAAAAGCAGCTATATATATGCTTTATAATCAGCAAGGCTATTAGCCTGTCCTTATAGTTATAGTAAGCAGTTAACATAGATATTGTAGTTATAACAATCCAGATATATAGGGGACTGGTATAAATTATTAATATATATAACCCTAGGGTTAAAGGGGTCCCACAAATAAAGAATATTATATTAGTAATAAGCTTACTAGAAACTAAAGGTATAGAGTTTATCCTATTAGGAGATATAAACCTCTACTACCTGTGGTAGGGGGGTATCTATATCGCTACTAAATAATAGGTAGAGTGCCTACTAAGAGCTATAGATATCTAGGGCCTTAAGCTAGCCACTCCCCTAGGAGCAATTACGTGGCAATAAGGCACTGCTAGAAGTATAATTAACCTTATATTTATGGACGATGGCCTATACTAGAGACTTAAAAGGTGCATCCCCGAAAAAGAATAGGCACTTACCTTAAACTATATCCCTATTTAGATATGGCTAGATTTAGATATTAAGGCGCAACTAAATAGTAAAAGATATGCAATAAAGAAGCTTAAGATAGATAGTTTCCTTAATACAGTTAAATAATAACTTTAAGACCTAGAAGAAATCCACCTAATACTAAATAAGCAAGGCTTATTAGCTACCCCTAAGGAAATTAACTAAAGACTAGAAAGGATCTAGGCAGCAATTAAAAATTGGCTAGAAGAGCATTACCTAGTCTTAAAACCGGGCCCCTATACGCAATACGTATAGTCCGTATAATACGCGATTCTTATAGCTAGCCAATAACAAGTAAGAAGGAAATATATAAGCAGCTATAACCCTAAAGATAAGAGATAATATAAAGACACAAGAAACCAGCTAAAGAATACCCTAAAAAAAGAAGTAAGAAACAACTGGAGACAGTTTATAAATAAATATACTACTAACCTAAGTATCCCCTATAATAAGGGCCTTTAGACTATGGTAAGATAGGTAAAGAAAAAGGCAGGACGCCTAGTAGAAGACCTATACTTACTACCCCTATAAAGAGCAGGCAAACTATAGGCTATAAGCAATAATAATAAAAAGGCGAAGATCCTTATAAAAAGATTTTTCCCCTAACTGGCTCTAGTAGACCTTAGTAATATTACTAATAAAATACTAGTAACTCGCCTAAGGGTTAACAGCGATATAATAACTAAAGAAATAGCTAGAACTATTAGTCGCCTCTTAAATAATATAGTACTAGGACTAAATAGGATCCTAAACAAAGCCTTAAAGACCTATGGTCCACTTATAGCACCTTAGCTTATAGATATAGCTAGAGCATGCTTTATAATAGGCTACTACTCACAACTTAGAAGATCTATAATAACGGTTATCTTATAAAAAGAAGGTAAAGTAGACTACTTAATCCTAGGAAGCTACCGCCCTATTGCCTTAGAAAACACCCTAAGCAAGATCTTAGAAAAGGTTATAGCGGACCATATAGTAGATATGGTAGAGGAACACGCCTTGCTACTATAAAGCCAAATAGGGGCAAGAAAGAATCGCTTAATACTATTAGTACTTATACTACTCGCTACTACCATTAAAACTGCATAGGCTATGCACAAGGACTTTATAGTATTAATGCTTAGCCTAGATATTAGTGGCGCCTATAATAATATACCCTATAAGCGCCTCCTATACATCCTTAGGGCAAAGGGCTTCCTAGAATAGATTATATAATTTGTTTAAGGGTTTATAGGCCAGAAAGAGATATTACTAATCTTTAGCGGATACTAAAGCCCCCTTATTGCAGTTGTAATAGGTATACCACAAGGATTACCTCTTTTGCCTATACTCTTCCTTTTCTTTATAAGCAACTTACTTAATATCTTTAAGGAAGGGGCGACCTAGGGGATAGGCTTTGTTAATAATACAAACCTAATTATATATGGGCCAATAGCTGTAGAGAACTGCAGAACACTAGAGAAAGCCTATAACACCTATATAGAATAGGCAAGACGACATAGAGTCCAATTCTTACTAGAGAAATACTAGCTAATCTATTTTATAAGAAAACGCAGCTAATCTGTAGATCTTTAGTATATAATCCATATCTAAGGCTTTAAGGGTTAACCAGTTTAGGGCCTAAGGGTATTAGGAGTATAGGTAGATAGCAAGCTCTAGTAGAGCGTATATATAGTATAAGCGGCCTGTAAGGGCTAAGTATAGTACATTGTATTATCTAGGATTGTTAATTCCATATAGGGTCCATACTTTTAGAGGTTACGCCTACTATACACAGCAGTTATCTGGCCAACTATAACATATAGATCCAGTATTTGGGCCATTAGAGAAACTAAAAAGGGCCCCCCTAAATTACTCCTTAAATTACTCTAAAAGGTCTAAATAGCCTACTTTTAGAGCATAATAGGCGGGTATAAGCGAACAGCCACAGTACTGCTTAAGAAGAAAGCTAATATTCCCCCCCTATAACTATATATTAAAGCCGCTGCAATATAAAGGGCGTAAAGTAAATATAACTCTAATGTTATAAAGTATATTAAGACACGCCTAAATAAACTATAGAGGGACTTTAAGGCGCCTTATAGGAGAACAAATCAACAACCCTAAAGTAGGGAAGAGATATTAGAGAAATAGGTAAAGAAAGCAGAAAAAGAATAGTACTATATTAGGGCCTAGGCCTATATAGAGGAGGAAGGGAGACGGGTAAAAGGCTAGTAAAGATAATAGTAAGAAAGAAAAAGAAGCTAAAGTAAAGTATAAAAGAATGCTAGGAAACCATCTTTTATAATATAATACTAGTTGGACCAACACTGGAGAGGTGTATAGGAGTTAAAGGTACAGAGGCTAACTTAGGTAAGAGAAACCCAAGCTATAGCATAGTTAACGCTATAGGGGGTAAACACTTAAGAGCTCTAAGAAGGCCTAACAAAGGTAGAAAATATAATGGCAATACTCTTAAGAATAGGGATAATAGGATTAAAAGATTGGCTCTACTAGGTAGGTATTCTAGTAGGCAGTCTAAAATGTAAATATAGCTAGCCAAGACAGACACTAAAACATATAATACTATTATGCCCCCTACGCACCAACTAAAAGGCTATACTCTTAGTAGCTGGCATAAAGAACTATAACATACTACTTTTAATATAAAAAGGTCTTAAGGCGGTTACCTAGTGGCTTATTAGCTAAAATGTGCTAGACTAGTTTTAGGTTACAAAGGAAATGGTAATAGAAGGTAAAGGGGCGAGTAATAGGCGCCCCCTAATGACTCTACAGTAGTAGAGCAAAGTTTGCGATACTAGCGCGTCTATAGGCTTGTTACAGCAGCAGTAGTTCCTAAGGAGGTCAAAAAGTAAGGTAGTAGAGCACTATAGGTGACTTGCAGGCGCCTTATAGGCGAGTTCTAAAAGGTAGGGAGACGGATTACAGGGTTTTCTTAAAAGAGTTTTCTCCCTATATATATATAAGGAGTAGTCCGCGTGGGCCTAATATGGATCCGAATCGGACGTTAAGCAATAAATAATATATATATTATTATTATTAATTCTATTTATTTATAAAAATTAGTTATATATATATTTTAGTAATTAATAGTTATAAAATCTTCTACTATATAAGTATTAAATCTTTAAAAAAAAACCTTAAAAAATAACTATTAATTTACCTATAATAGGTATATATTAAATAGTTTTAAGCCTATATAAGTATTAAAAGTTATAAAACTTAAAAAAATTTAATTTTTCTAAGTAGTTTTATTTTTTTTTACTAGAATTGCCTAAAAATTATATATATAAAAATTATATAAAAAGCTTCTTATATATTATATCTAGAATATATTAAATTTTTAGCCTAATAGCTTATAGGGTTGTTATATTATATAAAATAGTAGGGTAGAAAAACTATGCGCTATATAAAACTGTATATTACGCAAAGATCTATAGTATTTAGATACGGATTTCCTTAAAAAACTTCCTACTTATATCTACTATACTATAGAAGTTGCTATATTCTATATTCTTAGAGGCAAAATAGTAATGCCTAACCTATTACCCTCTACTAGCATCTACTAACATTTACTATACCGCAAATCCACTATATTCTATATCCCTAGAGGTAGAAGGATAATCCACTTTTTATTGCTTTTTATTAGTATCTACCGCACTATAGAATCTACTATATATTCCACATCTTTATAGATATAAGGAGATAGCATGCTTTCTATTACTCCCTACTACTCTCTACTAGTATTCACCGTACTATAGAATCTACTATATTCTACATCTTTAGATATAAGGGGATAGCGCGCTTTCTATTACTCTCTACTACTCTCTGCTAGTATCCACTACACTATAGAATCTACTGTGTTCCACATCTTTAAACGTAAGGGGATAATGCACTTTCCATTACTCCCTACTGCCCTCTACTGCACTGTAGAATTTACTGCACTCTACCTCTTTAGACGTAACACGGGGATGCTCTTTCTACTACCCTTTACCACAGTATAGAATCCACTACATTTTACCTCTTTAGACATGATATGGGATACCCTTTTCACCATCCTTTACTCCCTTCCACCGCAGCATAGAATCCACTATATTCTACTTCTTTAGACATAACACAGGGATACTCTTTCTACCACTCTTAACTCCCCTCTACCGCACTATAGAATCTACTGTATTCCACCTCTTCAGAAGTAATATAGGGATGCTCTTTCTACCACCCTCTACTCCCTTTACCGCAGCGTAGAATCCACTACATTCCGCCTCTTTAGACGTAATATAGGATGCCCTTTTTACCGTCCTCCACTCCCTTCCACCGTAGTACAGAATCCACTGCATTCTACTTCTTTAGATATGATACAGTGATACTCTTTTTACTGCCCTCCACTGCCCTCTACCGCACTACAGAATCTACTATATTCCACCTCTTTAGAAGTAACACGGGAATGCCCTTTCCACTGTTCTCTACCGCCCTCGTTAGTAAAGTATAGGGCCTATAATAGGTTGGATAGGTATGGGTAATATTACCTTACTCTCTACCCAGTTACGGAGTGGGTATATAAAAAAGTATACACCTATAAATACCCAAATGTCTTAAAATAATTACCCATAAATAATTAATCCCTACTAGGTATATGCTAAGACCTAGTCACATTAAAGGAAGACGGGGGGAAGGTATTATAGTAGATATTATAGTAGATATAGAGCTTTAATAGAGCTCTGTGTAGAGCTTTGGTAGAGCTCTATATAAAGTCTTAGTAGAGCTCTATGTAGAGCCTCAAGCCTCTGGCAGAGCTTTGTACAGAGCTTTTAGCAGAGCCTTTGTTAGTTTTAGCCCGTACTATATTTAGCTAGGAGTTTACTAATCTATAATAATTCTAGCTTAAAGCTAGACTCCATAATTAATTTCCCTAGCTGCTAAAGCTTTACCTAAAGCTTACTAGGGACTCTATATGGGCCTCTACACGGGGCTTTATATAGAGCTCTACTAAAGGCTCTACACGGAGCTCTACTAAAGGCTCTACACGGAGCTCTACTAAAGGCTCTACTGGAAGCTCTGCTATAAGCTCTGCACGAAGCTCTGCTAGAGGCTCTCTATAAAGCTTCCTCAAAGCTCTACACAAAGCTCTACTTAGAGGCTCTCTACAAAGCTCCCTCAAAGCTCTATGGGGAGCTCTGCCGAGACTCCGCATAGAGCTCTACGTGGAGTCTTGGCAGAGCTCTGTGTAGAGCTTTGGGAAGCTTTGTAGAGAGCCTTTAGTAGAGCTTCTGGCAAAGCTTCTAGCAGAGCCTTAGTAGAGTATCTAACTCAACTTGGCCCGTAGTGCATTTAACTAAGAGTCTACTAATCTATAATAATTCTAGCTTAAAGCTAGACCCTATAATTAATTTCCCTAGCTCTATAGGGAGCTCTACTAAAGGCTCTGCCAGAAGCTCTGCTAGAAATTCTGCACGAAGCTCTGCTAGAGGCTTATAGCTCTATACGGAGCTCTGCCAAGACTCCGTATAGAGCTTTATAGTAGACGTTATAGTAGATGCAGAGCTCCGTGCGGAGCTTTAGTAGATCTCTATACGGAGCTTCCTATGCGGAGTTTTAGTAGAGCTCCGTGTACAGCTTTAAGGGAACTTTATAGAGAGCCTCTAATAGAGCTTTGTATAGAGCTTTGTGCAGAGCTTTGTGCAGAGCTTCTAATAAAGCCTTTAGTGGAGCTCCGTACAAAGCTAGGGAAATTAATTATAGAGTTTAGCTTTAAGCTAGAATTATTATAGATTAATAGACTCTTGGTTAAATACAGTATACTCTAAAACCAAGTTAGAGGCTCTACTGCACAAAGCTCTGCCCTGCGTAGAGCTCTACTAAAGCTCTAGACGGAGCTCTATTGAAGCTCTAGATGGAGCTCTATTAAAGCTCTATAGCTTTATGCATAACCAGCTTTACTTTCTAAAGGTATGTATATTTATTACTCCATCCTTTAATTCTACAGGTAATTATTTTGCCTATTTTTAATATTATTTATGTCCCCTAATAAGCTATATAGGGCGCATTAATAGTTATTATATCCAATATATTATGCAAGAGTCCATTAAGATGCACCAAGCTTAAGAATCTGTGTAGGAATTAGAGGCTATAAAGAGTACATAAAAGTCAACGGTGGATTCTTGGACGCTTAAGCGCGATTAGCTGAAGGCGGAGCTAGATTGTACAAAGAGAGCCTAACTAGCCCTAGAAATCCGTCTTATAAAGGAGCATGACAAGTTAAAAACAGAAATTAAACAGATTAAGAAAGTGACACCAAGTTTAAGGACTTAAAAGAGTCTAGGGTAGCTGAACTAAATGTTATAAACTAAAGACTTAATAGTATCTAGAAAACCTTTATCCGTCTAAATAACAAATATGGATAGCTCTTTAAAGTCGCAAGTGACGTCGGCAACTCCACCAGTCTAATGGCCAATGATTGTTATAGAGAGGTTGGCCGAGCGATTAAGAAGCTAGAGAGTAAGCTGTAGAACGGTGGTCCGATGGAAATCTAATGGGGGTTTAATAAGAAACTTTTAAGGCCATTATAATAGCAAATGCATAAAATTAAGATGGGATGAGGCTTTTGCTTTATGCGTTTGCTATCTTAGTTATTTAGAGGACCTTTAATAGGGGTGCATAACGTGGGAATTTAATGGAAGTTGCGCATAAGGTGTAATAAGCTATTAGCATGTGTATAGTGTCTACTTTTGATATATTATAAGGTTTAGGGGGGAGTATTAGCATGGTAGCCTAGTAATATATTAGCAAGAAGTTATTATATAGGAGCGGATGTAGTAAAGTAGTATTACTGGATTTAGTTCCACTAAAGTCCACTAACACCCTCTTCTAGTTTATCCTGCTACTTATCCTATTTTAATAGCACCTTTTCCACTAAAACTACCTAGTAACTGCTAGTCTACTTCTCTTGTTACATTTACTACCAAATTCTATTAGTACTCTATTAGATTCTACCCTTTTTCTACTAGATTCTATTAATACTTTGCCAATTTCTATTTCTTATTTTACTTACTACTAGACCTAATAGGTTCTCTGCCTGTCTTAACTTCTTATATTATTTTCTACCAGATTCTACTAACCCTCTATCCATTTTAACCTTTTATATTATATTCCGCTAGATTCCATTAGTACTTTACTAGCCTCCATCTCTTGTTATATCTTCTACCATATTCTACCAGTCTTATGCCAACTTCTACTGTACTTTATAATACCTATTAGCTTTATTAGCTTTTAATTAATTTTTAACAGCTCGCCCCCTATTATACTAACCTCTTTCCACTATATTCCACCTTAGGTTAAGGTTTCTATTATATTCCATTCACATATATACACGTATACTTTATGCCTTACTCTTATTTACCCTCCATTTACTAACCTTATATAACTAATTTTGGCAAAGTTACCTATTATTTAATATTTGCTTATACTCTTGCCTTATCTTTACCTTTACCTAAACTCTATTTAATTTACAATTTTGGATTAATCTAAGCAGGTATATGCAAACAGAATCCTCTAACGTGTTATTCCTATAAGTATATGCTTAATAACTAACTTACTTATTCCTATCAGTTTTACAAACTTATCTCTTTAGGCCGTAGCTAGCTTTATAATTCTCTTACATTTAATATAACCACAAGCATAGTACTACTAAGCTATATCCCTAAACCAAACCTAAAGAAGCAATGGGGCGTAAAATAGAGGGATAATTGGATACCTATTAAAGGAAAGGCTTTTTTTTTTTTTTATATCCGATTGTATTATACTACGTACAATACTGCGCATGCAGCCTCTAGGCTATGGCGCTATAGTTCTATATACATGAATCCTTCCTAGGCAGCTTAACATGTACTAGTAGCTAAGTGGACACTCTG
>Ga0307507_10003758_pt1 | contig 28511 bp, 11 predicted proteins | sample 7_EM_MG_FD_207223 | JGI IMG/M metagenome (GOLD analysis project Ga0307507, IMG submission 207223) | Populus trichocarpa ectomycorrhiza microbial communities from riparian zone in the Pacific Northwest, United States - 7_EM | ecosystem: Host-associated > Plants > Roots > Unclassified | place... | reverse complement strand
AAATCTTCTCTTTATATAATACCTATATAACTAACTACTCTTAGAATAAGTAGAAGAGGGTAGAAGTTTTACTAGTAATTAATATAGAGGCTTAAGTAGGGGTATATTAGAGAAGTAGGTATAGATAGGGAGGCCCTTATACATAAATATAATTCTAATTTAGAGCTGTAGGTCTCTAAATATAACTATAAGTAATTTATATTATATTAGGTGACGAAGTCATCTCTTATATATATTGTTCTGCACAGCTATAACTGGTATTTTACCAGTTACTCGCTTACCTTTTGGGGTTTATACTATAGCTAGGTAGTGCGGAGCCTATTACCTTATATATTACTTATATAAGTTAGAGAGCTAATTAATACTAGTTCTATAAGGCTTATATAGCAACTCCGCGTTATCTAATAGGCCCTTACCCCTTTACTAAGTATTAGAGTCCTAGGGTTCCATAGTAGGTGCTATAGAAATTGCAAGTGGCGGGATTATAGGGCTTAATGATTAGCGTATAATAAAAATTCTTAGCCTATATCGGCGACAGTAGGAGTATTAGAGGGTAAGGATTAGATTATGGAACTAGAGGATAAGGAATAGACAAAAGTTACTAAATTTAAACTGCTGGGTCTACTCTCTTTTATACTATTTTTATTTTATTTTATTTTATTTTATTTTATAGTATTTTATATAAAGAGAAGTATAAATAAAAAGGCAGAAAGGAGATCTCTAATTAGCAGGAAAGCTAAAGGTATTTGCTAAGGCTCTACACGAAGCTCTGCGGAGGCTCTACACGAAGCTCTGCGGAGGCTCTACACGAAGCTCTACACGAAGCTCTACACGAAGCTCTGCACGAAGCTCTGCACGAAGCTCTGCACGAAGCTCTGCACGAAACTCTGCACGAAGCTCTGCACGAAGCTCTGCACGAAACTCTGCACGAAGCTCTGCACGAAACTCTGCACGAAGCTCTGCACGAAGCTCTGCATGAAGCTCTGCGTACGGAGGCTCTGCACGAAGCTCTGCGGAGGCTCTACACGAAGCTCTGCACGAAGCTCTGTATACGGAGGCTCTGTACGACGGCTCTGCGTACGACGGTTCTGCGTACGACGGCTCTACTACGGAGGCTCTATATAAAAGCTTTGTGCAGAGCTTCGTGTAGGGCTTCGTGCAGATCTTTATGCAGAGCTTCGTGCAGAGCTTCGTGCAGAACTTCGTGAAGAGCTTCGTGCAGAGCTTCGTGCAGAGCTTCGTGTAGAGCTTCGTGTAGAGCCCCGTGTAGAGCCCCGTGTAGAGCTTCGTGTAGAGCTTCGTGTAGAGCTTCGTGTAGAGCTTCGTGTAGAGCTTCGTGTAGAGCTTCGTGTAGAGCCCCGTGTAGAGCTTCGTGCAGAGCTTTATGCAGAGCCTCCGCAGAGCTTCGCGCAGAGCCTCCGTACGCAGAGCTTCGTGCAGAGCTTGGTGCAGAGCCTCCGTACGCAGAGCGTGCAGAGCTTTTGCTGAGCTTTGGTAGAGCTCCGTGCGGGGCTCCCCCTCCGCTGTCAGAATTAAGCGAGAGATGCTGACTAAGCTCTGGACACGTCGCGAGAGCGAGCTCTGCATGTCAATCTAGATAGACATCAACCGCATCTACTGCATCACGAATCAATCAATATTCATTGTCTGCGTCATCTCTATCATCAATTAGACCCTCAAGACCGCTCCGCTGTGACCTTATGACCTTGTAATTCCAACAGGTTATGAGCCTGGGTAGCGACACCTCTCCTGACTCGAAAATCGACCCTAAAAATGACCTCCTCTACCTTAACCTTAATGACACCTACATATAATCACAAGGCCGGTAAAATCGTCATTTTTAATAGAGATAACTTTGCAGACTAGGAGCGCACCTGTAAGGCAGCCCTAATTATGTTAGAGGGCTGGGATTTTGTTACTAGTGCAGAGGACCTAAATCGAGTTAATTTAGCTGATAGAAGAAGAAGATAAGGGGAAGTAAACAAAATTATCTATAATTTAATAGGAGACGACCGTTAGGAAGAGATGCGTGCGATAATAAAGGCGTATAATATTTAAGGAATGTGGGAAGGAATAAAGAAGTTTAATAAGGCTAATAATAAGGTCTATATCTCTAGACTCTGTAGAGAGTTCTATAGCACTATATTTAACCCTATAAAGATGCAAATTATTAAGTTCCTCTAAATACTTAATCGATTTAAGATTAATCTAGCCTTAACGCCTTAAGTACTTACCAACGATGATATTAAAGAGCAGCTTCTCTTGGCCCTCCTAAGCAATGTTATATAGTAGAATACGAAGACCTGGTGTCTATAAGACAAACGAGACCTTAAGAGCTGTATTACCCTTCTTTAGGAGCAAGAGACTGCTCTCCCTATATAAGTATAAAATGCAGCACTTGTATATAAGAGGAAAGACGAACCTAGGGGGAGAAGGGGAAACTAAGGTTAAGGTTAAATAAGGGGCAGAGGTTATACTAGTAGATTTAATTATTTCTTATTACGTTATTACTATAGCTTATTATCTCAAGTGACTAAAGAGCCAAGATGACTAGAAAGAGATAAGTGCAGAGTATGCTATTAGAAAGGTTACTACTAGAAAGACTATCCCCTACTTAAGCAATTCCAATTCGATAATGCTAGGAAGATAGATTAAGGTACTCCTAAGGTAGAGGAAGTAGGGAATATAGCAATAGCTAAGGAAGAATTTAATAGCAATTTAATCTACCTTAACCCTGACCCTAAACGTGCTATACTTATAATAACGTCTCTAGCTTAGGCTCTTAACTTAGAAGTAATTAAGTACTTTACTAGTAACTAATCAGACCTAATATACTTAAAGAGATAGAATACGCCACAATAGGTCTGTACTGTGAATGGGACTATTATCCCTACTATAGGCTACGGTTAAGTTTAAATCGGTACTCTAAAGCTAAAAGATATCTGGCTTGTACCTTTATTTAAGTTAATTAAGCTAATCTTAGTAAGAACTTTTACTTAGGAAGGCTACTTAATTATATTTAACCCAGATAATTAAGCTACGAGCAAGCATAAATTAGGTATAACATTTAAGGCCACTATAAGGAATAACCTCTATATGCTATAAGAGCATCAGGAAGTATTTAATGCGATAGTAGAAGCACACAATTTACAACTAAACGTTAGTAAAATAGATGCTGAGCTATAGCACCACTAAACTAGATATACGAATTACAGTAACCTGTTTAAGCTATAGCACTCCTCACTAGGCATAAAGCTTAAGAAGAGAATAGTACTAGTTAGTAAAAGTATATGCGAAGCTTATCTAGCTAGGAAGATGCGAGAAATACTAAGTAAGAAGATAATTAAGCGCGAGAAGATACCTAGTTAAGGGCTATACCTAGATACTACGGGACGAATCGGTATATTGATTAGAGGTTATAACTACTACCTTTTAGCCCTAGATAACGCCACACGCTATACTTAGGTTATTTCTCTTAAAACCCTCTAAACTAAAGAGGTACTGCCGTATATTAAAGAGATTATTGTAAGGGCAGAGAGGTTCACTAGTAATAAAGCTGCATGGATTTAAGCGGATAATGGAAAGGGGGAGTTTGTCACGGCACTGACCTGACGCGTTGTTATGGCTACGCGTATGTATGAGCATGGACCTGACCCCTGAGCAACACGTATATATACCTGCCTCGTCTCCTGTACATAGATCCTCATACGATATCGTTTATCAATAATACACAGTCACAGTTACCTCGTTGACCCTCTGCACGTACTGTGACAGTATGTCATGTCATCACCTACGCCCCTGGTAGGGCTTCGTTTCCACCGTTCTAAAGCTACGTTCCAAAGCTATAACCCTACTCTAGGTGGGATTCTTACCCTTATTCCACGTTAACACCGACCTAGTAAAATCTCTATCGAATCCATTCGAGTTCCCGAGCCGATATCCTCCTCCCTGTATCTATACGTCCTGAGTTTCCAAGCCGGCTACAGGGAGACACCCTGCGGGCTATGTTTCTTGTATTTTAACTATAGTGTCCTCTAAGTCTGTTTCTAGCTATGCTACTACTTTACGTCCTAAGTTCTTAGGCCGGCTGTAGGGAGTTTACCTTGTGGGCTATGTTCCTCGTGTTCTAATTACAGTGTAAGCCTATAGGTTACCGATCTCTCCGTCTTATATAATAGGCCTTAGAGTTCTCTATTTCTAGCTATACTTCTACTTTATATCCCAAGTTTCCTAGGCTGGCTGTAGGGAGTATACCCTACGGGCTACGTTCCTCGTGTCTTAATTATAGTGTAAGACTATAGGTTGCCGATCTCTTCCATCTATATTTCTATTTTAGTCTACCCTCGCCTTATATCTTAGTTAAAGATCTATACTACCTTGAGTTTACCGTAATAAGAATCTACGTCTTAACCTTAATCTCCGTACTCTAAGCCTTTTAAGTCTATACCTTAACCTCGATCTCTATAACCCTAAGCCATTTAAGAGTTAATATCCGCAATACGCCCCACGGTTACATTTTTTTTCTTTATCTCCTCCGTTTTCTATATTAGTTTCGCTCCTTTGCCTTAGCTTTACATTATATCTAGCACTTAAGACGAGTGCTAGCGGAGAGCGATATAGTAGGGATATAGGTAAAAGGGTCTGAGGACTGTAAAAACGAGGACCTTTAAGGACTAGAAGGACAAGGACTATAAGGACTAGAAGGACAAGGATATATATATCTGTTTTTTTTTTACTTCTATGTTTTTACTGCCGTCACTTAGCTTATAGGAGCTCGCCTTAGAAAGGGGGATATACTATTACAGCACTAACCTAACGCGTTATTATGGCTATGCGTATACATAAGCACGGACCTAACCCCTAAGCAATACGTATATATACCTGCCTTGTCTCCTATACATAGATCCTCACACGATATCGTTTGTTAATGATACACAGTCACAGTTACCTCATTGACCCTCTGCACGTACTGTGACAAGTTTGGCCGTAGATTTTAAGACGAACTAATACCCTAGGGTATTAACTTTAAACCTTGTCCGCTATATAAGCACTTATATAATAGCGCAATTAAGCGCGCGATCTATACAGTTAACTGCAAGATAAGGTTACTTCTATTTTAAGGAAATATACCAGTTAAACTCTGGTGCTATATAGTCAAGCATGCTGTCTAGATCAAGAATTGAGTACCTACCTTAGTACTTCCATTTAACGATGAGTATAGTGGTGCTATTATATCCTATGAGGTATACACCTAATAAGTTCCTAACTTAAAGAATCTAGTTGTCTTTAGGTGTTACACTAATCCAATTAATACGCTTAAGAAATACCCTAGGAAGTACAATTTGAGAATAAAACCTAACTACGTTTTTATTAGATTAAAAGGGAGTAGTTAATTTAAGATAATAAACCTATATACCCAAGCAATTAAGCTATTTGGAGATACTAAAGTAAACAAGTATAGGTTCCCTTATAGAACACCTTAGGTGCAAGCTATAAGATATAGTAACTAAGTAGGCTGCTTAGATTAAGTAGGAAGCCTAGGTTAAGATTAAGCGGGACGCTTAAATTACGCTATAAGCTAAGCTGCGAACTAACCTATACCTCCCCCTACTACCTTAAATGCGCCGATAGAGACTCTAGTTGCGAGAACTATAAGTAGGCTAGATAGTAACCAAGTGGGCCACTCTGAATAAGCGGGAAGCCTAGGTTAAGACTAAGTGGGCCACTCTAATTAAGTAGGAAGCCTAGGTTAATATAACGGGACTAGCCTAGTTATAGTAGGAATGTCTTAGTGAAACACTCAACAGATAACTGTATGAAACTGTTTATAAACTATTTATAACTGTCTGCAACTGTCTATAACTGTCCGCGATTGTCCGCTATAATTCACCATTTTCTACTAAATTCCGCCGACTTGATTAAATTCCACCAAATTCCACTAACGTGATGGAATTTGGTTAAAACTTGTTAAAATCCGCGTGGGCTTGTGCCCACGCGTCTACTGCCAAGACCCTAAATATTTAGTTATAAGTTTCCTATATTCCTTTCTCTTCTTTACGTAACGTCTTGTTCTCTGCAAGAGCTATATACCCTTAGATTTAGATAGAATTTATATTATTTCTTTAAATCTTCCTTAAAGCCTCTTCGCGCCCTTATATTACGTTGCGTTTATACTACTACCCTTAAAATAGCAAACGAACTTAAATCCGCCATGTTAACTATTATGGCCCTAGTTAGGGAACAAATGACTATAATGTAACAGTTCTTTACGGATGCCTTGGCCTAGCAATAAGCTATACTAGAAGCCTAGTATTAGCAATTAATTAAAGTAATACATAAAGAACTCTATAACGCTAAAGTACTCGCGTTAGAAACCCTAATAGTTACACCTATAAATGAGATTAAGATAACTGTATGCGAACCTAGCCCGTTAAATGCGAACCCTAAACTAGTAACGGTAGCTTAACCTATACCTATAATAAACCTAGTACCTACTATGAAATTAGAAAAGCTTCCTAACCCTCTAATATTTAATAGAAATTAAAATGACCTGCGCCCCTTTATAACTAAGCTCCGTCTTAAACTTTTAATAAACTATAACTGATACCCTACCAAAGCTAGCAAGATTAGCTATGGAATGTCTTATTTAAATAAAGATGCTGCACGAACTATAGACCTATTCTTTTATAATAGCACCTTTGTTAATTTTAAAACCTTTATCTCTCTGTTAGAACGAACGTATAATAACGCCAGCCGCGAATACACCGCTATTACTAAACTTAAAAACCTATGATAACGGAACCGAGAATTTACCAGCTTCTTTTTGGAATTTTTAGGCCTCGTTAGCGAACTGGATTGGAATAAAGCTGCTAAAGTTGCTGCTCTTTAACGAGCTATTTCGGATAAAATTAGAGTATAGTTAGTAGGTAGGGAACTGCTAAAGGACCTACCTGAATTTGCTACAATATATTAACGAATTAATAAGGACCTTTAATATAATAAATAGACTTATTTCCTAAAGCCAACCATACCTTGTGTTTAAGACTCTATGAAATCAATATATACCCCAAAACGCGACCCTTCTCCAAAACCTATGCATAACCCTATGGACCTTGACACCACTTAATCCTACGCACCCTTAAGAACTAATAAACAAAGAACTTGAGCCGCAAATAGAGAATATATAAGGGATATTATTGTAGGTCACCTCGGGTTGCCCTTAGGACAACCCCCAGACACCCCTTAGATAGCTGTTGGTTACGTGCCGGAGGCACGTGCCTGTAGTATATAGTCTCCACGATCCTCAAGGCCTTACCTCCTTAAGGATTTATTTCTCTTACCAATCTATCTTATTCTATAATCGTGTTCTTATAGCCCCCTATTTATAAGTTCCCCTTACATTTGAATCCTTTTTACTCTTTTTAGAAGGGCAGCTGGCTTTAAGAACCAGATTGTTTATATTTTTGTTTATACCTACTATCCTCCCTTAAAAATCTCGCAATGACCTAAATAGAAACTCTATGAATACCTTATGGAAAGCCGTCGCGCTAAGGCAGGAAGGTCCCTCTGACAGCGAGAGATTGTAATAATATAAACCTCTAGGCAAGACGGCCGAATAAGCCCTAATACCTAGATGCGCCAGGAGCTTAAAGACTTTTATATACCTACGGTTACTAATAACGTGGAGGAAAACGTAAACACCCTCTATAACGGTCGCAACGCTGCCAGAAAGTAACTGGAACCCCTCTGGCCCTACCTAGGCTAATTGGAAGATTAAGCGCTAGAAGCAACTCCAAGATCTTCCCCTAAGCCAGAAATACTAGAGGAATACATTAATGCGTCTAATTAGGGATCCAACTGGAACCCTCCTGGAAGACCATCAGCCCATAATTAGCATAGTGGCGGCGTATAGACTGCTTATAAGCCAAGCGGGCCTACCCCTTTTAGTAACTTAACCTAAATACTAACTCAAAACCTAAGCCTTATTAGGAAGCCTATACTAGCTACTAGTGCTAACACTACTTCTATAGCCGGAGCTTCCCTAGGCCCAAGTTTGGAAAGTTAAGAGCCCCATACTGATATCCTTTAAGATGGATATTGGGAAGCTATTGCAAGGCTCTTAGAAGCCATGCGGGAGGAGGCCACTGGTAAATATATTAGAACCCTCTAAGGGTAAATCTAGATCTGGTAGGGATTAATCTAGGCTAGATAAACTCTTTTATAACCTGGCTAAGGCTAAGGGCTTCCTAGGGGCTACTTAGTATCTACCTAAGGAAGTATAGAAGACTCGGAGAGTTATCTACGCTATAAATAGAAAAAGGACATAGACTGATTAGCTAAGGCCTTTAATAGCCTAGAACTCCGTTATAGACCTAACGCCTAACAGCTGGACAATTAGGTTTGTAAGGTAGACAACTTCTTTAAGATGCTAATAATATAAGATAATACTAAAGAGCGTATATGCTGGATTATTAGTAAGATTAAAGACTGATTACTAAACTAGATTGCACTTAATCAGCTAAATAAAGAGCAAATTACCTTATGGCCGCAGCTGTAAACCTTCCTAAAGAAGTGGACTTAAGATCTGTACGTTATATAATATAATTATGCAGAACTATTCTGGAATGGGATATAGCTTGACCGCTATAATTTCCGCCAGTTTATAAACTTTGTGGAAACTTATGCTTAACTAATAGATCTAGAGCCCTTTAAAAACAAGGATGGTAGCGTCTATAAGAAGGAGAAGATTGGATTTATCTAGGCTAGAATTAAGCTAGTAATTTGTGACAAAATAAAGCGCGTAGGAGCCCTACTGTGGATTACCGTATATATGGATTTTGAACGAGCAGTTCTAAATGCCAAGGATATGGTAAGGAACTAGACCTCTTCTGGTAGGAAGCTAGGGGGTTACTAGAAGCGTGGGCACTCTAGTAGTAATATAGGGCAGACCTAAACTTTAAAGAAGCCGTTCTTAAAGAGAAATTTGGAAGGGTTAAAGTTAGGGACCTTAAGTAATGGGAAAGACTCCTAGGGCTAACCTAATACCCGTCTAGCACCCTTATAGGAACACTCTAAAAGGTTAAGAGAAAACTTCTCTGGAGGTAAACCTAATTGGAAAAATAAGTAGGGTAATAACCGCACTAATGATCTAAAAAAAGAAAAGCCCTAGTTGCGGACCTCTTCTGGCTGTAACTAGGGCAAGATATGGAAGGAGAGACTCTCTGTATTACTATTAAGCTGGAAATGGTACTCCCTATAGGCGAGGTATATTAGTTCTAAGCACTATATAATAGCGGCGCCGAAATCAATCTTATATGATATAATTTGGTAAAAGAGCATAAGCTTATTCTGTTGCTAAGGTAGCGGAAACCTATTATAGGGTTTCTAGATAAGTATTAGATTAAACTATACAGTGCCCATAAGCTTATAGTGTTAGTGGCCGACATATATAACCGTATTAAGGTGGTTGGCCTGCAACCCTTTTAGGCAGCTAACTTTAAAGGCTATAACCTTATTCTTGGATACCCTTGGCTTGCGGAAATAGATTTTAAGATACGCTTTAAGACAGGAGCCTTTAAATGGTGGAATGATGAAGAATTAGAAGGGCGTATATTACTAGCAAGCTTAAAAGACATTTTAGAAGATATGGCTCTAGGTAAAACAGTATACGCTCTATACCTAAAGGAGTATTGGATTAAACCCCTGTTCTATGGCAAGATGGGTATAGAGCCTAGTATAGGTGATAACCCCTTTATAATGGAGACCCTATGGGGAGCTGCCGGACAGGTTGCGGAGATACTGTAGGGAGGTGGCGATCTTAAAGATCTTATGAGATACTTCTACCGCTATGGGTTACTCTGGCTTAAGTAATATGTGGAGAATATGCTACGGTACCTTAAACGCTGTGTTAAAGAGTTCCCTACCCTCTACTGGCTACTGTATGAAATGGTTCAATGTATAGTAGCAACTATGTATAAATAACTACTATAGCGCGCGATGTTACCTGTAAGCGTTCTAAGGGAGCTCTAGGACCTACCTAATAATAATATGGAGGATGAACGCGACCCCAATCTGTTGAATATTCTATTAGGCCTAAGGGACTTACTAAGGGTATTCTTAGGTAGGCGAGCCAAAATTGTAGCGTAGAACTTAGAATACGATTATGTAATTAATCTAGAAGAGGGTAAATAACCCCTAAACCTTCCTATTTATAACCTCTCTTGTAAAGAGCTTGAGATCCTATAGGAATACCTTAATAGTATATAGGAAAAGGGATGGATCCAGCCCAGTAAGTTGCTAGTAGGCGCACTAATCCTCTTTGTCCCAAAACCGGATGGAACTATAAGGCTATGTGTAAACTATCGCGGTCTTAATAAAGTTATAATTAAGAACCGTTACCTACTACTACTAGTTAGTGAAATGCTGGATTAACTATTTAGGGCGAAGATCTTTATAAAGCTGGATCTATAAGACGCCTATTATAGGCTCTATATTAAAGAAGGGGATAAGTGGAAGACCGCTTTTAAGACTTAATACGGCCACTTTAAGTATATGGTGATGCCTTTTAGGCTAGCTAATGCGCCTGTAATATTCCAATTGTATATTTATAGAGCCTTAGGGGGACTAGTTAACCGTATATATATTATCTATTTAAATAATATCCTGATCTACTTAAAAGATGAGGATTAGTATAAGCAATATATCCGCCAAGTGCTGGAATGTTTAGATGATTGGGGCCTCTATACTAAGGCGTTAAAGTGTACCTTTAATACTAAGCAGGTTGAGTTTCTGGGTTATATTATAACGCCTATAGGCGTAGTTATAGACCTAGTATAGGTATAAATAATCTAAGAGTGGCTGGAGCTAAAGAGCTACTGGGATGTTTAAGTATTCCTAGGCTTTGCTAATTTTTATAGGCGCTTTATTTATAACTACTTGGACGTCGCCTAATACCTATCTAACTATATTGTAGAAGCTTCTTAAGACCTAGCCTAAGGAGCAAAAAGCTTAAAGGTAGGAAAAAAGAAAACTAAGAAGGGACTAACTAAATGGTATAAACTATGGTCATGGCCTGAAAAGGTTTAGGATGCCTTCTAGGAACTATAAGTAAAGTTTATAGAAGCTCTATTACTGCGGCATTTTGACCCAGATTAGCCATTAATGATAATTACTAATATATTGAATTTTGCCCTTGCTGGTATCCTACTGTAACCTAATAGGGATCCGGACGCTACCTAGCTCTACTAGAGACCAGTAGCATTCTATAGCAGAAAATTTCAGGGGCCTAAAGTTAGGTATTATACCCATGATAAGGAACTGCTAGCTATAGTTGACTGCTTTAAATAGTGGCGACATTACCTTAAGCACGCAAGCTATACCACTTGTGTACTCTTAGATTATTACAATCTACGCTACTTTATGACTATAAAGGAGCTTATACCTTAATAAGCTAGATGGGTAGAGGAGCTTGTATAATTTAATTTTGAGATTAAATATAAGCCAGGGGAGAACAACCCTGCTAATAGACTATTATAACGGCCAGACTATGCCAAAGGCTTTAAAATGGGAGAAGGAAAATAGATAATAGATATCTTACTCCCTATATTATAGAATAAGCTCTGGGTGTAGGATGCTTAAGTACCTATAGCTCTATACACTAAGTTTTAGGTGGTGTAAACCCTATTGGCTTCTACTAACGTTCCGGCTAGTACCCAGTTTGTGGCTGATAAGGGTCCGAATATACCTGGACAGGACGTCCTTGACACAACTTTAGAACCTGGTAATATGCTACCTCTAATTGCTAAGCTATCCCCTTAAGCCAAAAGTGAAGCTATAGAGCAATTAGAACTTAGAGCCCTGTAATAACTAAAGGACTTTAACCTTGTAGCGGCCTTTCTGATGTATATGTGTTAAAGAGTTGCAAGATTTATGGTACTATTAAGTCTTGTACTTAGAGCAGTATAAGATAAAACAGCTTTTACCTAGGAACTATCCGAAAGGTTAACGGATCTTATCTATGAGGTGCAATAGAGGGACGCTTCCTATGCCATCTTTAATGCGGAAGTAGACCGGAAATGTAATGGAAAGGAAGCTATAAGGTGCTAAAATTAGGAACTGGACCTAATAGGCCTACTATGTAGAAATAGTAAGGTTTGGGTGCCATATAAAGCAAATCTATAATAGAAGATCCTTATAAGGAATTATGACGATCCTCTAGGCGGCCACTATAGTTAAGCTAAAATAGTGGAATTACTTTAGCGTAAATACTATTAGCTAAAGCTTAAGCAGAAAGTAAAGGAGTACATTAGCTATTGTAAGAAGTGTTAAGTATATAAGATCTATAGGTATAAGCTATGGGGTCTATTTGAATTAGTTCCCCCTGCTAGTGAGCCATGGTAATATTACGCCATAGACTTTATTATGGATCTCCCACCATCTAAAGATAGCTAAGGATGAATATATGATTCAGTCCTTATACTTATTAATAGGTTTTTAAAGTATGTCTAATACCTTCCTATTAATAAGACAATTAACGCATAAGCGCTTACTAGCCTAATTAAGGAGAAATACTTTCTTAAAGTAGACTAGCCGCACTTTATTATTACTAATAGGGGCAGTGTCTTTATAAGCTAGTACTGGTCGGATTTATGCTTTTATTTAAAGATAGACTACTGTTATAGTATAGCTTTCTATCTATAAACAGATAGGTAAACAGAATGTTAAAACTAGGAACTGGAGTCTTACCTGTAAATGTATTTAAACTACTAGTAAGACAACTGGTGTGAGCTACTTCCGTACGCGGAGTACGTTTATAATTTAAAGTAATATGTATTGTATAAGTATATACTAATCTAGATTGCCTATGGCGTCTGACTATCTGGGTTTAATGGTATACCTAGCAATCACTAGCTAAGGCCGTATGATTAATTATAGGATCCTACTGGAAAGTTAAAGGATATCTACCGGAGAGTATAAGAATACCTCTAGGAATAGGAGGAGTAATAGAAGTATGCGAAGCAGAGCCTATAAGATGCCTAAGAGCAGTAGAGACTCTGGTATAACCGCAAACACTAGGATAAGCATTTTGGAGTAGGCGATGAGGTTCTATTATGTTTAACAAATATTAAGACCTGTTAACTATTAAAGAAGCTCGATATAAGATACCTAGGTCCCTTCTAAGTTAAGGAACGAATTGGTAAGCTAGCCTACTGTCTCTAGCTACCCCTATCTATGGCCTATATGTATCTAGTGTTTTATGTAAACCTACTAGAGCCATGGCATAGACTACTGCTGGAAAAGAACTTCCGTCTAGGCCTAATTGAACACCCCAAGGTAGTGGGCAAGCAGTATAAGGTTGAAGCTATACTACGCTATAAGTCTGTTAAGAACAAGCTTTAATATAAAGTTAAATAGCTAGGCTGGCCCGCTGAGGACTCTATATGGGAACCAGAGGATTACCTTGAATATTATGAAGATATTCTAAAAGAATATTGGGACTAAGGTCTATAATCTATAAATTGTAGAAAGCGCTCTAATACTATGGTGTTATTGCGACCTATGAAGAAAGCTTATAGTAGACCGCAAAAGGCCCTAAAGAGTAAATAGGTTAAATTGGATATGGAATGGATAGGCTCTGGAAACTATAAGGATTAGGGCTACGGCCTAAGGCAGGATAGGTCTTTAGCCTTTTTATGTATATAGTATAGAGTTGATAGGGCATTTTGCTAGAATTGCATTCCTATTTATTAATCTATATTAGGAATATTGTTTTTAGGGCTCCTAAGCCCTTCCTAAAAGCCCTTTAAGGCCTTCTTAAGTACCTAATTAAGGTTCTTAATTGCTACTATATATAAGAATAAATCCCAAATGCCTAATCTAAAAAGCTACTATGCCTTATCCTTAGGAGTAGGATTAGTATCCATTGGGCTACCAAGTGATGGCTGATGAGAATGGGATCTAGACCCCTTGGTAGGGGTATGAGTAGGTATAAAAATAGGGGTAGGACAATAAGGTGTAGCTGGGGTAGAGATCCTTAAACGCTTAATACTAATATTAGGTCTAAACCAATACTAATAAAGCTCTTGTGGCGTTAGCTTATAGTTAATAAAGATACGCTTAAGCCTAGAATAAATAGAGATGTTGGCTGGCTGGTATAGTCTAGAACTACTAAGACCTTGCTATGGCAACTGTCAGTTACCTATCTGTTAGGTACCTGAAGGGTAACCTACCTAATACCGCATTATATTATGCTCTTTTGAAACTTAACGCGTATACGCGAACTCCTTTTTGTAGTAGATGGCAACCTTCTTCTTATTACCCCTATCCCTTATCCTATCCTTAGTGTACTAACCTTGCTCTTGTATAAGGCGTTGCTGGCTAGCTTGCTGGGAATTATGGGCAGTGTAGATGGCCGTGGTATAGTCTTAAATTTAACTAAGTTGTTTAGTGTTTGCGCTGGAATAAGAGAGAGCCTGGGCGATGTAGTAGTTAAGGATATTGAAGGAATGTTGCTACTTAGGCCTAGGCTATTAAAGCTTAAAGTTAGCAATGGAAATCTATTAAGAATAAAAAAACTTACCTTAACGTAACTGCCGCTCTTAGTACGCATGTATTGATTATAAGGACTGAAGGTATTGGATCTAACGCAGTGTGTTTTATTGCAAGCCTCTAGAATCCTCTTATTAGACTTCTGGTTTTTTAAGGATGTATAGGCAAAATCATTTAGGTAGGACTAGTACTAGTTACGGGTTAGCGGAGGTTAAGGTTCTATATGTAGTGGTAGGGCCAGAATATGTTAAGGAATTGGCTTAGAAGAGCAGTTAGTAGGAGAATGAAGAGGCATACTGAAATGATAATAGAAAAGAAGAAAATCTTAATAATATATTAAAGATACGTCCAAAATTAGACGAAGGTTAATAATGGGAAGTGAGATATTAAGGAAAAGGAATAGCTTAATGAGCAAGGTGTTCTTATACTTTACCATCTAATACCCTTCTGGTGAATAGCCGCAACCTTGCTGATATAACTCCGTTATAATAGCGTTATTTAGAAGGAAGGAAACACGCGTATAAGTTATTTAACTATTACTTCCTTATAAAAACTGATTACGTGGCCAGGGAAGGCAATTAAGACGTCAATTAAAGATGTATATAGGTTAAATTATACCTAAATGATACTATAATATTAAAAGAACAACGTTATAAATGTCCTTAATAGTTGTATAATAGCTATAGGCGCTATTGCAAAGTGTCTCCTATTTGCTAGGCAGTAAAGCTATGCTAATTATATAGTATAGGACTACTAGATTTAAAACCATATGTACCAAATCTTAAGAGATAAGTCTCTTTAATTAACTGATTGATTACCTAACTGTATATAGCAGCCTAAGGGCAAATGTGGGAGCAATGCGTCAGTGACGTAGGGGATTAGGAGAAAGGATTATAGATTATATCTTAATAGTTAAAGACGACGGTAAGCTAAGGCCCTGTATGTTAAATCCTATACTAAAAGGTTTTATGGAACTATATTAGGAACACTAAATTGCCTATAATACTTGCGATTAATTGCAGACCGGCATAAAGGCTTAGAAGTAGAGTTGTATGAAAATCCTTAGGTTAGCCTAGGTAGTTACTAGTATGCTTTTAGTAGGCTTCTGATGGGTCTCCTAGTAATCCTTATGTCTTTTCTCTAGTTATGTTTTTCCTTATTGAGGTTTTTAGGAGTTTAAAGCAGGGGTTAGATAGATAGATGATATATAGCGGCATGCTAATATCTCTCTGAACCCCTTCTGGGACGAGCCCTTATAATCTCCCTTTACTGCAAGGTAATGGCGATTGGGGGCTGACTGCAAGAAAGGGGGGGGCAATGTAAGGGATATTATTGTAGGTCACCTTAGGTTGCCCTTAGGACAACCCCTGGACACCCCTTGGATGGCCGTCGGTCACGTGCTGGAGGCACGTGCCCGTAGTATATAGTCTCCACGATCCTTGAGGCCTTACCTCCTTAAGGATTTGTCTCTCTTACCAATCTATCTTGTTCTATAATCGTGTCCTTATAGCCCCCTGTCTATAAGTTCCCCTCACAGAATGCTTTAGATGTGGTAGAAAAGGATATATCTAAAGGAATTACCGAACTTACCCTTTTAAAAAAGTCCGTTGTAGTTCCTCCTACTCCTTAAATCACACTTGCTCTTTAAGCCGTACTCGCTCCTTAACTTATACTTATCCTATAAATTATACCCAGTTGTTATAAAGTATATTACCTTTAACTAACTTGGAAAATAAATTGTCCTAGGGCCAAGTCGCGCCTTAGGATAAAAAGTGGAAGAGTATAAGTGTCTAGGCTCTTCTAGCGCTGATATATAATATAACTCCCTTAATATACTCGGCGAAATTCAAATACTTAAAAAATGGAAGGAAGTATAAATCCTTATAGACAGCGGAGCCACTAGCATGGGCTTTATTAACACGAACTATATAAAAACTTAACGCCTAAATTTAAAGAAACTTGACAAGCCCTAAGGCCTATAAGGCTTTAATGGCAAACCCTTAATATATAGCGAAATAATGCACTACGCCCTAGTAAAAATGCGGATAGGTAAATACCTTAAACATATCTCCCTGTTTATAACACCCTTAAAGTAATATAAAGTCATACTTAGACATGGATGGCTAAAACAATATAACCCTTTAATTAGCTGGGTTAAAGAAATATTAAAGTTCCATATAACTTACTACTAAAGTTATTGCTTAAAAAACCATTTGCCCTATAAATATGCATACAACTATTTAAATTTAACACAATATAAATTACCCTTGCTATAAACCTTGAGCTAATATAATAAATCTATAACTGCCGATTGTAATAAAGAATATAAAGATGTTTTATTAAAACCTCTTAAAATTTGGATAATACAAGCCGCACCCTTTATTTTGTTAGCAAAAAGACAAGATCACGAAATCTTTGCTATAACTATAGAAGATATTAAGAAAGCACTAGAACCGAAACAGTATATTAATCCTTAACCTCTTATACCTAAAGAGTACTACAACCTAATTAACGAGTTTAAAAGACGATTTATAGACCAACTAGCCCCGCACTAAGATAAGCACGATTTTAAGATAGAACTTAAGCCGGGCATAACACCAAAGTTTGGTCCGCTATACGGTATATTATAGGAAGAATTGCTTATAATGCGATAATACCTTAACAAGCATCTAAAAAAAGGATTTATTCACCCTAATTAATCTCTATTTGCCTTACCCATACTATTTATTAAAAAGCTAGGAGGAGGCTTAAGATTCTATATTAATTATTAAGCTCTAAATATAATTATGATTTAAAACTAATATCCAATTCCCCTAATTTAAGAGACGCTTGACTATTTAGCGAAGGCACGGTACTTTACGAAGCTTGATATAATTACAGCCTTTAATAAAATCCGTATATAAGAAGGAGATAAGAAGTATACAGCTTTTTATATATAATAGGGACTCTTTAAATACCTAGTAATACCATTTAGCGTAAAGAACGGTCCCAGTACGTTTCAGTAATACGTTAATAATACGCTTTATAAATTCCTTAATATATTTGTTACCGCGTATATTAATAATATCTTAATCTACTTATCCTCGCTTTCCAAATATTAGAAATACATTAGAATGGTCCTTAAACGCCTATAAGATGCGGGCCTATAATACAATATTAAGAAATGCAAGTTTTACGCGTCTAAGGTTATATACTTAGGCTTAATAATATCCCGCAACGGAATTAAAATGGACCCTAAGAAAGTCGCCGCGATTATAAACTAAGAAAGCCCTAGCAACGTATAAGATATTTAAGGATTTCTAGAATTTACAAATTTCTATTAACAATTTATTAACCACTTTTTAGAAACTGCTTAGCCGTTAATAAACCTAACAAGAAAGAACGTAAAATTTAAATGGACCATTAAATATAAATAAGCTTTTAACAACCTAAAGCATTGTTTTATAACTGCTCTAATTCTTGCCCACTTCGACCTTAACCTTAAATGCATTATAGAAACAGACTCGCCCGATTATACGCTAGGGGGAGTATTATTACAATATAATAAGGACAGTAAGCTACGTCTAGTAGCCTTTCTCTCCCGGAAACTTGCCCCTGCTGAATTGAACTATGAGATATATAATAAGGAACTGCTTGCAATTATTAGATGTTTTAAATAATGGCGTCCCAAGCTTAAAGAATCGTTGTTCCTGATATATGTGTTAACGGACTATAAGAACCTGCAGTACTTTATAACTATAAAGCAATTAACATAGCGCTAAATTCGTTAGGCCGAATACCTCTTATAATTTAACTTTAAGATTATATACTAACCGGGCAAACTTAATTAGAAGCCTGACGCATTAATATAATAATTATAGGACCTACCTGCAAATGCTATAGATAAACGGATTATAAATTAATTACGGATCTTATTACCTCCCGAATATTTTAAAAAACTACGTCCTATGTTTCTAGATATGGAACTTAATAGAAATAAATTAGAAGTTAATAAATAGGAAATAGAAATTAATAAGCTAATAGAATACAAATATAAGAATAATACATAGATAATAGATGTAATAAAAGCAATTTAAACAGGAAAACGATAGTATAAGGATATTACACTTGCTAAATACAAAATTTAAAATAACCAATTATACTACTAATAGAAGATGGTAGTTCCGAATTCCAAACCCTTATGATTTAAGATACTCGAATTCATACACAACTTCCCTATAATAGGGCACCCTAGCTGTGCGAAAACTTATAAAATTGTTTAATAAGCATACTACTAGCCTACAATGCACGACTACGTACGAAAATACGTTCGAGCATATAGGATATGCGTGCGTAGAAAGACCTCTTATGTAAAGAAGTAAGGAGTACTTTGACCGCTACCAATTCTAATATAAAGATAGCGCGATATTTTAATTAACTTTATAGTCGACTTGCCTAATAGTAATAGGTTTACGAATATTATAGTAGTTATTAACCGCCTTATAAAAATGCGATATATGATTCCTATGGACTCAATTAATGCGATATTAGTAGCTAAATGTTTCGTTAAGCACGTCTTTAAGCTATACGGACTTCCTAACACGATAGTATCTAACCACGGAAGCGAGTTCGTTTTAGACTTCTAGCAAGCTTTATACAAACGATTAAGTATTCAAATATAACTCTTAACTGTATTTTATCTAGAGATAGATAGCCAAACCAAAATTGCGAACGCGATTATGGAACAATACTTATAAATATACTACTCCTACCTGCAAAACAACTGGGAAAAATGGCTGCCTTTAGCTAAGTTTACCGCGAATAATATAATAAACGTATTAATAGGCGTGACGCCGTTCTATGCAACCTACGGATAAGACCCTTAACTTGGATTTAAACCATGACCTAAAATTAACATAATAGGACCCATAATTAAACAGATTTAGTTAATTAACGCGTATAACTCCGCCGATTAAATAAAGTAGTTAATGGAACTATTACAAAGTGAATTAATATACGCTTAAACGTTACAGGAATAGTATGCGAATAAAGGACAAGCTCCCACATAGGACTTTAAGGAAGGTAATATGGCCTACCTAAATACACGAAACCTAAAGACTTAACGGCCCTTAAAGAAACTTAATTAGAAGTTCGCAGGCCTATACCAAATTAAAAAGAAACTAAGCCCGTACGCCTATAAGCTTAAAATGCCAACTAAGATAAAAATACACCTAATGTTTTACGTAAGCTTATTGCAACCTTTAAAAGATAATCCTATAACTTACAAAGTGCCGCTACTACCTCCCGTAATTATTAACAACGGTAATGGTTCTTACTTTATTAACTTAATTAACGATATGCAATAAAAACCATAATCTAAATAATTTAAACTTCTTATTAAGTGGAAAGGATATAAAACACGAACCTAGGAAACCTATAACTAGATTAAGGCCGACGCGCCTACCTTAGTAAAAGAGTTCCATAAGGACTATCCTTTATGGCCTACTCCGGCTAGATGGATATAATATAAAGGCAAACAACTGCCACTTAACACAAAGACACAAAACACAATAGCAGGAAACTTAAAATTAAAAAGAACTTAAAATATATCACGACGCTTATAACGCAATAAGTTATAAATTCTTAACTAAATTAAATTGTTTTGGACCTTTGGCTAAAAAGGGGGGGTACTATAACGGGACTAGCCCAGTTACAGTAGGAATGTCTTAGTAAAACACTTAACAGATGACTATATAAAACTGTTTATAAACTATTTGTAACTGTCTGCAACTATCTATAACTATCCGCAATTATCCGCTGTAATCTACCGTTTTCTACTAAGTTTTGCTAACTTAATTAAATTCCACCAAATTCCACTAACGTGATGGAATTTGGTCGAAACTTGTTAAAATCCACGTGGGCTTATACCTATGCGTCTGCTACCAAGACCCCGAATATTTAGTTACAAGTTTCCTATATTCCTTTCTCTTCTTTACGCAACGTCTTGTTCTCTGCAAGAGCTATATACCCTTAGATTTAGATAGAATTTATATTGTTCCTTTGAATCTTCCTTGAAGCCTCTTCGCGCCCTTACAGTTAAGATTAAGTAGGACATTTAAATTAAGGTAATGCTAAGGGTGGGACGCCTATATAAAGTACATTAATACGTATTCCTTATATGCAGAGAATAAGGTCTAGAAGGTTACTAAATATAAGGGTTTTTAACAATATAGTGGTTTAGTTAGTAATAGCTATAAAAGCTGTTTACCTAGAAGCTAAGAACACTACCTTTATAGGAGCACCTACAGCACCTTTTAACACTATTAAGTTAGATTAGGCCTTAAGGGAGGACGCTCCTAGCTAGATAAAAGCTATCTTTAAAGAATTTCTCTCTTTTAAGAGAATGCACACCTATACTATTATAAGGGGGAGAGTACTAGAAGGAAGGTTATTACTTTTAAGTAAGCTAGTTCTGAAGCACAAGTATAATACTAAGGGAGAAGTAATTCGCAAGAAGGTAAGACTATATATTTAGGGAGATAAGCAGACCCCCGATATTAATTATTTTGAGATATTTACGTCTGTTGTATAATATAACACCTTTAGATTCCTAATGGCAAAGGTGGCAGCTAAGGACCTTAAGCTTAACTATATTGATGTCAAAACTGCATTCTTAAACCCGCTGTTATAAGAATAGATTTATATGTAGATTTTTAACCTATTGAGAGACTTTGAACCTAAGCTTAAGGGCGTAAAAGACGTCTACTTAAAGCTAAATAAGTCACTTTATGGCCTAAAGTAGGCACTGAGAGAATGGTTTTAGATGGTTAAGAAGTTCTTTAAGAGTATAGGTTTAAAAGCAGCTGATACTAACCCCAATCTCTTTATAGGAAATGAAGTATATATCCTGCTATTTATTAACGATATGCTGATTGTAGGAAAGCGCCAATATCTTAATATTACGAAGATAAGAATCTTAAGAGAATGGAGATACAAAGACCTAGGTTCTATAGAGGTATTTATAGGCTTTTAAATTGAGCGAGATCGTACAAACCGAACCCTTAAGCTATATTAGATGATGTACACTAAGAAGCTACTTAAACGGCTAAAAATAGACAACTGTAATCTAGCTAAGCTACTAATACCAGCAGGTACTGTCCTAAAGCCCAATATTAAAAGCCTCCTTAAGTATAATAATGTGATAGTCTACTAATAGATTATTGGCTCTATAATCTACCTCTTAAACTGTATACATCCTGATACTAGCTATACTGTCGGTTAGCTAGCTAGGTTTATGGCAGTACTAGGAGAATTACACTACCGCTTAAGTAAGCAGCTACTATAATATCTAAACGGCACTCTTAAAATAGGAATTACCTACTTAAATTAAGAGATTTACCTACCCTTATATAAGCTTATGTTACCTACTGGCTATAGTATCTTTACTGATGCTATATGGGGAACAGAATACGATCGGATATTATTCCAAGGCATAGCAGTTATATACTATGGGGGAGCAGTGATCTGGACGGCTTAAAGATAGAAGTTAACGGCATTAAGCTTAATAGAAGCAGAGATTATGGCGGTATTAGAAGGAGTAAGGTTAGTAGTATAGCTTAAAAAGCTGATAAGAGATTTAAAAGAGAGAGATAATAATAACCCTTTTATCTCTACGCTCTACTGTGATAATAAGGGTATAGTTAACCTTTTGTATAATATAAAATACTACTAGAAAGCTAAGTATATCGAGATTTGATACCTCTTCGTACGGAATAATATAGTTTAGAAAGATTGACTTAAGGTAGTATATATACTAGGTAAAGATTAACCTGGAAATATGCTTATAAAACAGCTACCGATTAACTAATTTATGAAGCACTGTGTAACGCTAGGAATTAGTAACTGATGGAGACGGTAATGGATGGAGACGGAGCAAGTTATGGAGGTTTTTCGCCTACTATAGGTTTTCCCTCTGTACGTAGGCCAAATGGCACTTGTAAGGTATTTGGGAATAGCTTTATAATTGCCTATTTGGGACAGACGAGGAGAGCGTCGTTAGTATAGGGGAGTGTTGGAATTAAGCGAGAGATGCTAACTAAGCTCTAGACACGTCGCGAGAGCGAGCTCTGTATGTTAATCTAGATAGATATTAACTGTATCTACTGTATTACGAATCAATTAATATTCATTGTCTGCGTTATCTCTATTATCAATTAGACCCTTAAGACTGCTCCGCTGTAACCTTATGACCTTGTAATTCCAATATCCGCAGAGCTCTTGTAAGCTTTATATCTATATAATATTACTTATCCTTAGGATATTTAGATAAAAGTGGTACCATTTTAAAGCGCTTTACAAGCTCTATAAATTTATACTAATAGAAAAATTATTTATTTAATATTGGGGGGTGCATTACAAGTATAAGTATATTAGGGGATTTTGCTAAGACTATCCGGAGACTATCCGGATAGTCTCCGGATACTATTAGCTGATAGGTCTATTATTAAGAGGGCTATCTGGCCTATCCTCCGCAGGTCTAAGTAGATATTACCCTATATCTATAGTCGATTTTTAATTACTAGTAACGCTACTTTTTTAATACCTATTAAGCCCTATGTGTAGAGCCTACTAAGCGCTTTCTACTTATACTAAAATTGTAACGAAGCCTTGTAGTAGGTACTACGGTGGACTTGTTAATAGGCTAGGTATGTAGATATTAAACAAAGTCAATAACGTAATAGTAACAAATAATAACTGGTGGAGTGGTTGCCTAATAGATTAACTCCAATTATATTCTGAGATTTACTATAAAGAAAGGAACTATCTAGGTAGGGACTATGGTCCTTTAAATACACATCTGTACTCCTAAGAAACTCTCCTTATATATAAGGTATGTAAGATATATAAGGTACGTAGGACGTCCCTTATAGCCCTCGCAGATTTTATAAATTTAACTACGTAACCTCGGTTACTAGTCCTTGTTACATAGTTTTACTAGCTCTATCCTAGACCGTGCTTTTATTAACTAACTAGCTTCTTCTAACTCCTCTCCTAGTAGTTGTAATATTATACTTAAAGCGTCCGTAATACTATCTCCCTCCTCTTTATTTTTATCCTTAAAGATTCCTAATATTTCTAAGTTATCTACTAGAGGTATAATGTCCGCTTAATTAACTTGGTTAATATCCTTACTTATTATACCTAAGGCTACTCCCTCCTCCTTAGCTGAGTGTAGGTTTTAGACTATAGCTGTTATTCTATTACTGGGTAAGATTATACCTTCCTATTCTTGTTGTATAAAAAAGGGGTTAGTTTATGTTATAATCGTGTTGCCTATTAACTAACAACCTTCCTCCTGCGCTAAGTGTACGCGAGCGAACATGCGGTTATCCTGCAATGTCCGTCCCGTTTCTAACACTAAGTATACGCGTCCTATTACTCTTAACAACCTTCTGGTTCCCTAGTTAGTTACTCTTAGGGTTTTGTGTTTAATCTACTACTACAAAGCTTAACGGTAAGCTATTAGAGGCGCTGGCCAAGATTTACTAGCTTTAGCACAATAATAAGCTTTGTCTAGCTTGTGTTTATAATAAAGAGTGTTATAACCTTAAGGCTTGCCAAAACGCTTATGTTTATCTTCTTTATCTTAAAAAGGTATATAAAAAGTGCGTTTTAAGGAGTAGAAACTTATGAAATAAGGTCTTAAGGAACCTGGTAATAAGAGGACGGACCTCCCTCCTCCTAAGTAGGGAATAGCTCCGAGTACGTTAGTAGGTATTCCTCCTATATCCCCCTTAGGCGGTTCGTTCTTTAGTAACTCTTCTTTATTAATACTGTCTAACCCATTTTCTTCTAATACTCCTGTACCTTTCTTATAGCGTTCTTTAAATTATCTAGTAGCTCCTAGGTAGTCTCTTTATAGTCTATCCACTTTACCTTATACTAAGTTTCCTTATTAATGTCCTTATAACTAATAATCTTTAAAACTTGCTATTTGTCTTCCTCTTGTCCTCTATATATGTCTGCCTTATAGACTAGTAGCTTAACATTTCTGTATGCTGGTTTTAGCATTGCAATATGCTATATAGGGTAGATTTTCATTTTCTCTGGTAAGTTAAGTCTGTATATAACTTCTAAGATCTTTACCTTAACCCTAAATGGTTTTAGTTTAATATAGTTTAACTTCTTACTTAGTTATTAACTCTTAAAATTTTTGTATAGTAGCTATACTTTATCCCCCTCCTTAAGATCTGGTCCCTTAGATCTCCTAGCATTATAGTACCTTTTTATTCTTTCTTATACTAGTTTTGCTACGCCTTTAAGGTGATTATAAAGATTTATTAACATCTTTATTCTTTTTTTAGCTATGCTACTTATTTTCTTTGCTTATTGTGGTAATAATAACATCCTTATTTTATATCCGTAGTTCGCTTTAAAAGTTAATATATCTATCCCTTCCTATAGTGTTGTGTTGTATATAAACTGTATAACTGGTAATAACAATACCCAATTGTTCTATACATAATTAATATAGTGCCTTAGATACTATTCTAGTGTTTAGTTTAGTCTCTCTATCTAACCATTTGTCTATAGGTAATACGCAATTAATGTTGCTGCTTAAACCCTCTATTCTGCTAAAAATACCTTCTAAAATGCTGCTATAAATCTTAGATCTCTGTCTAATATAATCTTATTTAGTGCTCTATATCTTATAAATACTTCCTTAATATAGATTCTAGCTATATCCTCTATTAAGATTTTTTTATATATGGTACAAAGTAACCCCACTTAGTTAGTTTGTCTACTATTACTAAGATTATATTGTAATCTTATCCTATAATAGGATCTCTTAACTTTAGTAGCTTAATAATAAAGTCCCATAATATAACTTCCTATAGTCTTTTTAGTGTTTTAACTAGTTGTAGCTTTCTATATAGCTTATATCTCACTAGTTTATTTCTCTGGCAATCTAGATATTCCTTTATAACTTATCTCACTAGTCCCCAGATTCCTTAAATAATATACTCCTCTTAAAGTCTTAACACTAAGCCTATAGCTCTATTATGTCCTTATATTATTCCTTTATAAAACTCTTTAATAAACTCTTTTGCTACTAACTATAGCATATACATAGCCTTTTGGTTTTTGTACTGCTCTAAGTCTAAATCCTTACTTTATGCTTCTTAAATCCTTTATAACTACTCACTCTCTAGCGACTTATGGGTCTAACTTTCCTCTTTAGTTGCTACAATTTTAGGATAATTATACCTAATTAATCTATCTTTATCTTTGCGTAACATTGCTCCTAATGGCTTTTCTTTATTTTATAGTTTAGCCTTTCTACTTAGAGTGTCTACTCATGTATTGTCTGTGCCTTTAGTATACTAAATTTTAAAGTAATACTCTATAAGTATCTCTGCCTATCTAACCTATCTTTAGTTTAGTTCCTTTATTATTAGGAACCCTATTAGGTTCTTATAGTCTGTCTTAACTATAAATGGTTTCTCTATGCCTTATAAGAATGCTCTTTATTCCTTAAGTGCCGTAACTATACCTAATAACTCCTTGTTATAGATATTATAGTTTAGCTCTAGTAGTATTATCTTCTAACTATAGTATGCTACTAGATGCTATACGTTTTTATGCTTTTATAGCAAGTATACTCCTAGTATAAAGTCTAATACGTCTGTTTCCACAACCATATCTAGCTTTGGTTGGTAGATCTTAAGAATTAGGCCCTAGGTAAATAACTCCTTAAGTTCTCTAAATAACTTTCTCTGTTTATCTCCTTATACCCATAGTTCCTCCTTTTTTATAAGTCTTATAAATAGCTTAATACTTTTTAACCACTATACTATCAACCTTCTATAGTAGTTATAAAACCCTAAAAATAATCTTAACTATATAACGTTCTCTAGTTCTTACCAACTAACTATAGCTTTAACTTTCTTTAAGTCTATGCTGATTTTTCCTAGTTTAATAATAAATCTAATAAAATTAGTCTTCTTAGTAAAGAACTTGTATTTCTTAATTGCTACTAGCATCTTTTCTTCTTATAGTCTCTTTAAGACCCACTTAATATACTCTTCATACTCTTTCTTACTTATTAAGTAGATGATAATATTATTAAGATATACTATAATAAACTTATTAAGGTATTCTCCTAATATACTATTAATTCATTTCTAAAACGTTACTGGTGCATTTATAAGCCCAAACTATATTACTAGCAGTTTATATAGTCCTTCCTTTAACCTAAAGGCTGCCTTTTATTTATTGCCTTCCTTAATTCTAATCTAATAATACGCCTATCTTAGATCTATCTTTATAAAGATTTACGCGTTGCCTATCCTATCTTAGATTTCGCTAATTAAGGGTAAAGGATACCTATCCTTTCTTATAATGCTGTTTAACTGTCTATAGTTAATATATAGCCTAAGTTTTCTGTTTTTCTTTGGTATAAACAGTACTAGATACCCTACTAACGACTATAACGGTCTAATATATCCCTTTTATAAGTTTTCCTAGACAAACTCCTTAAGCGCTACTAACTTAGTTTTAGTAAGCTTGTAGATTAAAAAGAACTTTAGACTAGTTCCTAGTTCTAACTCTATCTTATAGTCCCATACTGCATACTCTAATAGCTTTTCACTTTCTAGTAACCATAACTTTCTACTATACTTATGGTATCTTTTTAGTATATAACTTAAGCCTTGCTTAGTCTCCTTATAAGTTGCTCTAACTTAGTACCATACTAACTTAGTTTATTATTGCATTCTGTGTTATTAAGTATATCTAATATTAACCTAACCTATAACCTAATTAATCTTTAGATTATACTCCTATAACTAAGGCATTTCTAGTATTACCTTATCCTTCCCTAACAGTAGGATATTAAAAGACATTTCAACCTATCTCCCTTTAATAGTTAACTAAATAGGTCCTATTTTAAGATTTATAATACCTCCTTTATAGGCTATCTAATCTCCTAAAATTGTTGTAAATAGATATAGGTGTTTCTTTTATCTATATAGTAACCCATTCTCTCTACTGCTGCTAGTAATATATGGTTTCTTATTACTCCACTATTTACTAACCCTTTAAACTGTTAATCTTACTATTTAACTTATAAATTTAGGTATCGTCCTATAATTCCTTTAAGGGTTTAAGGCTCTACTACTAGCTCCCTTTAGTCCTATAGGCCTCCCCTTTTCCTAACTATTAGCTACTAGATCCTATTTATACTTAGTCCTTTTTTAGCCAATACTTAGTTCACTTTTTATCCTCTATATGCTATAGATAAGTATTTTCTAGATAGTTCCACCACTGTTATCTATATAGGTATTCTTTTATAAGGAATCTTCCTAGCTAAAGTATTAGGTCCCCTTGACTCTGTACTTCTACTAGGTGCTATTTATATATATACTTAGCGTCTCTATACTTCTAATCTTCTAGTACCTAATATATCCTTATTAGATACTCCCGGTTTTTGTCCTTTGGTGCCCTATATATATTGTATATATTATTTACATAAGCTATTTATAATAGTGTATAATATGCTAAGTAACTTAGGTTAACTCTTGGCTTATTACCCTTTTTAAGTTTAAACCTCTGTTTTACCAATTTAACTATTAGTCTTTTGTTTATGGATACTAAGATTTATTACTTACTTCTCTAGTCCCTAGATCCTTCTTCTAGGTTCTATAACGTTATAATTAACGCTCCTTTAATGTGATTTATGCGTTTTTCCGTAATAGGTTAGTCTTAGATAACTTTTTTATCTAACCATATATAAAAGTCTTCCCACTTATCATTATGTTGTTGCCTATAACGTATTTCACGGGTGAGCTGGTCAAATGGGTGAGCTGATCACTTCAAAAACACACCAAAAAATGGAAAAATTACACTTTAATATCTTAACAACCACTTAATAATAAATTTTAATAATTTAAATTTAGACTTTTATATATGCTCTACAGCCTCTA
>Ga0307507_10003757_pt1 | contig 28516 bp, 6 predicted proteins | sample 7_EM_MG_FD_207223 | JGI IMG/M metagenome (GOLD analysis project Ga0307507, IMG submission 207223) | Populus trichocarpa ectomycorrhiza microbial communities from riparian zone in the Pacific Northwest, United States - 7_EM | ecosystem: Host-associated > Plants > Roots > Unclassified | place... | reverse complement strand
TGCAGAGCCTCCGTACGCAGAGCCTCGCGCAGAGCCTCGTGCAGAGCCTCTGTACGTAGAGCTTCGTGCAGAGCTTCGTGCAGAGCTTCGTGCAGAGCTTCGTGCAGAGCTTCGTGCAGAGCTTCGAGCAGAGCTTCGTGCAGAGCTTCGTGCAGAGCTTCGTGCAGAGCTTCGTGCAGAGCTTCGTGCAGAGCGTCGTGCAGAGCGTTGTGTAGAGCTTCGTGTAGAGCTTCGTGTAGAGCTTCGTGTAGAGCTTTATGTAGAGCTTTGTGTAGAGCCTTGTGCAGAGCCTTATGCAGAGCCTCCAAGTAATAAAACTATATAAGATTGTATAAGATTATATTAGATAATATATAATAGTTAAATATATAGCATATAACTTTACCTTAATTGCATGTCAAGAAATATATAGTTACCTTTTAAAGTTGCTAAGTAGGTTAACTGCGTGTTATTTAACTTTTAAAGTTGCTAAGTAGGTTAATTACGTGTTAAGAAATATATAGTTAGCTTTTAAAGTTATTAAGTTAGTTAATTGTATGTTAAGTTGGTCAAATTATATGTTAAATTAGTTAATTGCATGTTAAGTTGGTTAAATTGCGTATTAAGTTAGTTAATTATATATTAAGTTAGTTAAATTGCGTGTTAAGTTAGTTAATTATGTATCAAGTTAGTTAATTGCGTGTTAAGTTAGTTAAATTATATGTTAATTACACGAAACGCGAAAATTAAAGTCTACTTAAATCTTATCCTGCGAATATTTTCCCGATGTATAAACTATACGCAAAAAACTATCTTATAAGAAAGCATAGCAGTATACTAGACGCTTAAAAGAAGTATAGACGGTAGCCTATAAGAACCTAGAGAAGGCCTAGAAATTAATAAAATAGTAGGCAAATAAGTATAGGCGCAAGCCTAACTTTACTATAGGTAATAAGGTCTAGGTTATAACAAAGAACTAAAAAACAGAACGGCCTAGCTATAAGCTAGACTATAAGATAGCAGGACTATATAAGATCCTTAATAAAGAAGGCAACTTATATAAGGTTAAACTCCTAGACTTAATTAAAGTCCATCCTATTTTCTCACTAGATAAGCTATAAAAAGCTATAAATAACCTACTACCTAGACAAAAGAATAAGCCTCCACTGTCGATTTAAGTTAATGGCGATAATAAATAGGAAGTTAATAAAATACTAGCCTGTAAACTAGTACAAGGAACGCTAAAATACTATATCTAATAGAAAGGTTACAATCTAGACCTAACCTGGTACCCCGCCTAGAATTTTATAGGTTGCCCTTAGAAGCTTAAAGAGTTCTATAACCAATACCCTAATAAGTTAAGACCCCTAAAGTATCTAGACAAGTAAATAGAGTATTAGTATAGCAAAGATAATAAGCTACCTATTAAGCATATAGATAAGAACACCCCATAGATATAAATATGGATATACAAAGCCTAAGGGCAGGCTTTTTTAGAGGGGGGGGGGTAATGTTACAGCGCTAGTAGAAAACGGTAGATTATGGCAGTAGATTATAGCGGATAATTGCAAATAGTTTTAGATAATCTTAGACAGTATTACAGTACTAGCAAATTGCCACAGATTGCCGTAGATTGCGGTTACGTAACGCAAAGATCGCATAAAATATCAAGCGGCGCTGCTCTTTTTCTCCTTTCCTTTCTCTAGCTTTAGATTCTCGTTTATAGACAATCCAATCATACAGGCTTGCGCGACCCTCTTGCTATACTCGTGCCTCGATTGACTAAGTCGCTAACAATAGTGCAGGTAAGCTAATTAACTACATTATAATATAAAGAGGAGAAGAGGCAAAAGGGGTATTGTATATAAGTAGTAGGGCTAGGCGCTAAGGCGCTAGTAGTGGGCTAGCTAATAGTAGGAAATAGTACAAGATAGTATAAAATAGTATATAACGGGTTAGTGCCATAATAGTACTCCCCTCCCCTAAAAGGTTTAGTCCCTAAACTAAGTAAGTAACTCTAAACTAGGATGTTACGGTATTAGCAAATCGCGGTTATATAACTAGTGGCTATAGTGCTAGTGGAAAATGGTAGATTTAGTACGCGAAAATATTAGTTTTACTTACTCCTTTTAGCTGAGCTAATGGCGATTTTCTATCCTAGGGATAGAAAATCCTAATTAGTTAGCTTAATGAATAGCGTTGGCAGAACTCTATACCGCTACCCAAATTAATTAGGCGTAGCGCTCTTGGCAAAAATCTAACTAATTAGATAACTTTAACTGGCGGTTAAAGTTCTATAAGATCTTAATTTTTTTTAAATTATTATAGTTGTCATCTATAGCCTTAATATAGTAAGTCTTTTTTATTTTATACCTAGTCTAGAGGTCTGGGCTTCTTAGGGTATTATTTATAAAACTTTAGTAGTGTGTACTTATACCCTTTTAGAGACTTCTTAGGTTCCTAGGTTTTCTTATTATAATACTTCCACTTAATACAGTACGTTAAGCCGTGCTTATCCCTTTATTTATTATATATATTAAGAATTTTCTTAAATTCCCACTTCTAATAAAGCCTTGTAGCAGGAACTACGGTAGACTTATTATTAGGCTAGGTATATAGATAGCGAACAAGTCAACAATGTAATAGTAATAAATAACAACTAGTATAGAGTGGTTGCCCAACAAATTAACTCTAATTGTATTCTAAAATTTACTATAAAAAAAGAACTATCTAGGTAGGGACTGTGGTCCTTTAAATACACATCTATATTCCTAAGAAACTCTCCTTATATATAAGATACATAAGGTACGTATTATACGTAGACGTTCCCTTTATACACCGCGTATACCACATACAATATTATATAACTCGCTTACTATTTTTTATTATATAGTTCCATAGGATCTATCCTAGCCCATACCTATATTAACTAACTAGCTTCTACTAACTCCTCTCTAAGTAGTTATAACATCGTACTTAAAGCGTCCGTAACACCATCTCCCTTCTCTTTATCTTTGTTTTTAAAGATTCCTAACATCTCTAAGTCATCCACTAGAGGTATAATGTCCGTTTAATTAATTTGGTTAATATTATTACTTACTATACCTAAAGCCCCTTTACTTTCCTAATCTGCTCACCGGTCTCGTACCGCTATGGTTATTTTATTACTAGGTAAAGTTATACCTTTCTATTCTTATTACGCAAAAGAGGGATTGGTTTATATTGCGATCGCATTACCCATTAACCAATAACCTTTCTTCTGTGCTAAGTGTACGCAAGCGAACATGCGGTTATCCTACGATGTCCGTTCCGTCTCTAATACTAAGTATGTGCATCCTATTACTCTTAATAGTCTTTAAGTACCCTTATTAATTGCTGCTAGGGTCCTAGGTTTAATCTGCCACTGCAAAGCTTAATAGTAAACTATTAAGTGCTCTAGATAAGATTTGTCATCTTTAGGATAATAAGGAAAAGATCCTTACTAAGGAAAACCAGATTCGCAAGGCTCGCAGGTCTGCTCATGCTTATCTCCTTTATTTTAAAAAGGTGTATAAAAAGGTTCATTCTAAGTAGTGGAAACTCATAGAATAAGGTTTTTAGGAACTTGGTAATAAAAGAACGGAAGTTCTTCCTATAGTAAGGGAAATAACTCCAAATACCTCAGTAGGTGCTCCTCTTAAGTCCCCCTTAGGTAATTTATTCTTTAGCAATTCTTCTTTATTAATACTACCTAACCCATTCTCTTCTAATACTCCTATACCTTTCCTATAGCGTTCTTTAAATTATTTAGTAGTTCCTAGGTAGTCTCTTTATAGCCTATCTACTTTACTTTATACTATATTTTATTATTAACGTCCTTATAACTAACGATCTTTAAAACTTACCTTTTGTCCTCTTTTTGTCCTTTATATATATCTGCCTTATAAACTAGTGGCTTAATATTTCTATGTGCTAGTTCTAGTATTACAATATACTATATAGGGTAGATCTTTATTTTCTCTAGTAAGTTAAGTCTATACATGACTTCTAAGATTTTTACTTTAACTATAAATGGTTCTAGTCTAATATAGTCCAACTTCTTGCTTAGTTATTAACTCTTAAAATTTTTATGTAGTAGCTACACTTTATCCCCCTTCTTAAGATCTAGTCCCTTAAATCTCTTAGCATTATAGTACCTTTTTAATCTTTCTTATACTAACTTTGCTATATTTTTAAGGTAATTATAGAGATTTATTAACATCTCCATTCTTTCTTTAGCTGTGCTACTTGTTTTCTTTACTTAACGTAGTAATAATAACGTCCTTAGTTTGTATCCATAGTTTGCCTTAAAGGGTAACGTGCCTATCCCTTTCTAAAGTATTGCATTATATACAAACTATGTAATTAGTAATAATAATACCCAATTATTCTGTGCATAATTAACATAATGCCTTAAGTACTGCTCTAACGTTTGGTTTAGTCTCTCTATTTAACTATCTATCTGTGGGTAATATATAGTTAATATTACTACTTAAACCCCTTATTCTGCTAAGAATACTTCCTAGAATACTATTATAAATCTTAGATCTCTGTCTAATATAATCTTTATTAGTACTCCGTGTCTTATAAACACTTCCCTAATATAGATTCTAGCTATATCTTCTACGGATATTTCTTCTATATATACTATAAAGTACTCCTACTTTATTAGCTTATTTACTATTACTAAGATCGCGTTATAGTCTTGTCCAGTAATAGGATCTTTTAACTTTAGTAACTTTACAATAAAGTCCCACAATATAACCTCCTATAGTCTTTTTAGTATTTTAACAGGTTATAGCCCTCTATATAGCTTATGCCTTATTAGTTTATTTCTCTAGCAATCTAGACATTCCTTTATAACTTATCTCGCTAGTCCCTAAATTCCTTAAATAATATATTCCTCTTAAAGTCTTAATACTAAGCCTATAGCTCTGTTATATCCTTATATTATTCCCTTATAAAAGTCCTTTATAAACTCCTCTACTACTAACTTTAGAATATAGGTTACTTCCCTGTTCTTATACTACTCTAAGTCTAAATCCTCTGCCTATACTTCTTAGATCTTCTATATCTAATTACTCTCTAGTAATTTATAAACTTATTCTTCTCTAGTTGCTATAATCTTTAGATAATTATACCTAATTATTCTATCTTAATTCTGTTGTAGTAAAGCTCCTAATAGCTTTTCTTTATTTTATAATTCTACTCTTTTACTAAGTGCGTCTACTCTTATATTTTTAGTACCTTTAGTATACTAAATTTCAAAGTAATATTCTGTAAGCATTTCCACCCATCTAACCTATTTTTAGTTTAGTTCCTTTATTATTAGGAACCCTATTAGGTTCTTATAGTCTATCTTAACTATAAACGGTTTCTCTATGCCTTATAAGAATGCTCTCTATTCCTTAAGTACCGCGACTATACCTAATAACTCCTTATTATAGATATTATAGTTTAACTCTAGTGGTATTATCTTCCAACTATAATACGCTACTAGATGCCATCTATTTAAATACTTCTATAGTAGACATGCTCCTAATATAAAGTCTAATACATCTATTTCTATAACCGTTTCTAGCTTCAGCTAGTAAATCTTAAGGATTAGATCCTAGGTAAATAACTCCTTAAGTTCCTTAAACAGCTTCTTCTGTTCCTATCCCCACATCTATAGTTCCTCCTTTTTTATAAGTCTTATAAATAGCTTAATACTTTTTAACCATTATGCTATAAACCTCCTATAGTAGTTACAAAACCCTAGGAATAATCTTAACTATATAACATTCTCCGGTTCTTACTAACTTACTATAGCTTTAACTTTCTTTAGGTCCATACTAATTTTTTTAGTTTAATAATAAATCTAATAAAATTAGTTTTTCTAGTAAAGAACTTACATTTCTTAATTACTACTAGCATCTTTTCTTCTTATAGTCTCCTTAAGACCCATTTAACGTATTCTCTATATTCTTCCTTACTCTTAGAGTAGATAATAATATTATTAAGGTATACTATAACAAACTTATTAAGGTGTTCTCCTAATACACTATTAATTTATTTCTAAAATATTACTAGTACATTTATAAGTCTAAACTGCATTACTAATAGCTTATATAGTCCTTCCTTTAACCTAAAGGCTGCCTTCTATTTATCTCCTTCCTTAATCCTAATCTAATAGTACGCCTATCTTAGATCTATCTTTATAAAAATCTTTACGTTGCCTATCCTATTTTAGATTTCGCTAATTAAGGGTAAAGGATACCTATCCTTTTACATAATGCTATTTAACTATCTATAGTTAATACATATCCTAAATTTTCTATTTTTCTTTAGGATAAACAACACTAGATATCCTACTAATAACTATAATGGTCTAATATACCCCTTTTATAAGTTCTTCTAGATAAACTCTTTAAGCGCCACTAACTTAGTTTTAATAAGCTTATAGATTGGAAAGAACTTTAAACTAGTTCCTAGTTCCAACTCTATCTTATAGTCCCATACTACATATTTTAACAGCTTTTTACTTTTAGGTAACTATAACTTTTTACCATACTTATAGTATCTCTTTAGTATATAACTTAAGCCTCGCTTAGTCTCTTTATACATCACTCTAACCTAGTACTATACTAACTTAGTTTGCTATTACATCTTGCGTTATTGTATATCTTTAATATTAACCTATCCTATAACCCAATTAATCCTTAAATTATATTCCTATAACTAAGGCATTCCTAATATTGCCTTATTCTTTCCTAATGGTAGGATGTTAAAAGACATCTTAACTTGTCTCTCTTTAATAGTTAACTAAATAGGTCCTATTTTAAGATTAATAATACCTCCTTTATAGGCTATTAGATCTTTTTAAATTGTTATAAATGGATATAGGTATTCCTTCTGTCTATATAGTAACCCTATCCTTTCCACTGCTACTAGTAATATATAGTTCCTTATTACTCCATTATCTACTAGTACTTTAAACTACTAATTACACCATTTAACTTATAGGTTTAAGTATTGTCCTTAGATTCCTTTAAGGGTCTAAGGCTCTACCACTAGTTCTCTTTAGTCCTATAAGCCTCCCCTTTTCCTAACTACTAGCTACTAGATCCTATGTGTACTTAGTCCTCTCTAGGCCAATACTTAGTTTATTTCTTCTCCTCTACGTGCTATAGACAAGTATTCTCTAAATAGTTCCACCACTATTATCTATCTAGGTATTCTTCTGTAAGGAATCTTCCTAGTTAAAGTATTAGGTCTCCTTAACTCTGTACTTCCACTAGGTGCTATCTATATATATACTTAGCATCCCTAAACCTTTATTCGTCCAGTGCCCAATACATCCTTATAGGGTATTTCCGGTTTTTGTCCTTTAGTGCTCTATATATATTACATATATTATCCATATAAGCTATCCACAATAGTATATAATACGCTAAGTGACTTAGGTTAACTTTTAGCTTATCTCTATCCTTTAGTTTAAACCTCTATCTTACTAACCTAACTGCTAGTCTTTTATTTGCGGGTACTAAGATTTATCTTTCACTTCTCTAGTCCCTAGATCCCTCTTCTAGGTTCCTTAACATTATAATTAACGCTCCTTTAATATAATTTATACGTTTCTCTGTAATAGGTTAATCTTAAATAACTTTTTTATCCAGCTATATATAAAATTCTTTCCATTTATTATTATGTTGTTGCCTATATCACTTTCCATATAACTAGTTTAGTGTATATAGTCTATCCGTTAGAAAGTACCTTATTATTACTGCATTATAACAGCCTTTAGTATATCTTTCTTTAAACCTAGTTAGGATTCCTAAATCCTCTTCTTATTCTAGTTTATCTAACCATTTTACTCTAGGCATCCCTACCTTAGGCCTATTAATAATTCTCTATATAGGTACTCTGTCCCTTATACGTCCTAGTATAGCTAATCTCTTATCTAGCTTTTGCGTTTGCTATATAATAATTCTTTACCTAAACTTATCTATAGTTTCTTATTTTCTGCGTCTTATAACTAGATCCTTAAAGTTATCTTACTTTTTAATCTTAGTATTAACTTTTTAATCTTTAGGCTAAACACTGCGTTTACCTAATATTAACGCTTTTACTCTTTCCCTAAACTTATAGTTCTTAAACTTGCGTCCTATACTTATTTATTTATTACTAAACTAAGCTACTACCCTTTTCTATTAGTTTTCGTCTGTTATAGGTTCTTAGGTGTATCTTATCTCATCTTAAAAATCTTAAGCGTCTTATATCTCTTCTTAAGAATCTTAAGCCTGTGACCTTTTGCCTTTATTAAGTGGTAAGCTAGCACTAGCAGTTATCTACTTACTTAATTGTCTTTAGATATTGCTCCTTCCATCTTATAAAGTAATGGATGCTATATCCAACAGTGTTATAATACCCGTTACTAAACCGCGTTTTATAGTGGTCTTAGTCTCTACTTCTATTACATTATTAAGGTTTAAGTGCCCCCAGTTAGCCTCTTTTTCTTCCTTATTACTATTAATTAATAAGTACTCTAACTCCATTATTATTATTGCTAATCTTTATCCACATATTACTATAATATCTTAATCCAGCTTATAGAGTTAATCGCGTTCTTTATCTAACTCTCTGGTTCCCTTAAGTCCTTTTAACTCTAGCTCTTATAGCTAATAGCTTACGCCATATTTAGCGTCCTTATAAATTTAGTATGCGTTGTTATAATAAAACGCAAAGTGTTTAATTAAACACTCCTTAGTCCCGCGTAACATCCCTATATTTACATTATTATACTCTAATAACCTAGTGCCCTTTACCATATAGTTACTCTAACTACCTCTATAATCTCTGGCAAAATAACCCTATTTTCCACAATTTATGTAAGCTCCTTTTTTAAACCATTCTTTTTATTATGGAGTCTGCCTAAACGTCTTCTACTATTAAGATCCCTAGTTTAGCCTCTGCTCCCTAGTCCTATAATTACTTAATCCTTAACCTTTAGGTTTCCATGGTTTCTTATTCTATTATCTAAATTCTTTAGTGCCGCTTAAGTCTATTAGCTCCGGCCCATTTTATAGTTTATAACTCTATGTCTATTACTGCGTACTCTACGCCTTATATAACTATAGAACTCTTTCTTACCCTTTTTTAGCTTGTTCCCTTTAATAGATCCTATTATTAATCTTTATTGCTTAATCTATTAAGTCTTATAGACTTTCCACATCTTCCATTAGGATAATTACGTCCTGGACTTTTACCTTAAGTCCTTATTTATACTATGCTATAAACGCCTTATTATTCCACTTAACCTACGTTATAAGTATCTAAAACTATATCGTGTACTTAATTACTAAACTGCGTTGTACTAAGTTCTATAGCTTTCTTTCTGCTATAGTTACTGCTTCTAAGTCTCTAAACATTTACATAAGTCTTTCCGTGAACCCGTTCTAACTTAAGAACATATACCATACACCTTTATTAGTAGTTATCATTCCATTAACTTAAATTTCCATAAGGTAAGGTTTAAACTACTTAAGTACTCTTCCTGTTAAGAACAGTCCTATATACGCTATCTAATCCATAGTTATTGCTAACTTTACTCCCTCTTACATAACCTTAAAGTGCATTTATATTAGAAATCCCTTAAGTTTTAACTTCTTACCTAAAAACCTTTTAATTAATAGTAACTTAACCTTAGCTGCTCTAATGCTATTAATCCTTTCTTTAAGTACTTTATTATTGCCCTATAGCTAGTTAACTATTTCCTATAACTATCCAACTGTAACTAGTTATAAATCAGTGTCCCTTATACTAGTGTCCCTACTAGTACCTAAGGTAATTACCGCTGTCGGCGTTAATGTGACTAGTACTTTTAGTGGCATATTATTCAACTTATTATTACCGTAACTATGGTAGTAAATATATAATAAAGCCTTGTAGCAGGAACTACGGTAGACTTATTATTGGGCTAGGTATATAGATAGCAAATAAGTTAACAATATAATAGTAACAAATAACAACTGGTATAAAGTAGTTACCTAATAGATTAACTCTAATTATATTCTAAGATTTACTATAAAGAAAGAACTATCTAGGTAGGGACTATGGTCCTTTAAATACACATCTATACTCCTAAGAAACTCTCCTTATATATAAGATACGTAAGGTACGTATTATATGTAGACGTTCCCTTTATATACTGCATACACCGCGTATAACATTATGTAACTCGCTTACTATTCCTTGTTATATGGTTCCACGGGATCCATCCTGGCCCGTGCCTGTATTAACCAACTAGCTTCTGCCAACTCCTCTCTAAGTAGTTATAACATTGTACTTAAAGCGTCCGTAACACCACTTATCCGTAATATTACTATTATTATCTCTTTTAGCTATTCTGCCTATAATATTATAACGTTCCTCTTTATTAATATATACTTGGCTAGGGATCTTCTTAGGAAACTAGAGGCGGACCTTTAACGTATAGAAAGACTTATTAACGTAAATATAGTCTAGGAGGTCCACCACAACTGCCCCTCTATAGGCAGTTAAGACGGGCCAGGGTCTATTCTAGTTATTATCCTATTTCCTCTTAGGCCGGTTAGTCTTTATATTTTTAAGGCTAACCATAACTATATTATCCTTTTTAAATATTATACCTTTATCCCGTTTTATATTGGCGTTATCTTTATAGTATTATTAGGAGATATAAGCTAGAGCTTTAAGCTAAGTTAGGATATACTTAAAGCGGTTAGCAATAGCATTAGCTTATAGGTACTCTTTCTTTATATATATAGATTGGGCTAATAGCTAGGGGCCCGCTAGTTTAATGCCTAAATATAGGTTATAGCCGTAGTTAGTAAAGAACGGTGAGATTCCCATAGTCTTATTAACTTAGTTATTTATAGCAAACTTAGTAAGGGGGAGCTAATTTACCTAGTTATCTTAGGTAAAGCTTATAAAAGCATATATGTACTTATTTATTACTATGTTAGCAATCTTAGTCTAACTATCTATTTTAGGGTGCTATGCGAAGCTAGGGTTTAGGGTTACCTTTAGGCGTTAGTTTAGGTAACGCTAGAAGTTAGAGATAAATAAAAACCCTTTATTAGAAACAATAGTACTTAAGGCGCTATATAACTTATAAATAGTATAGGTAAATACTTTAATAAGCTCCTTAGTATCTAGGCTAGTAATAGGAATAAAGTATCTTATCTTTATTAGGTGGTTAACAACAACAAAGATATATCTATATATTTTACTATTACAAAGGTACTTAGGCAGGTTAACAATGTAGTTAATAGAGATATTAGTTTATAGGCGGACTGGTAGTTCTAGTAGTTTTAGGAAACTAGGCGGTACTAAATATAGGGTCTTTATACAGAAGTAAAGAGCGTAGTCTTTTATAAAGGTAGCTATAAACTATAAAATACCTAGCCACTAATAGGTTTAACTAAGAAGGTTTAAGGTCTTAATGCGACCTAGGTAGCCTATAGGACCTAAACTATATATATGGTATATAACTTCTAGTTAGAGTTCGGGTAAGTCAAGAACAAATACTTAGTTTCTATAGTAGATTAGGCCATTAATAATTAAGCATTTAGATTTATTATAGTAGAGCAACTTCCTAATCTGCTTAGGCCAGCGGCATGCCTTACGGCCTTTCTATTCTTATAACGCGGCCAATATATCTCTAGCTAGTTTATTCTCTTTATAGGCATTCTTAATAAGCTCTTTAAGGGTTTTTTTCTTCGGCTTTAGGTCCATTACTATAATAAAGTCTTTAACGCTTTAGTCTTAGGATTTATTTAGTAGCTTATCTAGAATAGCAGGGTTAACTTTTTTTAGTAGTAAAACAATACGGTCTTAGTATTATATATATTTATTACTAGTATTAGCAGGTATTACGTCTAAAAGGCGGCTAAGAGTGTCTAGGATTATAGCTCTAGTGCTAGGCCTATAGGTAATAACAAAGTTAAACTAAAAAAGGAACTTAGTCTAACAGACTTAGCGCTAGTTTAGTTGTTTTATTATTATAAAGGTCTAAAGGTTTTTATAGTCCATAATAATCTTAAATGGTTATTTAGTTCCTTATAGTTTAGGGCGCTATTTTTCTAGTGCTTTTACAATTACTAAAAGCTCCTTATTATATATTTTATAGTTATATTTAGGGGCAGAGTGTTTAGCAGAGAAGAATATAACTAGCTTAAGTTTACCATCTTCGCTAGCTTAGTAAAGCACTCCTCCTAAAGCCTAGTTTAAGGCGTCTATCTCTACTACGGTTTTCTTTATATAGTTATAATATACTAAGACCGGTGCTATAGTAAACGCTATTTTTAGGGTCTAAAACCCCTATACTTAATCCAGGCCCTATAACTAGCTAGTACTCCTCTTTAGTAGCCTAGTTATAGGCTTAACTACCTTAGAGTAGCCTTAGATAAATTATTAGTAGAAGTTCGTAAAGCTAAGAAATTGCTATAGTTCCTTAACTAATATTAGGTCCTTCTATTTCTATAAGGCCTGCATCTTCTTAGGGTCTATAGTTATGCCGTTAGTTAAGATAATTAAGCCAAAATATTTTATTTTAGTAGTATAGAACTTAGACTTATTAATATTAATCTAGAGTCCGGCGTTACTAAGTCTCTAGATAATTTTGTTTATATATTTTATATACTTAGCGCGTATTTTAAAGAAGATAAGGATATTATTAAGGTACGCAGTATAGTAGTTATTAAGGGCGTTATATAAAATATAGTTAATATAGTTCTGGAATATAGCGGGCGCGTTATAGAGACTAAATAGTATAACTAATATCTTATAGAGTCCAAACCGGGTAATAAATACTATAAGCCACTTATAGCCTTCCGCGATCCGGATCTAGTTAAACGCAGCAATTATATTAAGTTTAGTAAAGTACTTAGTGCTATAGAGTGCGTTAAGTATCTTATATACCAGTAGTAATAGGTACCAATTCTTAATAGTAATTGTGTTTAGGCCTTAGTAGTTATAGTAGATTTATATACTACCGCTAGGTTTCGTAGTAAGGAGGAGTAGTACGGTAGCTAGTAAGGTTAATTCTTAAATAAAGCCCTTATTTAGCATCTCGTTAATCTACTTCTTTATATAACTAAGTTTAGCGGGTAAGAGTAGTCCATTCTTATAATACAAGGCCTACTTTCTAGGCATAATCTTAATTTTATAGTCCTATAGTTAGTAAAGTAGTAGCTTATCTACATTTTTAGGGAGAAAGTATTTAATATATTCGCGAAACTCCTTTAGTAAGCGTTATAAAATGTCTTCGCGGGTTAATCCTAGTTTGCCTTTCAGGAATTTCTTAATATTAGTATTAACTATCTTCTGGCGTAGAAACTTGGACTTAGTTTTTAGGTTTATCTTAAGGAAGTTATAAAAATAAGGGGGTAGCGCTTTCTAGGCTTCCTTTATTATATAGTTACCTTCAATTAGCCAGCAAAAAGACCTTTTTAATAGGTTTGGTACTTCTATTAGGCTCCTTAAGCAGCTACTAGTATTCTTCTTATTTAACTAGTTCTACTAACTCTACTATATAGATCCTTATTACCTTTACGCCTTTTTATTTATAGAACTAGGTAAAATTAACGGCATAAATATATTTAATGTTGTTTAGGTTATGGCATATCTAGTCCTCCAGTGCTATAGCTAGGCTAGTATAGCTTAGTCAGCCCTAGGGGGCGAAAATAAGGCGGCGGCCCTATATGGTACGCGCGGGAGATAGGTGTAAGGTTAGGTATTATAGGGGGGAGGTCTTAATTACTCTGGTTTCGGCCTTAGTTATAACGCCTTTAGCTATTATATGTGCGGTTACATATATGTATAGCAGATATCTTAAAGTTGGGTATCTTATTAGCTAACCTAGGTTAAGCGGGTATATATAGGGGACTTATAGTTTTAGTGGTGTTTTTTTTTTTTAGGGATAAGGCGGTAGTCCAGTTTTCTAAAATCTCTGTTTCGTTTACTACGTATACTAGCTTACTAGTATTAGGTACCTCTTTTACTATCAGCTAATATATTTAAGGATTAGCCGTATAACGCGTCTATATAGTACTACTTAGTTATAGTTAGGGATATGCTATAGGAGATAGTTATAGGCGCAGTAATTAGAGTTAAACTTAAGCTCTAGAATAGGGAAGTCTATTCTTAGGTTATATTTTTTAAGCTAGGGCATTCTAAGAATTACTAGTATTAAGGGTAATAACTTTATAATATAGAAGAGCATAGATTCTATATAGTGGCCAATTATTATTTTTACTATAAAGTAATAGGTAATAAAGCTAGATAGGAGTCCGTTAGTAAAGCGGAGTGGTTTTAGGACTAGGAGTCTTTTTATTATAATATTATACTTTTTTATAAGCGAGTCTTCGTCTATAAACACTAGTATTATACTACTACTATTAATAAGGCTTACTATTTTAATAAAGACTTTTAGGAGTGGGTTGTATAGTAAGGAGAGGTAGGTCTAAATAAGGATAGCATTTCTATTATTATTCGCTGTTTTAAAATTAAGTAGCAGCTAGCTTAAAACTAGGTCTAACTAATCTAGTAGTATAGATCTAATCCTTTATCCTCCTCCCTATATAGTTCTAACCCTTAAAGGCGACTTGCTTTAAGAGTTAGCCTTTTAATAACTAGATTATGGGGCTTACCACCCTCCCCCTACCTCTCTTTCCCTTTCTCTTCCCTCACCTACACGTCCTCTTCCTATTTCCTACCTATTGTTTATAATACTACCTATAGTATACCCATACTTTATCTATATAGCTATATAAAATAGTAGAATACTATTATATTAATATAAAATATTCAATATTCAATAATCGCTAATCAATATTGATTATGGATAAAAGGCCTGACCAAAACTCAAACCTAAACGAAATCAAGTATATTTACTAGTAACATTCCACGAAATCTTTACGGCCTACGACCCTATAGCCTTTCAACCGCGCGAAGCTATTAGCCCAAAACTCTTGGTGTTAATCGCATAGACAGTAAAGCACTAATTAATGTGGAACATGCTTACGGTTTTTGGGGGGAAGATAAATGTTATGGCAAACTACACAATCCTTGCTACGAGCCCTCCAATCCGTGACCACCTCGCTGATGCAGAAACGTGATTCGATCAGGCATATCATCGCTCAGCCCACACTTTTGCCTAAAATCGCCCAACTCTTCACCCCTCGCTGCCACATGAGCCTGGAACTCGGATAGAGGACAGCTGTGTCCGGGGCCACTATCACACCCCGGGAGTGCGACGACGCCGTCATTAATATTGATGCGAATAAATGTTTCGTTTGAAGATTCTTCTTGCGAAAGGCTTGGGGGTTTGCGGCAGGCCAAGCGTTCGAAAATAATGCGAGCGCCCATTGGAGATACTTGAGACGTCCGCCACCTGCGATTTTTGGCGATATGAGTGATAGGGAGATGGGTAGAATCCGGGAATATGTTGAGGGCTGTAAGCATGGGTGCGATGTCGCCGTCGTGGACACTATTGAAACCTTTAACGTAATTTCTCCAAGGCGATGGTATCGTATATGGAACTAAAGGGGGCTTACAAGCTGAAGAAGAAAGGTCCTGCACTTGGTCCTTCTAATAGGAGGTTCGTGGTAGCATTTAACCACAACCATCCCATTATCCCTCCGTACAGTGTCCCAGGGCCGGAGCGGTAATAGTGGATAACATCACGTGCGTATTCGAAGCTGAGGAATTCATCCTTTGTGAAGATATCGCACCAATGGCTGCTTCCTCTGACAGTAATCTCAAACCCACACATTTCTTGCATGCCATATATCTCATCATCTGTGAAGTTTATTCCCGGATTTTGGCGCGAAAGTCGAACTCGAATTGCACGAATGTAATTTGCACGATACTCCGCAAGCATCACCGCGCCCTTATCGTGGCCTTGCTCCTTATCTTCAAGATACGTAAGGCATGTGTCGCCCGGAGTCAGCGTGTCTGCGCCAAGCTCAGCAGTTTCAGGAATGATGTGCAATGTTGCTGTATCGTTCCAATTAAAACCAAAAAAGCCGGCGCTGAAATAGCGAGCGGTGTCAATGACACGTTCACAGTCACTGGCCCATAGCCTTGTTTTACCTCCGTTACGCGGGAATCGGAATGGAAGCAGATGGTGATAGCGAGTTCGGAGCTTCACACCGGTCGTGAACGCACCTAGTGTCCCAGAAAAGGGCCCGGTGGTGGTCAGTTGCTCAAATTGGGCTTGAGGATCTATAGGACAAATTAGCCGTGGTACACGAAGAGTCGTGTGTGGAACATGAAGAGAGTGTGACAGATATCAAATCTGCTTAGCCTGGGATTAGGGCAAAGCAATAGCTATCCAACTCATCTTTTGGGGCAAGCTCCTGGGAATTGCCCAGTACATTCAACCACCGTCTCAATGTCTCCACCTATATGTATAGGTATCTTAGTTGTAAAGAGGCGGATAGAGTAAAATATCTGCGCATCTGATCCTGCTGTAATACATACCAGAAGCAAAAAAGCCCCAACTATTGATGAATTTCATATCACCCTGATATGTAATGTTGGCATTTTTTATCCTTTTAACCAGGTTAAGCAGCCCTTAAACAAAGGTAAGCTCCTATTATGGCCTGCTGAGTCGAACAAAGCAGTAAACCGGGAAAGAGAAACCCACTACTCCCAGCCTTGATTGTCGGGTATCTCTCAGAGTGCCGCGCCATCTATGAAAAGAGGACCTATCAGTAAATACTAAATTACTACTCTTCCCAAATATCCTCAACCCACCATGTGCACTTGTTCTACGTTGCAGCCCTCTGGAGCAGCAATCCCACCCTCAACTACCCCGTCCACTTTCTCGATCCATGGCCCATTTCCTCCGAGGTGATAAAGAATGTTCCAATCGCTTGATATAGCCCCACCACCTTGCCCATGCCTCAGTGTTCTCAGGTGCCTTTCTTCTCCGCCAGAGATGCGCTCGGGGTGCCACCAGCTCTTCCAGCTCGCAGCATAAGGCTTTTCAGGATATTCTGGTTCGGAAGGCGCCTTAATTAGAAGAGAGATTTCTGTTCCGGAGTGGTTCGACCAAAGGTAGATTATGATAGCGAAGATTGATACAATTCCTGAAAGAATTGTGCCTTTCGAACATGTTACCGACATCGTGCCGAAACCACACTTCGAGAACCACGATCACTAGAAAAAGATCTCAGCGCAGAAGTAACATGACGTTTTATAAGGATGAATATAAGTTAGAGAACTATCTTGTATCTCCTCTAGATTATATCGTCAGTAAGAAGGTGAAAGTTGTTTACCAGGTCCTTGCGAAGACGCGACGCGAAGGTCCATGTCAAGGCGGTGAGTATTTTCGCAAAGCCGGTGCGCTGAGAACATCACCCTTCACCGAACATGTTCTTTGAACTTCACTCCTCCACCATCTGTACAAAAGCAAGGTCTTTGTACCCATCTACAGGATAACGTTCTTCAACAGTTCTATAAAAACTTGTTTTCTAAAGATCAGCAGCCTACAAGACCAGCAAAGCTCGACGATGTTAATCTAAGACGTTTTGGAACTGAGCTTTTGTCGACCTGAATCAGGTTATCTTACCCCGACTTAGCTACTTACTCATTGACTCGGTCACCGACTCGGTCATCGACTCGGTCATCGACTCGGTTATCGACTCGGTCACCTACCCCAGTTTCATTGACTCCCCTTACCCCCCTTATCTTCCCTTTCCTACACCTTTCCTACATGTATATATAGAGGTCTTAGAACCGCATTTTAATAGATAGAGTCCTCATTCAATTCCTATGATCGGTGCACGGATATTTGGTTAACAGTTATGAGCCTAGGTTACTTGCCGTATTGCCCCTGTTTAACTAATTGATTTGATTAAGCTATTTAATTAATTCTACCCCTTATTAAATTGCTGTTTATTATTAAATCCTTCATCCTTTCTATAAGCACCTTTTTAATATAACTTCTTAACCTACCCAGACCATCACTACGACGGTGATATTATTGAGTTAAGCTAATTAGGACGAATGGATTGACCTTATTAGGCTTTGAGCTCGAACAGGAGACGTATGGGAATACATTAACTCCTTAACTAAAAAGGATGCGTTACCTTAACTAACTGAACCAGCCTTTCCTAGGCCTTAAGATGTGAAGGCAGGAATAACCTCCTATGCAACTCTCTTTAAGGACGAGAAGGACGAGCTTTAAATTCTCCGTGAGAGACATAAGACAGTAGAGAAGGAATATAGGAAGAAGAAGACAGCTTTGACCTCTCTATAAAGCTATATTACTGGTGTAGTAACTAGGAACCTTAATACCTATATACTAGGTATTAACTTAGTATATAACACCCTGGTGGCTCTTAAGGAGAGAGTTGCCCCTATAGATATAGCACGTTAGCTCTACCTATCCACTTAATATACTAAGGTTAAAAAGGGCCCGAAGAACCAGAACTTCAAGGCCTGGCTATAGCAGTAGGAGAAGATGTATAATAACTGTAAAAAGATTAAGCTGCTAGATATAGAAGGTAATTGAGTAATTAGAGACTTTCTAATAGCGGTAGAGCTAGTATCACCAAATTGGGCCTTAATGTGGAGGGTTAAATTTAATAAATATAACTGGGCTAAAGACCACGTGTTATCCATATCTTAATTAGTCGAAATCTATCGGAACTATTGAAGATTAGAGACTGCCTAGCAGAAGAATAGAGCTCAATTTAGTGCCAATATAGTGAGCTTTTAGGGCAAGCTAATTGATAAGGCTCTTAAGGACGAGGCTCCTAAGGATAAGGCCCCTACTACTACCCCTTCCAGGATGGCATGGAAGAAAGATACCCTAATGTGCTACTATAGAGCTGTTTACTGGTTCCAAGATTGTTCTTATATTAACGAGTCGGTTTAATTAAAGGACTAGAAATTAGACAAAGCTATGGCTAAGAAGGTTAAGGAAAAGATTGCTAATGCCTTAGATTAGACCAAGTTAAAAATCGAGAAGATAAGGTAGTAGGCTTTAGGCAAGGAAGCTCTAGAAAAGGAAGCTATATAGAGCCCAGATTAAGATCAAAAGGATAACCTTAGTACCTTTGCCGTACATTAAATAGGTGCTTATAAAGTAGGCACTAACTACAAGCTATGTGACAGCGTGATTCTTGATAGCGGAACTATTATACACGTTATTAATAATCGATTAAGATTCGTCAACGAGCTTTAACCAAGTAGTGACTTTGTATATGCTAGAATGGGCATAGATCTAATTAAGGGTGTAGGGACGGCAGTAATTACTGTTTAGATGCTATTAGGTCCTAGGGAGCTCTTCCTAGCTAATGCAGCATATGTACCAGCCTTTTATATAAATTTAGCCTACCTAAAGAAGTTTAATAAGAAGAATATATGGTGGGACAATGAAAAGAACCTACTGTATTATAAGAACGATTATAAGACGTTCGCCTTTTGCAAGAGCTATTATAACTAATTAACGCTTGAGTATAATAAGCCATAACTAAGGACCCTGAGTAAGGCCTTATTCGTAATCTAATTGCGAGACCCCTTTTCTAATTAGGAAGTATTAGGCGAACTCTAGTATAAGAGACTAGGCTATGCAGGACCTAATATAATTAAGTATTTACCCTAGGAAGCAGGTGGTGCGAAACTTTGAGGTCTAGTAACAATCGACTATAAGACCTGTGTAGTTAGCAAGGCTTACGAAATTGTATTAAGAAGAACACCTATTAGTAAGGCAACTAGGCCCTTCTATTAAGTGTATATCGACTTATTTCCAGAGATTGTGGCGTATAATGGTTATATCTGGATAATATATTTCTATGACGAATATCTGCGTATAAATAAGGTAGAGACCTTCGCCTATAAGTTATTGATGACGCAAGCAATTATACAATATTTGAATAAGGTGGAGCGTTAATATGACCTTAAGATTGCAGTGATTTAAATTAATGGCGAAACATCCCTAGGTAATGAATTTGACGCTTAGAGGACTTAAAAAGGAATATTACTAGAGAAATTGGCCCTATATATAAAGTCTTAGAATGGTTCTACTGAACGTTTTAGGGGGGTAATTATTATTAAGTTTTATTGTATGCGAATTAAAGCTTGAATACCAGAAGAGCTATAGCCAGAAATTACTAGAGCTGCAGTATATTTAATTAATTGGACACTAAATGCCTAGCTTGGCTGGATGATACCTTTTAAGAAGCTTTAGTTAGTACTAGGGTTCTCGCCATTAAAGCTAAATATAGCTCACCTATAAATATACGGCTGTAGAGCTTACCTACTTAAATATAATATTCTACGCATATAAAAGCTTGAGCTAAGGGCTTATATTAGATACCTAGTTAGGTACCAGTCGATAAATATCTATAGGGTGTATATACCCAGCAAAAAGAAGGTAATTTAAATAAGAGATATAACGTTTAATAAGCAACTGCTCTATAATGATAGTTAGCCAGATCTTGTGGGTCTGCTCTAAAAACGCGCTGATTAAATTTTAGACGTAATTAACGTGTTAAATAGCAATAGGATGCTTTAGGAAGAGCTTAACAAGATATTAAACAAGATGTTAGATAAGGAGGACGAGGCGGATAGTAGTGGAAGTTAATAGGTGGATGCTGATGAAAATCAAGATTAAGTGACAGATTAAGGTGATAACGTAATTAGCCCTTAAGCCTTAAAGGATAACTTTATACCTGGTCTCCCTACCCTAGCTAAGACGCCAGAGCCTTAATTAAGTACTACTAATATAGAGCCGTTAAGTTCCTTAATCAATTAAAGATCCTAATTTAAACTTATTTTTGAAGAAGAAGCCTGTTTAAGATAGGAGATTATAGGCGATATAGGTAATGTTAATATAGTAAAAGGTAGAAGAACTAGGAAGCCCTTAATGTATTAAGTAGCTTACTTAACAGATATTAAGTAATTAGATACCCTTCCTGCCCTCTATAGAGCTTTTGCTACTGGAATTAAACATAACTAAAAGTGATTACACTGTAACGAGTTTCTACCGCTATTATATAGCTGGAAGGAGCTTTAAGCTTACCCGTATAAAGATGGCTTTATAGAAGCCGCTAATAAGGAATATAATAATCTTGAGCAGTAAGGGATATTTAAGTCCGTTAAACGGACATTATTGCTCGAAGTTATACCCGTCACCTAGGTGTTTACTTATAAGTTTAACACTAATAGATATCTTATTAAATTTAAAGCCTGTCTTTGTGTGTGAGGTGACTTATAATGACTTAGTAAAAAGGATATATATGCAGCAACCCTTACAGCCAAAATATTTAGAGCCATAATAGCGATCGTCGCTATATTTAATTTGGAGACTTAGCAGTGCGATATAGTTAACGCCTTTGCTAACAGCCTTATTAATAAGACAGTCTATATCAAGTTTCCAGATGGCTTTTGATAGAAGGGCAGATATTTGCTCCTTTAAAGAGCCTTATACGGCCTCTGATAATTACCACTGCTTTGGCTTAATAAGTTCTTAATTACACTAACGTCCCTAGGTCTAATGGTAGTCAATGGAGAATCGTGTCTATTTTATAATAATTGGCTGATCGTGTTCTTCTATGTTGATAATATTATGGCAGCCTGCCGCATAGAAGACTTACCAAAGCTTTAACTCTTTAAGGAACAGCTAATAATGAAGTATAAGATTAAGAACCTAGGAGAACTAACCTAGTTCTTAGGAATTAGAGTTCTTTATAATTGACCTTAATAAAAGCTTTAGCTCTGCTAGGATTCCTATATTAATAAGATCGCCAGTACCTTCTATTTAAAAGACTTTTATCTAGTATATATACTAATGAGTATGGAAGATCTCTTGCCTAATCTAAAACAGGCCTCTAAGTAGCAGGTCTATATGTATTAAAGGAAGGTTAGATCGCTACTCTATGCTACTTATATTATATGACCTGACGCCGCTTAAGCCTTAAGCAAGCTCTTAGAATTCCTTCGCAATCTATTGCCTTTGTATAAAGCTGTAGTTAATTAAGCGATTGCGTACCTATATTAAAAGAAAACCCTTGCGATTAAATACTTGAGCAGGAATATTAGAAGTCAGATCATTGTCTAAGCAAGCGACACTATATTTAGCGATGATCCTATCAGTCGGAAGAGCACTAAAGGCTTTATATTTTTACTATTTGGAGGAGTAGTTAACTGGCGCTCTACTAAGCAGAAGACTGTTATAACATTAAATATTGGTAGCACTTCGGTAGCTACGGTATAGCAATTACTTAATTGGTTGTGTTATTGGTGTCTAGAGGGAGAAGAGGTCTATTCTATATATTGGTAGTAACTCTTATAGAGCGCGTATGCGCTAATCCCAAAATGGGAAAGAGTAAATAAAATGGGTCTAAACACTAGCAACTCTTTATGTGATTGGCCTAATAACCTATATATATGATATACCGCACGTGATATTAAAATCTAACTCTAGTCTCTGTATTCTATGTTTACTTAATTTTTTACTAATTACTTAACCTCTCTTTACCCATTCCTTTGTATTTAAGTTAATTGTATTTGTGTTAATAAGGTTTCTTAATGCGTTATAAGCGTTTGCTTTTATTATTGCGTCTATAGGGTTTAAGTTGCTGTTAATCTATTTAATCTCCGTAATTATGCGTCTCTTATATAATTGGCGTAAGTATATTAAGTTAACCATTAATCTCTTCTCCTGAGTACTTTCTAACTTGATAAGGTATTTGTATAGCAACTTGGAATCTGTATAGAGTATAAGCGGGAGCTCTACCTGCAAGATCTTCTCTATTATAGACTTTAAGACCGCGCCGTAATTGAATCTGTGAGCTATTGCGTATAGTTTAGAGGCTAGAACTGAGCGAGTAACTCTCGTATACTTAATAGAGGACCAATAAACGATATTTATACTGCTACTGTTATCAGCGATTGCAATTATAAAGCCAATTTATAAGGTGTTGTTAGTGTTATTAGCAAAAGAGGTATCTATAAATACTATAATCTTGGGTGATTGGAGGTCTAAAGGTATAAATTATAGGCCTCTTAACTTGTTGTTAATTTGCTATTATAAACGCTTATTTAGCTTCTTTACGTTACTTTCTTTTAGGTTAGTAACTTGAGCCGTAAAGGAAAGATTAAATAAAGACTCTAGTTGGTATATAGAGGCAATATACGCTCCTCTTACGCGTTAAGCAATATATTAATCTTTTAGGGTGACTGTAACTCTCTTGGTGCCTCTTAAACTTATAAGATTGGTAGTCTTAAGGTTAATAAGGTTTAAGTTCTTATACTAGCGTATTTAGTTGAATGTAATGGAGTTATCGTTATTAAGAGTAATTTAACTGCTATTAAACTTAATTGGAGTACTTATTGTGAGTTTCTTATATTCCTTTACTATAAACTTAGTGTTTATAAGATTGATTTTCTTATTTTATATAAACTCTTTATTTCTAATAAATAGAGTATTGTTAGTCTGGAGGCTAACAATTCCTACTCCAGCTTTGTATATGTAGAGGAGGCAAGGGTTATAGGTAGACTCCTTTATCTTAAGCTTTTCCGTGTGGTAAAGGTGGTATATTAAGAACTAATAGTTGCTAGCCTTAGGGATACCGTATAGAGGCTTAATCACCTTTATAATAGTATTGTTACCAAGTTATAAGATATCTGAGAGTTCTGGAGGTAGGCGAATATAGAAATCGCAATTTAAAAGAGTGGTAGATTGTATATACGCTTATAAGATATTATAGAGGTACAGGGAGGCGCCTTCCTTAAGAAGAGAAGGTGTAAATATAAGTATAATTTATTAACTTAATTATTGAATGGTAGGTAACTGTATTAACATTAATTCCTTCTCCTAATTATTATAGGCTTATATAACTAATCGTGACTTCTTAAACGCTTAATTGGTGCCCTTATTCTTAATATTATTAATAAATTAGGAGTTAAATATACAGGTGCCTTTTAGTACTATAGAAGTATTAGCAATTTAAAATACGCCCTTCTTAAGTAGGCCGTTAATCTCCTTTATACGGGAGTTAGTATATAATGGAATTGCTATATAGACAGTAATGTCAGGTCCATGAAATTGTTTAGGTTACTGGCGGTTACATTATAGTCGCTAAATTGGTACCTCTTGCTCCTCTTCTCCTTTGTTAACTTGCTCTTTATTAGATTAATCTCCCTTAAAATCTCTAACTGTACTCTCTTTATAATATAGCTTGATATAAGTTGATTGGAAATCGGTAACTCTAGATAAGAGTTTAACCTTATAAGTCTTGCTAGTAATTCTAATTAATGGAAAGGAGCCTTTCTAGCCTCCTTTCTCTCTGTATATAAGCACTGGGGAATTAGGTAGTAGGTTATATAAAGCTTCCATATTAGGACCGTTTTGAGTATTAAGTGCGTTGTTAACCATTCTCTTAGCTCTCTCCTTCGTGATCTCTTTTATTGCTTTATGTATGGCGATAGCACGTTGTTGAATTAATGGTGCTGGTACGTTACTGTCTAATATTTATAGGAAAGCACTAAATACTAATAGAGTTGGTACTAAGCCGTTAGGGCCTGTAGAATTATTTAACGTCTTAACAGCTATCTATAAATATGCCTTTTTTAAGATATCTAAACCTATCTCTTCTTAAATAATCTTATAGGCGTAAAAAAGGGTTATATAACCTTATTTAACCTTTCCAATGCTCTAATAAGCCTTAATGGGCACGCACTTGGTCTTTGTTGCAACTGTAAAGGTGTTTTAATAAAACTTATGGCTGTTAAAGTTGGTGCCGGTGTTGTGTATAACTAAATTGGGGGGACTAAGATAAGTATTAAGCTAATAAGTATAAAGAGCCTCCTAGGTGGTTTTTATAGATATATCTTTTAGAAATTGGGCGGCGGTAAATCCTATAGCCTTATTAATAACGTGGAGTACTAGCTTGCCGTTAATATAGAAGATATTAATAAATACCGTGTAATTAAAGTCCAAATTATTAGAAAGCTTGAACTTAAATCTATATAGGGATTTGCTATGCTTTTAATAATAGTAATAGTACTTAGTTAGCTTCTTAATTATCTCTTTATTAATATTATAACCTAAACGCTTAAGTAGAGTATATAACTTCCCAACTAAAGGATGGCTAAAATAATAGTGTAATTATAACAACTCTGTTGCCGTTAAGTAGCATGCTGTTAATATAATTAATGCAGTAATAAATTGCTATAGAGTCTTTCCCTATAGTAGGAAGGGGTAACCGAACTGTCGTGCCACTAGCACTGTTAATATAGGAGTTACTACCTTATTGGTAAGGTTATTGTAGTAGTAACCTAGAGAGTTAAGATCTTGCAGGCTTATAAGAAATAGGGTATTAGCGTATATAATATAAAATATAATCTCTTCTACTAGTAATTGCACTTTAAGAGAACCTACTAATAATATTAAGCTAATTCCAAACTTGACCTTAATAGCGCCGGCGTTAGAAGTATTAAGTGTGGCTATTAAGTTAACGGTCTCCTTATATGCAAGATATTGGCTAAATCTAGCAGTTAATGCTCTTGCTGCTCCCATATTAATTATAATACCGTACCATTTGTTAGAGTTATATTAAGAGGTTTCTTTAAAGGTGGTTAAATACATAAAAGGGAAAGTAGACTTATTAGGAACTACTCCTATAAGTATATATTAAGTTACAAGATTGCTTAACTTCTTAACTATTAATAATATAAAGTGTTTGGCGTGTTTAGTATTTTCTTTAAGATTAAGTACGAAGGTCTGAAAGTTATTAAGATTATTATCATCTTTGGTGCCTTTATATTTGGTAATCCATTAGGCAGCATTCTGATTAAAGGTACGGCCATATTTATATCTATACTTCTTTTTCTAATCTTCTTACTCTTTTTTTAAGTATTTAGTAGACTAATAGCCTTATTTCTTATAAATAAAGCATCTCTTAACTTGTGAGTTACGAGGGTTGCGGAATTAAGGATTTTGGTCTTAAGGGTATTATTCTTAAAGGTATTAAGTATTACAATTCTAAGGGTATTATAGGAAGTGTTAAAATCGCGAGGTACTATAATTATTATAATTGTTATTATTACGAACATATTGGCGGTTTATATAGTACGCTTCTTCCTCTTTATCTTCTCCTATAATATAGGCAGCTATAGCTAGTAGGTGACTTCTCTTATAGGTAACAATTAAGCTTTAAAGAGAGTTAATTAAGGCTAGTAATATATTAGGTGGTTAAAAGCATGCGTAACTATAAGCTAAGTTGTCTTAATACGTAATAATTAAGCGCTGTCGCAAAGCGGCGTTACCCTTTATAGTCTCATTGGCGCCGTTCTATGCTTTTTGGAGGTCTCTAACTAAGATATTAAGGCATTCCTTCTTCTGTTTGGCTGTATTCTCTAGTTAAGATATAACTTCCTTTAGTGTAAGGCTGTTAAATAACTGAAGTTAAGAGCGGCGGTGGTTATTGTTCTTAAAATAGGCTTATGTTGCACTATAAAGTTAAGCGAAAGTAGGTGTACTTTCTCTATACAATGCTTAATTTGCAAAGAAGTGGTTAAGAGCATTATCCTTTAGTATATTGGAATATGCCTTTGCCTTTATTACGTTATTAGTAATATTAAGTTGCTTATAGTAATTCTTAAAGATATTAAGTTTAATGTTAAAGTTATTATTCTAACCACTATATTTGTTGTCTACTGTAATTAACTTTATAAGGGAAATAATATCTCTGGCAGTACGGTCTACTAGTAAGAGTAAAGGAGGTAAGTTTTAGTGTTGTATAGGTTATTATTTAACGTTATTAAGGTTGCTAACTCATACTTTAACTCCGCCTATCTTTAGTATATATGCTATAAGGTTTAACTTAAATTCTCTATCCTTTGGTATTGTTTGTTAAATCTCTAGTATTATCTAAGTAGTCGGCTCTTTCTCCTAAAGGCATTTATACAGTGCGTCGTTTAGCTTAGGAGGGCGATTTAACTTATATACCTAAACTCTATACTTATATAGAGTACTTTATAAATTGCGTAAGTGTGTCTTATTGACTTTATTAAATAGCTATGCCGTCCATTTATTAAAGTCTTCTTTAAATTGCTCCCAGAGATTACTATCTTATAACTATAATTAGTTGTAGACCCAGCATTTATGTTTTATAAAAGCATCTCTCTTATCTTTCTCCTTATTTGTGGGATTAAAGCCGTTAGGCCACTAATTTTTGTTCTCTGACTTTACTAACCAGTCCGCCATAGCTCGTATTTATTGTATGGGAGGAGGTAAGGAGGGAGGCAGAATTGGTCACTATAGGGTTTTTAGAGGTATAGAGGGAGGGAAAGTTGTCAGTATAGAGGCCGTATTAAGTTTATAGGTTGTGATAAATAGTAAGACGTGCAGGTGCCGCGAATGCGTAATAGACGCAATACAGAAAGACGAGCATAGGTAGGCCTCTGAATTTTTAAATATAAATTAAGTTGTAGAAATATAAGCACAGGTAGGCGTCTACTTTTTAACATATATTCCCTAGTAAATCTCATATAAGGGTTCTCTGCATAGGTAGGTGGGCCTTTTATAGTTGATTCCTCTTTAAAATAGTACCATCTCCTAATCTGTAATCACTAATTAGTGTTAGTAGCACTTTGGTAGCTACGGTATAGCAATTGCTTAATTGGTTGTGTTATTGGTGTCTAGAGGGAGAAGAGGTCTATTCTATATATTAGTGGTAACTCTTATGGAGCGCGTATGCGCTAATCCCAAAATGGGAAAGAGTGAATGAAATAGGTCCAAATATTAAGCACTAAAGCTGAGCTTAAGGCTCTATTAAACGCAGCTATAGAATCAATTTAGTAGTAGCGCTTCTTTTAGGATCTGCGACTCCACACGGATAAAGAGCATATAATTAACTGCAATAACCAGCAGACAATTTGACTGCTCACCAAAAACGGACTTTAATTAAACACGAAGCTTTGTTACGTAGATATCCACTAGTACTAGCTTCGCCAAGAAGTTTAGAAAGGCTTAATTATAATTAAGTGGGTTCCTACTACTAATATAACAGCTAACGGTTTCACAAAGGCCCTATTAAGGCAGAAGTATAAAAGCTTTATTTAATAACTAAATCTAATTAATATTAAGACCCTATTGTAGTTGGATTTAAGTGTACTGTTTAACCTATTTACACGATTTCCTTATTAAGTTCTATTTTTAAATGGTTTCTATTTGGTTTAACACTATAGATATTTCCTATTTAGGTATATCCAGCTGATCACCACCCAGTTAATTAGCTGGGGGGGTATATTAACCTAAATCAGGTTATCTTACCCCGACTTAGCTACTTACTTATTAACTTGGTCACCGACTCGGTCATCGACTTGGTCATCGACTCGGTTATCAACTTAGTCACCTACCCCAGTTTCATTGACTCCCCTTACCCCCCTTGTCTTCCCTTTCCTACACCTTTCCTACATGTATATATAGAGGTCTTAGAACCGCATTTCAATAGACAGAGTCCTCATTCAATTCCTA
>Ga0307507_10003756_pt1 | contig 28517 bp, 7 predicted proteins | sample 7_EM_MG_FD_207223 | JGI IMG/M metagenome (GOLD analysis project Ga0307507, IMG submission 207223) | Populus trichocarpa ectomycorrhiza microbial communities from riparian zone in the Pacific Northwest, United States - 7_EM | ecosystem: Host-associated > Plants > Roots > Unclassified | place... | reverse complement strand
TATCTTTTAGAGCGCTTTTTCTACTCTAGGAACGGCAGAATACGGCAGAAATAGATAAAAGAGCCAGGATTTCCTTAGTGCGATTTTCTTGGTATAAACTAGACCATAGTAAGCAAAATACCAGAACAAAAAACACCAATAGCGCTAGAGCTCCCCTAGCACTTTAAAAACGGGCCAGAGTGTCCACTTAGCTACTAGTACATATTAAGCTGCCTAGAAAGGATTCATGTATATAGAACTATAGCGCCATAGCCTAGAGGCTGCATGCGCAGTATTGTACATAGTATAATACAACGGATATAAAAATAAAAATAAAAAATAAAAAAAGTATAATAATAAAGCTAATTTAAGAAGAGAGATTATAGTTATTAGCAAAAGATAAGTCTGTAAAAATTATTAATCTTAGAAAGTCTTTACTTATATTAAGTTAGATAAAATAGAGTCCTTAGGAGGGGTTATTAATTTGCTATTATAGTTATTTATTAAGTTGCTTTATATATTCTTCCTTTAGGTTAATAACTTATACTATAAAGGAGAGGTTAAAGATAGCTTCTAGTTAATAGACTATAGTAATATAGGCTCCTCTTACTCTCTAAGTAATATACTAGTCCTTTAGTATAACTACCTTACAGACTTCCCCTTTAGAGCTAGTTAGGTCTATAGCCTTTATAGTAACTAGCTTTAAGTTTTAGCATTAACATTCCTAGGTAAGGACTATTAAGTCCTTATTTTGCTTAATATAGCCTCTATTAAATTTAATTAGGGTAGTCTAGGTAAGCTTCTCTCTCTCTTTAGCTATAAAACCTACCTCTTAGAGTTTTGTCTCTTTAGCTTCCGCAAAGGTCTTATTAGCAAGAAATAGTATATTATTAGTCTGTAATCCTACAATTCTAAAGCCATTATTGGTTATATATAATAAGTAGGGGTTATATATTAACTAGTTTATCTATAGCTTGTTAAGGTAGTAATAGTAATATATATTAAACTAATGGTTACCAGCTTCTGGGACACTATATAGTAGTTTAATAACTCTTAGAATTAATCTATCCTTTAGTTTAAGTTCTGGTAGTAAGCGTACAAAGAAGTCTCTATTTAGGTAGATGCTAGACTATACATAAGCCTATAAAATATCTTATAAGTATAGGGAAACTAGTTATCTTTTATTATTTTATAAAATTGCTATAAGCGCTAGGATTATTCTCTAACTAACATATTAAATAGTTAGTAACTGTGTTAGAACTAGATCTTTGCTATAGTTATTATAGGCTTATATAACTGGTCTAGACTTCTTAAAAGCCTTATCTATTCCGGCATTTTTAATCTTATTAATAAATTAGGAGTTAAAAATTCTAAGTCATTCTAGGATATCTGCTATATTAATAAACTTAAAGACACCTTTCTTAAGTAAACTATTTATCTTCTTATATTAAGACTCTGTAAATAACGGTAAGGTATACTTAAAGGTTATAGTATTAGGTTTTATTAGGCTGTTATTAATAAATATTAATATATCTATAATGTTTTGCTAGGACTTTATTGGCAATTATTATATCCGTTTCAATCTTTAGGGAGGTACACTAGCTGCTAGTTTCTTAGTTAGTTCCTTAGTTAGTTCCTTAGTTAGTTCCTCCTCTAGTTCCTTATTAGGTTCTTCTAGTCTAGGTTATAGGTATAGCTTTACTACTATAGTTCTAAAATTAGTAAGTCCACTAGGGAGCTATACCTTATATATCTCTCCGTTAATTCTAGGTAACTTAAATAGGTTAGTCTATCTACCACTCTGTCTAGTATTGCCTTTACGCTATATAAGTATATCTGAGTTAAGGGGAAGGTTGTGGATTATGGTAATAGATAGACCGTTTTATTAGTTTAGTGCATTATTAACTTACTTCTTTACCCTAATCCTTGCGATCTCCTCTATTACTTTCTTTATAGCTACCGCTCGCTATATAATAGAGGGTGCTAGTAGGTTAAGTTTACTTATTTAAGGGTAGGCACTAAAGATAAGAAGTGTTAGGACTAAGCCATCTGGGCCAGCTATATTATCAGTGGCCTTTACTACTATTTGCAAAGCCAATTCTTTAGTTATTCCTAAGCCCTATAGCTCCTCTATAATTATTTAGTATACTTAGCATAGTATTAAATAAGCTCTTTCTACCATTCTAATGGACCAATAAGCTTCTACTAGGACGCTCTTAGTTAATATAGCTATTGCTATAGCGTGCTATTGAAACTCCTTACTTATAAAGTTTTTCCCAGCATTATAGGTAATATAGTTAGGTGGTTTAATATAGGTGTCAATCTAGTATAATTATAGGATATCCTAGCTATGCTTTATAGAGATATTATATAGCTATCTCGCGGCTTAAAATCTAGTAGCTTTATTAAATATATAGAGAATAGGACTTCTATTAATGTATATAATATTAATAAAAATAAAATGGTTAAAATCGGAATCTTAGTCTTCTTATAATATAAACTTAAACTATTTAGAAGATTTGCTATGCTTCTGGTAGTAAGAATAGTACTTAATAAGATAGTTAATAACCTGCTTATTAATATTATTATAGCTAGAGCGTTCTAATACCTTATATAGCTTATCAGCCAATAAATATCTAAAGTAATAGTAGAGTTAGCGGAGTTTAGTAGTGATTAAGTAGTAAGGGTTTAAATTAAACAAGTGGGTTATAAATAACTATAGTAACTCTTCCTATAATAGGAAGGGGTGGCCAAATTAGCAAACTATAGGCACTAATTTTGTTAGGGTAACTAGGATATTCTTAAGGTCATTATAATAGACCTTTAGTATATCTATATCTGCAAGACATAGTAGGAAGGGTATATTGGCCTTTATAATGTAAAACTTAACATTACTAACTAGTGTATTAACTATAACGGAGCCAATGGAAGAGGTAGAGCTAATACTAAACTAGACATTAATAGCGCTGGCCTTTAAGGCATTAATAACAGTATTATAGGTCTTCCTGTATATAAGGTATTGTCTATAACTTGCTCTTAATCTCTTTAAGGCTTTAGTGTTAATTATTACTCTATAAAACTTATTAGAGGTATATTAGCTAGTAGCAATATAGGCAAATAGGTCTAAGTTATTATTATAGTAAGTAGTTAGGTTAGTGCCAGTAATTATATAGGTAAAAGATTAGTCCGCTAAGTTAGTTACAGTATTAATAGCTCCTTTATACTGTATCGTTCTAAAAAAGGTAAGAAATAATTTAGTTTATTCCTAAGTTGGAGATAGTAGTAACTTAGTATTAATTATAAGGGCTTTTATTGTGTTATTAGTAGATTCTAAGTTAAGTTCATTGTTATAATCTGTTCCCTTATACTTAGTAATATATTACTTAGCGTGTCTATTAAAGCGGCGGTTAAGTCTGTCCTTAAACTTCTTCCTTAATTTATTGCGTTCTTCTCTTAAGTATTTAGATAACTAGTAACCTTCCTTATAGTAAACGAAGCAGCGCTTCTTTAATAATGTATATCGGCTGGATAAGAATAATTATGTTCTATAAGGTAATTGGGGGTATTATCTATAGTAGCGGCGGTTAATAAAGAAGGCTTAGGGGTTCTTACTATTTAACTTTTTAAATACTATAATAGAGGATTATAAGTTATTAATTAGACCAGTTAGGCTGTTAGAAGGCTTAAAGCAGATATATTAGTACGCTGGTAACTCCTAGTAGGCGTTAATAAGTTTATTATAAAGGAACTTATCTATGCATAAATCTAGGTTAAGACTATACTGGAGGTATCTTAGTTCTTTAATAAGTAATTACAGGCAGTCTGGTATTAATTTTCCAGTATTCTTGCCTTTGCTTATTATAGACCTTAGGGTTATTAAGTTCCATTGCCCTAGTATACTACGCCTATACTTAGGTCCCTTAAAGTAGTTACATATAGTATTGCAGATTTAGTTAAATAAAAGAGTTAGGGTGACGTTCTTAAGGTTAGTGTAGTAGTAGTTAAGTGCTAAGCTGCGTAACATTATGAGGTAGGCTTTAATCTTGGCTTCTTAGGGTACGTTAGCTCTACTGCAGAGATTATAGAAGATAGTAAGCTTAAAGTTAAAATTGTCATCTTCTCTACTATATTTGTTATCTTCCATATACATTTTTATAAGGTTTATTAACTCCTTGCCAAAACCCTAGCTCTATCTAGGTAGTTCTGTTAATATTGGCAGGTTAATATAGGGCTGGTTTTGTTATATTAATAAGGTAGGTTATACTAGCGAGATAGGTTATACTAATAAGATGGGTTGTATAGGTAGTATTATAGGTAAAATAGGGTTTATGGGTGGTGTTATAAGTAGGGTAGGGTTTATAGTTGGTAAGATTAAGATTGGGGTTTTAATCGTGGATCATCAGGTTAGATTTTTAATAGTATTGGTAAAGTTATTCTTAAGAAGGTATTTAATTTGTCTTAAGTTAAACTCTTCTCCAGTTGCCATATATTCCTTAATCTTAAGCTTAGTCTATTCTATAAGATCTTCTTCTTATAAGTTGTTAAATAGCGATTTAGGGACTGTGGCATTCCTATGCTTTCTTACCTATACGCTATTAGTCCGTAGGAACGTTTAAAGCTTTTAGATGCCGTATTAGTTATAATCCTTAAAGCTTTATAGTATGAAGTTATTAAAATCTTCCTTATAGACCTCCTATAGTTCATTATCTTTAAAATTATAGGCTTTATATTTTAGGATCTTAAACTTTATAAATTCATTAATGTCCTCTATAGTGGTTTTGTCAGATTATAGGTTAATGCCCTTACCCTATTTCTTCTGTCCTGTGTTAACTTGTGCCTTAATATCTAATATGTTAATTATTGTCTTGTAACCCTTGTTAAGTTTAATTTTAGGTTCTAAACGCGTAATAGACATAAGCTGATTAAAATGCGTAATAGGCGTAAGTGTTTAACTTTTATTAAGTTTAAATGTGTAATAAACGCAAACCAAGGGCCTATTAAATAGGGGTTGGTTCTTTAAATACCTAAAGGCTATATATAAAGAATTAAGGGCCTATTAGATAGGGGTTGACTTTTTAAATATATGTCAATTAATGCTCCTTAACGTAATCTGGGTAGTATAAATATGTAATAGACGCAAACCAAGGGCCTATTGGATAGGGGTTGGTTCCTTAAATACCTAAGGGCTGTATATAAATAGTTAAGGGCCTATTAGATAGGGGTTGACTTTTTAAATACATGTTAACTAATACTCCTTAGCAAATAAGATTAATAGAGGCCTTTAGCAGAGACTAATCAAGCTTATCTCTCTTTATAGGTAGTATATCTCCTAATCTGTAATTACTAATTAGTATTAGTATTACTTCCGGTAATATATAATGCTATTACAATAGTATAGGGTAACTAGGTTTTAATGATGCTTAAATAATTCTCCTATTCTATAGGTGGAATTTAATAGATTTCCTAAGCTCGTTTAGCTTATATAATCGCGTCAACTATATTGCGAAACCTTGTTTAGACACTAAGTAATGGGCCTACTTAGTAAGCTTTATAATGTTATAGTACACTTTTATGCCTTAGCAAGTTATATAAAGGAGTTTAAGACTTTAGTTAGAAGACAAGTTCTACTTAATAATTATATAAGATAGAATAGCTAGTATTAAATGCTAAGTGTCTTACTTAAGCATAAGTTAGGAATTAATAACTATATTAAGAGCAACTTTAATATATTTAAGGAGGATTATATCTTGCTATAAGACTGGAAGCTTCTTTATATAATTTATACCTTTTTAAAGCCATTTTACTATGCAATATTAGAGATATAAGGGGATTATATAATACTTAATCGAGTACTCTTTACAATGGATGTGCTTATTAAATATATAGAGAACTCTCTTATATAACTCTCTAGCTACTTTATTTTAAGCCAAAGCTAATATTGTATAATAGGTACTCTTTAAATTAAATAAGGCTCTCTTACTTTAAGTAAAGAATATATAGGCGAAGTTTAACAAGTACTATTAGAGAATAGATAACTTGCCTCTTTACGCCACTGCATTTATTCTTTACCTAAATCGTTATATAAAGTATATTAAGATATTTTAGAAAAAGAAGTGGCAGAAAATAATACTTTTAAAGGTTTAACGGCTCTAGGAAATATACTAAGACTTAGAGAAGCCTATTACCTCTCTTTAGATAATATTATATAATAAGCTATTATAAGATAAGTATAAGGAACTTAATAAGTATAATTAAATTATAAACGAGTTAAATAAAAAGGTTACTTAACTAGTAAGCTAGGACAAGTACAAGGACTATTACTCTAAGGTACTGTTATGGCGCTAGTAGAAAATAGTGGATTATAGCGGACAGTCGCAGATAGTTATAGACAGTTTTAGATAGTTACAGTTATGTAACTTAAGGGTTGTATAAAACCTTAAGCGGCACTACTATCCTTCTTCTTTCCTTTCTCTAGCTTTAGATCCTTGTTTATAGACAATCCAATTATATAGGCTTGCGCGTCCCTCTTACTATGCTTATACTTTAATTAACTAAGTCACTAACATTATCTAAAGCTTATCTTCCCTTTCTTCCTAAGAAGGAATTTAAATATATCTACGGATTAAGGATAGGATAAAGATATAGAAATAGACCTAAAGGATATTACCAGAATAGAATAGGACCCTAAGGATAGGACGGAACTAAAAGAATATAAATAGAATACAAATCCTAAGAATATAACATGTATGGACCAAAACCCCTAGAAAATAAACAAATACTAGAAATTACCTAATATCCCTACTACTATACTAAGAAATATAGTAGCCGGCAAAGCCGCTATAGGACCTATAAATACCTTTAATAGTAAAATAGTTGCCGTCTTAACCCCTTAAGAAGAACTTGTAGCAGCTAATACTAAAATTAAACGGCTTTAAGAGCTGTTTAAAACTAGAGACACCTTAGCACCTAATAAGGAGTTATTAAATACCTAGAGACTTGCTATGGTTCTTAAGGCCCTAGCCTAATATATAGTAATAGTATTATTGCGGTCCATAAAGGTTATAGACCCCCTATTACTTACAGACGGAGCTAACCCTATATTTAATAATTAAAAGCTTTAACTATAAGATAAGTTTAAAGTTAATATAGACTACTTCCCTACTATTTAAGCTAAAATGGCCTATATCTTTAGCCATACTAGTAGGGATATATAGATATATCTATGTCCATAATACGCCTAGGACTTAGCAGACCCCTTTCTCTCTAGAGAAGAGATAATTAACTACTTATTTTCTATTTATAAGGACCCCTTTAGGATATAGAACGCCCGCCTTAATTATAAAGCCTTTAATATAAAAATAATAGAGACATTTTTGGCCTTCTAGACCCGCTTTTTATACCTAGCTGGCTAAGCCTAAATTCCCTATAAAGACCTAATACTAGACCTCTTTAACAAGCTTACCCTAGACCTATAGCGTACCGTACTGCTAGTTTTTACTACTATATAAACGCTAAAGGTACTTACAGACTATTACCTGGCTATTAATTAAGGTCTCTATTAAATTAAGGCATAAGCTAAGCGGTATAAAGCTAGAAACTCTTTAAACTAGACTATAAGCGCTACAATAACGGCCTATAATGCCCTAGCATAATTGGTAACTCCTATAGCACTAGCTATACAGCCCGCCGTTAATTTAGCAGCTAGCCACATAGCTAGCCCTACTACGGGTCTAGCATATACTAAGCCTATATATAGCGACCCCTATAGATAGGCTTTTAGTAATTAAGGAGCTTGCTTCTTATATAGCTAAAAGGACTACTTTACTAAGGACTGCCTAATAAAGGTAAAAATAAATAAGGTTTTATTAATATAGGAAGATAGCGCGGAGTTAGAAAAAGAGGAACCCTAAAGGAAGACTCCTTTTTAGAGTTAAAAGGGATTAATATATTATATATTAATTTAGGTTGGCTAGTTAGTAGAAAAAGCTGCACTATCTCTTATACTTTATTCCGTAATAAATATTAAGTTTTAACCTTTGCTTTAGCTAACTCTAGAGTAAATACCTTTACCTTAATAGATATATAGTATGCTATAAAACTAGCTAACCTTTTAAATACACCCCTTAAAGAACTACCTAGATTAATTCCTATTTATAGGTATAATAGACAAATAGAACTACCTATTATAACTATCTTACGGATTTACCTCCGTATAGATGGGCAAAGGTAATATAATATCCCCTTTCTTATTATAGATCTAGGAAGCCATAATATAATCTTAGAAAGAAAATAGCTAGCCTATCTAGGCTTATAGCTTAATATATAGAGTAGACGGCTTATCTAGCCTAAAACTCTACCCCTAATACCTTCTTTTATAAAGGAAATCAGCATTATAATAGAAAACCTTATACGGCTATAAATAGGTAGTATTTACTAGGCCAATACTATACATAAGGACTAGGCTTTTAAGAAAGATATACAGCTTAATCCATAACGGGTCCGTATACTACGCCGCCCCTAAACTACTAATATTATACCACCAGCACCAGAAACCTAGAAAGTTAGTGATAAACTAGCTAGCTTAGGCCCTATATAGCTATAAAGAACAGTAAGGAATATTAAATACTATACTAAATATATAGACTAGAAAGATAACTTACAGAAGATATAATAGGAGCTAAAGAGGGTTATAAACCCTTAACTATAAAATATAATCTATAGAACGTCTATAAAGAAACCTATAAACCTCCTATTAGTTAATATCTGCTATATTAGCGCTATAGGGTTCTACTAGAACTTAAAACAGTCTAATACTATTGCCTTTATAACTAGCTTATATAAAATTAACCGGATAATTAAAGATAAGGAAGCCCTAGCCTATAACTAGCTTAGTAGGGAAAGTAAGCTTATAAATAAGGAGCTAGTAAAACAAAAACTACTTTGCTAATACTAGGAATTTAAAAATATATTCTCTAAGGCAGCATCTAATATACTCATACTGCACTAACTATATAACTATAAAATTAAGATTAAGCTAGATAAAAAAACACTCTTAGCTATAGCCCCCTCCGCCAGTAATCTACTAATAAGCTATAGGCCACTAAGTAGTACCTTATTAACAACCTTAATAAGGGCTTTATTAAGCCTAGCTAAGTCCTCTTTACCTTACTTATTCTCTTTATAAAAAAGCCTAACAGCGGACTCTATTTTTATATTAACTACTATAAACTAAATTATATAACCTGCAAAGACTAATATCCGCTGCCCTTACTTAAAGAAACACTAGCCCATATAAGTAAGGCTAAAATCTTTATAAAGCTTAATATCTATTAGGCCTTTTACTAGATTAAAATAGACTCTAAATCTAAAGATCTTATTATATTTTAAACCTGCTATAAATTATATATATATAAAGTACTACCTTTTAGACTAACTAATGGACTAGCTATATACTACCGGTATATAAATAATATACTCTTTAACTACTTTAATAACTTCTATATAGCCTACCTAGATAATATTATAATTTACTCTAAGAATAAACTAAAATATAAGAAGAATATCTATAAAGTCCTATAATAGCTTTATAAAGCTAGTCTCTAGGCCAATATTAGGAAATTAGAATTTAGTATTAAGCGCATTAAGTACTTAGGGTTTATTATTAGTATAAATAGAATTAAGGCAGACCCAGAAAAAATAGCCGTAATTAATTAATAGGAATCCCTAAGGACTGTAAAGGGAGTATAGTTATTCCTAAGTTTCTATAACTTCTACTAACGCTTTATTAAAGACTATAGTAGAATTACTTAGCCCCTTAACCGCCTTACTAGAAAGAACTAACCTTTCTATTTTAATAATATATATAAAAAGGCCTTTAACAAACTTAAAAAGCGGCTAGTCTCTACTCCGCTATTAGCCTATTTCTATTTAAAATAACCCTTAATATTAGAAATGGATACTTTAGATAGTATAATAGCTGCTATCTATTCCCAGAAACAGCTAGATAGAGAATAGCACCCTATTATATACTATTTAAAAACTATAATAAATACGGAACTAAATTACCATATCTATAACAAAGAGATGCTAGCCATTATTTCTAGCCTTTAGTATTAGCGTATATAGCTAAAGGAGACCCCTAAACCTATTTAGGTAGTTTTAAATTATAAGGCCTTAGAATACTTTATAATAACTAAAGCCCTTATAGCCTAGCAGGCACGCTAGGCGGGTATCCTATTCTAGTTTAACTTTCTAATTACATATAAGCTAGGCGCAACTAACTATATAGATACCCTTATAAGGCATAAGTAAGACCTAAGTGACTTAATAGCCGTAAAGATTATATTATAGACCTAAACGCTGCTGTGACTAGAGCACTTTAACCCTAAAATATAGGCAGGACTAAATACGGACCCTATAAAGGTTAAAATATACCCTATTAATACTATAGAACTCAACCTTATTAATAAGCTACTATAAGTAAATTATACGGCCCCTTTATTACAGGAGTACTGTTACGGACTGTTACGGAACTGCCCGCGACACGCGCTACGCTAGACGCGTAGCTTTCCTTTCCTTATTTAATATCGCTTGGCAGATAGTTTATCCGCCCTAATTGCCCCTATATAGATTCGCCCGCAGCTATATTCTTGTTAAGCTCTCTAGCAATCCTTTTAAGTCTTTATAACAGCCGTATATAGCTATTGATTCTACGAATCTGATGCTTGTTTATCTAGCGTTTGCATATAATATATCGTCATCGTAACACGGACGCTTTAAGTATAATATTATAACTACTTAGAGAAGAGTTAGAAGAAGCTAGTTAGTTAATAAGGGCACGGTCCAGAATAGAACAAGTGGAGCTATATAACAAGGCGAGGTTATATAATATCACGATAACGATGTATTATATGCGAACGCTAGATGAACAAGCATCAGATTCGTAGAATTAATAGCTACATACGGCTGTTGTGGAGACTTAAGAGGATTGCTAGAGAGCTTAACAAGAATGTAGCTGCGGGCAAATCTATATAGGGGCAATCGGGGCGGACAAACTAGCTGCCGAGCGATATTAAATAAGGAAGTAAATAAACAAAGAAAGGAATCCCATAACGCCAGCTACGCGTACCGCGTAGTGTATGTAACGGGCAGTCCCGTAACACATAATGTGATCTGTATAATCTATAATAGAGTAGATAGAGTAGACAGAGTAGACAGAGATACAACTTTCTTAGGAGTATGGATGTGTATTTAAAGGACCATAGTCCCTACCTAGATAGTTCCTTTCCTTATAGTAAATCTTAGAATATAATTAGAGTTAATCTATTAGGTAATCAATCCACTAGTTATTATTTGTTCATTATATTATTAACTCCCTATTTACCTATATACCTAGCCTATTAATAAGTCTACCGTAGTATTTCCTATAAGGCTTTATTACATATTTACTACCTAGTTATAGTATTAATAAAGTCAAATAATATGCTACTAAAAGCACTAGTTATAACGCTATCTATAGTAGCTATAACCTTAGGGTTAGGAGGAGACACTAGTATAAGGGATACTGATTCGCAGCTAGTTATAGTAGGTCAGTTATAGGTAATAGTTAATTAAATAATAGTTAATAATTAAATACTTAAAGAAAAACTTAATAGGATTAGAGCAGTAAAGGTTAAGTTACTATCTATTAAACAATTCTTAGGAGAAAGGTTAAAGCTTAAGGGATTCCTTACGTAAATGCACTTTAAGGTTATATAAGAGAGAGTAAAATTGGCAATACTTATAGACTAAGTAGCGTATACAGGATTGTTCCTAACAGGAAGAGTACTTAAATAGTTTAAATTTTTACCTTACTAAAATCTAAACGAGTGGAATAATAACTACTAATTAAAAAGTATAGTATATGTTTACTAACTAGAATTAGTTTACAAAAAGGTTAATATAGATATTTAGCGACCTAAAGGTAATAACTATAGTAGAATAAAAGCTTTAGAACCTAGTATAACATACTTTAGTAATTAAGTATATAATATAGTTTCAGACACTTATAATATAGGTTAAGTGAAATAATAAGGCGCTTATAGCATAGCATAAATAGGGACTTAAGGCTAAAGTCTAGGACGTAATTATCCTAATAGAAAATGCGGAAACTCTAAGAGAGTTAATAGATTAGTTAATTAAGATTAATAATAAGATCTATTAAAGGAAATAAGCTAAGAAAGGGTAAAATAGAGTTCTATAATTATATAAGGCATAAAGCACATAATAATAGGCGTAGAGTTATAAACTATAGAATGGTGGGCCAGAGCTAATAGACCTAAGTAGTATTAAAGAATCTAAGAGATAAAATAAGAAACTATAGAAACCTAGAGGTTAAGGATTAAGTAATTATAGGACTAAAGAGCAGAGGCTAAACTAGGGATCTTAATAGTAGAAGATGTTTAGGCGGACTCTATAATAAAAAGGATAGTTTAAAAAAGGAGCTTATATAAATTGCGGAAAATAGGGTTATTTTACTAGAGACTATAAAGGTAGTTAGAGTAGCTATATAGTAAAGGGCATAAGGTTATTAGAGCATAATAATATAAATATAAGTATATTGCGCAGGACTAAGGAGTGTTTAATTAAGCACTTTATATTTTGTTATAATAATACATACCAAAATTAAAAGGACGCTAAGTACGGCGCAAGCTATAAGAGCTAAAGTTATAAGAACTTAAAAGAACTAAAGAGTTAGACAAAGAATAAGATTGACTCTATAAGCTAGACTAAGATATTATAGCAATATGCGGATAAAGATTAGTAATAATAATAATAGAGTTAGAGTACTTATTAATTAATAGTAATAAGGAAGAAAAAGAGGCTAACTAGGGGCGCTTAAACCTTAATAACATAATAGAAGTAGAGACTAAGACTATTATAGAACGCGGTTTAGTAATGGGTATTATAACACCGTTAAATATAGTATCTATCACTTTATAAGATAGAAGGAGTAATATCTAAAGATAATTAAGTAAGCAGACTACTGCTAGTACTAGCTTACTACTTAGTAAAGGTAAAAAGCTATAGGCTTAAGATTCTTAGGAAGAGATAAGAGACGCTTAAGATTCTTAAGATAAGATAAGATATACCTAAAGACCTATAATGGACAAAAACTAATAGAAAAGGGTAGAAGCTTAGTTTAAAGGTATATAAATAAGCACGGGATAATAGTTCCTAGGGAGCTAAGATTTTAAAGAACAAATAAGGTCCATAGCAGTTCTAGGTAAATATAGTGTTTAGCCTAAAGGTTATAAAGTTAACATAATGGTTAAAAGGTTTAATAATATTAAAAACCCATTTGCAAGACGCAATAGGACAAAAAGTTTAGATAAGTTTAGATAATAAATTATTATATAGCAAGAATAGAAGCTAGATTAGAGATTAGCTATACTAGGACATACTAAGGATAGAGCACTATTATAAAAGGTTATAAATAGGCCAAGAGTAGGAATGCTAAGAGCTAAGTAGTTAAATAACCTAGAACAAGAAGAGAATTTAGGGATTTTAACTAGGTTTATAAAACAATATACTAAAGATTATAATAATGCAGCAATAAAGAGATACTTCCTTATAGATAGATTATATACACTTACGGAGCTATACTAAAAGTGGTACCAGTAATAAGGAAATAATAAGTGGAAAGATTTCTATATATGGTTAGATAAGAAAGCTATACTAAATTAAGCTATATCGGAATAATAGATAAGCTATATTAAAGGAGCGTTATTTATAATATTAAAGAATCTTAAGGAATAGGCCGTAGACTAAAGAGAGATAATATAGGTATTGGTACTAGTAAATAATATAGTAGCATTTAGATTAACACGGAAGAGGTTTAAACTTAAGAGTAAAGATAAGCTATAAGTTAACCTAAAGCACCTAGCGCATTATATATTAGTACAGATTATATATATAGATTATATATATAATATATATAGGATACCTAAGGACAGATATTATAAGTATCTAATAAGAATATATTAGATAATAGATAAAAGGCGGTATAGGAACGCTAAGTATATACATAGTTGGCACCTAGTAGAAGTTTAAGAACTAGGGGACTTAACACTTTAACTAGGAAGGTTCCTTATAGAAGAATACCTAGATAGATAATAGTAGTAGGAGTACCTAGAGAATACTTGTCTATAGTATATTAAAGATAAGAAATAAACTAAGTATTAGCCGTAAAAGGACTAAGTATAGTTAAAATCTAATAGTTAACAGTTGGAAAAAGTGGAGGCCTATAAGACTAGAGGGAGCTAATAGTAGAGCCTTAGACCCTTAAGGGAATTACAGGTCAATACCTAAACTTAAAAGTTAGTTAGTAAGATTAAAAGTTTAAAGCGTTAGTGGATAGTAGAGCAATAAAAAACTATATATTACTAGCAGTAGTTAAAAGACTATGATTACTATATAGATAGAAAGAACACCTATACCTATTAATAACAATTTTAGAAGATCTAATAGCCTATAAAGGAGGCGTTATTAATCTTAAAATAGGACCTATTTAGTTAACTATTAAAGGAAGGCAGGTTAAGATGTCTTTTAATATCCTACTATTAGGAAAGGATAAGGTAATATTAAAAATACCTTAGTTGCAGGAATATAATCTAAGAATTAACTAGGTTATAGATTAGGTTAATATTAGAGATACTTAATAACATAAAATGTGATAATAAACTAAAATAGTATAGTACTAAGTTAGAGCAATATATAAGGAGACTAAGTAAGGCTTAAGTTACGTACTAAAGAGATACTATAAGTATGGCAAAAGGCTATAGAGACCAGAAAGTAAAAAGCTGTTAAAGTATATAGTATAAAACTATAAAATAGAATTAGAACTAGAAATAAGTCTAAAGTTCTTTCTAATTTATAAGCTTACTAAAACCGAGTTAGTAGCGCTTAAGGAGTTTATTTAGGAGAATTTATAAAAGGGTTATATTTAACCATTATAGTTATTAGCGGGATATCTAGTACTGTTTATACCAAAGAAAAATGGAAAACTTAGGATGCGTATTAACTATTAATAGTTAAACAGCATTATAAGGATAGGTATTCTTTACCCTTAATTAGCAAAATCTAAGATAGGATAGGTAATACGCAAATTTTTATAAAAATATATTTAAGATGGGCGTACTATTAGATTAGGATTAAGGAAGGAGATAAATAAAAGGTAGCTTTTAGGTTAAAGGAAGGACTATATAAGCTATTAGTTATGCAGTTTAGACTTATAAATATACTAGCAATGTTTTAAAAACAAATTAATAGTATATTAGGAGAACACTTTAATAAGTTTGTTATGGCATATCTTAATAATATTATTATCTACTTAATAAGTAAGTAAGAATATGGAAAATATGTTAAGTAGGGTTTAAAAAGACTATAAGAAAAAAAGATGCTAGTAGTAATTAAGAAATGCGAGTTCTTTATAAGGAAGACTAATTTTATAGGATTTATTATTAAACTAGGAAAGATTAGTATAGACCTAAAGAAAGTAGAAGCTATAGTAAGTTAGTGTTATGGGACACCTCTATAATACCTTACATACATCCACCTGTTTCCACTGACGCAGTAAGAAGAAACTAACCAAAAGACGGTAACCTAATAGCAATTTGCCGGCAATCTATAGCAATCTGACAGCAATCTGCCGCAATCTGCTATATTCTGCCAAAATCCACTAAATTCTGCTAAGTTCTGCTAGGACCGCTCCTTAAATCCTATTCTGCTCTATATATATATTAACTAAGCAACCAAACTAATAATATATACCCTTTCTTCCCGTTTCCTTACCTTCTCTCCTTATATAATGTTTTAACTTTATTACACAGTTTATATATATAGCTTAATAATATCTACCTTGCTATATATTATTGTCGCTTATACTTACTCTATAATACTATATTATATTAAACTATATACTCCGTCCTGCCTTAACCAATATACAGAATAACCTAGAGACCCCCTTATCCATAAATAACCTATATGCCCTATTTACTAAACAAATAAGAAGTCTCTAAGAGGCTTTTATAGACGCTCTTACCTAATAAAAAGCTTAATATTATAAGATAATCCAATCCCTAAAAAAGGAAGTTAAAAAGATTCGTTATAACCTATTATCTGCTATACTATCGCCCCTACCTATCCCTACTAGTATTAACCCACAAACACTAGATAAAAAGAACGCATCTAAAACTAACTCCTTAGCCCCAAATTCGCCAGTTAATACCCCTAAAAAAAAGTTATTTAAACGCCTCCCTAATCCTCCCGCCTATTCTAGTAAGAGGAGTAAGCTATACTCTTTCCTTAACTAACTTTAGAATAAGCTAAGTAGCAATATTAATTGCTACCCTACCCCTAATAGTTAACTTTGTTACACTATAAGCCGCCTAAAAGGAGATGCCGTGGATACTATATACCCGTTCCAACTAAGTACGGTAGAGGAACTAGTTACTATACTAGAAGCATCTTATAGCAACCCTAACTAAGTTACTATATTATAAAGGAAACTAAATAAGATAATATAGGGTTCTAAGAACTTCCTATTATACTTTACTAAATTCTACCACTATGCTAAAGAGACTAAATAGAACGAACCCGCCTTAATTAATTACCTAGTAGAATCTCTAAACTCTAAATTAAAGGCATCTCTTATAGGAGTTAAACTGCTAGGTACCATTACTGCCTACGCCAATGTTATTAATGGCCTATATAATAACTTACTACGCCTCGCCCCAAAATATATATCTTAATACTCTGCCCTCCAACCACCTAAGACCCGTAAGGACTTAGACGCCATAGATATTAATACTGGGGCCCTTTCTTATACCCTAAAAGGATCTGCTAAATAAGAGTAACGCATTAAATATAACCTCTGTTTTAAGTGCGGAAGCGATACTTATATCTCTAGCTACTGCTCTATCCCTTTCTAAAAGAATTTATAAACGGCCAATACTAGTAGCCGTTTACTACACTAATCCTCTAGTTACCGCCCCTAATCTTTACCTAGTTCTAGCCCTATATTTAGTAAGTACTACTTATAAGGATAAAGTTACAACTAATATTCTAGAGAACCCCCTTCCCGCTCGCTACCAAAAGGCATATTTTAGAGTTAAGTTGCTCTTTAGGATAGCTATATTACAGGATCTCATTAAATGCATTAGATATTATAAAACCTAACTCTTAGGATTATAGTATAACTATTAACTGCCATCTTTAGCAGAAAGGTTAATAGGCTAACGCTTAAGTCCTAATTAATATAGGAGCTAGCGGCATAGGATTTATTAATAAGATCTTTATATAAAATAATAGGTTTACCCTAACACCCCTTAACCGGTATATTAACATATTTGGATTTAATAGCAAACGCACTATTTTAGGCTGTATTACTTATATAGCGGCCCTAAGACTCCAATACCTAAACTATAAAGAATTAATTAACCTCTTTATGACTACCCTAGGTTACCTAGTAATCCTTAAATAGCCCTAGATAAAGCTATATAAGGTAACCATTAATTAGGATAACCTTAAGCTTCTATTTACCGCCTCCTATTATAAGCAGAAGTGCTTTATAACTTACTACTTAAGCCTTAAACCAAAATCTAAAAAATCTACCAAGATCCACTAGTCTAAAGTTTCCACTAACTTAAGAATTCCACCAAATTCTACTAATATAAGATTTCTACTAACGTCTACTAAGAACCTAGAAATTACACCAGACTATATAAACCAACTTTAACTACTATACCCTAAACTAAGTAGAAGTTTAGGCTTAATATATAAAGGTACTAGAAGAACTGGTATTCTAACTATAAAAAGGATACTTAAAGAACCCAAACCTAAATTTAATACTAACTCTATACCTAACACCAAACCTAATCCTAAATAAGAAACCATATAAGAAACTAAGGACAATTTAAGCTCGCTTAATACCTTAGATATCTATATAATTGGAGCTACCCTATTAGCATAACTTGCTAGGAAACCTAAATATACAATCTTCGCTGTTACAATAGCCAATATTAAAAAGGCCCTAGCACTAAAGAAGCACACTAACCCTGCCATAAAAGTACCAGTATGCTACTATAAGCACCTGGAGGTATTCTTACAAAAGGAAGCCAATAAGTTAGTAGAATACCAACTATATAACCATAAGATCGTACTTAAAGAAGGAAAACAGCTAGGATTTAGACCCCTATACGGAATGTCCTAGAATAAACTTAAAGTACTATAAAAGTACTTAGATAAGCACCTAAGTAAAGGATTTATTAAAGTAAGCTCTTCGCCTATAGCTATAGCTATAATCTTTATTAAGAAACCTAGCAGCGGTCTATACTTCTATATAGACTACCAAGCTCTTAATACTATTACCATTAAGAATTAGTACCCGCTCCTATTAATTTAAAAGACACTAAACCAACTAAGTAAGGCTTGCTACTACACAAAACTCAACCTTATTTATACATTTAACCGCCTCTGTATTGCAAAAGGAGATAAATGGCTTACTGTATTCCGTACTAGATACAAACTATTTAAGTACTTAGTAACGCCATTTGGCCTTATAAATGCCCTAAGTTTATTTTAACACTTTATAAATAATACCCTACAACCTTATCTGGACGTTTTCTGTACTGCTTATATTAACAACATCTTAGTATACAGCAATAACCTAACTAAATATAAGAAATATGTTAACCTTATTCTAAAAGCCCTATATAGAGCTGGCTTATAATTAGATATAGATAAGTACGAATTCCATAAAACGGACGTCCTGTACCTTAGACTTATTATTTTTATAGATGGTATATAAATGGACCTAAAGAAGATTAAAGTAATTATAAACTGGTAAGAACCTAAGAATATTAAAGACGCAAGAGCCCTTATAGGATTTGCTAACTTCTACTAATAGTTTATTAATAACTTCTCCGCTCTGGTTTTACCTCTTATAACTCTAACCCAAAAGGATAAAGCCTTTATCTTTAATAAGGAATATAAAAAGGCCTTTACTTATCTAAAAGTTATATTTACTACCGCACTTATACTCTAATACTCTAACCTAAACCGAAAAAGTGTTATAGAAGCTAATTTATCCAACTACATTACTAGAGGCATTATGTCTCAGTATAATAAGAAAGGAGTACTGCACCCTATCCCTTTAACTAGCCGCGTCCTCCCATAAGCTAGTGGACTGTGCGCGTACTATGGTGCATAGCGTTAGTGTTAAGGATTCTAGCAATCTAATTAGTCAAATCGCCTTTGCTTAAGGTTGATCTGTGCTTTTAGGAGGACGTGGCCGGTTTAAGGGATAGTATACTTCTTAAAATAACTAAGCCTAGCTAAATATAACTACAAGATCCATAATAAGGAATTATTGGCTATTATTAGGTGTTTTAAATAATGGTAACTGTCGGAATATATAGACAGAAGTTACGTGGTTACGCGTCATTAACGTATTGTCGTTGTGTCTTTGATTAGTCATCCTTATGGTGACTAATCAACCCCCTACTTAGGCACCGCGATCCTTATAATCCTCTGCTTTTAACACCTATTAGATAAGAACAAATCCATCAGTTAATAGGCCAATTAAGTATACTTAGGTAATACTGACATTAATTAATAGTCAACCTCACCAGTTAGCTATAGAGTAACAAGGTTCACTACCGCCCTAGTAGCTTTATTTAATTAAAAGCAGCAATCTAGTACCTAGTAGCAAAACCAATACCTAGCAGCTCCGGCAGCATCTAACTACCCAGCTAGCTTAGAATGTATTTATACATTTTATAGCACGTAAATTAATACCTAGTATAACCTCTTTACTAAGTGCTAGTGTGGTGGTGTGATTTGGCCCCCTGGATTTAACATCTAGATTAGGCGTAGCTTTGGGAGAGCCTAGGCCTTCTACATATTTTATATAGATCGGTCTAGAGCCCTTAGAGTCTTTAATAACTCCAACAGGGCCAACAGACACACAGTTTCTCTTTAATACACTCTTTTCTTCTCTTCTTACTGACCGCTTCCCTACTGCCTAATTATAACTGACTGACTAACTAACTACACCGTGACTTTCTATCTAAGAGAGACCGTACCCTCCTATATATTTTATGGCATTCCACGTAGGGACGACGGCAAGCTCTTTAGATTAGAAGTCTAGTGCTATATATACAGGAGACGCATAGGAACGATCTGGAACTGCGAAAGAACCAACAGATAGAAAAAGGACGCGCGGAAAGGGAGGCAGAGAAGCACGGGCATATTAGTAACCAGTGCGCAGCTACTACCATAGGAATGAACCAACGACACTTTCGGTCTCCATACGGGAACGGTCGGTCTCCGTACAGGAACGGTTATTGGAAAACAGCGATCGGAATACAAGTGCGTAGCGCAGCAAGACGGAGGATAAAAGAAAGGACTATAGTACGCTAGGAATGGCAGAGAAAAGTCTTTTATATTTTGTTTACTATATTTACAATGGTCTATACAATTATTCTCGCGTTTATAGGAGCTACCTTTAAATTTATAGGAACAATGGCGACAGTACCAGCAAAGGGATTGTTAGGGATATTAGGTCCATTCTATAATAATAGTAAAGGTGCTAGAAGGGGAGAGGAAAGTAAGCAGCCTATTAAACCGCGAGTCTCTCCTAAACTAGGGGATGTGATATCAACCCTAACTTCTATAACGTCAGGGACCAACAACTTTTAATAGATAGAGGATAAGGGTTATAAGGTCTACCTACCTATCCCTAGAGAATCTATAGGTCTACTATATCCTACTAGACCACTAATGGAACAAGATAAGGTATATGTTATGGCCCAGCCTATACCAGCTCTAGGAACTCCTGGGACCCCTTACTTTACGGGACAAAACATATTGCAATTTATTAAATAGTATAAGCGACTATACATCCGACATTATATTACGGACAATGAGAAGCATTAAGGACTTCCAGAGTATTATAACTATTGGATAGGGATATAGATCTAGAGCCTACTTAAGTTTACAATTAGTAATTAGACGGAACTTATAAGAAAGCTTAGAATAGACTACTAAGAAAGTAACTATTTTTAATAAGTTAAAACGGTAGAATTCTTAGAAGCTTATATACTGTAGTATAGGAACAATCCACCTAGCAGTATACATAAATACTATAGGCAGTTTACGTTAATCTCCTAAAAGGTTACTAAGGCTAGTAATTTGGAAAACTATAATTAAGGGTACTGGTTCGCAAGGGGACTCCCATTTAAATATTAAAGATATACTATAACTAAAACAGGAGCTAACCTGGATAGATAAGAGTCTTTTAACTTCCATCTAATAAGGAGAGCTGTAGAAGACAGGCTTAATTCGTATAAAGGCGCAGATTGGTTATTAATAATAAATCCTAAGGAGCAAGGCCTTTGTTAGCTAGTTGGACAATTCCGTAATTAGCAACTAGCCGTAACCAACTAAAGAGATACTGCCCTTTGACCGCCTATAGTCTCTCCGCTAAGCGAGTTGGTAGGTATCTATTAAATAACTTAGGAAACGGACCCTAAGCTAGAAAGACTTACTAATTAACTCCGGAAGCTTAATCTTAGGACGGTTAAATTAGCGGGCGTTATATCTTTAATGCCGTTCCTAGACAGGATTCGCCAAGATCTAATACAGTACACGCAGCTCCTAAATAGGGCGTTAGTACGGCAAGAACAAATAGGCCCGCGACCGGTACTAAATAATAACAGACCGCAGCCGCCCTATAAGGGAGCGCTATAAGAACGATATAAGCCGGGCCTAGGAAGGTATAGAGGGCTAGGAAACTTTGGCACATACCTAGCACAAGCTTAGACGTGTTATAGATATAGGGGTTTCTACTATTTTATTAATTAGTGTCCACAGCTTTAGGAATTGGTTTGTTGTGGTTTCCTATATATAAATAAAAACAACCGAATCTGCGCTGGAATATAAGAGCGCCTAGGAAATACAATTCCGTATTTACTAAGCGATAATTAGATTAAGTTCCTTAAAGACTAGCTAAAGCAGAATGTGAATATTAATCCTAATGCTCTAGTAACAGGCGTCTAACTAAAGGCAGCTTTAGTAGAGCTTGTAAAAGGAAGCGACGCTAAAAGTAAGGAAGAACTTGGTAAGTCTTAGGAGGATGTATACCAAGTAGAGTTAATATATATTGATTTAGTAGGAGCCGCAACCCAGTTATAGCCTACGCCACAGTTATATAATCTTAGGAAACCGCAAGGGGAAGTAAGAGTAATAAAACCGCCTTTAAAACCATCTGGTCAGCGACCGGCAGTAGTTTAAAATGTATAACTAGGAGGATATATCTAAATCGCACTATAGCCCTAGCAGCAAGCTCCTTAACCACCATTAAGTAATAATAAGATTAATAAAATGGACTATACTAAATAGCTAAGACAGACAGAGTAAATAGTGGATATAATAATAATAGCTAAAGCACCACGACTAAAGCTAGTTAGGATAATGGATATACTAAAGGAAAACATCCCAAGCCCAGTTATAATAGTGGATAAGATTTTATCAAAAACTATTAAAGTTATGGTTGGTGACTGCCTTATGTATATGCCTAAGGTCGCAAGGCTATTCTTTAAGCCTCTCCTACTACCCCTTGCGGAGCCTTACCGACAGAAGTAAGAGGACGTTAAGGCATCTGTGTTGTTAGCATACCTAGCGTTCTATACTAATTAGGCTGGCTTAACAACTACTAAAGTAGACTAGATTAAACGAGAAGCAGAATTTATTTGGTTTTAAAGATAATGCCTAAAAGTAGAAGCGTGGATAGGAGACGGAAGGGCTAAATGCTTAATTAACTCTGGAGCAGAGCTTAACCTTATTAAAGAAAGCGTGGCTCTATAACACGGCTTACTAATATTAAGTCTACCTCCATAACTACAAGGTATACATTTAACGTTTACCAATAGGACTTAGTCTAAGTTTATTAGATTAGTGTATGCGGTCCCTATAGTAATAGGTAACGTCTTAATATCTATAACATTTATTGCTGTAGGAGAAATGTTATATAAGGTGATACTTAGTAAGCCATAGTTAGTAAGGGCTAAACTAGCAACAAAACGTACCGCAATAGGTTAGGTATCTTGCATTATTTAATTAGAAGATAGCAGAGTTAAAATAAGGTTCTTAACGTCCCACAAGGATACAATGTTCTTTAAACCAGATAAAGGCATTAGTATAAATAATAGTTTAGGAAACGTATAACTGGTATAACCGCTAGGATTGTATCTAGGGTTACTTATAACCCGGCGTATTAGGATAAGGAGGACGTTAAGATTAAAGAGAAGGGAAATAAGGTGCGGCTCCAACACAGATGCTTGCCATTTTGGATATCCGCTAGACAGAGCCATTAGCAGAAAAAAGACCATAATATTAGATAGAGAGAGCTCAATAGTAAAACATTAAAGAAAGTCCTAAAGAAACACTTAAGAAAGAATTAGAAGCTAGTATTTAAAGCAAAGGCTGGGTCCCTTATATATCAAATATTAAAGACAACGGATTTATTTATAATATAAACGGAAAGCTACTGGAGTAAGGCCCAACAAAACGCTATAAACGTAGCAACTGCGTATAAACGAAAGGCAGATAAGGTCCACCTAGTTAATTCATCGGCACCAGATAGAACAGTTATGGGAGGTATAATAGAATGGCGAGAGGTGGCCTTATATAGACAGAAGGCATTAATCTAAGGGTTGCCTCTTAGTCTGTATAATTATTTCCTTAAGCCGCGATATACTAAGCTGGCCTATAGTGCATAACTAAAGCCAGAACAATTAAAGCGTATAATTATAGGGGACATTTAGCCAAGAGAACAAGAGATCTTTAAGGCCATGCTATTTAACCAAGAAGAGACGCTGGCATAGGAGTTCTCTAAGATGGGTTATATTAGCAGAGACGTAACTCCACTATTAAAGATTAAGACTGTGCCGTATAAAGTATAGTAAGTACCAAACTTTCCTATACCAAGGGCCCTGCGAGGAGAAGTAATAAGTATATTACAAGAATAACTAGCTTAAGGGACTCTAAAATATTGTGAAAGCCTATATAGGAATCCATAGTTTCTTATAAGCAAGAAGGAATATAAGAAGTACCGACTAATTAACGCGGCAATGAATATCAACTAAGTGACTATTAGGGACGCAAATCTGCTACTGTGTACTGATAAGTTTTCCGAGGAGTTTGTGGGGTGTAAGGTTATATCTTTAGTAAACTTCTTCTCTAGCTATAACTAACTGGAGCTTAATGTAGAAAGCAGGAACCTAATGGCTTTTATAATACCTCTGGGGCTTCTATAACAAATAATGGTATCTATAGGAGGCACGAATTCAGTAGCCTAATTCGTGAGGACAATTACTAAGATCCTAGAATAATACATCCTATACTATACCTTGCCGTTTCTGGATGACATTACAGTAAAAGGCCTATAGATAGTGTATAATAGAGAAGAGAGTCTTCTAGGCATGCGTAGATACATTCTGGAATATATTATATGGCTAAACAGAGTGCTTGCAGATTTAGAATAAGCTAGATATATAATCTTAGGCGCAAAGTCTTATTTCTATAAAGATAAGATTATAGTGGTTGGTTACTGCTATAATGGCAAGGGACAATATCTAAAGGAGTTAAAGGTCGTAAAGATTGTTTACTAAAGAGACTATAAAGACGTAATGTCCGCCCAAGCATTCCTAGGAGTTGTTGTGTATTACTAAATATAGGTAGAAGATTTTGCAATTAAGGCAGAGCCAATCTTCTAACTACTACAAGTAAATGTTTTATTTGTATAGGGCATAGAGCAGATTACTACTATAAAGACTTTAAAGTATGCCATTACTACTACACCTGTATTGGTTCAACTGGATTATAGTAAGGGGGCTAGGCTAATTGTTCTCGCCGTTAACAGATATAAGAATGGATAGGGGTGCGGCCTTATACAACTAGATATGCAAGGTTGTTATTACCTGTATTAATATAAGAGCGGTATCTGGTCTTAAGCAGAATAGAAATATAACTTAGGAAAGCTTGAGTATTAGGTATTACTATATGCGCTAAAGAAGTATTGTGTGTACCTATACGGCGTTCGCTTTATAGTTGAGATAGATATAAGTACCTTAGTCGCATAACTAAATTATGCTGCTACTGATTTACCTAGAGCCTTGATAATAAGATAGCTAGCGTAGATCTAGCTATAGGACTTTAATGTCAGACATATGCCAGGGAAGAAGAATAGCCTAGCTAATAGACTTTCGCGACGGCTACCTAATGGCAAATAACCTAATAAGCCGACTAAGGATATTAAAGAGTTTATTAACTGTAAGCTAAGTGCCTTAGAATACACGGCTAGCCCTCTTAAAATAGAAGCGGGTCTGCTATTAGAAGACTTATATTTAGAGAAATCTTAGAGGATTGCGAAATGGCTAGTAACCTTACGGCGTCTAGAGGAGATAAATACTAAAGAATTTAAAAAGTTTAAGTGGTATACGCTAAGGTTCCTAGTGCGTAACTAACAGCTCTTCTGCTAATAGTCTAAGAATGTACTAATATAAAGGGTAGTTAATAATAAGACTACTTAGTAGGAGATTATTAAGAGCCTTTATAATTGGAGTGGATATTATAGATAGGAGGGAATGTATTAGAGGGTCTTAAATCAATACTAGTAGCTAGGACTGTGGGATTAAATATTATAGTATATTAAGTCATGCTTACAGTGCCAACAGCGACAGCTGGGATAGGAAGAAGAAGCGATGCACCCTATATAGGAGTCCACTTTATGGCAATAAGTAACGGTGGATATTATATTTATATTACCAAACTATCTTGGGTTCCGATACCTAGCCATTGCTTAAGAGTATGTATCTGGATAGGTGGAAGCCTGGGCCCTTTAGAATAAGGATGCGAAAAGCATAGTAAAGTTCCTCTATAAAGACGTTATCTGCTGATAGGGAGTGTTCAGACAGCTCTCTATAGATAGTAGAGGAGAGAATGCTAATATTACTACTATACTCGCGGAGCTCTATAATATTAAGAGGGTTGTGGCTTCCGCATATTACCCGCAGTTGTAAGGCTTTATAGAGCGAGGTCACAAGCCTATAGTAGACGCTTTAGCAAAGATAGAAGGCTTATAGCTAGACAATCTTCATACAGTCTTATAGGTAGATAGAACGACTGTTAAGAGGTCTACGGGAATAACACCAGTAAGGGTTATATACGGATATAAGCACATCCTTCCTGTCGAACTCTGTATACCCACCTAGTAGACGCTGCCTTAGGAAATAGTCCGGACTACTGTAGAGCTACTAGTACTTTGCGTAAAGTAGTTTAACCAAAGAGACGCAGATATACAAGAAGCTGTCACGCGCATAAGACGACTAAGAGTTGCAAATAAAGAGTATTTTAATAACACCCACCGCATTCGCTAGGATGGATTTAGGGTTGGAGATATAGTTATGCTCTATAACACGCAGCTTAAGTAAGACTATTTTAGTAGTCGTAAGTTGGATCTAAAATGGCTAGGCCTGTTCCGCGTACGTAAGAGTCACCCTTATAAAAGATAGTACTTAATTAAGGATCTTAATAGCACGCTATTTCGCGATTAAACTCTAGGGAATAGATTAAAGAGGTTCTATTAATAACAGATATTTAAGGTCCGTTAGAAGGACCGGCTTAACCAATTAGGCGGAACTATACTATAAGAAATAATAGCAGAGCCAGAGCCTAAGGAGGATGTTATATAAAATCTACCAGTATTGCAACGCTGCGTATTTTAAGAAGTGCGCGTTCTAGAAAGATTATTTAATAAAACTGAGTATAAAATATTTAACTAAGGGACAGTTAAGTTCTAAGGTAGGGAAAGGGATATAGATAACAGCCGCGCAATCCTAAGGTAAGGACAGAGGAATATTTGTATATAACCATCTAGTATTGTTTACTGCAAAGATGTTAGTTCCGCTTACCGCCTTTACTAAGCCAATAGCGATTTTCTATCCTGGGGATGGAAAATCATGATTGGTCCATTTAACGATTAGCGCCGGCAGAACTCCACACCGCCACTAGATTTAGTGGACTATTTATATTAGGAAACCCTATTAAGAACTTTACCTTTTCGCCCTTAATAAACCTTAAAGATAACCATAATTAGCCAAAGCATAAATTAAGCAGAATTAACAATAGTATACTTATTATGTCTTCGTCTAGCAGACCACTAATACTATATAAAGGAGCTAAGTAACAGATTAATAATATCCTTATAGAAGTTAGAGGCTTTGCAGTCAATTAGTATTATATAGTGCTTATCTAAATCTATAACGAGATTCTGCTCAAGAGAGAGAACTACGTAGATACTACTAGTGTGGTAGTTAATTTCGTTAATTATAATAATGGGTTGTAAGCATCTCTAGGAAAGGACGCGTTCTTAATAATCTTTAAGGATATCTCTAACATTAGTAAGATGGCAAAAGATTAAAGAAATTAGTGTAATAAAGCCAGAGAAACCATCCAAAAAGCCTAGGGACAGGATATTCTTAACAGACCACTAAAATACGTAGTCTCTTACCACTTCCTTTCTACCGCCTAAAAGCTTACCGTCCACCTACTTTATGAAGTAATAGCGTGAGTTAATAAAGCCCTAGTTAAGAGGCTCGATTATCCAGGACGCGGCATTAAGAACACTACTTAACTACAGCTAACCGACTTCGCGCTCGCGCCTAAAATGTTAGAAAGAGCGATATTAGATTAGGTGGTAAATAAGTATAGTTTAAGGAGACACTTAACTGGCTTTCTTGTTCCAAATAAGGACCTGCTACTAAGAAGTAGGAGACTAACTACTATAGGACTAGAGGTTACTAATATCAGAATTAGATAAATGGGAGAGAGCTTAGCTCTTATACTACAAGTGCATTTATAATATACTTCTAATGTAATAAATCCCTTAGCTTTTTAGCCATTAACACCTATTTAAGGAGGAGGTGTTAGTATTATACCAAGCCCGTCCTAGCAAGGATTGCCTATATTAGTAGACTCGCCTTTATTATCCATAAATAAAAGCATTCTTGTGGCTAGAACGCCTATTAGCTTGCCCCCATAGCTGCTAGTATCCTCTTTAAGGAGGAATCTAAGGAGAGGACTTGCGGTTGCTTATCCAGAAGTAAAAGGGCTAGGAGTGGAATCACTGTTTAATAAAAACGTTATTAAGCCGGGAGATAATAAAGAATACATTAAGGAGGCTGTAGACGCTGTGGCGATACTCCGCGCGAAACGAGGATATAACTGTAAGGATGATATACTAGCTTATTTTAAGGCGTCCCTAAACCGAACTACTAAAATCAAACTAACTAAGGTTATGAAGCTCTTGCGCAGTTACAGTGCCAAGACATTAGTTTCCCGACACGAACACAAAATCGCGATCGTCAAAATTCCAACACCAAGATCGCGAGCTTACTGCACCACAATGCAACGCTCGTTTGGCACCGAAATTAGTGGAA
>Ga0307507_10003755_pt1 | contig 28527 bp, 25 predicted proteins | sample 7_EM_MG_FD_207223 | JGI IMG/M metagenome (GOLD analysis project Ga0307507, IMG submission 207223) | Populus trichocarpa ectomycorrhiza microbial communities from riparian zone in the Pacific Northwest, United States - 7_EM | ecosystem: Host-associated > Plants > Roots > Unclassified | place... | reverse complement strand
GGTTTGCGGCGGGGGGGTGGGACTGGAGGCAGGTGGCGGCGGTTTGGGTCAGTTCTTCGGGTTCTAGGCCGATTAGGGCTAGGCGGGCACCGCGTTGGGCGAGGTTGAGGGCGATGGCGGCGCCTAGGCCGCGGGCGGCGCCGGTGATGACGGCGACCTTGCCGGTGAGGGGGAGGGATGGGGATGGAGGAATGGTGGGGGTGGGAGTGGGGGTCATGGGGTGGCCTTGGGGGCGGGGATAGGGGTTTGGGTGCGGGCGGGGATGGCTGACAGTTTGCGGATCAGGTTGGCGACTACTTCGGGGGCTTCTAACGGGGTCATGTGGCCTATGCCGGGCAGCTCGGTTAGACCTTCGCATTGCGGGAGGACGTTGGCGATGCGGTGGGCCTGGGGCGGCGGGGTTAGGCGGTCTGCGGTGCCGACTAGGACGTCTGTGGGGACGGCTAGTTGCTGGAGGGCGTCGCCTAGTTCGATGGTGTCTAGGACGTGACCCCAGGCGGCACGGGGCTTGGGGCGGCATGCGTGGACGATGTGCGCGTTGTACTTCGCCAGCTGCTTTGACGACTGCGGGCCGAGGGTGGCGTATTTGAGCACCCTGCTTCCGAGGGGGGTGACCGGGCCCAGGGGCAGGCGGGAGCTCAGGAGGCTTCGGGTGGCGCGTGCGCCCCACGTGGGGTGGCGGGCGGCGAAGGGGACGATGCGGGCCGCCTTGGCTAGTTCGGTGAAGCCGGTGGAGGCTAGGAGCACGCTGTGGGTGCGCTCTTGGATTGAGGGGCGCAACGCTGACGCCATGATGGTCATGCCGCCCATGCTGTGGCCTGCGAGGATCGCCTTTTGGCCCCGGGGCAGAGTTGCGTCTAGGACGGCGGTCAGGTCGTCTACTAGGGCTTGCACGCTGTAGTGGCCCTGGCCGGGGATGTCGCTCGCGCCGTGGCCGCGTTGGTCGTACACCACGACGCGTAGGTCCTCGCGCAGTGCGCTGATTACGGGCGCCCAGAACGGGATCGAGCATGTCCAGCCGTGGATGAGGACGACGGTGGCGGCGTCGTCGGGGCCGTGGATTTCTACGTTGAGGTGTACGCCGTCGGCTGAGCGGGGGTGCAGGCGGGCACTGGGAGTGGGGGCAGCGCTCACGGGGTGGTGCCTCCGGTGGGGGTGGGCTCGGTGAGCGGGGTGCGTGACGTGGCTGGGGCCGGCGTGAGCGGGGCGGGGTGGAGGGTGGGGATTAGGTGGTACTCGGAGACGTCGATGTGACGCGTGGCTCGGCGGAAGCGGATCGTCGAGGCGGGCCACAGGGTCGGGTTGCGGCCTGCCGCGTTCATGTACCAGCTGGAGCAGCCGCCGGTGTTCCACACGGTGGGCTGCATGCGCAGTTCGATCTCGTCGCACCAGCGCCGTAGGGCATCGGGGCGGGGGTCGAGGGCGGTGACGGCGGGGTCGTCCAGGGCCTTGACGTAGCTGACGATGTACGAGAGCTGCGACTCGATGACGTAGACCATCGAGTTGTGGCCGAGGCCGGTGTTGGGGCCGATCACGAAGCAGAGGTTCGGGAATCCGGACACCGTGGTCCCTCGCAGTGCACGCATGTCGTCGCGCCAGAAGTCGGCCAGGGACATGCCGCCGAGGCCGTAGATGTTGTCCGCAATCGGCATGTCGACGGTGTGGAAGCCGGTCGCGAGGATGACGACGTCCACGTCGATGCTGCTGCCGTCCTGCGCGATAAGGGTGCTGCCATCCACCTTGGCCAGGCCGGAGGTGATGACGCGTGCGTTGGGCTGGGTGAGCGCCGGGTAGTAGTCGTTGGACAGCAGGATGCGCTTGCAGCCCATGACGTAGTTCGGAGTGAGCTTGACGCGCAGTTCGGGGTCTGCGACGGACTTGGCCAGGTTGTGCCGGGCGAGGCGCTGGGCCGCCTTGAGCAGCGCGGGGCGCTTGACGAAGGCGGCCACGACGGACTCGCGGCCCGCGTAGATGCCGAAGCGGGCCAGCTTCTGGGTCGGCGGGACGTGCCGGTAGAGCCAGTGCTCGGCCTTGGTGATGCGCCGGTCGCGGCGCGGCATGACCCACGCGGGCGTGCGCTGGAAGAGGGTGAGGCTCGCCACCTTGGGCTGGATCTCGGGGATCACCTGGATCGCGGACGCCCCGGTGCCGACGACGGCCACGCGCTTGCCGGTCAGGTCGTAGTCGTGGTTCCACCGGGCCGAGTGGAAGACCTCGCCGGCGAACGAGTCCAGGCCGGGCACGTCGGGCAGTGAGGGCTCTGCGAGCGGTCCGGCGGCGCTGATGACCACGTCGGCGGTCAGGTCGCCGCGGGAGGTGCGCAGCTGCCAGCGGGAGTGAGCGGCGTCCCAGCGCGCCTCGGTGAGCTCGGTGTCGAAGCGCAGGTGACGGCGCAGGGCGTAGCGATCGGCGATGTCCTCGAGGTACGCGCGGATTTCCGGCTGCCGGGAGAAGCTGCGGGACCAGAGCGGGTTCGGCGCGAACGAGAAGGAGTAGAGGTGGGACGGGACGTCGCAGGCGCAGCCGGGGTAGGTGTTGTCCCGCCAGGTGCCGCCGACCGAGGACGCCCGCTCGAGGATGACGAAGTCGGCGATTCCGTTCTCACGCAGGCGGATTCCGGCACCTAGGCCGCCGAAGCCGGAGCCGATAATGGCGACGCGGGTGTGTGGCGGGAGGTAGGAGGAGGTTGGTGTGGGTGAGGGGGTTGACGGGGTTGAGGGGGTTGAGTGCATTGAGGGGGACGCGGGTGAGGTTGGCGGGAGAGTGGTGAGGGTGGGGAAGGGTGGGGTGGAGATTCCGGTGACCCGGTAGCGGTTCCAGGGGTCGGGTTCGGCGATTTCGCAGGGGGCTGAACCGTGGGGGGTGGTGATGGTGGCGGCGGAGCGGCCGGCGGATGCGAGTGCGGCGGTGAGGCCTTCGTGGGCTGCGATGCGGCCGTGCCAGTGGTAGCGGCCGTCGATGGGCTGGAAGTAACCGCGGAGCTCGACATGGATGGAGAAGGCGGGCGTGGGGGCGGGGGTGGAGGTGGGGACGGGTGCGGGCGCGGTGGGGCTGGGGAGCGGGGTCAGGGTGAGGGTTGCGGGACCCGAGTAGCCGTCGTCGACGCTGAGATCGGCCATCGAACCTCCTTGAGTGGGCGAATGGTCACCTGGTCTGGTAGCGGTCGGGCGTCACTGGGCGGCGGACTCGGGGTCCGCGTTGGTGCGGAGGGACAGCTTGGGGCGGGCGACGGGCAGCGGCCGGTCCGGGTCGATGATGACGCCTGATTCGCCCAGCACTCCGGAGAGCGCTGCCCAGACCAGCCGGGTCACGTATTCGACCACGTGTACGCGGCTCATCGACCGGCGCTGCAGCCACCATTCGCCGGTGCTCTGCACCAGCCCGGTGACGCCGTACGCCCAGGGTTCGGCCGCGCCCGAGTCGAGGCCGAAGACGCGCAGGTAGTCGCCGATGACGGCGGTCAGCTGACCGGCGATGAACTCCTTGTCGCACTGGACGGGATCCAGCCCGGCCGCGGCCTCGCTGCCGGAGCGCCGGGCCAGCAGCCAGTAGAGGTTCGGGTTCTCGTCGATCACGGCGAAGTACGCGCCGACCGCCTCGCGGGTGCGGGACAGGGCCGGGCCGTCGGAGTTGATGGCGGGCAGCAGCCTGGTGAGGAGCAGCTCGGTGCCGCGCTCGCCGAGGGCCTCGACCAGGGCGGCCTTGTCGCTGAAGTAGCGGTACAGGACCGGTTTGGTGACGCCCGCCTCGGCGGCCACCGCGTCCATCGGGAGGTCAGGTCCCTGAGTCTCCAGGACCCGCAGGGCGGCGTCCACGAACTCGGCGCGGCGGGCCGCCCGGTGCGCGGTCCACCGGTCCTTGCGGGCGTCGCCGGGGCCGGCGGAGGACCCCGCCGCGCTCTTGACAGGTCCGCTCATGATGCGCACGCTACCAGAAGTAACTGTTACTTCAAGTCATATCTTCTTCAACGGCTGGTGTGAGTGGGAAGGGAGACTGGCGTGAGGGGAAACGAGCAGGTGGGAGGGATAGCGCGCGGGGACGGTGCGGAGAGCGCGGAGGGTGCGGAGACACTGGTGGAAGCGGGGGTGGGTGCGGGGACGCGGGCCGGGCGGGAGCAGGTGGCGGACCGGCTGCTGCGTTCGACGGCGCTGCGTTCGTACGATCCGGAGCTGGAGATCGACTGGTCGGCCCCGCCCGTCGACGGCGTCGGCTACCTGCCGGAGGAGCGCTGCTCGCTCTACGGCACCCCGCTGTGGCGCTCGCTGAGCCCCGAGCAGCGGCTCGAACTGGGCAAGCACGAGGCGGCGAGCGTCGCGTCGGTCGGCATCTGGCTCGAGTTCCTGCTGATGAGGATGCTGACGAAGCTCGCCTACAACGGCGACCCGACCTCGCGGCACGTGCAGTACGCGCTCACCGAGATCGCCGACGAGTGCCGCCACTCGACCATGTTCGCCATGCTGATCGAGCGGATGGCAGTGCCCGCATACGGTCCGCGGCCGCACATCCGCCGGCGCGGAAAGCTGCTGCCCCTCCTCGCGCACGGCCCGGCCATGTGGGGCGCGGTGCTGATCGGCGAAGAGGTGATCGACCGCTTCCAGCGCGAGATGGTCGGCAACGAGAACATCCAGCCCCTGATGCGGATGGTGAACCGGATCCACATCGTCGAGGAGGCCCGGCACATCGGCTTCGCGCGGGCCGAACTGGTGCGCACCGCCGCGGAGGTGCCGCGTTGGGAGCTGCCCTACCACCGGCTGCTGCTCGCGCACATCGCGTACATCGTCTGCCGCAGCCTGGTCAATCCGGCCGTCTACGCCGCGGTGGGCCTCGACCCGCGGGCGACCCGCAAGGTCGCGGTGAACAACCCGTACCACCGGGAGACGATCCGGTACGGCGGCGAGAAGATCATGCCGTTCCTCGCCGAGGCCGGACTGGTCGGCGCCCCGGGGATGTACTTCTGGCGGCAGTCCTTCCTGATCGAGTGAGCGGACGACTCACCCGTTGGTGGGCGTGGCTGTTCTGTCCCCAATCCACCGGGAAAGTCCCCGAACGTCAGGCAAGCCGACGACGGGGAGGACTCGCAGCCGATGCCCGGCAGGACACGCAGGGACAGGACCCATACACCGTTGCGCTTCGGCGTTCCGGCGCTGGTGACGGCGGCGTTGTTGGGCTTCGCCGGGATGGCGGGTCTGAGTGTGAGTGCGAGTGCTGATCCGGGAGGGAGTGCGGACGGCGGGACGGCAGCGGCGTTGGCGGCGCAGGTGCGTGCGGTGTCCGATCCGGACAGTCCGGAGTATCGGCACTTTTACACGCCGGCGCAGGTCGCGAAGTACCTGCCGACGGGGGGCGCCGGGGCTGTGCAGGTTGCGCAGCATCTGATGCGCTCGGAGCTGGTGACAGCGCAGGATGCGGTGCGGTGGGTTGTGGGTGCGGGGCAGTCTGCCAGTTCGGGGGCGCGGGCCGCGGGCAGCGCTGCTTCGGGGCCGCCGCAGCCGTGTTCGGCGTACTTCGGGCAGCTCGCGGCCAGTGCGTACCCGACCGCGTTCGGCGCCGTCGCACCCTTCGCAGTGTGCGGATACACCCCGGCGCAGCTGCGGTCCGCGTACGAGGTCGACGACGGCACCGGGCACGGAGCGACCGTCGCGGTGGTCGACGCGTACGGCTCGGCGACGATGCCGCAGGACGCGAATACGTACGCGGTCCGGCATGGCGACAAGGCTTTCTCGGCCGGGCAGTACGCGCAGAAGGTGGATCCGGCGGCCTGGACGCTGCAGGACGTGTGCGGCGGCGTGGCCTCGTGGGCGCAGGAGGAGTCGCTCGACATCGAGGCCGTACACGCCATGGCCCCGCACGCGAAGGTCCTGTACTACGGCGCGAACTCGTGTCAGGACTCGGATCTGCTCGCCGCGCTGACCGACATCGTGCGGAACCGGCTGGCCGACGTGGTGTCGGCGTCGTGGGGCAGTCCTGTGCACTCGGCCTACGGCGACGAGTCGGCGGACGCGATGGCGCAGTACGACCGGCTGTTCCAGGTGGCTGCGCTGGAGGGCATCACCATCGACTTCTCGTCCGGGGACTGCGGGGCGAATACGCCGACGAGCAGGTGCGGGGGCGCGGACGGGCTGGGGTCGACGCAGGCGCAGACCGTCTTTCCGGCTTCGGATCCGTGGGTGACGGCGGTGGGCGGGACGAGCGTCGCCATCGGGCAGGACGGGGATATCGAGCGGCAGACGGCGTGGGGGACGCGGGCCTGGGAGTTCAGTGCGGGGGCAAGTACGGGTGGAGCGGGGACGGGCGGGGCAGGGGGCGACGACGCGGGACCGGGCTGGGCGGCGAAGGGGTGGATCTACGGCGGCGGGGGCGGGACGTCTGCGGACTTCGCAGAGCCCTGGTACCAGGTGGGGAAGGTACCCGGGACGGTGGCCGGGACACTGATGACCGGGACTGCAGCGGCCACGCCGCGCCGTGCCGTGCCCGACGTGGCGCTGGACGCGGACCCGTTCACCGGGATGCTGGTCGGCCAGACCAGGCAGCTGCCGGACGGGACGAGCGGATACGCCGAGTCGGCGGTCGGCGGCACCAGCCTCGCCAGCCCGCTGCTGGCCGGCCTGGAGGCGGACGCGATCCAGCTCGGTGGGCATCCGCTCGGGTTCGTGAATCCGGCGCTCTACGAGCCCGTACACAGCTGCCTGGTGCGCGACGTGGTCGCGCCGTCGCAGCCGACAAGCGAGGTATTCCCGCCGATTCCGGGCAAATCAGCGGTACTCGTCACGCTCGGCGACGACGCCCCGCTGCTCACCACTCAGGGTTACGACACGGCCACCGGCCTTGGCTCCCCCGGCCAGGACTTCGACGATCGACTCGGCGGCGCGTAGGGAAAACCCTTGCTCCGCCGACCGGCCCCTTTCGTAAGGCGCTGATTACTCAGTTAATTCTTAGTTTCTTCAATATCTTTTCAGCTCAACCATTGCGCGCGGGGCCGCCTCGGCAGTAGCAATGATTTCGCTCAGCAGTTCAGCATGCCTTCGTCCCGTGCCGACCGGCCCGGGAAGAGTAATAGGGGAGGAAGGCCACCAAATGCCACTCGCCGCACCACGGCGGGCCAGACGGGTAGCCGCAGCGGTCATACCCACCGCCGCTCTGCTCGCCGCCGCGCTCTCGTCGGCAGCTCCGGCGGACGCCGCAGCGACCACCTCGTCGGTCACCGTCGACCACCCGTCGTGGGCCACGGCCTCGGCGGACAAGGGCGCGGTGCCCGCCACCACGCCGGTGACCGCCCGGGTCTACCTCGCTTCGCAGGCCCCGGACGCCCTCACCGCCTATGCGACGGCGGTCTCCGACCCGAGCTCCTCGCTGTACGGCAAGTACCTCAGCACCGCCGCGGCCGCCGCCAGGTTCGGCCCGTCCGCCGCCAACACCGCGGTGCTGGAGAACTACCTGACCGACCACGGGGTGACCGTCACCTCGGCGACCGCGCACTACCTGGACATCTCGGCGACCGCCGCGCAGATCCAGGCCACCTTCAGCACCAGCCTGCACAACTACTCCACCACATCCGGCGTGCACCACGCGCCGGTCAGCAACCTGACGCTGCCCACCGCGGTGGCCAAGGGCCTGCTGTCCGTGACCGGCCTGGACGGCGTGACCAACACGTCGGCGCGGCCCGACTCGGTGTCGGTGGCCAAGACCGTCGGGACGAGCAGCAAGAGCACCAAGAGCACCCCGGCGACCGGTATCCCCGAGCCCTGCTCCACCTACTGGGGCCAGTACACGGCCACCGGCTTCCCGGCCGGGTACACGGCGAGCACGCCGACCGACCCGTGCGCCTACGTCCCACCGCAGCTGCGCAAGGCCTATGGCGTCACCACCACCGGCCTGACCGGCAAGGGCGCGACGATCGCGATCGTGGACGCGTACGCCTCCTCGACGATGCTCGCCGACGCCAACAAGTACGCCACCAACCACGGTGACGCGGCCTTCAAGCCCGGCCAGTACACCGAGGTCGTCACCCCGGCGAACTGGACGCTGCAGAACGTCTGCGGCGACTGGTCCGCGGAGGAGTCCCTCGACGTCGAGATGGCGCACGGCTACGCGCAGAACGCCAATGTCGTGTATGTCGGCGCGAACTCCTGCTCGGACGGCGACCTGCTCGCCGCCCAGCAGACGATCGTCGACAACCACCTGGCCGACGTGGTCTCCAACTCCTGGGGCGAGATCATGCACGGCCCGGCCGGCTACTTCGACACCTCGATCATCCCGCCCTACGAGCAGGTCTTCAAGATGGGCGCGGTCGAGGGCATCGGCTTCAACTTCTCCAGCGGCGACTGCGCCGACAGCTCCCCCACCGCCGCGGCGACCGGCGCGAACTGCGACCCGAACACCACCGAGGCGCAGACCGACTGGCCGACCTCCGACAGCTGGGTCACCGCGGTCGGCGGCACCGCGCTGGGCATCTCCAGCGCCTCCGGCACCTACCAGTTCGAGACCGCGATGGGCAACCAGCGCTCGGTCCTGTCCCCCGACGGCACCGCCTGGAACCCGTTCCCGGGCTACTGGTACTTCGGCGGCGGCGGCGGCACCAGCGAGGACTTCACCCAGCCGTGGTACCAGACCAAGGTCGTGCCCGGAAAGCTCGCGCACTACCTGATGAACGGCACGTACGTGAAGCCCGCGCACCGGGTCATCCCGGACGTGTCGATCAACGGTGACCTGCTGACCTCGGTCGCGGTCGGCATCTCGAACGGCAACCCGTACACGGAGGCCGGGTACGGCGGCACCTCGGTGTCCTCGCCGTCCTTCGCTGGCATCATCGCCGACGCGATCCAGGCGCAGGGCGGGCACTCGCTCGGCTTCGCCAACCCCGCGCTGTACAGCAAGCGCGGCCTGTACACGGACGTGACCGAGCACCCGTTCGCCGCGCACCTGGGCGACCAGACCATCTCGGTGGTCTTCGACCTGGGCTACAACGCGGACGGGACCCGGCGGGTCCGCGACTACACGATCGGCACGGACTACGGTCTGACCGCCGACTGGGGCTTCGACAACGCGACCGGCCTCGGCTCGCCGACCGCGCGTTTCCTGGAGTCCTTCAAGCACGGCTGGTGAGCGGTAAGCAGAACCAGCGAAGTGCGGTATTTAGTAAGCGCAGTACAGCAGTGACAACAGTCGGTTAGTCCGACTGGGCGGGCCGTCCCTACGGGGGCGGCCCGCTCTTTCGTGTCCGGCTCGGTAGGCTCTGCAGCGTCGAGAAAGCCCCCCCGAGTGAGGAGAGCGCCGTGGCGTCCGAGTCCAGCTTCGACATCGTCAGCAAGGTCGACCGCCAGGAGGTCGACAACGCGGTGAACCAGACCGCGCGGGAGATCTCGCAGCGCTTCGACTTCAAGAACACCGGGGCGTCGATCGCCTGGTCCGGGGAGAAGGTCGAGCTGCGCGCCGACGCCGAGGGCCGGCTGCTCGCGGTGCTCGACGTGTTCAAGGACAAGCTGGTCAAGCGCGGGGTCTCGCTCAAGGCCCTGGAGGCCGGCGAGCCGCAGCTGTCCGGCAAGGTCTACAAGATCTCCGCCGAGGTCAACGAGGGCATCAGCCAGGACAACGCCAAGAAGGTCTCCAAGCTGATCCGGGACGAGGGCCCCAAGGGCGTCAAGGCCCAGATCCAGGGCGACGAGCTGCGCGTCTCGTCCAAGTCCAAGGACGACCTGCAGGCCGTGATGAGCCTGCTCAAGGGCCAGGACTTCGACTTCGCGGTGCAGTTCACCAACTACCGCTGAGGCGGGAGGGGACGGTCGGCATGTCCTGGAAGGCGCTGCACGAGTACAGCCTGGCCAAGCCGGGTGCGTGGGAGGACGAGCCCTGGGAGGGCGACTCGGTGGCGAAGGTCGGCGGGAAGATCTTCGCGTTCCTCGGCACGGAGTCGCTCGGGCTCAAGTGCGGCCCGAACCGGGATGTGGCGGATGAGTGGATCCGACGGTTCCCCGACGACGCGACGGTCATGGCGTATATCGGCCGGCACGGATGGAACACGCTGCGCGTCGGCGGGGCGATTCCCGACGATGAGCTGCGCGAGGCGATCGATGCTTCGTACGAGACGGTTGTGAGCAAGCTGCCCAAGAAGGAGCGGCCGGAGGGGCGGTAACGCGGCAACGCTTCTCATGGCACGGGCGGGCACGGGCAGGAGCGTTGGGGCGCTAGCCGATGCGGTAGAGGCGGTAGCCGAGGTCGTCGCCGGCGGTGAAGGTGGCGGGGACGGCGCTGGGCAGGCTCTCCCCCGGGCCGAGCAGGATCCATTTGACCTGATACTCGGTCAGCAACGCGCTGCGGGTCGTGGCGGCGGCGTCCGGGGCGAAGAACTGCGCGACCGCGTGCTGGCGGGCGGTCCAGAGCGCGAACGGGAAGTCGGGCAGGATCCACGGGCTCGCCACGCCGTAGCCGCCGTGCGCGACCACAAGGTCCTGCGCGGTCGGCTGGTCGGCCAGTACGACGTCGCCGTTGCGGAGGTGATCGCCGAGCCAGTCGAGGGCGGGCAGGGACGCCTTGGCCTGGCGGGTCTCGACGACCTTGCGCACGGTCGCCTGCAGGGAGCCGGGGGTCACGTAGAGCAGGGCGCTGGACTGCGTCCACACGCCGACGGCTGTGATCGCGGCGATCGGCACTGTCCAGGCCAGGCGCAAGCGCGGTGTGGGGGCCTCGGCGGCGGCGATGGCGAGGGCTACCAGCGCAGCGAGGAGGACCATCGGCCAGCTGCGGCCGTAGGACCAGTGCCCGGAGACGGCCCCGTACCCGACGACCGCGCCGGCACCCAGGAAGAGCAGCACGAGTTGGTCGGTCTTGTCCCGGCGGAAGCGCAGCCCCAGCGCGACGAGCGCGGGCAGGGCGAGGCCGTACCAGCGGAGGGCGTGCCGGTAGAGGGCGTGGTGCTGGGCGTCGAGGGCGGAGAGCTGGTCGGTCTGCGTGACGTTCCACAGGTGGTAGTACGGCCAGATGGCGATGAGTACCAGGCAGAGCGCCGCGCCGAGGGAGAGGGTGGTCAGAAGCGCGCGATTCACGCGACGGTCCGGGCCTCGGCTGAACATAGTGCGGCGGCGGGCTGCTAGCAGGGCGATGACGCCGATGAGCGTGCCCAAGGCGGTGAACTGGTGGGCCAGCGCGATCACGCCGAGCAGGAGGCCCAGGGCGACCGCCCGGCGGGGGCGCAGTGGCTTGGCCGCAAGCGATGCCCAGAGGTGCAGGGTGAGCGCGGTCGCGAAGGTGCTCGGGTAGGCGACGCAGTCCGCGAAGGAGACCAGGGACAGGAACCCGCTCCACGCGATGACCGTGGTGCCCCACCAGAACAGCAGGCCGACCAGGGCCAGCGGCGGCGCCCAGCGGGCCGGGCTGAGCGATCTGACGAACCGGAACAGGCCGGTCAGCAGCAGGGCGGTGTTGACGATCCCGGCGAACTTGTAGAGCGCGAGCGCCGAGGCGCCGGTCGCCTTGCCGAGCAACATCAGGGCGACCGTGTACGGCGTGTAGTACGCACTGGTGCCGCCGAGCGCGAGCACCGGGTCCCCGGGGTGCAGCGGATGGGCCAGCAGCCGGTTGAGCACGGCCAGGTGCAGCGCGAAATCCGACTCCCAGGGCAGCCTGAGACAGACCACGAAGAAGTAGACGGCCGCCACGCCGCCGACGATCACGGACGGAGCCTCGGTGCGCGCGAAGCCGGAGAGGCGGGCGCGGCGGGAGGCCGGGGCGCTGGCGGGCTCGGCACCGTTCTGCGGGCCCTGACCCTCGGCGGGGTCGCGATCGTGCGGCGAGGTGAGCTCAGCGGTCATCGCCGGGCCGCCTCGGGGCCGCTGATCAGGAACAGCGCGATCATCCGGGTACCTTACCGTCACCGCAACTTCGTTCTCCTATCATGGCTTCGCCATGTATCAAGCCATCGTCGAATCGCAGGGCGACCTCCAGCCCGAGCGCAACCGTCTCGTGACCCGTCTGCTCGCGGCGACGGTCGGTCGCGGGTCCACCGGGTGGGCCGCCGGATACTTGTACGCCGCCGCGCACGGCGTGTACATGGCCGTTGTGCTGGCCGTTCTCGCCGTACACGAGCACATGTCGCCCGCGCGGGCGCTGCAGCGCTGGGACGGTCTGATCTACCAGCGCATCGCGGCGCACGGGTATCAGAGCCACTTCACCTACTACCCCGATGGCAAGCCGACCCGGATGGACATCGCGTTCTTCCCGCTCTACCCGTTCGCGATGCGGGCCCTGTCCACGGTCACCCGGCTCCCGCTGGAGGCCTCGGGCGTGCTGATCAGCGTGCTCGCCGGGATCGCGGCGGCCGTGGGGATCGCCCTTCTGGTGGAACCTCGGTTCGGGCGGACTACCGCGCTGCTGAGCGTGGCGCTGTGGGCGGTCGGCGTGGACGCGATGATCCAGTCGATGGTCTACGTGCAGTCGCTCATCGCGGCCTTCGCCGTGTGGACCGTGATCGCGCTGGTGCGGCGGCGCTGGGGCCTGGCGACCGTGCTGGTGGTGCTGGCCGGATTGTGCCACTCGACGGCGGTCGCGCTGGTCGCCACGGTGGAGGTGGTCGCGCTGCTGAATCTGGTACGAGTGGTGCGGGTGGTGCGGCGAGGCCGAGAGGCGCGCGAGTCCGCGACAGCCGAGCGTCGTGGTGCGCGGTCGGTGGCCGGGCTGGTGGCGACGGCCGCCGTCGCGCCGCTCGGCATCGTGGCGTACTGGACCTTCCTCGCGCTGCGCTTCCACCGCTGGGACGCCTGGTTCTACGCCGAGTCGGCCCCGGGCTGGGACTCGAAGCTCGACCTCGGCAAGTACAGCGTGAAGACGCTGCTCAGCCAGCTCGACGGCTCGGACCTCGGGCACGGCACGGTCACCGAGGCGCACCTGATCGCGACGCTGTGGATCGTGCCCGCCGTCGTGATCTGCCTGCTGCTGGCCCGCGACCTGCTGCGCGGGCGGCGGGTGCCGTGGCAGCTCAGCGTGCTGACGATCGTCACGGTCGCGCTGGCGCTGGGCGACTCCGGGCCGTGGGCGGGCAAGCCGCGCTTCTTCATCCCGGCGGTCGGCCTGGCGGTGCTGCCGGCGGCCTGGCTGGCCCGGCGCTCGGCGGTCACCCGGGGGCTGGTGGTGACCGTGGTCGGCGCGGTCTCGGTGCTCTGCTGCGCGTTCATGATCGGGGTCTCGCCGGTCGCGCCGTAATGCCTCGGGGCGACCCGGGTCGTTCGTGAGGACTAGGTGAAGAACCGACCGCAGGACGATCCCCGAACCGGCGACTGGTGCTGTGATGGTGAGTACAACGAACAGACCTCGCGCACAGCCCTCGGGGAGTGAGCCGTAAATGACCGAGAACACTGAGAACAACGCACCGAACAGCCTGCTACGCCGTGGTTCCGTCCGCGCGCTGGCCCCGTTCACCGTGGTGGCGATCGTGGCCACGGGGGCCGTGCTCGCTCCGCAGTTCGCCTCGGCGGCGCCGACGCTGCCGGCCATCTCGGCGCAGAACCTGCTGGTCAAGCTCGCCCAGTCGAAGGCGGACGCCTACTCCGGCACGGTCGCGATGACCACGAACCTCGGGCTGCCCGCGCTGCCCGACCTGGGCGGCGGCGCGAATCCGCTCTCGCTGCTCAGCGGGACGCACACGCTGCAGGTCGCCGCGAACGGCCCGACCAAGCAGCGGATCGCCCTGCTCGACACCATGTCGGAGTACGACCTGGTCCGCAACGGCACCCAGGTCTGGCTCTACGACAGCTCGCAGAACAGCGTCGAGCACGGCACGGCGAGCGCGGACGGGCACGCGAAGCAGGGCTCGAAGGCCGACGCCAAGGGCGGGGCCGGGGGCCTGGCCGAGGCCCCGCTGACCCCGCAGCAGGCGGCGCAGCAGCTGTTGGCGGCGGTCGACCCGACCACCAAGGTGACGGTGGACGGGACCAAGTTGGTCGCGGGCCGGGCGGCGTACACGCTGGTGCTCACGCCGAAGCAGAGCGGCAGCCTGGTCGGCCGGGTCGAGATCGCGGTGGACTCGACGAACGGCGCGCCGCTGCAGGTCGCGCTCTACCCGGTCGGCGGCGGCAGCCCCGTGTTCGAGCTCGGGTTCACCTCCGTGTCGTTCTCGGCCCCGGCCGCCTCGCAGTTCAACTTCACGGCGCCCAAGGGCTCCGTGACAAAGGAGCTGAGCGGCGACCAGTCGCAGGCCACCGCGAAGAGCGGCGCGCCGACGCAGTCGCAGCTCGCGCCGCAGGCGCTGGGGACCGGCTGGCTGAGCGTGGTCGAGCTGCACGGCGTGAACCTGAGCGACCTGGCCGCCGGAGCCTCGGCGAAGGGTGACGGCTCGGGCAAGCAGGGCAACGCCACCGGGCTGTTCAACGGAGACATCTCCAGCTACCTCAACACCCTGATCGGGGCCGGGAAGTCGGTGCACGGCGCGTTCGGCAGCGGCAAGCTGTACACGACCTCCTTCCTGTCCATCCTGATCACCGACGACGGGCGGCTGTTCGCCGGGGCGGTGACCCCGGCCGTCCTCGAGGCGGACGCCGCGTCGCAGGGGACGAAGTGACCGTCGAAAGCGACCTGGGCACGGACGCCGCGATCGCGACCAGCGGGCTGTCCAAGCGGTACCGGGGCGGGCAGCTCGCGGTGGACGGGCTGGACCTCACGGTGCCGCCCGGGGCGGTCTTCGGCTTCCTCGGCCCGAACGGCTCGGGCAAGACCACCACGATCAGGATGCTGGTGGGCCTGATCGCGCCGAGCGCCGGGCGGGTCGAGCTGCTGGGCCGGCCGATCCCGCAGGCGGCGAACCGGGTGCTGCCGCGGGTCGGTGCGCTGATCGAGGGGCCGGCCCACTACCCGTACTTGAGCGGGGCGCAGAACCTGGCCAGGTACGACGCGGCCGACCGCACGGCGGACCCGCGCACCAGGGCGGCCCGGATCGGCACCGCGCTGGAGCGGGTCGGGCTGGCCAACGCGGCGCAGAAGAAGGCGAAGGCCTACTCGCTGGGCATGAAGCAGCGGCTCGGGATCGCGGCCGCGCTGCTGCAGCCACGGGACCTGCTGGTGCTCGACGAGCCGACCAACGGCCTCGACCCGCAGGGCATGCGCGAGATCCGGGCCCTGATCAAGACGCTCGCGGCGGACGGGACCACCGTGTTCCTGTCCTCGCACCTGCTGGACGAGATCGAGCAGGTCTGCACGCACGCGGCGGTGATGAGCCGCGGCAGGCTGGTGATCCAGGGCACGGTCGACCAGCTGGGTGCGGGGCAGCGCGCCCGGCTGGCGGTGACCACCCCGGACGCGGTGGCCGCCGAGACGGTGCTCAAGGCCGCGGGCGGCACCGATCTGCGGGCCGAGGGCGAGCGCGTGCACTGCGACGCCGAGGGGCTCGAGCCGGACGCGGTATGCGCCGCGCTGGTGGCGGCCGGGGTTCGGGTCTTCGGCTTCGGGATCGAGCGGCCCTCGCTGGAGGACGCGTTCGTGGCGCTGACCGGGGAGGGCTTCGATGTCGCTGAGTAGTACACAAAAGGGGACGGCGACGGAACCGGGGGCGGCGGCCGGGGCGGCGGATGTCCGCACCAGCGAGACCGCGGATGTCTCCATCAGCCGGACAACAGCTGTCTCCGCCGGCCAGACAACAGATGTCCGCGTCAGCGAGACGTCCCGGGCCCGGTTCCGGGTGCGCGGCACCTTCGCCGGCAACGAGCTCGCCGTGATGTTCCGGCGCACCCGCAATCTCGCACTGCTCGGCGCGCTGGCCGCGATCCCGATCGCGCTGGGGGTGGCGATCAAGCTGACCACCCGGCACCAGGGCGGCGACGGCTTCATCGGGCAGGTCTCCAACAACGGGCTGTTCCTGGTGTTCAGCGCGCTGACGGTGACGCTGCCGGTGTTCCTGCCGCTGGCGGTCGGGGTGGTGTCCGGGGACGCGATCTCCGGCGAGGCGGGCCAGGGGACGCTGCGCTACCTGCTGGTCGCCCCGGTCGGCCGCAACCGGCTGCTGGCGGTCAAGGGCGGCGCACTCGCGGTGTTCTGCCTGGTCGCCTCGGTCACGGTGGCGGTGTCGGCCTTCGTCACCGGGATGATCCTGTTCCCGCTCGGCCGGGTGACGCTGCTGTCCGGCGAGTCGATCTCCTTCGGCTCGGCGCTGCTGAAGGCCGTGGTGATCACCGTGCTGGTCGCGGCCTCGCTGCTCGGACTGGCCGCGATCGGGCTGTTCGTCTCGACGCTCACCGACACCGCGGTCGCCGCGATGGCGGTCACCGTCGGGGTCACCATCCTGTCCGGGATCCTGCAGTCGATCCCGCAGCTGTCCGCGATCCAGCCCTGGCTGTTCACCGACCAGTGGACCTCCTTCGCCGACCTGCTGCGCGACCCGGTCTACACGCCGAACATCGTGCACAACCTGCTCATCCAGGGGCTGTACGTCGCGGTCTTCGGGTCGGCGGCCTGGGCGCGCCTCTCGACGAGGGATGTACTCGCGTGAGGCACGCCCGGGGCCGGGCTGTCCGTCCTACTGCAGTCGGTCCTGCTGCAGTCGGTCCCGTGGCTGTCTGTGCTAGCCCGCGGCCTGGCCGCTTGCACAGCCCTGCGGGCCGCCGCCCTCGCCGCCCGGCATGCCGCCCATCCCACCCGGGCCGCCCTGCCCGCCGGTGGGCCTGCTGCCGGTCGGCATCGAGCCGGTCGGCATGCCGGAGGCCATCGCCCCGGTCGGCATCGCGGTCGGCCGGGTGGTCGACGTACTGGACGGCCTGGCACCGGTCGGCATCGCGGTGGGCCGGGTGCCCGAGCCGCACTGCGAGCCGGTCCCGGTGGAACTGCTCGAACTCGCGTTGCTGGAACAGGCGGTGATCACTCCGGTGGCGGTGACCCCCGCCAGCGCGATCGCGCCGACTCGCAGCGCGAGCGGTCGGTGGAGCCGCATGCACGTCCTCCTGTGGTGGTCGGGATTCGAACCTTTCGTGATCGAACCCTCGCCAATCCGGATGAGGACTTCGTTCCTCGGCTCATTAAGGGAAGCTGAGAGACGGAATCGTGACGAAAACCTGAAGGAGCGCGGGCGGGGGACCGGCCGGGGGCCGGTCAGCGCAGGCCGGCCATCCGCTCCAGGCGGGCGATCCGCTCGGCCATCGGCGGATGGGTGGCGAACAGCCGGGCCGAGCCGCGGGCCCGCCCGCCGAAGGGGCTGGCGATCATCAGATGGCTCGCCGCGACCAGCTCCGGCTCGTGCGGCAGCGGCATCCGGGAGGTCGCGTACTCCAGCTTGTACAGCGCCGAGGCCAGGGCCAGCGGGTCGCCGGTCAGCCGCGCCCCGGCGGCGTCGGCCTGGAACTCCCGGGACCGGCTGATGGACAGCTGGATCAGGGTCGCGGCCAGCGGGCCGAGGAACATCGCGGCCAGCATCCCGGCCAGGCCGGGCCCGTCGTCGTCGGTGCGGCCGAAGGGGATCAGCCAGGCCAGGTTGACCGACCACATGATCACACTGGCCAGCGCGCCGGCCACCGAGGACACCAGGATGTCCCGGTTGTACACGTGCGCCAGCTCGTGGGCCATGACGCCGCGCAACTCGCGCTCGTTCAGGATGCGCAGGATCCCGGTGGTGCAGCACACCGCCGCGTTGCGCGGGTTGCGGCCGGTGGCGAAGGCGTTCGGCGAGTCGGTGGGCGAGATGTACAGCCGCGGCATCGGCTGGCGCGCGGCGGTGGCCAGTTCGCGCACCGCCCGGTACATCGCCGGGGCCTGCGGCTCGCTGACCGGCTGGGCCCGCATCGCCCGCAGGGCCAGCTTGTCGCAGGAGTAGTAGGCGAAGGCGTTCGTCCCGAGGGCGAGCAGCAGCGCGAGCAGCAGTCCGGAGCGGCCGTCGAGCAGGCCGCCGACCATGAGGATGAGCCCGCTCAGCAAGCCGAGCAGGGCAGCCGTCTTCGCGCCGTTGTGTCGCACAGGGTTTTTGCTCATCGTTTCGAGTATCCGTCACGTCCCGAGCCGGTACACCCCGTTCAACGACGGGACGATCACGTCCGTTCCCGAACGTGAACGTTCGCTCATTACTGCAGCGTGAGGGCATCCAAAGCTGGGTTCGGCCAGAAGGAGAACACGACCGCTAGCAGCAGCGCTAGGCCCACGGCCAGGCGCGGAGCGAGCGGCAGGACGGAGCGCGGGCGCCGCGGGGCCGGGATCAGGTCCGGGTCGGCGGCGGTGAACAGGACGGCGGCCCAGCGCAGGTAGTAGTACAGCGCGACGACCACGTTGACCGCCATCACGGCCGCGAGCCAGACCAGGTTCCCGGTGACCGCCGCCTTGAACACGGCCACCTTGGCGAACAGGCCCATCACGCCCGGCGGCAGCCCGGCCAGGCAGAGCAGGAAGAAGGCGAGGGCGATCGCGGCCCGCGGCCGCTCCCGGTACAGGCCCCGGTACTCGGCCAGCTCCCCGCCGGACTGCTGCCCGTCCGCCCCACCGAACAGCGCGCTGACCACGGCGAAGGCGCCGAGGTTCATCACCGCGTAGAGCACCAGGTAGGCGACCGAGGCCGAGACCTGGTTCGACGCGCTCACCGCCAGCGGCACCAGCACGTACCCGGCCTGCGCGACCGAGGACCAGGCCAGCAGCCGGACCGCGGAGCGCTGCCGCAGCGCGATCACGTTGCCGACGGTCATGGTCGCCGCGGCGAGTACCGCGACCAGGATGCCGACGGAGTGCGCGTACGGGTGGAAGGCCAGGTTCACGGTCAGGATCAGCCCGGCGAACCCGGCCGACTTCGAGACCACCGACAGGAACGCGGCCACCGGGATCGGCGCGCCCGCGTAGACCTCCGGGGTCCAGAAGTGGAACGGCACCGCCGAGACCTTGAAGGCGAAGCCGACCAGGGTCAGCACCACGCCGGTGGCCGCGACCGGGCCGGCCGTGGACTGGTGCAGGGCCAGGCCGCGGGCCACCGCGCTGAAGTACACCGAGCCGGTGGCGCCGTAGACCAGCGAGATCCCGAAGAGCATCACCGCGGTCGAGGCGATGGACATCAGGAAGAACTTCAGCGCCGCCTCTCCCCCGGCCCGCCGCCCGAAGCCGACCAGGGCGAAGGCGGGCAGCGACAGGGTCTCCAGCGCCACCGTGATGGTGATGAAGTCGCGCGCGGCCACCAGGACCAGCGCCCCGGTCAGAGAGCTCAGGACGAGGAAGTGGTACTCGCCGAACGGCACCTTGAAGCGGCTCGGGGCCATCAGCACGACCAACAGCGTGGCGCCGAGCGCGAGGGTCTGCAGGGTGAGCGTGAAGTCGTCCACCGAGTACGAGCACAGACCCGCCGCCGACAGGGCCTGGTTGGGGCCGCCGGGGAGGCAGAAGGTGCCGCGGGCGTCCGCCGACTGCTGCGTCCACAGCACGATCTCGGCCGCCAGCCCGGCGGCCAGAACGCCGACCGTGCCCCAGGGCAGCCAGGCCTTGCGCTCCTCGGTCAGGAACAGGTCGGCGACGAGCACGGCCAGCGCGCCGACCGCCGTGAACAGGACCGGCAGCAGGAGCGTCCAGTCGATCGACTGCACGCCGGCGGCGGCGGTGAGGACGTTCATGGCTAGCGCGACCCTCCCAGCAGGTTGTGGACGGCCGGATCGGCCAGCGCCAGGATCACCGCGGGCCACAGCCCGGCGACCAGCGTCAGCCCGGCCAGCGGGGTCCAGCTGATCAGCTCACGCGGCGTCAGGTCGGGCATCGCCGGGTAGCGGCCGGCGCCGCTCGGCCCGGTCACCGCGCCCATGCACAGCCGGCGCACCACGAGCAGCAGGTACGTGGCGGTCAGGATCATGCCGAGCCCGGCGAAGGCCATCAGCAGGTGGAAGCCGAAGGAGGTCAGGCCGGCGGCCGGGCGGGCCGCGCCGACCAGGGCGTACAGCTCGCCCCAGAACCCGGCCAGGCCGGGCAGCCCCAGCGAGGCCATCGCGGCGAAGACGACCAGCGCGCCGTAGCGCCGGGCCCGCTCGTACAGGCCGCGCCCGAGCTGGTAGAGGTCGGTGGTCCCGGTGCGCTCCTTGAAGCCGCCGGCGATGAAGAACAGCAGGCCGGTGATCAGTCCGTGCGCGACCGAGGCGAACAGCGCGCCGTCCAAGCCGATCCGGGTCAGCGTGGCGATGCCGAGCAGCACGAAGCCCATGTGCCCGACCGAGGAGTAGGCGATCAGCCGTTTGAGGTCGCCGCCCTTGCGCACCTGCGCCATGCACGCCAGCGCGCCGTACACGATGCCGACGGTGCCGAAGGCCCCGAGCGCGAACGCGTACTGGTGCGCGCCCTGCGGCAGCATGCCCACGCCGATCCGGATGAAGCCGTAGGTGCCCATCTTCAGCAGCACCCCGGCCAGCAGCACCGAGCCGACCGTCGGCGCCGAGGTGTGCGCGTCGGGCAGCCAGGTGTGCAGCGGCCACATCGGCGTCTTGACCGCGAAGCCGAGGCCGACCAGCAGGAACGCGGTGGCCTGGACGGAGGCGGTCATCCCGGCCCCGTGCAGCTGGGCGAGGCGCACCATGTCGAAGGTGCCGGTCTTCGCGTGGATCAGCAGGAAGCCGAGCAGCATCACCGCGGAGCCGAGCAGCGTGTAGAGGATGAACTTGTTCGCCGCGCGCTGCCGCTCGCCGGTGCCCCAGTGGTGGATGAGCCCGTACATGGGAAACAGCACGATCTCGAAGAACAGGAAGAACAGCAGCAGGTCGAGCGACACGAAGGTGCCCACCATGCCGATCTCCAGCAGCAGGATCAGGGCGGTGAACGTGCGCCCGGCCTCGTCCTTGGTGGTCGTGCGCACCGCGTAGAGCAGACAGAGGGCGGTCAGCAGGGTGGTGAGCAGGAGCAGCGGGAAGGAGATCCCGTCGATCCCGAGGTGGAAGTTCAGGTCGAAGGCGGGCACCCAGCGCCGGTTCAGCTGGCCCTGCATCTGCCCCGCGTGTCCGTAGTCGAACAGCGGGAGCAGGACCAGGGAGAGCAGGAACACCAGCGCGCCGACGAGCGCGCCGATCCGGCCGGCCAGCTTGGCGGGCACGGCGTAGAGCGCGAGCAGCCCGGCGGCGGGCACGGCGAGCAGGAGCACGAGCAACGCGGCCATCAGCGCACCTGCCCCGCGAATACTGCGGCGATGACGATCACTCCGGTGAACAGTGCGGTCAGGTAGAGCTGGATGTTTCCGGTCTGTACCCGGCGCAACAGGCCGCCGAGGCCCCGCGCGCCGACTCCCGCGCCGCGCACGTAGGCGTCCACCACCTCGGTGTCCAGGAAGCCGACCATCCGGGCCAGCGCCTTCGCCGGCTGAACGATGATCAGATCCTGCACGTCGTCGAGGTAGAAGGCGTAGAGCGCGGTCTCCCGCCAGCGGCCGAGCAGCCGGGCCGGGTCGGCGGCCGGGTCCTGTCGCCAGCTGTTCCAGACCACGCCCGCACCTAGTACCGACATCAGCAGGGCGAGCAGCGTGGTGAGGCCGGCGGGCCGCAGGTCGGTGCCGGCGGTGGCGGGCAGGGCGTGCCCGAAGGAGTCGCCGATCCAGGACTCGAACGCGCCGCCGCCGAGGGCGACGAAGCCGAGCAGCGCGGCCGGGACGGCGAGCACCAGCAGCGGCACCAGTTCGGTCTGCGGGGCCTCGACCCGGTGGTCGTCCGGGTGGGCGAGCGGGAACGGCCCCCAGAACATCTTCAGCCACAGCCGGGTGGCGTACGCGGCGGTGAGCCCGACCGTGATCAGCCCGGAGACCAGCACGATCTTGCCCGCCGCGGCGAACTGACCGTCCGCGTCCCAGGCCGCGCCCAGGATGGCCTCCTTGGAGAACCAGCCGGAAAGCAGCGGGACGCCGACAAGTGCGGCCAGGCCGACCGTCATGGTGCGGTAGGTCCACGGCATCCGGTGCCGCAGCCCGCCCATCTCGGACAGCTCGTTCGAGCCGACTCGGTGGATTATCACTCCGGCGGCGAGGAACAGCAGGGCCTTGAACGCGCCGTGGGTGAGCAGGTGGAAGACGGCCGCGGCCCGTCCGCCCACGGCAAGCCCGCCGAGCATGTAGGCGAGCTGACTGACCGTCGAGTAGGCCAGCACCTTCTTGATGTCGGTCTGCGCGAAGGCGGCCAGGGCCGCGCCGGTCATCGTGATCGCGGCGATCACCGCCATCGCGGTGAGCACCCCGGGCGCGAACAGGAAGACCGGGTAGAGCAGCGCGACGACGTAGATCCCGGCGGCGACCATGGTGGCCGCGTGGATCAGCGCGCTGATCGGAGTCGGGCCGGCCATCGCGTCCGGCAGCCAGGTGTGCAGCGGGAACTGCGCGGACTTGCCGATCACGCCGCACAGCAGCAGGCTCGCGATGAACGGCGCGTAGGGCAGTCCGTTGGCCGCGATCGAGTGCAGCACGTCGTCGATTCGGAAGCTGCCGGTCCGCACGCCCAGCGCGGCGATGCCGAACAGGAACGGGACGTCGCCGGTCTTGGTGACCAGGAAGGCCTTGATCGAGCCGGAGCGCGCGTCGGCCCGCTCCCAGTAGTGGCCGATCAGGAAGTAGGAGCAGGCGCCCATGACCTCCCAGCCGACCAGCAGCACGATCAGGTCGGCCGAGTAGACCACCAGCAGCATGGCGGCGGTGAACAGCGAGATCAGCGCGGCGTAGGTCGGGTAGCGCTTCTCGTCCTTCATATAGGTCAGCGAGAAGACCTGGACGCAGAGCGCGACGACGGTGACCAGGATGCCGACCAGCGCGGACAGCCCGGTCACCCGGGTGCCGAGCCAGACCGTGTACTGGCCGGCCGGGGCGAGCTCGGTGACCGCGGTGGACGTGCCGCCGGTGCCGTGCGCGACCTGGACCACGAGGGAGCAGAACAGCGCGGCGGCGATCGGCGCGACCGACCAGAACTTCACGTGCCGCCGGTCCCGGCCCCCGGCGAAGGTGACCGCGGAGCCGAGCGCGGGCAGCGCGATGGTGAGCAGGGCGAAGAAGTTCACCGGGCGGCCCCCGACTCGACTCCGGTGGCGGCGGACGGTCGGACGCTGGGCTCGGTCTCGTCGGTCGGCCCGCGCAGCGGTTCGGCGAGCAGACGCTGGGCGTCGATGTCGGCGCTGCCGCGCTGCCGGAAGATCATCAGCACGATGGCCAGGCCGAGACCTGTCTCGGCGGCCGCGATGGTGATGATGAACAGGGTGAAGACCTGCCCGACGTTGTAGCGGTCGCGGATCAGCGAGCCGAACGCGACGAGGTTGATCGTCACGGCGTTGAGCAGCAGCTCGATGGCCATCAGCACGGTAATCGCGTTGCGGCGCGCGAGGACCCCGTAGAGGCCGATGGCGAACAGCAGCGCGCCGAGCAGCAGCGGGTACGCGGCGTGCATCAGTCGTCGGCCTCGCTTTCCGTGCTCCGGCGGGAGATGACGATCGCGCCGACCAGCGCGGCGAGCAGCAGCACGGAGAGGGTCTCGAAGGGCAGCACCCAGTACTTGAACAGCGCGGTCCCGTTCGCGGCGGCGGTGCCCTGGGCGACCGCGGCGCGCGGCTCGATCCAGGTGTTGCGGTAGGCGTCGACCAGGACCGTGACCAGCACCCCGGCGGCGGCGAGCGCGACGATCAGGCCAGGCAGCCGGTGCTTGACGTCGAGCTCGTCGGTGGGCCCGATCGGCGCCCGGGTGAGCACCAGGCCGAACAGCAGCAGGACCACGATCGCCCCGACGTAGATCAGGACCTGTACCCAGGCGACCAGTTCCGCGCCGAGCAGCAGGTACTCCCCGGCGATCGCGCCGAGGCAGACCACCAGCCACAGCGCGGCGTGCACCAGGTTCTGCACGGTGACCACGAGCAGCGCCGAGCCGAGCACTACCAGGCCGATGAGGACGAACGCGATCTCGACTCCGGCCGGGGAGAGATAGGAGTGCGTGGCGGTCACCCGTCACCCTCCGGGGTGCTGTCCTCGACAGGGCCCGTCTCCGCGTCCGGGACATCCTCGATCAGGGCCACGATCTCGGCCGCCTTCGCCGCCGCGATCCGCTTGTCCGCCGTCTTCTGCGCCAGGGCCAGCTCCTTGGGCTCCTCGGCGGCCGGGTCGAGGGCCACCGGCGCGGGCACGGTCGCGAGCCACTCGCCCAGCCGGTCCTTCTCGTGCAGCAGGTTCTTGATGTCGAACTCGGCGTACTCGAACTCCGGCGACCACTCGAGCGCGTCGAAGGGGCAGACCTCGATGCAGATCCCGCAGTACATGCACAGCGAGAAGTCGATGGCGAAGCGGTCCAGCATGTTGCGGGTCCGGTCGCGTCCGCCCTCGGGTCCGGCCGGGACCGTCTCCTTGTGCGAGTCGATGTAGATGCACCAGTCCGGGCACTCGCGCGCGCACAGCATGCAGACCGTGCAGTTCTCCTCGACCAGCGCGATCACGCCGCGGGTGCGCGGGGCCAGCTCGGGCGCCTGGTCCGGGTACTGGACCGTGTGCGCCTTGTGCGTCATGGTCTTGAAGGTGGTCGCCAGGCCCTTGACCAGGCCGGAGCCCGGGAAGTCCCGTCCGGGCCGCTGCGCGCCGCCGGCGCCGTCGCTCAGTTCGGATTCGGTGGTCACAGCACCCTCACCACTCCGGTGATCGCAAGTTGGGCCAGGGACAGCGGGATCAGCGCGGTCCAGGCGAAACGCTGCAGCTGGTCCTCGCGCAGCCGCGGGTAGCTGACCCGCAGCCAGATCACCACGAAGGACAGCACCAGGGTCTTGAGCAGCGTCCACAGCCAGCCCAGGTGCTCCGAGAACGGACCGTGCCAGCCGCCGAGGAAGAGCACCGTGGTCAGCAGGCAGAGCAGCACGATCCCGGCGTACTCGGCGAGCAGGAAGAACGCGAAGCGCAGCCCGGTGTACTCGGTGTACGCGCCGAAGATGATCTCGGAGTCGGCCACCGGCATGTCGAAGGGCGGCCGCTGCAGCTCGGCCAGCCCGGAGACGAAGAACACGAAGGCGCCGATCAGCTGCCAGGGCAGCCAGTACCAGTGCCACTGCGCGACGATCCCGCTCAGCGACAGGGTCCCGGCGGCCATCCCGATCGAGGCGGCGGACAGCAGCATCGGCAGCTCGTAGGCCATCAGCTGGGCCGCCGTGCGGATGCCGCCGAGCAGCGAGTACTTGTTGGCGCTGGCCCAGCCGCCCATCAGGGTGCCCAGCACCCCGACGCCCATCACGGCGAGCACGAAGAAGAGCCCGAGGTCCAGCGCGACGCCCACCTGCGTGCCCGGCCCGATCGGCACCACCACGAGCGCGACCAGGTACGGCAGCAGCGCCACCGCGGGCGCGATCTGGAAGACGAGCCGGTCCGCGTCGGCGGGGACGACGGACTCCTTCTGGACGAACTTGACCCCGTCCGCGATCAGCTGCGCCCAGCCGTGGAAGCCGCCGGCCTTCATCGGCCCGAGCCGGCCCTGCATGTGCGCCATGGCCTTGTGTTCCATCTGGCCGACCAGCAGCGGCACGACCAGGAAGAAGCCGAGGATCACGACGAGGCGCAGGGCGACCTCGAGCCACCAGTGCGCGGTGCCGCCCATCAGCCCTCGCCTTCGCCGGCGCCGGCCGGGGCCGAGGGAGAGTCGTCGGAGGCCGGTGTGGCCGGGGCGGTCACGGCCGGCAGCGGCTTGAGCCACTCGTCCCCGGGCACGCCCGGCGGCAGCATCCTGCGACGTCCCGGCGAGGCCCGGCCCCGGTCGCGGTCGGACTCGCCCGGCTCCTTCGCCCCGGGCCACGCCTTCACGACGCGAGAGGCCAGGATGAACTCCTTACGCAGCGGATGGCCCTCGAAGCCGTCCGGGAGCAGCAGCGGCTTCAGGTCGGGATGTCCGGAGAACTCGATTCCGAACATCTCGAAAGTTTCCCTCTCGTGCCAGGCCGCGCCGCGGTAGACGGTCGTCGCGCTCGGCAGCTCGGCGTGGTCGCGCGGCACCAGGGTCTTGAGGAGCAGTCCCTGCCCGCGCGCGAGCCCCGGGCCGGAGCCCCCGGGCGCGGCGTCGGCCGGAGCGCAGACAAAGGCTGCGACCGTGTAGCCGTTCTCCAACTCGTCGACCCCGGTCAGCCAGTCGAAGAAGATGGCGCCGAGCTCGTCCCGGGCCGCGGTCAGGGCCGCGATCCACTGCTCCGCCGGGACGACGGCGACCGGATGATCGTAGTTTTCCTGGACCTCGGCCGTGCCGCCGGTGGCCGGTCCGAGCACCCGGGCGACCGTCTCGACCAGAGCCCTGGTGCGCTCAGGACTCATCGTCGTACTCCCACTGCTGGTCGTGCGCCGCCTTGTCGAACAACGACAGCCCGTGGTCGCGGGCCCGGCGCAGTTCGCGGAAGTAGTGCCGGCGCGGGACCCGCACCCTGGACGCCGACTCGCCGAGCGGCAGGTTGATGACCGGCAGGCTCCCCGTCGTGGTGTCGGTGAGCGGGTTGTCGGTGAGCGGAGAGTCGGTGAGCGGGGCGACCTCGACCGGGATCGGTACGGGGACGGCGACGGGCATGGGAGCGGCGGGAGCTGACGTCGTCTCAGCAGCCGGTGCGGGGGCCGGCGACGGCGGGGCGGCAGGACGGACCGGGGCAGCCGGCGGGGCGATCACCGGAGCCGTCACTGAAGCGGTGACGACCGGTACGGGCGGCTCGATCCGGCCCGGCGGCAGTGCGGGGGCCGGCTTCGGGGCCGGGATCGCCTTGGGCCGACGCGTCTTGAGCGGCTTCGCGCCGGCCGGACGACTGGCCGTCGCCGTGCCCTCCGCGGCGATCTTCTCCTGCAGCTTGATGATCCCCTGCAGCAGCGCCTCGGGACGCGGCGGGCAGCCCGGCACGTACACGTCCACCGGGATCACCTGGTCGATGCCCTTGGTCACCGCATAGGAGTCCCAGTACGGGCCGCCGCAGTTCGCGCAGGCACCGAAGGAGATCACGTACTTCGGCTCGGGCATCTGCTCGTAGAGCCGCTTGACCGCGGGCGCCATCTTGTCGCTCACGGTGCCCGATACGACCATCAGATCGGCCTGGCGCGGACCGGGGGCGAACGGGATCACGCCCAGCCGGATGAAGTCGTGCCGGGCCATCGAGGCCGCGATGAACTCGATCGCGCAGCAGGCCAGGCCGAAGTTGAAGACCCAGAGCGAGTACTTGCGGCCCCAGTTCAGGACCACCTTCATCGGCTTCGGCGCCAGGTCGAAGCCGGTCCCGAAGGAGCGCGCCGGGGTCAGCGCGGTCACCGGGGCGCCGACCCGCGGAATGCCCAGCGCCACCGCCTTGGGAGGACCGGCCGCCCCGCCCTCGTTCACAGCCACGTCAGCACGCCCTTCTTATAGGCGTAGAGGATCCCGACCGCCAGGAAGCCGAGGAACACGAACATCTCGACGAGCGTAGTGGCCCCGAAACCCGGCGCAGCGAACACGGTCGCCCACGGGAAGAGATAGACGGCGTCCACGGCGAAGATGACGTAGAGGAAGGCGTACACGTAGTACCGCACGTGCGTGTGTGCCCAGCCCTCTCCGACCGGGTCGACGCCGCACTCGTACGTGAGCAGCTTCTCCGCGGTCGGGTGAGCGGGGGCGAGAAGCCGGTTCGCGGAAAAAGAGACTGTGACGAACGCGACACCCAGGAGCAGGAGCATGCCGACGATCGAGTACGCGGAATAGTACGTCGTGGTGCCGCTCGCGCCGCCGATTCCCATATAAAGCTCGCCGCCTGCCCTCGCGCGCCAGTTCGCCAAAGCCGGTGCGCAGGCCCTCTTCGTGGGGCCGCGTCGCCCGCGTCATCGCACAAGGGTACTCGGGTCGTTAGGCAACCCTGAGCCAGCCGTGCATCGCACAGTGCTGCGCCGCTCGGCGCCCAGTCAGGCGTAGGATGGATTGATTGGGAGCGTGAAGGGAACGACACGCTCCGGTGATCGGAACGGCGCAGGCGATCCCAGGAACCGTCCCACTACGTGGACGTCCGAAGGAGGCTCGGTGGCGGGCGAGGCGATCGACGAGAAGCAGGACGCACCGGTAGAACGGATCGGCTCGGTGGTGATCCGCATCGCCGGTGACTCGGGCGACGGGATGCAGCTGACCGGGGATCGCTTCACCTCGGAGACGGCCGCGTTCGGCAACGACCTTTCGACGCTTCCGGACTTTCCGGCGGAGATCCGCGCCCCCGCCGGGACGCTGCCGGGGGTGTCCGCGTTCCAGCTGCATTTCGCGGACCACGACATCCTGACGCCGGGCGACGCCCCGGACGTGCTGGTCGCGATGAATCCGGCCGCGCTCAAGGCGAACCTCAAGGATCTGCCGCGCGGCGCGACGATCATCGTGAACACCGACGAGTTCACCCCCCGCGCGCTGACCAAGGTCGGGTACCCCGCGAACCCGCTGGACAGCGGGGAACTCGAGGCGTACCACGTGCACCCGGTCGCGCTGACCTCGTCCACGGTCAAGGCCCTCGAGGGCCATCCGCTCACCCGCAAGGAGGCGGAGCGGGCGAAGAACATGTACGCGCTCGGGCTGCTCTCCTGGCTGTACCACCGGCCGACCGAGCGCACGCTGGCCTTCCTGGACAGCAAGTTCGCCAAGCGTCCGGAGATCGCGG
>Ga0307507_10003754_pt1 | contig 28528 bp, 17 predicted proteins | sample 7_EM_MG_FD_207223 | JGI IMG/M metagenome (GOLD analysis project Ga0307507, IMG submission 207223) | Populus trichocarpa ectomycorrhiza microbial communities from riparian zone in the Pacific Northwest, United States - 7_EM | ecosystem: Host-associated > Plants > Roots > Unclassified | place... | reverse complement strand
AGGCGGGTATAAGTAAACGGCCACAGCACTGCTCAAGAAGGAAGCCAATATTCCCCCCCTATAACTATATATTAAAGCCGATGCAATATAAAGGTTATAAAAGGAACGCAACTCTAATATTATAAAGTATATCAAGACATGCCTAAACAAACTATAGAGGGACCCTAGGGTGCCCTATAGGAGAAGGAACCAACAACCCCAAAGTAGGGAAGATATATTAGGAAAACAGGTAGAGAAAGCAGAAGAAGAATAGTATGGCGCTAGGGCCTAGGCCTATATAGAGGAGGAAGGGAGATGTGTAAGAGGCCAGTAAAGACAATAGTAAGGGAGAGAAAGGAGCCAAAGTAGAGCACAAAAGAGTACTAGAAAACCATCTACCGCAATATAATACTGGTTGGACCAACGCTAGAGAGATAAATGGGAGTTAAAGGTACAGAGGTAGACTTAGGTAAGGGGAACCTAAGCCATAGTATGGGTAATGCTATGGGGGGTAAATACCTAAGGGCTCTAAGAGGGCCTAACAAAGGCGGAAAATATAATAGCAACACTCTTAAGAACAGGAATAATAGGACTAAAAGATTAGCTTTACTGGGTGGATGTCCTAGTAGGTAACCTAAGGTATAAATATAGCTGGCTAAAACAGACACTAAAACACGTAATACTATTATGCCCCTTATACACTGGCCAAGAAGCAATGCTCTTAGTAGCTGGTATAGAAAACTATAATATACTACTCTTAACATAGAAAGGCCTTAAGGCGGCTACCTGGTGGCTTATTAGCTAAAATATACTAGACCAGTTCTAGGTTACAAAGGAAATAGTAATAGAAGGCAAAGGGGCGAGTAATAGGCGCCCCCTAATAACTCTACAAGAGTAGAGTATAGTGTGTAATACTAGCGTGTCTATAGGTTTGTTATAGCAGCAGTAGTTCCCAAGGAGGTTAAAAAGTAAGGTAGTAGAGCACCACTGGTAACTTATAGGCGACTTATAAGCGAGCCCTAAAAGGCAGGGAGATGGATTATGGGGTTTTCTCAAATAGAGTTTTCTCCCTATATATATATAAGGAGTAGTCCGCGTGGGCCTAATAGGGATCCGAATCAGACGTTAAGCAATAAATAATAATAATAATAATAATAAGCGTACTATTAATATTATTAATAAATTTACTTTATATTAAAAAAATACTTTTTTAATCTTATTTTCAACATAAATATATTTTATATTCTTATATTCTTATATTTTAATTTTTATAAAATTCTATTAAAAGGTTGTTAAGTTATAGATAGTATAAAAAAGTATATTTTGGCTTTTTTTGGGAGTCTAGAGCTTAGTTAGTATTGCCGAAAGCTCCAGGTGTGTTAAAATACGCCATATCGCAAAATCTTACACTAGATAAACTTTAGCCCCATACACGCACACTTAATAAGATTTCAACACAAAACTCCCCAAAATTATCGCTATTAAGGCTATACTTGATTATATAATATTAGCCATACCCTATCTTTAGTATATTTTTAAGATTGTATAATTATAGTATTGGAAATAGCTAATAATATATAACTACCCTAAAGTGTATAGAGATATATCTGGGATAGATTATTAATATATCTAGGATATAACCTAGCCACCCTTATATACCTACCTATTTTAGGTAGTTTTTCTATACTACTACTAATAGAAATAACTTAGCCCTTAATTAAAACCTAGAATAATTATAGGAGGACTTCTTCTATAAAGGGTAATATAGGGTAATAGGCTCCGCACTACTTAGCTACGGCATAAACCCTAAAAGGTAGGTAGGTAACTGGTAAGATGCTAGGCACGGCTATACGGAACAATATATATAGGTGAGGTAACTTGGTTACCTAATAGGTAATAAGTATAAAAAGAATATATATATATATATATATTTTAAAATAGTAATTAGGATATATTTAGCTTATATTAGGAGTATTATAAAGATATATAATCTTAAATACCTCTTCTTTAATACTAGTAGTAAGTAGAATTTTATATTCTCTAAGTATAGAATTAGATATATTATAGATATATCTAGCCTATAGCTAAATAATAAGAATATTACTAAGATATATAAAAATATAAGAGACTATATCCTAGATAGATCTTATATATATTAAAGAATAAAGTAAGTATAATATACCCTATATCCCTTAACCTGTCAAAATGGGTCGTATGGTTATCAATAAGGGCTAGCCAATTGGATTAATTAGATTAAGCCCCCGCGCCAAATAACGCGTAATGTTTATGCACGGACCTTCCTTAATACGGTCCTAACGGGTTAAGGGATAGGTATATTTTATTATAAATATTTAGACCCTTAACTATAAAACTTTTACTATAAGTATATTATAGAGGAAGACTAGGAAAGAATATATAAATTATAAGAATATCTATAATATTATATTACTATAACGTATTCTACAAGCAAGTTGACCACATAAGCGAGTTGACCACTTCAAAAACTCCCCAGAAATTAGAAAATTCGTACTTTAATATCTTAACAACCACTTAATAATAAATTCTAATAATTTGGATTTAGGCTTTTATATATACTCTATAGCTTCTATTAAAGTTATATAGCAAGTAGTGTAGTAGTTTTTAAGATATTAAATTTTAGTAGCTAAATTAAGGCTAAATTACTATATCTTAAAAACTACTACACTATTCACTATATAACTTTAATAGAAGCTATAGAGTATATATTAAAGCCTAAATCCAAATTATTAGAATTTATTATTAAGTGGTTGTTTAGATATTAAAGTACGAATTTTCTAATTTTTAGTGAGTTTTTGAAGTGGTTAACTCGCTTGTATATTAACTTGCTTGTGGAATACATTATCTAGGCTATAATATAGATATTATAAACTCTTATATACCCCCTCAATAATTCAATAGAATTAAATCGAGATAATATTAAATAAAGAGATATAAATATATAATTTATTTATTTATATTATCTATTCTTATTAATATATATATATATACTTTATAATAGTATTTATTATATATTTTAGTACTAAATTACCTATATAGAGTAGAGTGCTAGTTATAAGCTATATCTTTATATTATAAAGTATATAGTAAGCGTTTAATATATTATAAATATATTACTGTTGGTTACACAAGGGGATATCATGTAGCTACGATTTGTAGATAGTATGATGGTTGTTAATTCTCTTGAAAGCAAAGGATTATAAGGATCGCAGTGCCTAAGTAGGGGGCTGATTAGTTACCATAAGGATAACTAATTAAAGACATAACGACGACACATAACCACGTAACTGCTATCCTTGTATTCCGATACTGGCAGTTCTTTCTTTATGTGTAGAACCACCAATATATAGGCTTTGTTGATATACTAAAAGTAGATATCTGAACAAGATTAACGTAATTATGTAGGCTTAGGAAATCCACCAAATCCTACCTATACAATTAGAATAAAATTAATTAAGAATAAAATAAAATCAATTAAGAATATATTAAAAGGAAAAGATTGTAGTGCCTTCTATCTATATATTCTAACACTGGCAGTTCTTTCTTTATGCTTGTGGCGCTGTAGGAAGGCAGCAAGGCAGCAAGGTGTCGGTTTAGCTGGAGGTAAAAGCAGTAGATATTAGTTGGCTGCAGGCAGAGCAGCAAGTAGTTAATTAGCTACAGGTAGGGCATATTAGTTGCAACAGTTATCGGGTTTATAGCTGCTGTAGATACTGGCAGTTCTTCTTTATGGATTGCCTGTGTGACTGTGCCGTTCTAACCGCTCCCCCTATATCTCTCTCTTTACCTATCCTTTATGGTACCCTCCATGAGAACTTCCTGTCTGAATTACGCTGGTAGCCACCTCTATAGCTGCTTTGGGGGCCGTAGGAGTCTTGGAATCCTCTACGCTAAATCTTCCAAAGCTTGTTAAATGTTTATGGAGGAATAGGTAACTGTTGCTGCTAATTAAAGATGCTATTTGTAGATCTGGGCTGCTGTAGAGGCTGCTGCGGAGGCTCTTGTAGAGGCTGCTGTGGAGGCTCTTGTAGAGGTTAATGCGGAGATTACTACGGAGATTGCTGCGGAGATTGCTACGGAGATTGCTGTGGAGGTTGCTACGGAGGTTCTTGTCAAGCTTGCTACTAGTAGGTTGGGATATTATTCACAGATCTGGCTTGTTGTGCCAGTTGTCTAGTCGCGGTAGGGGTTAGAGGAAACGTCTCAGCGCTTAAGTTAAACAAGGTTGAGAATCTCTGGTAGGACGGAGCTTGAGGCACGGGTTGAGATACGGCAGCCTGAGGAACTTGAGGCTGAGGAACTTGAGGTGTTTGGTAGCCTGAGGTTGTCTGTGGTGGTTCTTGTGGAGCTTGCTGCTAAGATTGCTGCGGAGATTCTTACGGAGGTTGCTGCGGAGGTTAAAGCGTCTCTAGTGGTGCAGCGATTGGGACAACTTGTGGTGCAGCAGTTAGAATAGCTGGTGGAATTAGCGAAGGTTTTTGCGGAGATTATAGTTGCTGCGGAGGCTGCTGCGGACATTGCTGCGGACGTTGCTGGGCAGGAGGAGGACCAAGTGGGAGATTAGCGTTCTAGGGGTTTTAATATAAATTAAAGTTGCCTTCTAAAGAATATCGGTTGGTTCTTGGTTTCCGTAGTTAATATATAATCTCAGCTTCCGTCCATACTGGTTCTTCTGTACTAATAATAACAGCCTGAATATTGCTAGCAATTGGGTTACCGTTCTTAATAATGTATACTCCGTTTCTATAAAGGAAGTCTCGAAAATTCTGAACAATATTAATGTTGCTAAGTGCCTAGGTATCAGCAGTCCATCCTATAAAATCTTCCCTAAAATACTCCTACAGCTGTGAATCGGCCCAGTGTCTATTTCGGTAGAATATAATGTGATGTAGGAGAAAGCCATTAACTTATTTTGTGGTATAAGTTGTTATATTAAGGGTAAATTCGTCCCAATCTTTATCAATGAGTTTCGCGTATATAGCTACCCCTGGTGGTAAGGAGTCTTTCCAGTCGTTTGGAATAGCCGTAGCCATGCTTTCGGAAGAAGGGAAGTGTTATTAGTGTAGGGATTGTCGTTTGGTACGCGTTCGTGATGTATATTTGTCGTTTGGTACGCGTTTGTTGTTTAGTACGTGTTTGTGACATATATTTGCGGTTATGGGGCTCAGGACCAGTTCTGGCCTTAAATCGCGAAGACTTATAAAGCGTGTTGTTTTGCGTAATGGACGCAAGAATCCGTAATCTTAGAAAGGCTTAGGACCAGTTCTGGCCTTTTAGATCCTTAGATTCGTGGAAGAGTTCTATTTAAGGTTTAGGACCAGTTCTGACCTTAAAAGACAGCTTCCTCTAGCACGAGTAGCACTGGTACAGTGGCTCGTCTCTTCTTGGTGGAATACCTAGCTGCTCTATGGTATAACAGTAAAGTTAACCACTGATCAGTGTTGGTTACACAAGGTGATATTACGTAGCTACGGTTCGTAGATAGTATAATGGTTGTTCTTCTTGATAGGAATAAGGAAAGGGGTAAGGAACTTAAGGTTCCTTACCACGCTAGGGCCACATCAACACGTGACGGCAACATGCCTCGCGTGACGGCAACTTGCCTCATTCCCGACAATAGGGTATAGATGCGATATTTAGGATTTCTGGTGTTAATCTAACGCTAAGCCAGAGTCAAACTTTATTAATTAACTCCCTATTTAATGCTGCTATATCTACCGCTACCACCAGTGTCGCTATATTAGTCGCTACTATATCTACTATATAATCGCGACTCTCTCTAGGCCTACCCCCACGCTAGCCTACTCTGCGTAATACTTAGGTGCTATTGCCTGCAAGTTATAGCCCATTAAGCTTGCAAAGCCCAAATATGTAATGCATTCAGAACATACTAGATATAAAGAAGAGGAAGAGGTTCTAGTCCTTATTATGGTTATAAAGGGCAAGGTAAGCTATTGCCATTCTAATAATATTTTAATAAGCTTAATACAAAATTTAGATAAATATAAGTAGATCCTAATTTAGTCTAATAGATATAGGTAGATCTTAATTTGGTCTAGATCCTTAATTCCAACCTAAATAGGCAATTATATATATATTAGAGTTAACCAGAGAGGGCGTTTTAGGAGCACATTTACTAACTTTTTAATAGTTAAGTAATTTTAATACTTCCTACCTTTTAGCCTTTATTTTACACCCTATATATATTCCGCTAAGCCTCCTTACTAATAAGCTGCTTAATATATATATAGTGGTATATAGGGAGCTTTGGCTTTATAGCCAGATTGATATTACTACCGCTATAGGCTTTTATACGTAAAAAGAAAAACAACCTAAAATAACTAAGGGCATTTAATACTACTACATTGCCTCCCCTACCTAAAACGTTGTCCCTTAACATTTCCTTATAATTTTCTTGGTAGGTAATAGATGCCTAAAAAAAAGAAGATAATTTAATACCTAACACTCCCCTAACTTCTCTAAAGCAATCTATACTCCCTCCTTAATTATTGTCTCTGTATTTTGCCTATTATCTTTATCCGCGACATCCTCTGCTTTAATCTCCGCACTTATATCCTCTTGCGTATTAATAGCTCTAGCTTAGAGTTTTAAAGACACTCTTCTTTAGACAGCATCTATTTCCGCTTGCATTTTCTTCTATAAGGGAGATTGTAGAATACTAGAATTAATTGCCTGCTCTTCTAAAGCAGCACCCTTTTCCGAAATTGGTGAAGGCGTTGGGCGGTATAATACTACTGGTTTATTAGTGTCTTCCAAAGTACTAATAACTGTCGATAATTGTTTAGGGGCAGCATCCCGGGGGCCATCTTCCTTAGGCTTACTTAGATCCTTTAGTTTACAGTTAACTTTTATAGGCACCACTTTATTATTAAGGATACTAGGATTAAGGTATAGAGCGGTAGTTCTAGCACCTTAAGGCGTAACAGCCCCATCCTCGCCTTTAGTATAGCCTTCGGAACTATGCTTAGTTAATAGGGGAGCGCTAGAAGTTATATTAACTAGGTTGTTCTCGTTTTCTAGATCTAAAATCGGGTCTCTAGGATATTCTAGGTCATCTACGGGACGCCCATGTCCTTACTTTTTTGTTAAAAAGTAAGACTTCGCCCTAAACACTTCTCGTTCAAATTCCTCCAGTTCTTTAAAGCTATCCTAAATAGCTTTAGTAACACGCGCCCTATATCTTTCCCGAAATGCTTTATATTCATTATTTAAGGTAGGATCTAGGATTATCTGCCGTTCTACCCTTACTTAAGGGTCATTTTATGAAAGTCTCCCAACCAAAGCATTTAAAAGAGCGCTCTTTGCCTACAGCTATATATAGGCCGGGAATTTGTATGGAGGAATATCAGTAATAGGCCTGCCAGTAGGAGTTAATACTAGGGGAAAGGCGTCTAGATTTATCTATATAACCGCCTACTAGCTCTTAAGCCTAGGGATCTCTAATCTCTTAGTGTTTAGTAGGATTGCGATCAAGTCTAGTATAACAATTAAGCGGTTTAATATGGCTTAAGAGGCTCCTTGCGCAACAGTAGCTTTTGTAAATCGCACTTTACCAGTTCTTAATGCAATGGGCATCTAGTTAAGCTTAAACTTTTTAGCATTAGCTTTAGTCTAGGTTGTTTCCATATTCTTAATACGCCCTCGGCTGTTAAGTTCTCTATGCTCTTAAAGTAAACCTACCCATTCTAGTATATGCTGATGCATTCTAGGCAGGAGCTTAGTATAAGACTAACTTCCCTTATTAATTAAGAAAATATAAGAATGAAGCTAACTTTCTCCAGAATTTGGCCCTCCTTTATATACTCGGAGAAGGTTGATATCCAAGTTCTGTTTTTTAGGAAGGTGGCCTTTGAGGAACTAAAGTGCGTAGCTTGGATACGCAATGAAATAAGTAGCACTATCGGTGCGTAGAGCTACTGTATGCCGGTAGTGCTCCAGATCCATCCGAACTACCTACTGTAGTAGTGAATGGCACATAGTTTAAAGAATACCGCTATTGTCCTTTCCAGCGGTCTTATGTAAATAATGCGCGTATATGTTAAATTCCTCCTTAAAAATGTCTAGAATTCTAGCGTCTATCCACTATTTAAATAAATTGGCATAGAGGATTCCGAGCAGGTCCCATTTAAGTTCTCCTTTTAAGCCTAATACAAGCTTTCTTAACCCTATAAGGTCTACTGGGTAATCGCTAGGCTGTATAGCAGAATAAGTATAAATTCCGAGACCATTATTTATATGTTTGGGGCGACTATCTCTTTTAAACCAGAAGTAAGAGCTTTTGGCTATTTAGAGAATGTTAACAGTATTGTAGTTTTAGAGACTAAGTGGATTCGCAAATATAGATTTGTAGAAGAAATGCTAGCATCTAACTCTAATAACCCTACTATTTTCTAAAGATGTATCCGGCATAATGCGCGGACTTCTATTTTATTTCCTTGCCAGGCCGTAATAAACTGTTGTAAGATAGCTAATATACCGCCCTCTAGCTCTTTCTTGGAATTGAGGGTCTTAATTAGTTTAACTAGCGTTTTAGAATAATATAAGCATTTTATTTTCCGCTTTATCTATATTTTCCTAACAATCGCCTCTCCATTAACTTTAGTGATTATAGCCGCCTTTCCTTTCTGCCTGTTAGCTCTACTAGAAGCCAGAGGTTCCATAGGTTCTATTTTTAGCTTCTTTCTTAGGGATCTCTTAGAAGCCTTTCCAGCCCTGGATTTCTGCGGGGAGCTAGCAATAAGGCCATTCTCTAAAGATATAGATCTATTAGATTTAGAGTCTTCTCCTTACGCTTTAGGAACCCTGCCTCCAAACAGAAATAAGCTATATAGCATCTTTACATTTAACCCCTTAATCTCTTTAAAAGGTAATAGTAGAGGTGCTAGGGTAACTAGCTCTAGTGTAGATTCCTCTTTAGTTTTAATAGTTAAGGCTAGTACTAAAAGCTTATAGTCCTAGCTTGGATAATAAATAAGCTTCCATTTCTTAACTAACTCCTTATTAACTACTAATCCGAACTTGTACGCGGTGAGGAAGTCTAAAGGCGTTAGGTATAGGGTCCTTAAAATTTTAGCCTTTAAGAGTTCTAGGCGGCTTAGCATTGTATTATTAACCATTTCTAACGCATCCTTTCTGGAGACCTAACTCCTTTTTGCCTAATTAATAAAGATACGGATGCTCTTTAGTATGTAGTATGTATAGAAGAGCTTGCAGGGACCTTTTAAAAGCTCTTCTCCCTATTTCTTCTTAATTGTATCCCGCACCGCCTTAATCTTATTAATCTTATAGGTAATCTTAAAGAGCTTTCTAATGTCTGCAAATGCATTTTTCTACTTTTTGCCTTCTAAGTTTCCCTTAAGCTCTGCATCCTTCTTAATCTCAATTATTGCATTTTTTGTAGCCTTAACCACATTATGCTCCTGGTTTAAAATAACCTGCGTTAAACTATAATAGATGTTTACGCGCTAATTGACCAGATGGCTTTAGGTAGCTTAAAGGATAACCTCCATTGTTTGCGCCTTTCCTTGGTATGCGAGGGCCATCGATTAAATAATAGGGGGTAGAGGCGGCGGCTTTCTTTTTAAGCGGAGTTCCATAGTTCCAGGCATTTTTGCAGTGAAATTTTGTATGCGCAACGGGCGTACAGGTAGTATTTTAAGAAAAGAGTTATAACAGTGCCTTTTTAGCGCTTAAGAAAAGTAAACGAGTGCGTATAATTAAACAAGATAAGATAACAGGAAATTAAAATAAAGGCCTTGTGGTATTTTTTAGAAAAAGGGGAATTAAAAAGGGCTGTTACGTAAAATCTTAAGATGTTAAGGAACTTTAACTAGTGGTTAAAGTTGTCTAATTAGTTGGATTCTCCTTGCCAAGACTTTTATATGTTAATAATATAAATATTAGCAATTTTCCAAAAGAATTAACAAGACTTAGATAACGTTTAATTCTAACCTTTAGTATACTTAACTAAGATTTCTTGAAGTAAAGTAACTCTCCTCTTAGCTTAAGAGGAAAATAAATATATTAATTCAAAAATTGTAGAGCGTGAAAATATAAAATGCTTATAAGAGATAGCTATTAGTAACGAAGATAGGGGGAAGAAGACTATGCATAAAGTTATTTCTTACAAGAACAGTTATCAAGATAGAGGATTTAAAACTAGCTTTAAAGAACTAAACTTCTTTTCTTAATTCCCTATAGCAGCGAGATAAGGTGGGAGTGTAGTAAAAGATTTTTAGTCCTTGTAGTTGCTTTGCGTGTTCTATATAGAGGTAAAGAAAACAAAAGAGTTGCTTTTTATAGATAGTTATTCTGAGTAACAGCTTGCTTATAGAAGGATCTTTATAGGAGGCTACTTTTTAGTAGGGCTTATATAATCCTCAAGGCGCAGTAAAATCGTAGTATAGCCAGAAGGGAGAGACGCATGCAAAGGATAGGTGTAAAGAAGGTAGGAGGACCTTATAGATAAGGAGCCGGCTAATCCTTTTTAGAGGACACCTTTCCCAATGGCTAATATTACCTTATGCTGTGCCGAAGCCTAACTTTACTTTCTGTGGGATATAGAGTTAGTCCCCCCTCCCCTACCTATAAATTTAACTATCCCCTAGTTAAAGCGTTCGTACTTACTCCTATCAAATGCTGCTGGCTTAGTTATCTCTACCTCTTATATTAATCTCCTCCTTTATAAGGCTTCTTCTAGTTCTTATGCTTACCTCTACGCCCGCGTTTGTCGTGACGGCAGTTTGGTTATTAGTTTGTCTGCCTATGCTATAGCTTTCTCCTTAGGTGCCTCTTCTTCTGCAAAGACCTCTTCTATATTGCGGTTACTATTATTTATATAGTCTTCTGGTCTGATTTCCTTGGGATCTTATACAAGGAACCATTTCAACCTATTCCCATATAAAGTGCCTCTCATTTCAGTGCCATTAAGGTCCTTAAGTTTATAGAAACCTTTTTCCAACACCGTTTTAACCCAGAAGGGGCCCTGCCATTTGGCTACAGCTTTGCTATTATAATATATCTTTTGCCTTCTTTGCATCCTATACTAGCACAAGCTCCCTAGGCTTAAGCTCGCTTTTATAGGTATTCTTTATTTCATTAAAGTACTCTTTATTGGCTAGACGATAGCGGCGCACCCTTTTTTAAACTTCTTTGTTATTTATTTCTTGCCGCTCAAACTGTTTTATTCTTAGTATAATTAGTTCTTTTATTGTCTTTACCTTATTCCACGGGAGTGTCTGCTATATAGGGAGATAGAGTTTAATTGGGAGCATATATTCTTGTCCGCAGACTATTCGCGCTGGTATTATTCCCGTTGTTACCTTAACCGTTATTCAGTCAATCTAAAGGGCTTTTAGCAGGTTCTATACCTAGCCACCTCCATACTTTGCTAACGCTGCTATTAGGGGCTGATGTCCTCTCTTAATTAGGCCTTGTCCTTATGGATAGTAGGCTAGCCTAAAAGGTACTCTCTAGTTACTACCAGATACTGCTTTCTAGATTTGGCCGTTGGTATATAGATAATATCCATTAAGACCCGTTTTTAAAGGGCAGCTGTTTAAGTTGGATGTAAGGCTTCCTCCTTTTACTTTAGTAAATGTCTCTAGCACTTAGGACATTTTCCTGTATATTTCTTAACTGTTTTATAGAGTCTAGGCCACTAATATCGTGCTAATACCTTTATGTACGTTCCTTCCTTCCTACGGTGTCCGTTCTTATTATGCATCTGTTGCACTATTTCCTTTTAGTGTTCCTCGCCATCTACTACTCTTCGCAATGGTATATTCTTGCTCATTCTTCTAAATAGGAGTCGTTCTTCAATCTCAAATTTAACTGCCTTGCGTTTAAAGCTTTTAAACTCTTTTATGGTTATCTCTTGAGGTTTTCGGAGCGTTAATAGCTATTATATAATCTTCCAATATTCTTCAGAGTACGTATTATTAAGCGGGCTGTCGTTCAGATCTTTATTTTGCAGCACTGTCAAATTTATTGCGTATATAATACACCTAAGCTCCAAATCTATAAAGTCCTCTAGATCCTCCTTAGGTTCGTCTTTTAATTCTCCCTCTTGCGCGGGCCGTTGGGGCAAGCCGTCTACCGCGCTATTTTTCTTTCTAGGTATATACCGCATATTAAAATCCTATAACTAAATCCAAGCTAACTAATGAGTTATTAATAAGCCAGGGAGATCCGTTGCTAACCTATTAAGCTGGGCTACTAGGGTATTAGTATCTATTTTGACTGTAAATCGCGCTCTATATAGCTAGACTCAGAACTTCTTAAGCGCATAAAGTAAAGCTCTATACTTAAGCTTTTTAGAGTCGTACTTCTGTTCTTCTTTGACTATATCCCGCTCTTAAACCTGCATGGGTGGCGCCTGTCTTCTTTATTAAGTTGGTTTAACGTTGCTCCCTATCTAGCACCACTTAAGTCTACCATTAATATAATTTCTCCTGCCCTAGGCGAATAGTCAATTTGGATTAGTGCTAGCGCTATAGTAATGGCTGTCTTTAAAGTCACTATTGTAGAGGTATCCTATAATTACTATTTCAGACTTGCAGAAGTGCGATTTAGCACTGGAAATTATATAGCCTGCTCTTTCTAAATCTGCAAGTATAGTGTCTAACCACTGGATATGTTTAAGTATATAGTGGTGTATACCTAGTAAAGCCTCTTTACCTCTATAGATTGTTTTAGCTCCTTTTACCATAATATTATTAAGAAAGGGTGCTGCTATATTTGGGATATGCTTCTCTAGGATCTTTATAATTACCTATATAAACTAGGCCACCAAATTTGTACCTCCCATAGGCAACGTTGTTTGTTGTAGAATAAGTCATATATAAAAGCAAAAGCCGTATAGCTCAAAAATGGAGAAGTCTAATGTTATTAGTAGAAGTAGCAGGTGCTCGCAATCTACTAATAAACATTTTCATTATACTAAAGAGGTAGAGGAATAAATAGAGGGGAGAAAGATTTGTATTATATTAAGGTAAGGTAAGGTCAAACCCTAAGCTCCTTCTATAATATATATAACCCTAAGCCTCCTGCACGTAATAAGAAAATGAACTAAAATAACCAAGGCATTTAATACTACTACATTACCACCCCTACCTAAAACGTTGTCCCCTAATGTTTCCTTATAACCCCCTTAGTAGGTAATAAATGCCCAAAGATAGAAGATACCCTAATGCCTAATATTCCTTTAACTTTTCTAAAGCCGCCTATACTACCTCCTTAATTATCGCTTCTGTTTCTTCCGTATTATTCTTATCCGCAACGCCCTCCGCCTTAAGCTCTGCACTTATGTTATTATTCGTACTAATAGCACTAGCTTAGAGGCTTGAAGATACTCTTTCTTAAATAGTATCTATTTTCGCCTGCATCTCCTTCCACGCAGAAGATTGTAGAATGCTAGAATTAATCACCTATTCTCCTAAAACAGTACCTTTTTTCGAAATTGGCGAAGGTGTCGGGCGGCTTAATACTACCGGTTTATTAGCAACCTCCGGAGTATTAATAAATGCCAGTAAATGTTTAGAAATAGCACTCTAGAAGCTATCTTCTTTAGGCTTACTTATATCTTTCGGCTCCTGGTCAACTTCTATAGGCACTGCTCTATTATTGAAGATATTAAGACTAAGATTTAGGGTGGCAATCCTAGTATTCTAAGGCGTAGTAGCTCCATCTTCGCTTTTAGACATCCCGAATAGCCTTAGTAACACGCGCCCTATATCTCTCCCAAAATGCTTCTATTTATTGTTTAAGGTAGGATCTAGGATTATCCGCTGTTCTGCCCTTACTTAAGGATTATCCCATAAAAGTCTTCCAACTAAAGCATTTAAAAGGGCACTCTTTGCCTGTAGTTATATATAGGCTGGGAATTTATGTGGAGGAGCATCAGTAATAGGTTTGCCAGTAGGAGCCAATACCGGGGGAAGGCCAGCTAGATTTATCTATATAACTTCCTACTGGCTCTTAAGCCCAGGGATTTCTATACGATTAAATCTGGAGTAACAATTAAGCGGCTTGATATTGCTTAAGATGCTCCTTATATAATAGTAGCTTTTGTAAATCGTACTTCTCTAGTTTTCAACGTAATAGGTATCTAGTCAAGTTTAAACTTCTTAGTATTAGACTTAGTCTAGGCTGTCTCTATATTTTTAATATGCCCTCTACTATTAAGTTCCCCGCGCTCTTAAAGAAAGCCTATCTATTCTGGGTAGGAGTTCCGCATAAGACTAACTCCCCTTATTAATTAAGGAAACAAGAATAAAGCTAGCTTTCCCTAGAATTTGGCACTCCTTTGTGTACCTAGAGAAGATCAATTTCCAAGTTCTGTTTTTTAGGGAGATGGCTATTAAGAAACCGGAGTATGTAGCTTGGATATACAATGAAACAAGTAGCATTATTAGTACGTAAAGCCACGGTGTGTCTATAATGCTCCAGATCCATACAAACTGCCTATTATAGCAAAGAATAACACATAGTCTAGAGGATACCATCTTTCTCTTTCCTAGTAGTCTTTTACAAATGGTGCGCATATATGTTAAACTCTTCCTTAAAGATGCCTAGAATTCTAGCGTCTTCCTACTATTTAAATAAATCGGCGTGGTGGATTCTGAGAAAGTCCTATTTAAGCTCTCCCTTTAAGCCTAATATAAGCTTTCTTAACCCTATGCGGTCTACTAGATGATTGCTAGGCTATAATAAACTATTACAAGACAGAAAGGATACCGTTCTTTAGCTCTTTCTTGGAATCAAGAGTCTCGATTAGTTTGGCTGGCGTTTTAGAATAATATAAGCATTTTGTTTTCTGCTTTAGCTATGGTTTCCCAACGATTATCTCTCTATTAGCTTCAGTAATTATGGCCGCCTTTCCCTTCTACTCGTTAGCTCCACTAGAAGCCAGAGGTTCCGTAGGCCCTATCTTTAGCTTCTTTCTAGGAGATTTCTTAGAGACTTTCTGGCCCTGCGTTTCTGCGGGGAGCCTACAATAAGGTCATCCTTTGAAGACGTAGATTTATTAGATTTAGAGTCTACTCCTTGTGCCTTAGGCACCTTACCTTTAAACAGAAATAAGCTATATAGTATCTTTGTATTTAAGCCTTTAACCTCTTTAAAAGGTAATAGTAGAGGTGCTGGGGTAACTGGCTCTAGTGCAGATTCCTCTTCTTTAGTTTTAACAGTTAAGGCTGGCACTAAGAGCTTATAGCCCTGGCTTGGATAACGAATAAGCTTCTACTTCTTAATTAGCTTCTTATCAGTTACCAATCCGAATTTATAGGCGGTAAGAAAGTCCGAGGGTATTAGGCATAGAGTCCTTAAGATTTTAGCTTTTAAGAGTTCCAGGCGGTTTAGCATTATATTATTAGCCATTTCTAATATATCCTCCCTAGAGATCTAACTTCTTTTTACCTAATATATAAAGATATAGATGCTTTTTAGTGTGTAATATATATAAAAGAGCTTGCAGGGACCTTCTAAAAGCTTATCTCCCTACTCCTTAATTGTATCCCGCACCGCCTTGATTTTATTAATCTTATAGGTAATCTTAGAGAGCTTTTTAATGTCTGTAAAGGTGTTTTCCCACTCTTTACTTTCTAAACTTCTTTTAAGCTCCCTATCCTTTTCAATCTCAATTATCGCATTTTTTGCAGCTTTAACCATATTATGCTCCTGGTTTAAAGCAGCTTTAAGGATAACTTCCATTATCTACGCCTTTCCTTAGTATGCGAGGGCCATTAACCGGATAGGAGGCAGAGGCAGCGGCTTTCCTTTTAAACGGAGTTCTATGGTTCTAGGCATTTTTACAGTGAAATTCCGCGTGCGTAACGGGCGTATAGATAGCAATTTAAGAGAAGAGTAACAATAGTGCCTTCTTAACGCGAAAGAAAGGTAAATGGGTGCGTATTACTAAATAAGATAGAATAACAGGAAATCAAAATAAAGATCTTATAGTATCTACTAAAAAGGTGAATTAAAAAAGGGTTGTTACGTGAAATATTGAAATGTTAAGGAACTTCGACTAGCGGTTAAAGTTGTTTAATTGGTCGGATTTTCCTTGCTAAGACTTTTATATAATAATAACATCAACGATTTTTAAAAGGATGGATGAGACTTAGATAATGCTTAACTTTGACCTCTAATATACTTGACTTTAATTTCTTAAAGTAAAGTAGCTCTCCTATTAACTTAAAAAGAAATAAAAATGTTAATTTAAAGATTGTAGGGCGTGAGAATATAAAATACTTATAAGAGATAGCTATTGACAATAAAGATAGAAGGAAGAAGACTACGCGTAAAGTTATTTCTTGTAAGAACAGTTGTTAAGACAGAATTTAAAACTAACTTTAAAGAACTGAACTTCTTTTCCTAATTCCTTATGGCAATGAGATGAAATGGGCTTGTAGTAGAAGATTCTCAGTCCTTGTAGTTGCTTTGCGTATTCGTTATAGAGGTAAGGAGAAGAAAGAAAACGAGTTGCTACTTATAGTGATAGGTGTTCTAAGTAACAGCTTGCTTATAGAAGGATTTTCATAGAAGGCTACCTCTTGGTAGGACTGTAATCCTTAAGGCGTAGTGAAATCGTGGTATAGCTAGGAGGGAGGGATATATATAAAGGATAGGTATAAAGAAACTCTTTAATAAGCAGTAACAATTAAGTTGTTTAAATAAGAGGGTAGAAGGGCTTTATAGGTAAGGGCCTGGCTAATTCTTCCTAGAGAACACCTTTCCCGACAGCTAATATTACTTTATGCTCTGCCGGAGTTTGGCCCGACTTTATATTTTATAGGATGTAGAATAAGTCCCCCTCCCCTATTTAAGAATTTGACTGTCCCCTAGTTAAAGCATTTGTACTTGCTCCTGTTAAATATTGCTGGCCTAGTTATCTCTACCTCTTGCATTAACCTCTTCCTTTGTAGGGCTTCCTCTAGTTTTTGTACTCGCTTCTATGCCCTTATCTATTGTGATGGCAGTTTGGTTATTAATTTCTCTGCCTAGGCTACGGCCTCCTTTTTAGGTGTCTCTTCTTCTGCAAAGGCCTCTTCTATGCCATGGTTGCTTTTATTTATGCGGCCTTCTGGCCTAATTTCTCCGGGATCTTGTATATGGAATCGTTTCAGCCTATTCCCATACTGTGTGCCTCTTATTTTAGTACTATTGAGATCCTTAATTTTATAGAACCCTTTTTCTGATATTATTTTGATCCAAAAGGACCTTGCCACTTTAGTAGTAGTAGTAGCTCTAGAAGCATAATTAACAGTAAAACGCTAGTGTTAATATAATATAATATACCTAAGTCTGCTGGCAGGCCTGCCGCGTTTAAGATTCTCCTTATCTAAGAAGGAATATCCCACACGTCTCTAGAGCTAGCTATTTGGTGAGAGCGTAAGGGGCAAGACAAGCGGCCAGACAACGCCGGCGTAGAGGATAGTAGTTGTGGAGGCTGTTACGGAGGCCGCTGTAGAGGTAGTAGAGGAAGTGGTAGAAGCTATAGTAGAAGCTAAGGAAGAGGAATGGATTTAAGAATCTTATTAAGAATATTATTAAAGTTAAACTAAGTATCTGATATTTTAATAAGCTTATAGGCAAAGCTATAGGTTAATTAGATCTAGCTACTTTTTAAAAGGGAAGGCGATATATAGATACTAATCTAATTATAGTAGTGAATAATAGAGAGCTAGCAGCGGTAAATAATAAGACCTAAATAGTTATATATTAATTAGTGTTATACCTTATAAGTAGATAGTTAACTTACTAATTAAACAAAACTCTAGAACTAGATAGGAAGTCTATAAGATTAGGTATTAAGTGCAGCTCTATTAAGTAAGGTATTAATTAGTATTGTCTTAGGCTTATTTATATTAATATCGTTAAGGCCTTCTACTACAGTCGTACGCCCTTGCAGCTTTGCATTAAAGCTATTAATAAGCGAGTCGTAGTAAGCTGGTTGCTTTGGGATTCTTTGCTTTCTAGCTCTAGAAGGTTCTGATTATAATAAGGTTGATTTAGAAGGTAGCTTTGTAGGCTGTCCTTCCTTTAAACCTTTAGAGAGCCTCCGAGTTCCAATATTAATAATATTCTTAAAGTTAAGGTAACTATTTCGTCCGCTAGGCCGCCTTATAATAGTAGTTAATAGCTTAAGCGCAAGGTAATATATATTAGTAGCTGCGTTAGCTGGCGTATAATATGTGCTGTTAAACTAGCCGAACGCGTCCTTTATAACGTACCGCAGATCTAGGTAGTAACTAGCGGTAAGTAATACTTGAGTAAATAACTTAGTTACATCTAAGCTAGTTCTCTATTAGCCTTAAAGAAGAAGCTTAAGAACAAGATTGTAATATTTGTTAAGTTGATCTATCTTAAACTAACTATCTTACTGGCCTCTATAATTAACCAATATGCTAGTAAGTAATGATCTTTAGAGGACTTAATCTGCGGCTTTAATTGCGAGCAATCTAGTAAGGTATAAAGCCAACTATATATATTAACTCTTTGCACTGCTAGTAAAGAGAAGACAGCAGTGAATAATTACCCATTTAATAAGCCCTATACTAGCGTGCTTAATAGCAAACTTTAATATAAGGTAGACCTCTATATCTTATATAAATTAAACATGGTTTTGGAACACCTTATTAACTAGTTTATTACCGCAGGACTATTGGCTGGGCGAGAAGAACTCCTCTTAAATATGCTATAAGGTAGTAAGGAATCTTACTCTTACTACTGCTGTTTTATTACCTTTTCTAATATCTTGTCTAGTAATCCAATTATTAACCCCCTTATTACCCTGGTCCCTAATATTTTAAGGAAGAAGATTAAGGAAGTAGGCAGTAATTTAGGCGTTAAAGGACTTAATTGCGACCTCCTCTTTATAATGGAACGGCGTCTTATAACCCTAATGCGCGCTAAGGTGGACTTTGCTATAATCCAACGATTTAAAGCAGTTAGATGGTCCGCGGTAAATGTTGTATATTATATCTATATAGTTAGTTCGCCAATGGAATAATCCAGCCATAGGAAGAAACCATTTTAGCTATTTATAGTAACGCTCTTTAAGATAGCGCTCTTGCTGTATAGACTAGAGGAGGCCTATAGTCTTCTAATCGCCATTAATAAAGACTAATTTACTATTGTTAAAGGATCCATTTTTATACCCCAGCTGGCCCTCTTAAAAGCCGTATTTGCTATTATCGCCACCAAATATATTTCTAAGAACACTATATGTGCCCTCTAGAGTGCCCTTATTCTCTAGAATTGGACCTAATACAAAGTGGCGTAGCTTTTATGGAAGGAGACGATCTATAATAGATATACTGGGCCAGAAGTCTGCGGCAATATCAAGCTCTTTAACTTTTAGTATTATATACGTAATAGCCTTAGCAATCTAATATAACTGGTATTATTCTGTGTAGCTATCTGCCTGGTTGCCAGGATGATTAAAGATCGCGCTATAAGTAAGCTGTTCCGTAGGTTTAAGTATAGAAGTGTAAAGACTATTATCTGGAAACTTAGGGTTAAGTATAAGCTTAGAAGTAGTAGCAGAAAGGTACTTATTGGCGTTTAATATAGTCTTATATTAAACCCTTTTATTCCAGTTAAAGTTATTATATACAACTATTAGCTGGTTCCGGTTCTTTAAAGCAGTTGCCTTAATTATGCGCTATAAGAAAGTTACTATTTATTATACTAGCAGTGACTAAGACGCCTTAAGCGCGTAATCTACAGCTAAGATACCTTAACTATGCCCTCTGTTTATAGTAATGGAGGCATCTTATCTAAACCCTCTAGTGTGGAAGTATATACCCTGCCAACTTCCTCCAGCTCCTTTCATATTTTGGCAAGGCTAGTATACAATATCGTAACTCCCAACTTATAAAGAAGTGCAATACACCTTCGCTTAACACCTATATTGTGTAAATAAACCCCTAAAGCAGTATGGAACCGGAAGCTAGCTTAAGGGGCTTGTATATTCGCCAGGATTGCGCACACTATAAAGAGCTTATTATAGTAAGGCGTAATATTACAAGAATTGGCATATGGCCTTTGCTATACCAAAGCCATAAGGAAGCTCTATAGTGTTGGAGCAAGGTACTGTATATTAGCAGTAATTATATTAAGCTTAAGCTTTTTAACTGGTTCTTTAGCGTTGAATTGTTTAAGCCTACCAGGAATAATAACTCCGTTCTCTTCTTTTAGGCGCATAAGATCCTCTAACTCTTGCTTTATCTGCTTATATAAAGGTTCTTAATGGAGCCTTCCTAGCTAGCAATCACTATGCACTATAAGCCGTTCCTCAACCTCTAGCTCTTTAAATATTGCCTTCTATAGCCTATTTGCACGTCGCTCTGGCGTATCGTAATTAGAAGGGTCGGAGGCGGTTATATAATGCTTAATAAAAGTTGCAAAGCTCTAGTGGTGCTTATGCAGCTGTTCTAATATTGAATTAACTCTTTCGCGTTTTAAATAAAAGTCTTGTGGTCCTTAATTGTTATTTAAAGCTAGCTCATCGGTTTGGGTACCCTGGCTGTGGTAGGAAAAGGGCGGCGGTGGTTGTAGGAGAGGTGCGGCTGCTATAACTTAGGGGCGTCGGGCGCGACAATGGGATAACGAATTGGAATCGGGCAAATTGGGCAATATAGTCTTCTTTACTAGGTTTGATTTAGTAATTCTGGCCATCAGGAATAGCTTAGGGAGTTATAGAAGTTGAGATAATTTGGCTTAAAGTAGGTGTATATAGGCCTAAATACTCTGTGTGGGACTAATAAAAATCCAAACCGTGTACTAGACCTTCTTACGAAGGTCTTGCCAAAAGTGGGTAGCGTCTTGGCAAGGTCAGCCTTGGCAAAGAAGGTCTGGGAACGAGATAAGAAATCCACTAAATTCTACCTATAGAATAGGAGAATCAATAAGCATTAATTAAAATCAGTTACTATCTATACTATTGCAATAGCATTACGTATTACCAGAAGTGATACTAACACTAATTAGTAATCACAGATTAGGAGACGTATTATTTATAAAGAGAGACGAGCTCAATTAGTCCCTGCTAAAGGCCTCTACCGATCTCGCCTGCTAAGGAGTATTAGTTGACGTGTATTTAAAAAGTTAACCCCTATCTAATAGGCCCTTAATTTTTTATACACGGCCCTTAGGTGTTTAAGGAACCAACCCCTTTTAATAGGCCCTTAGTTTGTGTCTATTACGCATTTTATACTACCTAGATCACGTTAAGGAGTATTAGTTAACATATACTTAAAAAGTTAACCCCTATCTAATAGGCCCTTAATTTTTTATATACAGCCTTTAGGTACTTAAAGAACCGACCCCTATCTAATAGGCCCTTGGTTTGCGTCTATTACGCATTTTAAACGCGTTAGGTACTTAAGGAACCAACCCTTTTAATAGGCCCTCAGTTCGCGTCTATTACGCATTTTTTATCTAGAACCTAAAATTAAACTCAACAAGAGTTACAAGATAAGAATCGACATATTAGATATTAGGGCATAAGTTGACGTAGAATAGGAGAAATGGCCTAAAGGTATTAACTTATAGTCCGACAAAACCACCACAAAGGATATTAATAAATTTGTAAAGTTTAAGATCCTAGAATACGAAGCGTATAACCTTAAGGACGATAAACTATGGGAGGTCTATAAGGAAGATTTCTAAAACTTTATAATATAAATCTTTAAGGATTGTAACCAAATTGGTATCTAAAAGCTCCAAACGTTCCTATAGACTAATGGCGTATAGATAAGGAAGTATAGGAATGCTATAGTCCCTAAATCGCTATTTAACACCTTATAAAAAGAAGACCCTATAAAATGGACTGAGCCTAAGATTAAGGAGCACATGGTAACTAAAGGAAAGTTTACCTTAGGACGAATTAACTACCTCCTTAAGAACAACTTTGCTAGTATTAGTACTATTAAAACCCCAATCTTAATCTTACTAGCTATAAACCCTACCCTACTTATAATACTACCTACTATACCCTAACCTACCTCTATACTACCCCTATAATAGGAACCTAATTATATTAACTTAACCCTATAACTAGAACTACCTAGGGGATAGAGTTAAAACTAGGGTTTTAGTAAGGAGTTAACAAACCTTATAAAGATATATATAGAAGATAATAAGTACAGTAGAGAAGATAACAACTTTGACTTTAAACTTATTATCTTTTATGACCTCTATAGTAGAGCTAACATACCCTAAGAAGCTAAGGTTAAAGCCTACCCTATAATACTACGCGGTCTAGCACTTAACCACGACTATACTAACCTTAAAAACGTTACCCTAACCCTTTTATTTAACTAAATCTGCGACACCACACGTAATTACTTTAAGGGACCTAAATACAGACACGGTATATTAGGATAATGGAACTTAATAACTCTAAAGTCCATAATAGGTAAGAGCGAGAATGCTAGAAAATTAACCTTAGACTGCCTATAGTTACTTATTAAAGAACTAAGACACCTCTAGTATAGTCTTAACCCAGATTTATATATAGACAAGTTCCTTTATAATAAGCTTATTAACGCCTGCTAGGAGTTACCAATGTATTAATATACCTACTTTAAACCTTCTAATAGCTTAACTAGCCTAATTAATAACTTATAATCCTCTATTATAATATTTGAAAAGTTAAATAATAAGAACCCCTAAGCCTTCTTTACTGACCGCCGCTACTATAGATAATACCCTTAATTACTTTATAGAACACAATTATCCTTATCTGGCCGATATACATTACTAAAGAAGCGCTGCTTTATCTATAATAAAGAAGGTTATTAGTTATCTAAATACTCTAGAGAAGAATGTAACAAATTAAAGAAGAAGTTTAAGGACAGATTTAACCGCCGCTTTAATAGACATGCCTAATAGTATATTGCTAAGTATAAAGAAACAGATAACGATGGTAATAAACTTAACTTAGAATCTATTAATGAGGCAATAGAAGCTCTTATAATTGATATTAAGTTACTAATAGCATCTCTAACCTAAGAATAGACTGAACTATTCCTTACCTCTTTCGGAACAATATAGTATAAAGGAGCCATTAATACTGTGACTGACTTAGTAGACCGATCCTTTACCTATATAATTACCAGCACCAATTTAATTGCTTACCATAATGACCTAGACCCATTTGCCTATATTACTACTAGCTAGTATATATCCAACAAGTTCTACGGAGTAATAATTAATATTAGAGCTTTAAAGAGATTAATAGTAGGTTATGGACAATACCTCGCATATAGAAAGACCTATAATACCGTTATCAATACCTTAAAGGCTAGCGCTATTAACGTCCAGTTTAGTATTAGTTCTACCTCTTCTATTGGCTCCGTTATAGTTAATATACTAGTTAGTAACGTTAAGTTTTATATTATAAAGGCCAACACACCCTTCCTACTATGCCTCGCAGATATAGATATACTAAAGGTCTATTATAATAACCTTAAGAACGTCCTAGTCACCCCAACAAAATTGGTGCCAGTAGTTTGTAGATTTGGTTACCCCTTCCTATTATAGGAAGAGTTACTGTAGTTATTTATAACCTACTCGTTTAATTAAAACCCTTATTACCTAACTACCACTAAACTCCGCCGACTCTACTATTGCTTTAGATATCTATCGGTAGATAAACTATATAAGGTACTAGAACGCTTTGGCCACGATAATATTAATAAGTAGGCTATTAACTACCTTACTAAGTACTATTCCTACTACTAGAAATACGGCAAGTCTCCTAGACGGTTTAAATTCATACTATAAGAAGACTAAGATTCCGATTTTAACCATTCTATTTTTATTAATATTATGTATATTAACAGGAGTTCTATTCTCTATATAATTAATAAAGCTACCAGATTTTAAGCTGCGAGATAGCTATATAATATCTCCGCAAAACATACCTAGGACATCCTATAACTATATTTGATTAACACCTATATTAGACTACCTAACTACATTACCTATAACGCTAGGAAGAACTTTATAAGTAAGGAGTTTTGATAGCACGCTATAGCAATAGCCATATTAACCAAAAACGTCCTAGTGGAAGCTTACTAGTCTATTAGAATAGTAGAAAGAGCTTATCTAATACTATGCCGAGTATACTAGATAATTATAGAGGAGCTATAGGACTTAGGAATAACTAAAGAACTGGTCTTATAAATGGCGGTAAAGGCCGCTAATAACATAGCTGGCCTAGATAGCTTAGTCCTAACACTTCTTGTCTTTGGTGCCTACCCTTATATAAGCAAACTCGACCTACTAGCACCCTCTATTATATAGCAAGCGGCAGCTATAAAGAAGGCAATAGAGGAGATTGTAAGGATTAGGGTAAAGAAGCAAGTTAATAATGTACTAAACTAATAAAATAGTCCATCTGTTACCATAATTTATAACCTCCCCCTTAACTTAGACGTGCTTATATAGCGTAAAGGCAATACTAGACAAAGCGGTAGATAGACTAGCCTATTTAAGTTGCTCGGAATTAATAGAGAAATATATAAGATATAACTCCCTAGTAGACCTACTAACTTTAGGACTATAATAGTAAAGCTATATCTATAACCTAAACCAGAAGAACCTAATAAGGAACTAAAGGAGGGGCTGTTTAAAGAACTGACTAAGGAACCAACTAAGAAACTAACTGAGGAACTAACTAAGGAATTAACCAAGGAACTGATAACTACTGTACCCCTCTAAAGATTAAAACGGATATGATAATTGCTAACAAAGTCCTAGCAAAACATCGCGGATATATTAATATTCATTAACAACAGCCCGACAAAACCTAATACTATAACCCTTAAGTGCACCTTATCGTTATTCACAGAGTCTTGACGTAAGGAGATAAATGGTTTACTTGAGAAAGGCGTCTTTAAGTTTATCGATATAGTAGACGTCCTAAAGGGAGTTAGAATCTTTAACTCCTAGTTTATTAATAAGATTAAGAACGCTGGAACAGATAAGGCCTTTAAGAAGTCTAGACTAGTTATATAAGCCTATAATGACTATAGTAAAGATCTGGTCTTAATATAATTACTAACTATTTAACGTGTCAGCTAGAGAATTATCCTAGCACTTATGGCAACCCTATAAGGAAACAAAAGAAGACCAGCCTCTTTATACCTGCGTGACATCTTATAAGCTTATATATAGTCCAGTACCCACCTAAATAGAGACTTCTTTATACGCCTACTATTAGAACTTAAACTAAAGAATATATCAATTCTAAGAGTTATTAAACCACTCTATAGTGTCCCAGAAGCCGGCAACTATTAGTTTAATATATACCACCGCCACTACCTTAATAAGCTATGGATAAACTAGTTAATATATAACCCCTGCTTGTTATATACAAATAGCAATGGCTTTGGAATTGTAGGACTGCAGACTAATAATATACTATTTCTTACTAATGAAACCTTTGCGGAGGCTGAAGAAGCTAGGCTTTAGGAAGTAAAGTTTCTAGTAAAGAAGAGAGAGAAGCTTACGCTAAATACCCCAATTAAGTTTAACGGAGGCTGTATTAGGCAAGAAAAGGACTTAATAGTCCTTACCTAGGAACGTCAATGCCAGAACCTAAAGCTGGTTACTATAAAGGCTATAGACCTAACCAGCTCCAGAGGGGAAGTCTGTAAGGCAGTTATATTAAAGGACCAGTATATTGCCTAGAGAGTAAGAGGAGCCTATATCGCCATAGTCTGTTAACTAGAAGCTGCCTTTAACCTCTCCTTTATAGCACAAGTTGTTAACCTAAAGGAAGAATATGCAAAGCAGCTTAATAAGCGGCTGTAATAGCAAATTAATAATCCCTCCCGAGGACTTCGCTTTATATGACTTAATATAAGCACTCTCAAACTAATAATATTTATGGACTCGTCCTTTGCCAATAACTACGACCTCTCTTCTCAGATTGGCTTTGTTATTATACTTATGGATAAGGATAATAGGGCCAATATCCTCCATTGGTTATCTATTAAATGTAAGCGAGTTATATAAAGCGTCTTAGCATCTAAACTATATAGTATAGCCCACGGATTTAATACCGGAGCTGCGATTAAAGCAACTATTAAAAAGATTCTACAACCTAAACGACTACCGCTTACCATTTATACTGATTTAAAATCTCTATATAACTGCCTAGTCAAACTCGGGATAATATAAGAGAAACGACTTATAGTTAACCTAATGTGTTTACGATAATTGTATAAGAGAAGAGAAATAGTAGAGATTAAATAGATTAATAGAGGCAGTAACCCTATAGACGCTATAATAAAATTAAAACCTTGCTAAGCGTTAAAGGACCTAATTAATATAAATATAATTAAGCTATAGGTTACTAAGTAGGTAGAGAGAGGAGAAGATGGAAAGATAGGAATAGAGAGTATAAAGATATTAAGCTAGTAGCTAAGGCGCTAGTACTAAGCAAGCTAATGGCGATTTTCTATGCCGGGTATAGAAAATTGTGATTGGTTACTTTAGCCATTTGGCAGAATTTGGTGGAATTTAATAGGTGGAAAGTAGTGGAATTCGATAGGTGGAAGGTAGTGGAATTTAGCAGGCGGTGTGCTTAAGCACTATTGAAAACTAAATACTCCTAGTGTCTAATTAAGGTTGCGTCCTTATAGTTATATAACCGCAAATTGCCATTACGTAACGGCAATCTAGGGTAATTTACGGCAACTTGCCTATAAACGCGAGTTAAAAGGGGTTGATTACGTAAGCTAAGCGAGCTTAAGAATTCCACTAAATTCCACCTGTAGAATAGGAGAATTAATAAGCATTAATCAAAATCAGTTACCACCCATACTATTGCAATAGCATTACGTATTACCGGAAGTAATACCGACAATAACCTTAAGAATGTACTTATTTAAGAAGATAATTGGGTGCCCGCTATATATAAGTAGGGTTACCCCTGGTTGCTTCTTTATTAACTAAAAAAGAGTATTGCTTAGAGCCACTTAACTAAGTTAGAGTTACGCTAACTATACTATTATTTTGGCCACCTATCTGTTTATTAATTGCTTAGGGTTCTTTAGTAAGTAGGCTATAAAGTTAAGGGCAAGGCAATTAAGCATCTTATAAAATACTGCTATTACTGCTAAATAAACCAGAAGTCCCCTGGCCGATTTAAGTTCACCCTTAAAGATAACTATAACTTTAACTTCTGTATTATTGTTGACGTTATGTATCTTAGCGGCAAGCTAGTACTCTAAGTTATTAACTTCTTAACCTCCTTCTAAGCCGCACGATTTTTAAAGGATATGTTAGCTAGGAACGTATAGGATATCCTTTAATTATACTAGATTAATGTCTACTTAGGACCCCTTAACCAAATCGTCTATAATATAAGAAAGAACTTCTTATCTATAGAGTTTTAATAATAGACAAAGGCAATAGCAATTAAGGTTAAAGAAGTTCCTATTAAGGTACATAATAGTATTGGAAAAGTAGAGCGATATTATACGCTATTATGCCGCGTATATAAGATTATCTCTTTAAAACTAGAGGATGCTAGTAAAAAACTTACCTTATAAATGGCTGTTAAAGCCATTAATGATTCCGCTAGCCTGGATAGACTCGTACCCATATTACTAGTCTTTAGCGCCTACCCTTAAATAACTAACGATTCTCCGCTATCTCCCTCTATCGTGTAACGAGCTAAGGCTATTTATAAGGCAATAAAGGAGGTATAACGTCTCTACGCTATATACCAGGTTAACAACGCACTAGGAATGAGAAATGGCCTAAATACCTTAACTACGCTTAATCTACCACTCCAGTCTAAGGTACGCGTATGGCGTAAAAAAGGAGGATAGTTAGGCCTATATTAACTTATTATAATTAATAGTTAAACTTATACTATTTAGATGCCTTATGGACTTACTTAATTCTGTTTAACCGTTATTAAGCCTTACTATAAAGATAACAGTTTTGAGCCTTTATAGGATACCCTAAAAGATGCCCTAAAGGAGAACTATAATTAATATACTCTAAAAGATGACTACAATCCTAATATAATTATAGTAGATGTGCCGCAACTATAACGCGGTAGAGGTTGCCTAAAGGGATTATAAAATTACTAACATCTTGTTAATTTTGAAGAGCAATTTATTGCCGCTATTAAGAATGGAATTGAGTTATTAATAGCCTTTATAATAACTAAGGAGAAGGCTGACTCTAAGCTTGTAAAACAGCTCTAAAAGAAAGGTTATATTATAACTCCTAGAGCTCCTTTCTAAGCATCTAACAAGTAGGAGATTGACGATCTTATTATAAAAGGAGTCTTTAAATTTAAGAAGTATAACCCTACTAAGTTTAATAAAGTTCGTATCTTTAAGTTAAGAATAGTTAATAAGATTAAAGGTAAAACTACTAATACCCTATTTAAGAAATTAAGGCTTGTTATCTAAGGTTATAACAATAATAGTAAGGAGGTAATTCTTATATAATCTCC
>Ga0307507_10003753_pt1 | contig 28539 bp, 4 predicted proteins | sample 7_EM_MG_FD_207223 | JGI IMG/M metagenome (GOLD analysis project Ga0307507, IMG submission 207223) | Populus trichocarpa ectomycorrhiza microbial communities from riparian zone in the Pacific Northwest, United States - 7_EM | ecosystem: Host-associated > Plants > Roots > Unclassified | place... | reverse complement strand
GGAGGTTGGTACGGAGGTTGGTGCGGAGGTTGTTGCGGATATTGAAGCGGAGGTTGTTCAGGAGGTTGTTGCGGAAGTTCTTGCGGAGGCTTTTGTAGAGGCTGCTGTGGAGGTTGCTGCGGAGATTCTTGTAGAGCTGGTAGGGGACTATAGAAAGGTGTTGATTGTGGCTGTTCGTCGTTGGGATTCCATTGAGAGTTAAACTTCTTCATAGTGCGTATTTGGTGGCCCCCATCTATAGGGACAAATACTCCATTCTCCTAAAGGAAGTCTTAAAAATCCTAAACAATATTAACATTGCCAAGTGCCTAGGTGTCAGCGGTCCATCCTATAAAATCCTCCCTAAAATATTCCTACAGTTGTACATCGGCGTAGTGTCTACTTTGGTAAAAGAGAATATGGTGTAGGAGGAAGCCATTGACTTGTTTTGCCGTACAGGTTATTGTATTAAAAACGGGAAATTCGTCCTAATCTTCATCGATAAGTTTCGCGTACACAGCTACCCCTAGTGGTAAGGAATCTCTCCAGTTATTTAGAGTAATTGTAGCCATGTTTTTGGAGGAAGGGAAGTGTTATTGGGTTGTAGGAGAGGAGGTGTTATTGGTATAGAGATTATTAATTGTCGTTTAGTACGCGTTCAGACGAGAATCTGCAATTATAGGGCTTAGGACCAGTTCTGGCCTTAAATCGCGAAGACTCGTAAAGCGTGTTATTCTGTGTGATGGACGCAAGAATCTATAATCTTAGAAAGGCTTAGGACTAGTTCTGGCCTTTAAATCCTTAGATTCGTAGAAGAGTTCTATTTAAGGTTTAGGACCAGTTCTAACCTTAAAAGACAGCTTCCTTTAGCACAAGTAGCACTGGTATAGTGGCTCGTCTCTTCTTGGTGGAATACCTAGCTGTTCTATAGTATAATAGTGAAGTTAACCACTGATTAGTGTTGGTAACACAAGGTAATATTACGTAGCTACGGTTCGTAGATAGTATAATAATGGTTAATTAATTCTTTCGAAAGCAAAGGATTATAAGGATCGCAGTGCCTAAGTAGGGGGCTGATTAGTTACCATAAGGATGACTAATTAAAGACACGACGACGACACGTAACCACGTAACTGCTGTCCTTATATTCCGACACTTATAATTTAACTTTAGACTTTTGGAGCTCTTGCTGCACCCGGCCCAAAAAGACCAAACCAACTAAAAGAACCCTGAAAAACACCCTAATAATCCCCTGAGATGCATGCATCACAGGGGAGGCATAGGTGGAACAACGGTGGTACGTAGTCGCGCGCGACCGCCAGACCTATACCCAATAATAGCCCCCCACAATAACAATAAGAACGGGCGAATACTACACTAAAAAGCAGAAATACCCTAATTAAGAAGGCATTTAATAAAATATAAAGCCTATTAGACGCGTCTAGTTTCTAAAACTATAGGGGAGTATCTATTAGCTATTATAAACTAATACAGCTAGTAGAATAGCTCTAGTCTAGTAAACCTTAGGTGCCCCTTTAGTAAACCCTTAATTAAATCCTCTAACGGCTAAACAAAATTAAAGATAAACAAAATCCCCCCCTATAGGTGAACTGTACCTAGGCCACCGTAGCTGCGCTTCTATAGTACAGGGAACCTACCCCCCTAAAGATAATAACTGGGTATACAATTACAATACAACTAAATATAAAAAAGGTAGAGGAATTTAGGGGATAATTAGAAACAGAAGTTCTTATAAAAATTTATAAGGAGATTTACAACGCCGTCGCAGTCCAACACCTTAGGAGTGGAGATATTAGAGTTACCCTAAAGGGCTAATAGGTAAAGGAACGGGCCGTAAAGGTAGGGAATAGGCTAGGAGAGCATATTAGCATAAAAGTGCTTTATGAAGATTACCTAGTTAAAGTTTTGTCAGTTCCCATAAGCCTTAGGGTAAAAAGGGGACGCTAGGTGGACAATACAGCAACTATATAGGAGATAGTAAAATAAATGGAACGCCTTATACTAGGACTTATAATTACCCAGATCTAATAGCTTTAATAGGAAAATATAAACCAAGTATATAATAAAAACAATAAGAGGATATAAAGGGCGCCAGAAACTTGCTAGGGAGATAATAAATAAATATATAGCTCCCTTATTGTCAGCGTATATATACTAGGAATGCAAAAACTCCTTATCTAAAAAGGAATAATTATAAATGGCCTTATATATAACATAAGGCTCTATAATCACAGACTACGCCTAGAACGATATTATTGCTATATATAATAGGGACACACCCAATCCACATACGCAGCACAGGTGTGCTGCGGCCACTGTGCAGGCCCCTATAATATAAGATAATATATAAATTAAGACTAAATAAAATGCGCGAACTGTTACCGAAGCATATATAAGGCGTAGAAGAGAGAAGACTGCATTAAATATAGAAGATAGAAGGAAAGGGCTTAATAGCTACAGAAACAACTGCACATTAGGTTATATAAATAGAAATAATAGGCGATAAGCTAGGGGGATATAGGTGTCTTTCTAGCATTTCCTACCTTTAACACTAGGGGGCTAAGCTAGCTATCCCAAGCCTTAACGGGCCAAAAGCGACGCTGCGTGATATTACTAGACCAAATAGGGATATAAGGGACATATAGAATATAAGGGAGAGAACACCCAGTAGGAAGACCCCTATAGACGGCTACGGCAAGTTTAAGGCCGGGATAATTAAGAATTAGATTTAACGCGGCAAATATAATATACACAGCTGGCTTATAAGGGGTATATAGCCAACCAGCAAGAATGGGGGAAGAACCGGAGGCAATAACAGACTTAAATTTAGAAAGGCTAGTAGGAACACAAGATATAGAAATAGAAAGCTCTATATAAAATAAGTAGTGGCCAGGGAGCAAATATAGGAGATAGAAGTTCTAAATATTTTAAAAAAAGTAGAAACGGAAGAAGTAAGGAGTAAAGGAGAGGCGAAGGACCCCTACTAGGGGTCCGCCACTTAACCATTATATAGTATAACTACGGCAATACGAACCACCATCTAGTAAGGCCCCTACTAGATAGTCTAGACCCAGAGAAATACTATATTCTTGCTATATAAGAGCCGTATTATAATACCTATATATAATTAACATACTGCCCCTAAGGATTTTAGCTCCTATATAAACCAAAAGCAGCCACACACGTATGCTTTATGATTAGTAAAAATATCAGCCTTGCCTTATAGTCATAGCAGGCAGTTAACCTAGATATTACAGTTATAACTATCCAGACATATAGGGGACTAGTATAAATCATTAATATCTATAACCCTAGGGTTAAAGGGGTAGCATAGATAGAGAATATTATATCTATAATAAGCTTGCTAGAAACTAAATACGCGGAGTCTATCTTACTAGGAGATATAAACCTCCACCACCTATAGTAGGGGGGCATCTATGTTGCTGCTAATTAATAGGTAGAGTGCCTACTAAGAGCTATAGATAATAGGGGCCTTAAGCTAGCTACCCCCCTAGGTGTAATTATATAGCAATAGGGTACTACCAAAAGTATAATTGACCTTATAATTATGGACGAAAACCTATACTAGAGACTTAAAAGGTGCTCCCCTAAAGAAGAATGGGTACTTACCTTAGACTATATCCCTATCCAGATATAACTAGATCTAGATATCAAGGCGCAATTAAATAGTAAAAGATACGCAATAAGGAAGCTTAATATAGATAGCTTCCTTAATATAATTAAATAATAACTCTAAAACCTAGAAGAAATCCACCTAATACTAAACAAGTAAGGCTTATTAGCTACCCCTAAGGAAATTAATTAAAGACTAGAAAGAATCTAGGCAGTAATTAAAAGTGGGCTAGAAGAGTACTACCTAGTTTTAAAACCGGGCCCCTATATACAACACGTATAGTCCGTATAGTGCGCGGCCCTTATAGCCGGCCAATAATAAGCAAGGAGGAAATATACAAGCAGCCATAATTCTAAGGATAAGAGACAATATAAAAATATAAAAAACCAGCTAAAGAATACCTTAAGAAAAGAAGTAAGGAATAACTAGAGATGGTTTATAAATAAATATACTATTAACCTAAGTCTCCCCTATAATAAGGGCCTTTGGACCATAGCGAAATAAGTAAAGAAAAAGGTGGGATGCCTAGTAGAAGATCTATACCTACTACCCCTATAAAGAGCAGGCGAACTATAGGCTACAAGCAATAATAATAAGAAGGTAAAGATCCTTATAGAAAGATTTTTCCCTTAACCAGCTCCAGTAGACCTTAGTGATATTACTAGTAAAATACCAGTAACTCGCCTAAGGGTTAACAGCGACATAACAACTAAAGAAATGGCTAGAACTATTAGCCGCCTCTTAAACAATATAGTACTAGGACTAGATGGGATCTTAAATAAAGCCCTAAAGATCTGTGGACTACTTATAGCACCTTAGCTTACAGATGTAGCCAGAGCATGCTTTATAATAGGCTACTACCTATGACTTAAAAGATTTATAATAACAGTTATCTTATAAAAAGAAGGTAAAGTAGACTACTTAATCCTAGAAAGCTACCGCCCTATTGCCTTAGAAAACACCCTAAGCAAGATCTTAGAAAAGGTTATAGCGGACTATATAGCAGATATAGTAGAGGAATACGCCCTACTACCACAAAGCTAAATAGGGGCAAAAAAGAATCGCTTAATGCTATTAACACTTACACTACTTACTGCTACCATTAAAACTGCATGGGCTATATAAAAGGACTTTATAGTATTAATGCTTAGCCTAGATATTAGTGGCGCCTATAATAATATACCCCATAAGCGTCTCCTATACATCCTTAGGGCAAAGGGCTTCCTAGAATAGATTATTTAATTTATTTAAGGATTTACAGGCCAGAAAGAAATATTACTGGTCTTTAATGGATACTAGAGCCCCCCTATTATAGTTATAATAGAAATACTATAAGGATTACCTCTATTGCCTATACTCTTCCTTTTCTTTGTAAGTAACCTGCTTAACCCCTTTAAGAAAGGGGCGACCTAGGGGATAGGCTTTATTAATAACACAAACCTAATTATATATAGGCCAACAGCCGTAGAGAACTGTAGGACACTAGAGAAAGCCTATAACACCTATATAGAATAGGTAAGATGATATAGAGTCTAATTCTCACTAGAGAAATACCAGCTAATCTATTTTATAAGAAAATATAACCAATCTGCAGATCTTTAGCATATAATCTATATCTAAGGCTTTAGGGGTTAACTGGTTTAAGGCCTAAGGGTATTAGGAGTATAGGTAGACAGTAAGCTCTAATAGAGCGCATATACGGCGTAAGCGGCCCATAAGGGCCAAGTATAGTATATCACCATGTCCAGGATTGTTAATTCTATATAGGGTCCATGCTTCTAGAGGTTATGCCTACTATATATAGCAGTTGTCCAGCTAACCATAACGTATAGATCTAGCATTTGGGCCACTAGAGAAACTAAAAAAGGCCCCCCTAAATTACTCCTTAAACTACTCTAAAAGGTCCAAACAGCCTGCCTTAGGAGTATAACAGGCGGGTATAAGCAAACGGCCACAGTACTGCTTAAAAAAGAAGCTAATATTTCCCCCCTATAACTATATATTAAAGCCGATGCAATATAAAGGGTATAAAAGGAATATAACTCTAATATTATAAAGTATATTAAGACACGCCTAAACAAACTATAGAGGGACCCTAAGGTGCCCTATAAAAAAAGGAACCAATAACCCTAAAGTAGGGAAGATATATTAGGAAAACAGATAGAGAAAGTAGAAGAAGAATAGTGCGGCGCTAGGGCCCAGGCCTATATAGAGGAGAAAGGGAGACGCGTAAGAGGCCAGTAAAGACAATAATAAGGGAGAGAAAGGAGCTAAAGTAGAGCATAAAAGAGTACTGGAAAACCATCTACCGCAACACAATACTAGTTGGACCGACGCTGGAGAGATAAATGGGAGTTAAAGGTATAGAGGTAGACTTAGGCAAGGGGAACCCAAGCTATAGCATAGGTAATACTATAGGGGGTAAATATTTAAGGGCTCTAAGAGGGCCTAACAAAGGCAGAAAATATAATAGCAACACTCTTAAGGACAGTAATAATAGGACTAAAAGATTGGCTTTACTAGGTAGGTGTCCTAGTAGGTAGCCTAAGGTGCAAATATAGCTAGCTAAGACAGACACTAAAATATATAATACTGTTATGCCCCTTACACACCAGCTAAGAAGTAATACTCTTAGTAGCTAGTATAGAAAACTATAATACACTGCTCTTAATATAGAAAGGCCTTAAGGCGGCTACCCAGTGGCTTATTAGCCAAAATGTGCTAGACCAGTTCTGGGTTGCAAAGGAAATAGCAATAAAAGGCAAAGGGGCGAGTAATAGGCGCCCCCTAATAACTCTATAGGAGTAGAGTATAGTATATAATACTAGCGCGTCTGTAAGTTTATTACGGCAGCAGTAGTTCCTAAAAAGGTTAAAAAGTAAGGTAGTAGAGCACCACTAGTGACTTATAGGCGACTTATAAGCGAGCCCTAAAAGGCAGGAAGACGGATTACGGGGTTTTCTTAAATAGAGTTTTCTCCCTATATGTATATAAGGAGTAGTCCGCGTAGGCCCAACAGGGATCCAAATTGGACATTAAGCAATGAATAATAATAATTTAACTTTAAGATTATATATTAACTGGGCAAACTTAATTAAAAGCCTAACGCATTAATATAATAATTACAGGACTTACCTGCGAACGCCTTAGATAAACGGATTATAAATTAATTATAGATCTTACTACCTCCTAAACGTTTTAAAAAACTACATCCTATATTTCTAGATATGGAACTTAATAGGAATAAATTAGAAGTTAATAAATAGGAAATAGAAATTAATAAGCTAATAAAATACAAATATAAAAACAATATATAGATAGTAGATATAATAAAGGCGATCTAAACTGGAAAATAATAGTATAAGGATATTACACTCGCTAAATGCAAAATTTAAAACAATCGATTGTACTATTAATAGAAGATGGTAGTTCCGAATTCCAAACCTTTATAATTTAAGATACTTAAATTTATATATAACTCCCCTGTAGCAGGACATCCTAGCCGTGTAAAGACCTATAAAATTGTTTAACGAGTATATTACTGGCCTATAATGCACAACTATATACGGAAATACGTTTAAGCATATAGGATATACGTGCGTGGAAAAACCTCTTATATAAAGAAGCAAGGAGTACTTTAACCGCTACCAATCCTAATACAAAGATAGCGCGATATCTTGATTAACTTTATAGTTAACTTGCCTAGTAGTAATAGGTTTATAAATATTATAGTAGTAGTTAACCGTTTTATAAAAATACAATATATAATTAATATAGACTTAATTAATATAATATTAGTAGCCAAATGTTTTGTTAAGCATGTCTTTAAGCTATACGGACTTCCTAATACGATAATATCTAACCACAGAAGCCAGTTTGTTTTAGACTTCTAGCAAGCTCTATATAAATAATTAAGCATTTAAATATAACTCTTAACTACATTTTATCTAGAAATAGATAGTTAAACGGAAATTGCGAACGCAATTATGGAATAATACTTATAAATATACTACTCCTACCTGCAAAATAACTGGGAAAAATGGCTACCTTTAGCTAAGTTTACTGTGAATAATATAATAAATATATTAATAGGCGTGATACTGTTCTACGCGACCTATAGATAAAACCCTTAACTTAGATTTAAGCCACGACCTAATATTAATATAATAGGACCCATAATTAAATAGATCTAGTTAATTAACGCGCATAACTTCGCTAATTAAATAAAGCAGTTAATGGAACTGTTACGAAGTAAGTTAACGTACGTTTAAATATTATAGGAATAGCATGTAAATAAAGGACGAGCTCCTATATAGGACTTTAAGGAAGGTAATATGGCTTACCTAAGTATACGAAACCTAAAGACTTAACGGCCTTTAAAGAAACTTAATTAGAAGTTCGCGGGCCTATACTAAATTAAGAAGAAACTGAGCCTATATACCTATAAGCTTAAACTGCTAACTGAAATGAAAATACACCTAATATTTTATATAAGCTTGCTATAACCCTTAAGAGACGATCCTATAACTTATAAAATTCCACCGCCATCTCCCATAATTGTTAATAACGGTAATGGTTTGTACTTTATTAACTTAATTAATAATATGCAATAGAAAATATAATCTAAATAATTTAAACTTCTTATTAAGTGGGAAGGATATAAAATACAAACCTAGAAAGCCTATAAATAGGTTAAGGCCGACGCGCCTTCCCTAGTAAAAGAATTTTATAAAGACCATCCTTTACGGCCTACTCTGGCTGGATAGATATAATATAAAGGTAAACAACTACCACCTAATATAAAGACATAAAACATAATAGTAGGAAACTTAAAATTAAAAAGAACTTAAACCACATTACGACGCTTATAAGGTAATAAGTTATAAATTCTTAACTAAATTAAATTATTTTAGACCTTTGGCTAAAGGGGGGGATACTATAACAGGACTAGCCCAGTTATAGTAGGAATGTCTTAGTAAAACACTTAATAGATAAATTCTAATGCTTTAATTAAATTCTGCCAAATTCTGCTAAGTTAATTAAATTCTACTAAATTCCGCTAACTTAATTAATTTCCACCAGTCTCCACCAAATTCTACTAATATAATAGAATTTGGTTAAAACCTGTTGAAATCCGCGTAGGCTTATACCCACGCGTCTGCTGCTAAGACCATAAATATTTAGTTACAAGTTTCCTATACTCCTTTCTCTTCTTCACGCAACGTCTTGTACTCTGCAAGAACTATATACCCTTAGATTTAGATAGAATTTATATTGTTCCTTCAAATCTTCCCCAAAGCCTCTTCGCGCCCTCACACCTAGTTTGCCTTTTAGAATTTTTTTTAATATTAGTATTAACGATCTTTTGGCATAGAAACTTAGATTTAGTTTTTAGGTTCGTCTTAAGAAAGCTATAAAAATAAGGGGGTAGCGCTTTTTAGGCTTCCTCTATTATATAGTCGCCTTTTACTAGCCGGCAAAAAGGCCTTTCTAATAGGTTTAGTACTTCTACTAGGCCTATAGGCAGTTCTTTAAGCAGCTATTAGTATTCTTCTTATTTAACCAGTTCTACTAGCTCCGCCATATAGATCCTTATTACTTTTACGTCTTTTTATTTACAGAACTGGGTAAAACTAATAGTATAGGTGTATCTAATATTGTTTAGATTAGGGCGTGTCTAGTTCTCCAGTGCTATAGCTAGGCTAGCATAGTTTAGTTAGCCTAGGAGGGTAGAAATAAGGCGGCGGCCCTATATAGTATACGTGGGAGACAGGTGTAAGGTTAGGCGTTATAGGGAGAAGGTCTTAATTGCTCTAGTTTTAGTTTTAGCTATAACGCTCTTAGCTGTTATATATATGGTTATATATATATATAGCAGATAACTTAAAGTTAGGTATTTTATTAGCTATTCTAAGTTAAGCGGGTATATATAGGGGACTTATAGTTCTAGTAGTGTTAATTTTTTTAGGAATAGGGCGGTAGTCTAGTCTTCCAGAATCTCCGCTTTATTTACTGTATATATTAACTTACTAGTATTAGGCACCTCTTTTACTATTGGCTAATAGTATCTAAGCGTTAGCCATGCGATACGTCTATATAGTACTACTTGGTTATAGTTAGGAATGTGCCATAGGAGATAGTTATAGGCGTAGTAATTAGAGTTAAATTTAAGCTCTAGAACGGGGAAGTCTAGTCTTAAGTTATGCTTTTTAAGCTAGGGCATTCTAAGAATTACTAGTATTAAGGGTAATAACTTTATAATATAAAAAAGTATAGATTCTATATAGTAGCTAATTATTATTTTTACTATAAAGTAATAGGTAATAAAGCTAGATAGGAGTCTGTTAGTAAGGTAGAGTAATTTTAGGACTAGGAGTCTTTTTATTATAATATTATACTTTTTTATAAGTAAGTCTTTATCTATAAATGCTGGTGCTATACTACTACTATTAATAAGGCTTACTATTTTAATAAAAGCTTCTAGGAGTAGGTTGCGTAGTAAGGAGAGGTAGGTCTAAATAAGGATAGTATTTCTATTATTATTTACTATTTTAAGGTTAAGTGGCAGCTAGCTTAGAATAAGGTTTAACTAATCTAGTAGTATAAATCTAATACTTTTATCCTCCTCCCTGTATAGTTTTAACCCTTAGAGGCGACTTAGTCTAAGGGTTAGTCTTTTAATAACTAGATTATAGGGCTTGGCTAGTAGCTATAGTTTTGGCTAGTATATCCTAATATATTAGTCTCTAACGGTATATATATGCTAGGGGGTACTTTACTAAGGATATAGCCGGTTTTACAATTAGTGGTAATACGGAGCGCTTGTCTATAGTTTATATATAGGACTATTGGCTAGGGCTGTATTAGGAAAGGGAATTATAGGGGTAGGTTTTTATATCTAAACCCACGTCCCTGTTTATAGTTATTATTTTAGTTACTATCCCCACTACTAAAGAATCCGCTATAGCTAGAAGGGGGTTAGTGTAGTAGTATTAGAAGGGGATTTAGGTTTATTTTAGGGTTATAAGCATCTTTCTAGTAGCTAGGTTAACTACATACTATATAGAGTCTATTATCTATATAATATCTTTAGATATTATTAGGGGGGCTACTACTACTACTACTAAATTTAACGGCGTTAAGGTCTATTAGGTTATTTTATAGTGCTAGTGCTAAGGTATTATTATTAGGTAATATAGGTTAATATCCACTAGCAATATTTGGCTTGGCGGCATTTAGCTTAGTATAGTGAGTATAGTTCTATAAGTTATAAGCGAATACGTCTATTTGCTCGCTCTAGCCCTTATAGTTGGTATTATTAATCTTGCAGCTAAGGGTAAGGGCTAGGTCCTTTATTTTAGGGGAAGTATTCTTTTTAAGTAAATCTACCTTTTATTCCTTAGTCTTATTTACTTTAATTATTAACTTATTAAGCTCTGCTTTCTAGGACTAGTAGTTACACTTGCCTTAATATAAAATATCTAACTTATTTTTGGCTGTTTGGGTTATATCTATAGTCTTATAGTGTCTTCTTATATATATAAATATAAACTCTCAGTTAGAAAAGGTCTATTTGCTTAGGTTATTTAGGTATACACATAGCATATTAAGGCTATATTTAATATAGTTATAGGCCTTATCTATTAGCATATCTAATATATAGAGGACTTCGTCTATTAGGGTTTTAAAGCACTTTGTATCTCTTTAAAAAACGCCTTAGATCTTTGTTTCCTATATTTTAAATTTTTCTTACTTTTTAATTAGTAATCCCTTACTGTTAAATAGGGTTAGATCTTTTACTTTATACTTTTTTCTATAGGGCTTAGCTAAAAGAGGGGAGCTAGTTATAGGGTTTGTATTTTTATTGGTAATAGCCTAGGTAAGTATAGCAATTTAAGAGCTTAGGCTTTATATAGTTTTAGTATATATAAAAGCTTACTATTCATATTATTTAATACACAGTTTAAGTGTCTTAAGGGAGTTAATTCTATACTAAGCTTTTTTAAGTTAGGATATTATAGTTTAACCTTTATTATAGACGGCTTAGAGACCGCTCTTAATACTAGTTAAAAAGGTTATATATATAGAGAGGTACTAGAAGGTTCCTGCCATATTAAGGTCCTTAAGGTACTCCGGACTACTTCTAATTACCTAGGTAATATAGGTATAAGGGGTATTAAAGAGGTAGGCGAGTACTTTGCGTATATTTATTAACGGGGTATTATTTATATTTTAGTTGCCTATTTTAAGGGATCTAGGTAGGACAATTAAAATCTTATAAGGCTAACTATAATACTAAAATTGTTAAGACTATCTGGGACTATACTAAGACTATACTAAGGCTATACTAAGACTATAGTATGGTGTTATTAGTTGCGCTAGGTTGCGATTATACTAGGAAAAATGGAGACTATAGATAGAGGCAGTAGACTAGAAGGGCAAATATCGCGATAGGGCGCAAAAGGAGATACCACAAACTATTATGGTGCTGCAATAAAGTAGACTAAATAACTACGTTGTAGTATAAAGAGGAGAAGAGGTAAAAGGGGTATTATATATAAGTAGTAGAGCCAGGCGCTAAGGCGCTAGTAGTAGGCTAGCTAACTATAGGAAATAGTACGAGATAGTATAAAACAGTATATAATAGGTTAGTGCCGTAATATACCAGCCGATTTTTAAGCTTATTAAAGGCCTATATATATATGGCGTTAAAGTAAAATAGCTAGTCTTTCCTAGTAAGGCGGTTAAGAGGCCGGGCGATCCTACTATAGTTCTTAATAAAGCGTTAGTAGAAGTTACAGAAACCTAAAAATAATTGCACCCTCTTTATAGTCTATAGGGGTGTCTACTAGTTAATTACGGCCGTTTTCTCTAGGTTAGCCTTAATTCCGTTTATACTAATAATAAAGCCTAGGTACTTTATACACTTAATACTAAATTCTAATTTCCTAATATTGGCCTAGAGGCCGGCCTCGCGGAGCTATTATAGGACTTTATGGACATACTCCTCGTGTTCTAACTTATTCTTAGAGTAGATTATAATATTATCTAGGTAGGCCGTATAGAAGTCGTTAAGGTAGTTAAAGAGTATATTATTTATATATCGCTGATATATAGCTAGTCCGTTAGTCAGTCTAAAAGGAAGTACTTTATATTTATATATTTTGTAACAGGTCCGAAATATAATAAGATCTTCTAATTTAGGGTCTATCCTAATCCGGTAAAAGGCCTAACAGATATTAAGCTTAGTAAAGATCTTAGCTCTACTTATTTAGGTTAAAGTCTTATTAAGTAAGGGTAGTAGGTAGCGGTTCTTGCGGGTTATATTATTAAGTTTACGGTAGTTTATACAGAAATAAAGTCCTCTATTTAGCTTTTTAGTAAAGAAAATAGGCGAGCTAAAAGGGGCTTAACTAGGCTTAATAAAGCCCTTATTTAGGTTATTAATAAGATACTACTTTATAGCCTATAACTCGGCAGTAGACTGCTAACAAAGGGGGCTATAGCTAAGTATGTTTTCCTTATCTGGCTTAATCTCAATTTTATAGTCATATGGTTAGTAAGGAGGGAGTATATTAAACGCTACCTTAAAGAATACGTCCTTAAATTTCTAGTATTAATAGGGTAGTTTCTATTCTACTAGTTTCTTATTTATAAGCTCACTTTCCTATCTACTAAGCTCGCTTTCCTTTTTTTTAATTATTTAATTAATTTTATATAAGTTAGTGGTAAAGGTAATAGTGTTAGGTTAAACCAAGTTCTGGTAAAATCCTACGGCGTTAATATAGCAGATATTAACTGGGGGAAGGTCCGTAAGTTTCTTTACAAACTTTTATTAGGCCGTATTTTGTGGTATAGGATTTATAATCTTCCTTAGCTTATATTCTATTTTCTATAAGTTGTCCTTCCAGTCTATATGTTTAGTATAGCGTTTAATATACCTTGCTATTCTTTATAGCTGTATAGGGCCTAAGTTCCCTATAGAGGGCTCCGTTAGCTTTTTACTAACTTTTTTAATTATTGGTGCGGGTGGTATAATATAGGTAGTTTAGGGGCGGCGTAGTATATAGATCCGTTACGGGTTAAGCTATACGTCCTTTTTAAAAGCCTAGTCCCTACATATAGCATTGGCCTAGTAAACGGTGTTTATCTATAGCCAAATAAGGTTCTCTATTATAATGCTAATTTCTTTTATAAAGGAAAGAGTTAGGGGTAGGGTTTTAGGCTAAATAAGCCGTTTACTCTGTATATTAAGCTATAAGCCTAAATAGGCTAGCTATTTTCTTTTTAAAATTATATTATGGCTTTCTAGGTCCATAATAAGTAAGGGGATATTATACTGCCTTTGTCCGTTAACACGGAGGTAAATCCGCAAGATAGTTATAATAGGCAGCCCTATTTATCCATTATACCCATAAATAGGAATTAGTTTGGGCAGTTCTTTAATAAATAAATTTAAAAAGTTAGCCAGCTTTATAGTATACTAGGTGTCTATTAAGGTAAAGGTATTTACTCTAAAGTTAGCTAAAGCAGAGGTTAAAACTTAATATTTATTATAGAATAAAGTATAAGGGATAGTACAGCTTCTTTTACCGACTAGCCGACCTAGATTAATATATAATATATTAATCCCTTTTAACCCTAGAGAGGAGTCTTTCTCTAGAGTTCCTTTTTTTCTAACTTTATACTATCTATTACGGCACTAACCTATTGCATACTGTTTTATACTGTCTTGTACTATTTCCTATAGTTAGCTGGCCCACCACTAGCGCCTTGGCGCCTGGCCCTACTACTTATATATAATACCCCTTTTACCTCTTCTCCTCTTTATACCATAACGTAGTTATTTAGTCTACTTTATTATAGCACTATAATAGTTTGTGGTATCTCCTTTTGCGCCCCGTTGCGATCTTTACCCTCCTAGTTTACCGCCTCCGTTTATAGTCTCTGTTTTTCCCAGTATAATTACAACCTAGCGCGACTAATAATACTATACTACAGTTTTAGTATAGCCTTAGTATAGTCTTAGTATAGTCCTAGACAGTCTTAATAATCTTAATATTATAGTTAGCCTTATAAGATTTTAATTGCCCTACCTAGATCCCTTAAAATAGGTAACTAAAATATAAATAATACCCTATTAATAAATATATGCAAAGCGCTTGCCTGCCTCTTTAATACCCCTTATACCTATATTACCTAGGCAATTAGGAGTAGTCTAGAGTACTCTAAGGACCTTAATATAGCAGGAACCTTCTAGCACCTCTCTATATATATAACCTTTTTAACTAGCGTTAAGAGCGGTCTCTAAGCCGTCTATAATAAAGGTTAAACTATAACATCCTAACTTAAAAAAGCTTAGTATAGAATTAACTCCCTTAAGATACTTAAACTATGTGTTAAATAATACAAACAGCAAGCTTTTGTATATACTGAGACTATATAAAGCCTAAGCTTTTAGATCGCTATACTTATCTAGGCTATTACTAATAAGAATATAAACCCTATAACTAGCTCCCCTCTTCTAGCTAAGTTCTATAGAAAAAAGTATAAAGCAAAAGATCTAACCCTATTTAATGGCAAGGGATTACTAATTAAAAAGTAAAAAAAATTTAAAATATAGAAAATAAAGATTTAAGGCGTTTTTTAGAGGGATATAAAGTACTTTAAGACCCTAATAGATAAAGTCCTCTATATATTAGACATACTAATAGATAAGGCCTATAACTATATTAAATATAGCCTTAATATGCTATGTATATACCTAAATAACCTAAGCAAATAGACCTTTTCTAACTGAGAGTTTATATTTATATATATAAGAAGACACTATAAGACTATAGATATAACCCAAGCAGCCAAAAATAAGTTAGATATTTTATATTAAGGCAAGTGTAACTACTAGTCCTAAAAAGCAGAGCTTAATAAGTTAATAATTAAAGTAAACAAGACTAAGGAATAAAAGGTAGATTTGCTTAGGAAGTGTCACGGGACTACCCTATAACACCTTGCACACGACTACCCGTTTCTACCAACTTAGCAACCAAAGACCGATTACGATACTGCAATATCCGCAATATTCGCAATATTTACGATATCCGCTCGCAATATCCGCAATATCCGAGATATCCATAACTTCTGCCCTGTGCACTTGTTAACCTAGCAATAAGTAAACAGTATATACCCCTTCTTGTACCTTTTTACCTTCTTTCCTTACATAACGTCTTAACTTTATTACACAGTTTATATACGTAGCTTAATAATATCTACTTTGCTATATATTATCGTCACTTATACTCACTCCATAACACTATATTGCGTTAAAAAAACCTATACTCTGCCCCGCCCCGCCCCGTCCAAAATATAAAATGACCTTAAAGCCCCTATAATAGCCGCTAATATTATATCCATACTCCAAGAACAATTAGCAAATATATAGAAGTCTTTTATAGACGCCCACGTATAGAACTAGGCCGCTATAGCTAAATAATAAGCCGAACAAAAAGCACGGCACCAGGAATTAATTAAAGTACTTTAAGAAGAAGTCCGCACCCTTAAGACACTTGTATTAAGGCCCTAAGACCGAATACTAGCTTAAGAGGCTGCTAACACGCCACCTATAGACGAGATAAAAATGACTGAATTCGGACCTAGCTTATTAGGTGCAAACCCTAAGCTAGCTGCGGATATTTATCCTATAATTCCGTCTACTGCACCGTAATAATCTAAAAAACTACCAGACCCTCTAGTATTCACTAGTAAATAATAAGAGCTCTAATTATTCTTAAACCGGCTTAAAAATAAGCTGACTAGTAATACTAACCATTACCTAACTAAAGCTAACCAACTCTACTACGCCCTAAGTTAACTAGAAGGAGACGTAGCTAACCTTATTAAACCTCTCTAGCCGAACTTAGTATAAAGCCTAGTCGTACTTCTTAAAGCTATATATGGTAACCCGAACCGCCAAGCTACTGCTTAAAGGAAGATAAACCATATAACTTAAGAAAAGAAAGGTTTCCTAGTATACTTCTCCAAATTCAACCGCTATGTAAAAGAAATAGGCTGGAATAACTTTATACTAATTAATAGCCTTATTAAATCCCTAAGCCCCAAACTAAAAACCTCCCTAATAGGTGTAGACCTACTAGGAGCCCTTAATGCCTGCGCAAACGTTATTAATAAACGGTATAATAATATACTACGTCTAACGCTAAAATCCGCCCCTTAATATAATATAACAGCCCTATAAGTCTCTGCTAAGTTATCTTCTTAGTATAAGCACCCTAACGCTATAGACATTAACTCTGGGACCCTAGAGTATGCCCTACTAGAGTCCTTTAAATAAGAATAACGCATCTAACTAAGCCTCTACTTTAAATGTGGAAGTAAGGCTTATATTTTAAAATACTATTCCGTCCCTATGCCTACGTCCCAAAACGATTTAAGAACAGCTAATACTAGTAGCCGTTTACCGCACTAATCTTCTGGTTACTATTCCCGATCTTTATTTGGTTCTAGCCCCGCATCCAGTAAACACCACTTATAAGGACGAAGCTCCAGTATATAATTACCCTTAGGAATCCCGCCCTGATTGCCTCTAAAAGGAAGGTCTTAGAGCTAAGTCGCTCTCTAAGATAGCTCTGCCATAGGATCTTGTTAAATGTATTAGATGTTACAAACTCTAACTCTTAGGACCATAGCATAACTATTAACTGCTATCTTTAGTAGAAAGATTAATAGGCTAACGCTTAAGTTCTAATTAATATAGGAGCTAGCGGTATAGGATTTATTAATAAGATCTTCGCGTAAGATAATGGTTTTACCCTAACCCCCCTTAACCGGCATATTAATGTATTTAGATTTAATGGCAAACGCACTATTTTAAGGTGTATTACCTATATAGTAGCCCTAAGACTCTAATACCTAAACTATGAAGAATGGATTAAGCTTTTTATTACTACCTTAGGCTACCTAGTGATCCTTAAATAACCCTAGATAAAGCTATACAAGGTAGTTATTAATTAGGATAACCTTAAGCTCCTATTTACTGCCTCTTATTATAAGCAGGAATGCTTTATAACTTACCGCTCTAAACCCAAACTAAAGCCTAAGATTTCTATTAATGTCCGCCCCGCGTCTAAGAAATCTACTAGATTCCACTAAGATAAGATATCTATTGACGTCCGCTAAGGATCTAGAATATCCGCTAACGTTTACTAAGGATCTGGAATATCCGCTAATATCTGTTAAGGATCCAAAATATCTGCTAAACCCTAAGAATTAATCCCAAGCACTATACCGCCCTGGACTAAGTAAAGGCTTAAACATACTATATAAGTATACCAGAAGAACTGGTATTCTACTATAAAAAGGATACTTAAAGAACCCGAACCTAAATCTAATACTGACTCCGTACCTAACACTAACTCTATACCTAATACTAAACCTAAAATTGAATAAGGAACTATATAAGAAACTATAGATAATAAGAGCTTACCTAACACCCTAGATATTTAAATAATTGGAGCTACCCCGCTGTCACGGGGCGGGGGCAGTGGCTATAAAGCGTATATATTCGAGGAGTCTACAAGACATTACGCGATTGATCGTAAGGGTTGAGGGCGTAAGGAGGTGATATACCTACGCGTAGCTAATATAAGCTATACGCGAGGTGTACGCGAGAGCACGGGGCTCTTCTATAGAGGCCCCTGCGGTAGGGTTCCGTAACACTACCCCCCCTCCTATAGAGGCGGAGCTCTGGCGACGCTGTGGTTACTATATACATATAGAAGGGACACTTAAGGTATAGAAAAGAAGAAAAAGGGGGGTATTGCTAAAGGCTTGAAACAACGTCATATAATAAGGCTTGGCATCTAAGAATCCAACCAATTAGATAACTTTAACCGCTGGTTAAAGTTCCTAAACATCTTAACGATATTCCGGTCATGTAATCGCATTTTGCTGCAATCTAATAGCAATCTAACGGCAATTTGCCCTTACGTGGTAATATACAACGGTTTAACTTTATAAGGGCTCCTATAGAGGATTAAGTATAAAATCTCTGCTTAGGCCCGGTTTCTATAGGTTCGTGTAGTAAAAGTCGCTAATTAAATCCTTTGCATTTTTAAAGTCTTCCCATAGTTGCCATTCTGGCTAATCTATATTAAATCCTATATATATAGCTCTATAGTAGAGCCGTCGTCCTCTGCCTTTGCCAAAGTATTTAGAGTTAATAATTCATTTAATAGTCCACTCCTTGTGGTTCTCGTCTTTGTTCTTGTCTTGGATTAGTACTAGTGGGGGTTTAGGCTATATCTACCCTAGTAAGGGGTTAGGCTAATAGAGGTGTAGTAGCCATAGGTGAAATACAGGCTATATCCCACGGGTAGTTAGGGCAGGCAGGAGTTCTAGCTTATATGCGGCTCCCCTATTAATAACTTATTTAATTAGATAGGGGCCGAGGTTCTTATAATTAAGTGACTTCATAGGCCTCTATGTAGAGATATTGCGTGCATCTAGCTATACCTAGTCGCTAACACGCATCTCTAGTAGTAGCGTTCTATAACGGTTAGCAAAGTAGGCCTACTTTACTTAAGCCTAGGCCATTTCTCCCTTATAGTAGTTAAGTAGATTTTTTATACAGTCTGCATGCTAGTCAGCAAGTAGTATCTTAAGGCGTTTTCTATATAGCAGTTTTTTATTAATAGGTTCTGGTAGCTCTATACCAGATTAGGGATAATAACCCTTATTCACAAAGAATAGGGTTAGTCCTATAGTGGTTAAGACGTAGTTATTTACTACGAATTTACCTAGTAGGAGGTAGTCTACCCAGTTATCTTAACTATAGGCAACTACCTATTATAGGTACGCTTTTATGCTAGTATTAGCGTTTTCCAGTTACCCAGCAGTTTTATAGTAGAAGGATGTAGACATTTTAATGGAGATGCTAAGGCGTTAGTAGATTTATCTCTATATATTGGAGTTAAATTATATACCTTGGTTAGACGTAATTAAGTTAGGTAACCCATATAGTTAGTAGACTTTATAGAAAAAGGTATCAGTAACATTACTAACGGCTATGCCTTTGGTTAGGATGTAGTGGCGCTCTTTTATAAGTCGGCATATTATTATAAGGATGTTCTTATAGGTACGGCTGTGTTATTTATAGGGTGGTAGGTTAATAATGAAATCTATAGCGATATCTGCCTATCATTATATAGGTACTGGTAGAGGGTGTAGTAGTCCTTAGTACTTTGTATTAAAGGCCTTAGCGCGCTTATAACTATAGTAGGCGCCTATAAAGCATTTAACTAAGTCTATTATTTTTAGCTAGAAGTAGTATCAGCTAAGAAGCTCGTAGGTTCCTCCTCTACCTAGGTGGCCGCTTAATTAGAGGTTGTAGGCCATTTAGATTAGTTGCCGTTGTAGATTTTTTAAGTTAGGGATAAATAGGCGGCCTCTATAATAGAGCCTATTTTCTTTTACTTCTAAGGCTGCTATATTAATCTAGCCTAAGCTTTAGAGGTTAGTAGGCAGTATATAGGTGCTAGCGGTCTTTGCGGCAATAAGTTAATATAGTAATAGGTTAACAGAGGTGTTATATGCTGTAGTAATAAGCTTATTAGTTTTAGAAGGTAACTTTAGTTCTATAGTATAAAGCTGAGGTACAGTTAGCTCTATTATAGGTAGTATGCCTAGGGCCAAATTTCATGCTTTTAGGATCGTCTATTGTTGGAATTAATTATAGGGGTTATCTTTAGACTAAGGAAGGTCTTATAAGCGGCGTATTAGGCTATTAGGCTTAGTACCTTATACTCCTAGTCTATATGCAATTTTAAAGTTAAAACTAGAAAGGAACTTGTTCTAATATGCTTAGCATTAGTTTAGCTGCTTTATAGTTATAAAGTACTTAAGGTTGCAATAGTCCATAAGGACTTTAGTTGGCTAGTTAGGCTCTACTAAGGAGAGTTCTAGTTAGAATTCTTTAAACGCTTATACAATTGTAAGGAGTTCTTTATTATAGATCTTATAGTTACACTCTTATAGTGTAAGCTTAAACAAGTAGAATGCGACTAGGTAAAGGAGACCGTTATTACCCATCTGGGAGAGAACGCCTATATTAACGTGGTCTAAGGAGTCGGTTTAAAATAGAGTTGTTGTCCTGGTGTAAAGTGAGCTAGGATAGGTGCTTTGGTAAAGGTATTTTTAAGGTCTTAGAACGCCTTCTCGTATTTAGGCATCTAGGTAAAGCGTGGGTGCGTTTTTCTTCCTTTTGTAGAAAGGCCCTTCGTTTACATTATTGCTATAAGTGGTACTACTACGCCTAAGAAATTATATATAAATTTCTAATAGAAGTTAGCAAAACCAAGGAAGGCTTGTACGTCCTTAATGCAGTTAGGGGCTTACTATTTAGTAATTATGCGTACCTTCTTAGGGTCTATACGGACACCCCTAGTAGTGACAATTAGTCTAAGGTATTTTACTTCTATAACTAAGAATTCGCATTTCTTTAAATTAATATAAAGTCCTACGTCCCTAAGGCGCTGTAGGACTTTTTAAACATGTTCAGTATGCTTAAAAGGGTTATTGCTATAAATAAGTATATCATCTAGGTACGTAGAGCAGAAGTTATTAAGGTAGTCCCGTAAGGCGTTATTAATATAGCTTTAGAAGGTGCCTAGGCCATTATATACGCTAAAGGGCATAATAGTATATTTAAATTAGCCAAAGCGCGATATAAATACGGTTTTTTATTTGTTACCTTCCCGTATTTAAAGATAGTTAAAGGCGGCGATAATATTAAGCTTAGTATAAATTTTGGCTTAACTAAGCCGCTTAAGGGTCTTATATATGAGCGGTACTAGGTATCAGTTTTTAATCGTAATAGTGTTAAGTCCTCTGTAGTTAATGTAGAATTGGATACCTCCTTCTAGCTTCTTAGCAAGAAGAATAAGGGCGGCTGCTAATAATATACTAGAACGAATGAATCCTTTATTAAGGTGCTTGTTAATATACTTTTTTATAACTAGAAGTTCGTCTTTTAACATTAGGTAGAGTCTCTTATAAGGTAGCATTTTTCCTTATTTAATGTTAATGGTATGGTTATTAGGTTAATATAGGGGGAGTGTATCTACGCCCTTTTGTAAGTATATATTGGTAAAGTTATAGTACCTCTTAGGGAGGAGCTTGCGGAGTTCTTTATTGGTAAGTCCTTTTTTAAGCTTTATAAACTTCTTAAAGTCTAAAGGTAAAAGTCCATAGAGTTCCATAGGGGCGTCATCTTCTAGAAGGTTAACTATGTCTATCCTATTACTATAGAGGACGTAGTCCTATTCTTTATTAAGCTTATATAGTTATAATTAGGAAGCTACAGCAATGGTCTAGCCTTTCCTATATACTATGCGGTAGAAGGCCAGGGCACTTACGTGGTGGCAGTTAGTTATAGGTAGGTTAATAAGGGGTTCCTTGGGTTGATATCCTAGGGAGTAAATAGAGGTGGCTAGGCCATGCCCTAGGCAAGTCTCTCTACAGTATTTAGAGTTAAAGGTTACTTCTCTCTTCTTCCAGTTAATGGCGGGGTTATGTTATTTAAGCTAGTTTATTCTAAGGATAATAGGGTAGTTGGTAAGTAGTATAATATAGGCCTAGAGTTCTTCCTAGTGCCCATTTATATCTAGGTAGAGTTATGCCATATAGGTAATCTTCTATGCGGTACAGCTACTATTAGCAAGTTATAGGGCGCGGGCTTTAGTAAGGGGTAAGGTAGGTAGGTTATAAGTGCGCATAAATTAGGTATCTATAAATTTATTAGTAGCTCCGCAATTAATTATAGAACAGCTTTTATATTATTTTTTAGCAGTAGTTCCTATTATAGGTAAAACTATCTATTTCTATTTATTTATCTTTACTAAGTTATCTATTAAGCAAGCTGATATATAGATCCCTCCATTATTAGGGTGTTTTAACCCATAACTTAGAGCTAGGACTTGGCGTTTTCTGCTTCCGTATCTAACTCTACTACTATTACTACGTCTTTGTCTTATACGGTGGTGGTATATAGCAATATATTTGGTGTTTAGGGTATTAGGCTAGGTATTGGGCGGCGGCTACCAAACCTGGCCATTAGGCAGTTTAGGTTATCGTAATAATAGCCTTCTTAACGGCATCTATAGTAGCGTCCTAGTTTCTAGAGTAGCTCGTGCTCTCTGTTTAGGAGTTTTTGCGGAAAGGTTAGTATAGAGAAATCGATATTGGCTCTAGTAGTACTTAAGGTAGTAGGTGTTGGTGGCTTAGTATATATAGGTTTAGTAGGCCCAGAAGGCTTCTATAGAGAGGTCTTTAGGTAAGGGTTAGCAGTAGTAATCTAATTTAGTTGTTATTTAATCTTCCGTAGAGCTGCTACTATATTATAAACATTATTATAGTTATAGCTGGCGGCTGCGTAACTAAGGCAATAAGTAACTTTTTTAAGGAGGTCCTCCTAGTTTTTAGTATTATCTTAGGCGAGGGCTCTAGTATATTCCTGGAATTTAACATAGAATTCGTTAAATGATTTAGTAGGGCTTATCTTTAGGGCATGTAGTTTAGCTTAGCTGGTAGCCAATAGGTCGTAGTTACGGTATATTAGGTTGAGGTTATTAAGGACTTTCTAGTAGGACTGCCACTTCTAGGGGCTATTTATCTCCTATTAGATAAAGAGTCTATTAAATAGTGTACCCTTTATTTACCTAATAATGTAACTAATCTTAATATCTTCTATAGGGAAAAGGTAGGCGCTCTAGGTTAGTTTCTTATGGATTTATATCTTCTAGTAGCTGTATTCCTTGCGGTCTCCCTAGAAGACTAGGGGATTAAGGTAACATATATTAAACCCTATAGTAGTAGCTTAGGTTTAATTATTGTGGCTTTTATTATTACCGCTCTGGTAGGGGTTCCTGTTAGGTAAAGCTGCTTAGCGCTAATCCTCTATTAAGCGTTAAGTAGGTAAGGTTGCTAGGGGCATAGAGACTTGGGTGGTATTATATACAGTAGAGAGGTATCTAACATTATTACGAATGTGCTTATTAAGCTAAGATTATAGGTATTTAATTATGCCCTCTTTTTTAGTAACTATGGCAATAAGTATAATCTTAGCCTTCTTTAACTGTTAAATGTCGCGTTTAGATACGCGGAGGTTATCTTCAGTCTCTTAGCGCGTGTTATTAGCGAGCGCCTTATGGGCTTGTAGGTCTTAAATAATATTATAGTCTTAGGCAGCACGCATCTCAGCTTATATAAGCTTTAGGTGGTAGTTCTATAAAAGGCGGTAGTATTTATTAGGTTCTCGTGCTACTATTTTTACAAACATCTTGGCGTCTCATATTTTAATCTTAATAGGTAGTAGCCCTTCCACTTACTTGTCTGTAGTTATATAGTTAATAAAGGATAAGACATTATTAGTATCCTCCTCCTTAGGGGTTAAGGCTAATAAATTAAATTCTCCTGGGATTAATTGGCGTTATAGATTAAGTATAGGTATTGGGTTGTTCTTTAGGTTTAATATAGTAGCTAGTAAGGAATATTGTCTTACTATTGTGGGTTCCTTGGAAGTGTAGAGTAGGGTAACTTGTAGATATGCTGCTTCTGGTAGCGTCTGTAGTATTGTAAAGACGTAGAATTGGTTGTAGGCTGAGCGTTGGTGGTAAAAAGGCGCAACGTAATGTCACGGGGCGGGGGCAGTGGCTACAAAGCGTATGTATTCAAGGAGTCTACAAGACGTTGCGCGATTGATCGTAAGGGTCGAGGGCGTAAGGAGGTGATATACCTACGCGTAGCTGACATAAGCTGTACGCGAGGTGTGCGCGAGAGCACGGGGCTCTCCTATGGAGGCCCCTGCGGTAGGGTTCCGTGACACCCGCTGGCGTAACTTGCTAGGAAACCCAAATATACAATCTATGCCGTTATAATGGCTAATATTGAGAAAGCCTTGGCACTAAAGAAGTATACTAACCCTGCTATGAAAGTACTAGTATGTTATTATAAAAACCTAGATATATTCTTATAAAAGGAAGCTAATAAGTTGGCAGAGCACCGACTATATAACTATAAGATCGAACTTAAAGAAGAAAAGCAGCCTGGATTTAAACCCCTGTATAAAATGTCCCAAAATGAACTTTAGGTGCTATAGAAGTACCTAGATAAGCACCTAAGTAAAGGATTTATTAGAGCAAGCTTATTGCCTATAGCTGCACCTATAATCTTTATTAAGAAACCTAGCGGCGGTCTATACTTCTATATAAACTACTAAGCTTTTAACGCTATTACTATTAAGAACCAATACCCGCTTCTATTAATTTAAGAAACACTAAACTAATTAAGTAAAGCTTGTTACTATATAAAACTTAATCTTATCTACACATTTAACCGCCTCTGCATTATAAAAGGAGATGAATAGCTTACCGAATTCCATACCTAATATGGATTATTTAAGTACTTAGTGATGCTGTTTGGCCTTATAAACGCCCCAAGTTTATTCTAGCACTTTGTAAATAATATTTTATACCCTTATCTGGATATCTTTTGTACTGCTTATATTAGCGATATCTTGGTATATAGTAATAACCTAACTAAATATCGGAAATATGTTAACCTTATCCTAGAAGCCCTACGCGGAGCTGGCCTATAATTAGATATAATTAAATGCAAGTTCTATAAAACGGAAGTCCTATACCTTAGACTTATTATTTCTATAACCGGTATATAAATGGACCTAAAGAAGATTAAAGTAATTATAAACTGGCAAGAACTAAAGAACGTTAAGGATATAAGGGCCTTTATAGGATTTGCTAACTTCTACTAATGGTTTATTAATAACTTCTCCGCCCTAGCTTTACCCCTTATCGCTCTAACCTAAAAGGATAAAGCCTTTATCTTTAATAAGAAATGTAAGAAAGCCTTTACGTATTTAAAGGTTATGTTTACTACTGCACCTATACTTTAACACTTCGACCCGGACTAAATAAGTGTTATAGAAGCTAACTTATCCGATTATGCTACTAGAGGCATTCTGTCTTAATATAATAAGGAGGGAGTATTGCACCCTATAGTATACTTTTTAAAACGACTAAGCCCAGCTAAATGTAATTATAAGATCTACAACAAGGAACTACTAGCTATTATTAGATGCTTTAAACAATAGTGACCTAAGTTAGAAGGCGCTGGATTTCCAATTAAGGTTCTTAGCGACTATAAGAACTTATAGTACTTTACAACTATGAAATAGCTAAGCTACCGTTAGGCCTGCTAGTTAAAATACCTATCCCGTTTCCAATTCTCTATTACGTACCACCTAGGTGTTTAAGGCTAGAAGCCTAATACCCTAACCTGACGCTTATAAGACATGCTAGCACAAGAAGAAGCGCGCGCTTACTGTAATTAAACCCTGCTTTACCCTAAACTATTTAATCCTCCTGCTAAAGACCTTATGGTATATGTCCTTAAAATAACTAATCGATTAATTAAATAAATTATAGTTAATAAATATCTAAACGACGAGTTTATCTAAGAGATGCTTAAACTAATATAGGACGGCGTTAGACGTTTAAAAAGGATCTCCCTAAGCGAGTGTAAAGCTTATAGAAACCTCCTATACTACTAGAACCGTCTGGTTATACCTAACTATAATAAGCTTAAGCTTAAGCTTCTTAAACATATATACGACCTACTAGTAGCTGGTTACCTAGGCTAAGGAAAGACCCTAGAACTACTCTAATAGGAGTACTACTGGCCAAACATATATAATATGATGTGAAGATATGTCGCTAGTTGCTATACCTACTAATAAGCTAAAGCCTTATATAAAACGTATAATGGCCTCCTAAAGCTACTACCTGTCCTAGACTAAAGATAGAAAGATGTTTTAATTGACTTTATTATTAAACTCCCTAAAAATAAAGGCTGTAAGAATATTATAGTAGTTATAGATTAACTATCTAAAATAAGACACTTAATTGCCTGCCCTAATATATTAACACCTACTATTGTTTAACTATTCCTAGATTATATATAGAAACTCTATAGACTCCCTAAAACGATTATCTTTAATAAAGGCAGCTAGTTTGTCTCTATATTTTAGAAAGAACTAATTACCCAACTCTATATTAAAGCACTGTTGTCTATAGCATATTACCTAGAAATGGACAGTTAAATAGAATATATACATCGGGAAAATATTCGCAGGATGAGATTTAAGTAGACTTTGATTTTCGCGTTTCGCGTAATTAATATGCAATTTAACCAACTCGACACGCAATTAACCAACTTAACACGCAATTAACTAACTTAACACGCAATTTAACCAACTTAACATGCAATTGACTAACTTGACACGCAATTCGACTAACTTAACACGCAATTAACTAACTTAACACGCAATTTAACCAACTTGACATGCAATTAACTAACTTGACACGCAATTTAACTAACTTGACACGCAATTAACCAACTTAACACGCAATTTAACCAACTTGACATGCAATTGACCAACTTGACACATAATTTAACCAACTTAACACGCAATTAACTAACTTAACACGCAATTTAACTAACTTAACATGTAATTAACCAACTTAATACGCAATTTAACTAACTTAACATGTAATTAACCAACTTAATACGCAATTTAACTAACTTAACATGCAATTAACTAACTTGATATATAATTTAACTAACTTAATATATAATTAACTAACTTAACAACTTTAAAAGCTAACTATATATTTCTTAACACGCAATTAACCTACTTAGCAACTTTAAAAGGTAACTATATATTTCTTGACATGCAATTAAGGTAAAGTTATATACTATATATTTAACTATTATATATTATCTAATATAATCTTATACAATCTTATATAGTTTTATTACTTAGAGGCTCTATATAAGGCTCTGCGTGAGGCTCTATATAAAGCTCTATATAAAGCTCTACACGAAGCTCTATACGAAGCTCTATACGAAGCTCTATACGAAGCTCTATACGAAGCTTTACGTATAGAGGCTCTACACGAAGCTCTGCGCATAGAGGCTCTGCATAACGCTCTGTATAACGCTCTGTACAAAGCTCTGCACAAAGCTCTGCACAAAGCTCTGCATGAAGCTCTGTACGAAGCTCTGTATAAAGCTCTGCACGAAGCTCTGCACGAAGCTCTGTATAAAGCTCTATGTATAGAGGCTCTACACGAGGCTCTGCACGAAGCTCTACGTATAGAGGCTCTGCATGAGGCTCTGCACGAAGCTCTACGTATAGAGGCTCTGCACGAGGCTCTGCACGAAGCTCTATGTATAGAGGCTCTGCACGAGGCTCTGCGCGAGGCTCTGCGTACGGAGGCTCTGCACGAAGCTCTACACGAAGCTCTGCGTATAGAGGCTCTGCACGAAGCTCTACACGAAGCTCTGCGTACAGAGGCTCTGCACGAAGCTCTGTATGAAGCTCTGCACGAAGCTCTGCACGAAGCTCTGCACGAAGCTCTGCACGAAGCTCTGCACGAAGCTCTATGTACAGAGGCTCTGCACGAGGCTCTGCGCGAGGCTCTGCGTATGGAGGCTCTGCACGAAGCTCTACACGAAGCTCTGCACGAAGCTCTGTATAAGGCTCTACGCGAAGCTCTGTATATGGAGGCTCTACACGAAGCTCTACACGAAGCTCTATACGAAGCTCTACGTATAGAGGCTCTGCATAAGGCTCTGCGCGAAGCTCTGCGTACGGAGGCTCTATACGAAGCTCTGCATTGGGTCCCTACTATATTCCCAATAGCGTCTACACGTGTCTCTGCCTATGTAGCCGCCTTATTTTTTACCCTTCTTTCCTTTCTTACATCCTCCCTACCTAGGGAGGCACTAGAACGGCAGCCAGCAGAGGACCGTTG
>Ga0307507_10003752_pt1 | contig 28542 bp, 22 predicted proteins | sample 7_EM_MG_FD_207223 | JGI IMG/M metagenome (GOLD analysis project Ga0307507, IMG submission 207223) | Populus trichocarpa ectomycorrhiza microbial communities from riparian zone in the Pacific Northwest, United States - 7_EM | ecosystem: Host-associated > Plants > Roots > Unclassified | place... | reverse complement strand
CAATAAAGTATAGCACCCCCCCCCCCCCCCCCCGGAAAGGTGTCACAGAGAGGTAAACGAACCAAGGCCTCGCAGAAGTTTAACAGTCCTTATATTATATACTAAACAATGTAAGATTCAAGGAAAAATTCATATAAAAATAATCCTACACCCAGAATGGGTTTTTATTTTTTATTTATTTATTCCAAACAAATTAAGGAGTATCATATTTAGGGTATAGTGATGTCTTAAGATATTTTCCGTATGATTGATACTTAAATATTGGTATAATATTATTATTATACACATAATAAAGCCTTCAGACTATAGAATATCTTTTTTCTTTCCCAAAAACGGAGGATCACCCGGCTCGGATCATTATTGTCCTTTTTTCGGAGAGTTCTCTCATCACAGACTATCAGAAATTGTAATGTGTGTGGGGGCTTCAATTGGCACAATACCCCGCCAGTATCATATAATAGTACACGAAATTTTTTTCAACTAGAATAGGGACCCCACATGGAATTGGAATGGTTCGCCGGTATTTGCCAGGGTGACAAGCGTGCACACAATTGCCCATAAGAAATGAAACTTTGGGTGCGACTATGCTTCTGGAATCAAGGGATCTGTACCTGCACAAGTACTGCGCAGTGCTTCAAGGGACATCAAATGCGACATGGGCCTTGGGCTGTGCGTTACCGGATGATACCGGTGGGATGTGTACTCGAGTACCGATAACCCGTATCTTGACACCCCCATCACATGTTGGATCCGTAACTCAGGCCCGATTAAGAATACACTTCCCCCATCGAGCACCTCTCAAGAAAGAGAACCCTGGAATCCTCAATCGCATGAATACCGGTACTACACGATAACACAACGCCTCCAAATCTCTTCCCTAGATAATGAAGAAATTCCCATACATAAGCGAAACCCAACAGATAGGCACTCTAGTATCAATGGCGTCAACTCTTCAAGTAAGTGCAGCCACTGTATGCGCTCGTATTGCTAAAGCGTTTTTGAAAAGGACCGCTATTGCATACCTCAAAATTTTTGCCCTTTTTCTTGGATCCGGGTAGTATGCAATAGCAGTTCTTTTTTAAAAGAGCTTCAACATTACGGGTACTCGCAATGATTTCTACACCTCCATACCCTCCTATGGCACGAGTGCAATTATCGCGCACTATGAACATATAGTAGTATTTAGAGGAGAGGGGAAGGAGGCATTGGCCCAGAAGTGCGGGGCGGGTATCTCCGAAAGGAAGGGACGTAGGGGATTCGAATACCGTAAAAGCTCAGGGATAACGAACTCGCCTGGGCTGGTGGTGTAGCAGTCAGTGCTTTGAATGGCCCAAGAGGCTGTCTAAAGACGCTTGCTTAGGTCATCCGGCCTCGTTGGCGAGCTCTCCCTCAATCCGAGGGTCTGGTTTCGCTGCACGGCCAGCCCGGGCGAGTTCGTTATTCTTGAAATTTTACGGTACTATAGACATTTCCCAAGGTTCCCTTTTTTGTATTCAACAATTCCTACCTACCTATCTTCGCCTACCCGTAAGCACAATCAATAAATTATCATACCTCTAGTGCATCAAAACAAACTTCCAACTTTTCTTTTCTTCAAAGGTCCCAACCGTCCTAACTGACCGCTCCTTCCCTCCCTCCCTTCTCTTCTGCTTCTGCTCCTCCTGCTCCTCTCACTCCTCCTGCTCCTCCTGCTCCTCTCACTCCTCCTCCTCCTACTCCCCTCTTGCTCCTCCTCCTACCCCTCCTCCTCCTCCTACTCCTTCTCCTACTCCTTCTCCTATTCCTCCTGTTCCTCCTGTTCCTCCTGCTCTTCTCCTCATCTGCAGTCGAATTGTAAACAAGTCTATAATACTATACTGAGTACTGTACTTGTACACCCATCGAATTCTGCCCAAATCTAATAGGATCTATTACTCTTATTACCCTTATCACCATTATTATTATTATTAACTGGTTTTCATAATATCATGGTCACCCTCCTACATACACGTGAAACCTGAGAAGCGTTTTGGTAGAGTTTACTCGAGCATCGTGCGCGCGCCGTATCCCTCCACATTCTGAGGCACGGATGCTAGTGTTTACACGACAGAAGCTGAGGAAGAGAGGGGGGGGCTGAATGAAGGAAGACGATGAAGCTAGAGACATAGATAGATAGGTAGACAGGCACTATCTCGTTTGTTTGTTTGTTTGGGACCTTATGCTGGAAGAGCCAGAAAAAGAAATTGTAGTATCATACGATCCTCCATGCAGATTGTCTGAGTGTGATGTGAGTCCTTACGTATGACATAGGGCCCTATCCCACAGTGCCGGTTCTGCCGTAATGAATGAATGAATAGATGGGGCATAGATGGACAAGCCGTAGTTACCAGACCGGGCTAAATTAATACAGCAATAGTGAATACGCTGAGGAAAAGTACCGAAGTGCCGGAGCGATGGTAGTGGATTGATAGATGCTGGCGATCCATCAGCCCGCCAGGTACTGTAGTTAGGGGTCTCACCACCCCAACCCAGCGCGGTTAGAAAAAAAGATATTCATACTCCATGAACTGCGAATTAAGTCCACCTTTCCCCAACTGCATTAGTCTTAGTCTTTTGTCCACAGATGTGTTGCTAAACGGGCAGTGCCATCACATACGGTATTGAAACAACCAGCCCCGCCATGCACCAGGATGAACCCTTTCAAGCTGTAGTACACATCCCAAAATCTAAACCAACATAATGAACTCCCTATGGTAATCGGAATGGCAATGATGAATAATGAATGGCTGCGTGGTATATACCGAAACACTGCCGGCATTGTGATTACGATCGTCGCTTGTCAGATTGATGGTTGCATGCATGGGTATTATACTTGTACCACTGGATCTCCCGGGAAATCACAGCCAGCACTAATCATTGCAGGCAGGCAGGCATGGATTGATTGAAGTTGAAACTTCTACCGGTAGAAGATGCACTTCTCACACTATCATATGGTAATTATGATACTGTGCTCTATGAATAGAGGCTTTCGAAATTCTAGATATATTAACAGCGTTCATTCATAGTTCAACAACAAAAGTGATTCTCAAGTTGCTGGCCAAGGTATGCCTTCCGGTCTAGAGCAGTGCCAACTCGAGAAAATAGTACTCGTACAGTACTCGAGTACAGTAGAGCGCAGTAGGCAAAGGGTGATGCTAACGATAAGCCGTTAAATAACTCTCGAGAACTTACGTAAGTAATCAAAAAACCAGAAACCCATCAATTAATCATCCCATCTTAATTAATGAAATACTTAACACTCAATATCAAAACACACCCTCCTATGAAATACCATATCAACCTTCACCGAGCGCAACCAGATCAATTACTAAGCTAGAAGAAAAGAAGAAGAAGAAAAATCAACAACGACCTACGATAGGGGCTATCCATGACACCAGGCCAGCTCGGTAGCTATTATAACTGTAGCCACAGTACCGTACCAGCAAATTATCATGTTCACTCCGCGCGGTACAGTACAGGATTTCATGTAAGTCAATGATCGCCCCGGATCAGTAACAGCCAGTACGGATAGCTCGTAACCCATTTCTGCAAGCCCCCGATTCTCGCTTATGGGTTGAGCGAAGATGTCCCGGTATTAAATATTATATTATAGATCGGGCTTGTACTTATACTGTACATACCGGCACGTCAGTGTAGTACAGTACCGGTTGGAGAGGGACTTTCGATTTGATCGATTGATTGGAAAATATGTGTGTACCGTAGTAAGTTAGGTTGCATTAATCATGCACGCATAAATTACATACATACATGCAGACATGCAATTACTTAATTCTATTTATGGTACCCGCAGTGGAATACGGCAGGTAAGAGTTTTTTAAAGTTAGGAGGGGTTGGAAGAACCGTTGTTTTTTAAATTTTTTTAAGTGTCCACGAAGGTCACAAGGTCCGTTACTGATAGCCTTAGTATTATACAACTTTGTGATCACAATAGAGCAACACCGTGCAACTCCCGGTGTTTACTCATTACTGGGTAGTCATCTTTTTAACCTCGAAACCCCCCTGGCATGTAAGTGTAAAGTGATGGTAGCGAGTACCAGTGCAAGTACCGTACGGTATTAGGCGACGTTTTGCAGTACCGGTATTCGGAATGGGGAAATGTAAGTGACCCAGTTAGGCTATAACAAATGCCTCTGCAGGTACCCAGTATTGTGGAAACACCAGCTACCGTACTCTTTGTAAGCAAGAAAGTATCCTGACATGGGGGGTAAACGCCACGTTGAGGAAGGGCGAAATATCTCTGAAATATCCCTGCTTTCCCCTCCAAATGTCCGGATGCTTTCTCTCCGGGACGAGTACCCACTCCTTCATTGAGGTAACTCACGCCCCGATTACTTTAAAACTCCCTGAGTAGAGGCAGTAAAAAGGGATTCATTCATACATTAGATGCGCTGGGCGTCTTGGTCTTCTTCTCTTCGGAGATAGACTTCTGGTAGTCTACCACTCGACGAGCGTCGGAAGTCGGAAGGTTAGTGGGAGTGCAGTGGAGACTGTGCAGTACTAGTACTAGTACTGGGCCTAATAGTATTATCATAAATTCATGCTAGCTGTACCGATCTAGCGCCCGCTAGTATTGGAGCAGGCTCTTGAGTACAGCGCAGTTTTTTTTGTCTCTGCTCCTAGCACCACTAGAAAGTCTCGTGAAATCTACTCTCTCTCCGCTTGCCTTCTAATCTCTAGATTCAGGGACAAAGGCTCATGAAGGATTAGGGTTTCCTTAACATACGGTAATGTAAGATCACCCCTGAGGACATGTTGGACCCCATTAGCTAGTATTCGCGATTCTGTCGATTTGTCAGGCTAAGCCAGCCCTAGGCTGTTCAGCTGGTTTCCGCTGATAATCCGACACTGACTAACCGCAATTGCTTGTACTGTGCTGGTACTTGTGCAGTACAGTATCATATATACCCAGCTTAGATACGAGTAACGTACCTAAGTCTTTTTTTTCTTTTTCTTTCCCCTTTCTCCAATCCATATCCGCATTTCGGGGCGAGGCAAGAGAAGAATCCCAAATATAGCACCGGACACCTAAAAACCGGCCCTCTTGCGCCCCAGGCTCGCTTAGTAATATATACAAAATTAGCGCCTTGGCATAAAGTTGTATGTGTGGTGCTCCCTACCCAAAAATACCCCACCCTGCCGTCCCCTGCCAATACTCACTTAATAAAGGATTAGAGTCAATAGAACTGAAGAGGGGGCTGGTCCTAAATAGTTCTATGGAGTTCGTCTCCCAAAAGATTCCGTCGCTGTTGCGGAGCACCTAGTGTCGATTTTTGCCCTAGGGAGAGTCGACTCCAGGCGCTCCACACCATTCGTGAGCCGGGAGTACTAGTACTGCTGTTGGGCACTGCGCAGATACCGCTCTGTACTCGTACAGTGCACGATAAGCTTGTTCTCATTTTCTTTTTTAGAAGGGGTGTACTCGGGGAGAAAGGGGTACCCTTTCCCCCTTCTCTTCCCCCAGGTAGGTTTAGATCTCGGTTCTTTGACCAACCGTGACTACTGTTGAGACGAGTTGTGCTGTTTTCTCGTTAACTGATACCTTCCCGCGTGCGACGCAAACAAGCGAAGCAGAGCAAGGCCGAATGATTGATGTTCAAGGGTGAGGCAGGGCGGGGCGCAGTGCGCGAAAGGCGCCGGATGCTATACACACCCGTAGACACTTTTTTGGTGTCGCACCCACGAAAGATCATACAATCTCCAGGGAAATCCGTGGGAAGAAATGTAATTATTGTTTGGTATTACGATTTCTCCTGTTACCGAGCCTCCTTGGCCCAAGGCACAAGGAGTATCATTAGGGTTCGGTGTAAAAAAAGGCTCAACTATCATACCGATTAGTCTAAGTAGTTCCCTCACCGGTGCTCGCTGATATCCTGCTTTCTTAATACGGTATCGCCTCACTTCATTCACCAACTCCCCTTAGCCCTTCACAACTCCTTTCCGCGAGCCTCCTTCCAGCAATGGGCGATTTTCCTCCTGGTTTATCAGGGATCAAGAGCGAATTGTTGTGCGGTGCATGATACTTTACAGGCTCTGAAGAGTCATTCCGACACCGCTAATGCAAAATCCAAATAGGAAGCAACAAGGAAGCGTCGAGGAAAATTCCCATAGTTCTTTTTGAGGCGCTTCAGCACGTTTTTCCTTCCCCTTTCCCGCTCCTTCTCGCCTTTTTTTCTCTCTTTGCACCTGACAAAGACAGGAGCAAGGGGCTGGGAGGAGGCTCAGTGATCCTTATTTTTGAATGCACACGACCCTCTTGTAACCTAAACAAGCTTCACCTACGGTACCGAGAGCTTGGTTCGTTGGCGACACGCCTCATTTTTTCATCCAATCAGCATATCCCCGCAAGGTCTAGGGTACCGGTATTTTTTACCCTTTTAACGGGCGCGCCGAGAGCGACACCTCGCGAATCATCATACGATTTAAGACCTGGCGCCAGAGAAGAGGTGTTCAGTGCTGCATTGGTTAATCGGCGTTGAAATAAAGTGGGAGCTGAAGTAAAACATCCAACGCAATCCAGAATAGGGCTTTCTTTGGCTATAACGGGTTAAACAAAGGCGTCTTGTTCGCCAACTTGAGACAGATTACAAAGAAAAACTCTTATTTCAACGTGCCAGTAGGCGAATCTCGCCAGTATATGCGGTATTGGGAGAATCGGCATAGAAAAGTTGTCTTGCTGCCCGTATTGTAGGGCATCGCACGTAAGCGGGAAAGAAGCAGTTGGAGATTAGTTTAAATGCAGTAAGGTTTTCTGGGGCACAATTGAACTAGAGTTTGAGTTGGTGTCCAGCAACACAGGCGATGACCCGAGAAACACACAGACCATGGAAGGCCATGGGTTCCCAAAGACCGCTCTTTGGGGAAACGTGCTGTAAGCGCTGGAATTTTAGGTGGGATTCCCATTGGAATCCCTCAGCCGCCGGGATAACGCTTAGGAGGGGGAAGAGAGGCTGGGGTGATGTTTTTTTTTTTAGGTGGGGGGTGGGGAAGGGATTGGTTACTTTCCGGGAAGGTTGCGAGAAATTCACAGTTACGGGATTTACGGCTCTCAAGCAACCAACAGAACCACCCCTATGAACAGTAGAATTTACCCCCTAAAAAAAGAATACCAACTCAATTAAGAAATAGAGAAAAGTATAATTTTTTGTTTTTTGAGCAAGAACTCTCTTATGTATCAATTCAATTAACCTATCAAATGCCAGTGGTCCTAAGAGGGGAGGTATAATGCTTTCATAATTCCTCCTTTCTACTTCCAAATACAGTAATGATCAATGGCTATTTATCTAGCACCTAAAGCTCTGTCTACTACTTTATAAAGGGGATAAGATCAAGTCTCTCTTTCTTGTTTGCCTACCCCTGTTCTGTTTTAACTTTCTTTCTTGTAAGAATCACTTTTCTTTCTATTTCTACTGATGACATAAATTTCTCTGGGTATAAGTTTTCCTATTCTAGCATTCTCTAGTTCTGTTAGTACACGATTCAGCCATGATAATATTATGAGAATATTCTGATAATAGTGTATGGGTGCCAAGCAACTGAACAATACCATAACCTAACGAAACCCGGGGTTGTCGATTTATCCATCCTTACTGTATTATTACAATATTGCTGTAAGACATCTGAGGTGCATAGTTGTCTTCTTCAGAATAACACTAAAAAAATAATATTAGGCCGAAGGGCAGTAAGAAATGCCAGGGGAGGAGTTCATCCCTCCTTAAGCCGAGAATGCATCGCGTCAGTATCATAATAACTTCACCCCACACCCATGCTAGACGGGTCTGCACTTTGCATATGGGCTCGGATGGTTCACCTGCAGGCATCGATAGCTAAAAAAGCGTGGGCCCAGAGACAAAGCAATTGCGCTTTTGGCCGGGCTACTGACTGTGTAACAGTAGAGTGTCGTTCAGACCGCTACAGTATCCCCTCCCTAAACCCATAACTTTTCACCCCATAACCTTTCCACTCATAACCTACTCTCCCCCCCTTTCTCACGACTTCTTCTCTTCTCCAAGGAACACTTGCAGAAGCAAGATGGAAGCACCGCTGCTGCCAAGGGATTTTTGTAAACAGTACTTGTATGACTTTTCTGCCCCACTAGCTCAAACGCCATGACTGTATCATGGGCTAAGGGATTCCATATATTTCATATGCGGGTGCTTTATGACTACTTATCAATATAGCAAGCAATCTCGTTATTATCAAAACAAAAATCAAAGTGATGTCGTGTTGTGAATGTTGTGATACTTCAACCCATTCGGCTCCTTTTTTTCCATGTGGTTGACCTGTACCGGACGGCAGGGTATGTATTTCTATAGTACTGTTTGAGGAAGCCGAAGGTAGGGTTCCCGTACTCGAGTAGTCCAATTCTCCCCCTCTTAGCCGTTTTACCGATATACAGGCAACAGCTCCGGCTCCAAGGCTAACCCTATAGTATCAACTAGGGCGATAAGAAGTTATTCTCCAATGTTATCATACTTCTTGGCGCCTAACCACCTTTTGCACGCCGCACACACACGCACACTTCTCTCTCACACATTTGTCCCCAGCTGACCGACGGTTGTGTGTACCCGCCCAGTGCACCAACAACTCGTCTTCATACGCACACACTCACTCAGACTTGCATCCCGGTATCCTTCCTAGCCCTGGTCGCTCAACGATGTTCCAAAACGGGAGGGGACCAAGGTATTCTTGGTAGGAATGGGTGTCAGAAAAAGTAGAAGGATTCGATGTGATGTGATGTGGAAGAGGAAGAAGGGGGTTTTATTTGATGCTTGCTGGAAAATACCAGATGCTCTCCCCCTTAGGGATAAGCCGATGTGAGGCTGTTCTCTTTCCCACCAGTACGATAATTCGGACGATCGATAACTCAGCCGCATTTACAGATTTCAATGCGTATGGTTCCTTCATACATCGGACGGGTGTTTTTTTTTTCTTTTTCTTCTTTTTTTTGGCCCCAGAAACGCAGTTCTGAGACGGGTGCAGGTCGGGCGCGATCAGAATTTTCAATGACGAAGTGTCCGGAGGTACAATAGCATCGTATCTCGTGCTCTCTGCTCTGTTCACTTTTAGGATCTTCCTAATGCTTTAATCACTCCCGACCAATCAGTGTATGCGACAGGAGGAGGTAACAGGAGTTTAAAGATCTGACGATACGGAGTGATACTCCACAAAGAGGGAGTGAGAAAGGGAGAGGGAACTAAAGAAAGAAAGAAATAAAAGCAAGGGAGGAGGTGGATCTGAGGCGTGCAAGAAGAGGCGTGCAAGAAGCTTAGAAAAGCAGCACGGACTGGCGAACCCATAGTGTCCGTTGAGGCGTTTTCTGTTCTTCGCCGTGCTTTTCCCAGACTTAGATCATTCCTCTCCCGAGAAATCTACGATTATCTCTTCGCATACAGTCTATCGAACTATCTGGGCTCCTTGAGCTTGTTTCCTCTCACAGCTTAGCCGAATCCTCCATCCGTCCGTCCCTTTCAAACCACCCCCCTCCCCCTCCCCCTCACTCCAGGTATTTTATTTGTTATTATTTTAGTTATTATTTTAATTTCACAATATCTTGCTCGGGCCAACCCACCGTTAGACAGCCACCGAACTAGAAGAAGAAAGAGTCGACTGGCAGGGCTGAGCTGGAGCTAGGAGAAGAAAAGGAAGTGAATAGGGCCGGGAAAAAAAAAACTTTATCAGAATTGGATTCATCAGTCATGGCGGATGGGCAAACCCCAGCATACAGTCGAAAGATCAATTCGAGTGATGAGCGGGTCCACGACATGGTCCATGTAAAGCAGCCTCCCCCACCTCAATTATTTACACCCAGGTCATCTTCGCTCACATCGCCTGCATCGGACACCCCATCTTCCAAGAGTCCTTCCTCTACTTCAACTGGCACTACCGCTGCCCCCTCTATTTACTCCCCGGTAACATTGGGGGCCACCGCAAAACCAACCCGAGCTACAGCTAAGAAGAAGACCTCGACATCCCCCAAGGTTACGGCGACGACTTCTCAGATCACTATGGCGACTATATCAACTTCCTCTTTGAAAGATGGAACTACCCCAACGCAACGGGTAAGCCGTGCAAAGAAGGGCAAACGGGTGCACGCGTGCAATCATCCAGGCTGTGATAAGGTATGTTTCGTCTGGACTTTTACTTGGTCTTTATATTTTGACTACTATGTCATATTGTTGTAACAGGCCGGAAAGCTCACACAGGATCCTTTCTGGAATAATAGGTTTTTACAAGAGCGGAACATTTACGGTAGCAAACACATAATACAGCCTGCTTTTTTAGATGACTTCGTTTTTTATAAGGAAACTAATTCGGGTTGAACAAACAAAAAACAGGCGACATCAGTTGAATCACAGCACAGAGGTGTTTTACAAATGTGAAATGTGTGAACGGACGTTTGTCCGGCAAGACTTGCTTTCTCGCCACACGGAGCGACAGTAAGCTTGTTTCTCCCTTAAGCTAGAAATGACGACGACTGACGATAACCTCGCAGTGCAACCCAAGCAATGAAAGCCGTCCAAACATTAGCTCTTGCTCAAAGACATACGGGATTTGTGACTCGGTATGGGATTAATGGAATTAATGGAATTTCGGCTCGCCCACCACCGACTAGTGACTATGGGGGAAATGCTCATGTCTTTGATTCAAACCCACTTCCATCTCCTCGAGTTCATACAGATGTGAACACTTTGCCCCAGATACTAACGTCTCACTCTCCACACCAATCTTCCCCCTCCGCGACGTCACTCGGGACTCCCCACTCCTCGGCGTCCATGGCAAGTTACGGGTCGACCTTCTCGACAACTATGCCGTTATCGTCACATGGGATGGAGTCTCCTTTAGACTACCCATCGGGGGAATCGACGAGCTCGCCTTCAGGGAACTTGCGGAGGGCCCACCTTCCATTTCATTTACAGCATAGCGAACCAACGAGACAGCCAGAGCCATTCATTGTCTCATCGCACCCAGAGATACTCCAGCGACCCCCAGCCCTATCTATTGACAACCAACTGTACGCAAAGCCGATGCCAACATGGGAGAACTATGCATGGTTATTTGATGACAGTACGCCCCAAGATCAAGCACTGATCGATATGAGCCGAAACCAGGAGTCCCTGCACTACCTTAACCCTTTAGAAACGACTCACTATCGAAACCTAGCGATACATGGTGGTGGTGGAGGGGGCAGCGGTAACAACAGCAGTGACCGGACAGCATATGAGAATGTGAAGAGCGAGTCGACCCTGGCATTCCATCCCATCGACGAGAGGATGAGGTCCCAGATATTGATGATGCTAGGAAATGTGCCAAATCTACACTCCAGTGCCTATGCAAGCACTTCCTCGATGCAATACTACCTTAGACTCTACTGGACAAAGTTTCATCCAATATACCCAGTGCTACATAGGCCGACGTTCTTGCCAGGTATGCAGCTGGTCATGCTAGTTGCGATAGTGATCGCGATAGGAGCCTCGTTTGCAGACGATGAGGCACACCAGTTTGGTATGGCTTTGTATGATAAGGTTAAAGGGTTGATTCTGAATGTATGACACTTCTTGGTTCTTCCCTTGCTTGCTTACGCCTCCCCTACCTTTCATCCTCATCTTTCATGAAGACTAGAAGGAGAGGAAAACTTTTTACTTCATACCCCCTTTGCGAGTTAGGAAAGGGTATTGACGCTACTCAGCAGTCAGACGACTTTACAGCGCATGGCTCCAACAGTACGTGTTTCCAGCAGGCTATATTATTGACAGACATATTTGGAAAAATGAGGTGCACGAGGTCCCAGTTCGACGGGGCACCTCTCGACGTGATACTGATGAAAGTAACGCTTCCCTTGAAGATCCTCTATATATATATGCCTTCTCTGCCCTTTTCCGTCTTTTTAAATTTCTTGCCATCTGATTGGGGATGTTTTGCTTTTGCTGCAGGTCCTACGACGAAGTGAAATACCTACAACAGATCCCTTAGAGCAGGTGCGACGCTACCACAGGGATGGGATAGAGTTCAATTACGACAGTGAGTGGCAGCACTGGATAGAACTAGAGTCACAAAAGAGGTTGGTTGAAAAACTGAAAACCCGAAGAAAGGAGAAGGAAATAAAAAACTGGTTATGGGGAAAAAGGCCCCCCCGAAAACCAGTTTTTTATGCCCATATAAGGAAAAAAACAAAGCCAAAAATCAAGTTGAAAGTGATGATCAAAGGCTGACATTTTTGGGCGTGTGCGCGATAAAACACAATTGAACAGAGTCGCTCTGCTATTCTTCTACTGGGACGTACAGCAGGCCACGATGTTCGGTCGAGACATGTGCCAGACGGCCTTTGACCTTCGCGTGCTGCACCTGCCGTGCAAAGAGTTCCTTTGGAACGCGGATTCCTCGCACGAATGGGTGGGATACATCGACGGGCAGCAGGAGCACCCCAGCTTCCTGGAGACACTGCGCATCTTCCTCGACCCCAAGAAGCAGTTCCCCGTGCTGTCGCCGCTGAGCTCAATGTTCATTCTGCATGGCTTGATATCGGTCGGCTACGACCTTCACAGAAGATCATCGCCCATCGGCCCGAGCCCCGAAGAGACGGCTGCTAAGCAGGCTAGGCTGCTCAGGGCATACGAGAAGTGGGCGACTTACTACGAGATGAATGTGAGCCAGCACTTGTCTCAATCCTGTAACAACAGGAATATGGTCATGTACCATGCCGCCTACATTTCTCTACACACAAATATCCACAACCTGACTACTGTGGCCGGGGACACCCGGACCTATAAGAGGAGCCCAGAGCGGGGCGACTACTACAGGGCAAAGGCGGAGCTCCAGCAATGGGCAAATAGTGGATCCGCACAGCTCGCTACATGGCACGCTGCGCAGATTCTGGTTAGGTCGTTGAATCGCACGCACGTATATCTAGAATTGTTTCATGTCCCGTGGTGCATGTACATCGCGGCCTTGGTCTGTTGGGCATATGGACAATTTTCACCTTCGGCCGTTGGGCCAGGGGGATTACCTGAGGCATCAGACGACAAGGCTGTGTGGGACGCTCACCAGGATATGCGTGTGTACCTTGGACAGATGTCCACTGATGGTTGGGAGAGTTTACCGCGTGCCGGCGGACACAGGCGAACTGCGGGATTGATTGCTGTAGTGAAAAATACCCTTGAGGGTGTTCGGTGGGGATTGACACATGGGAGTGTGGACGTATTGAGGAGGTTGGATGGGTCTGGGGCGAGTAAAGGCGTTTAGGTTTAAGGTTGGTATGTAAAAAAAAAAAAATGGTGGAATGATTCTTTTCGTGACAATATTCCTTTTTTTCTTTTTCTTTTTACGGAGTGAGGTGTGTATGTCGCAATATCTCGATGTCTCCGATGTGTGTATGGATGTCTCTAATAATGCGAGGCCCGGCGATGTACGCAATATGCTGCTGCCCGTACCCTTTTTCCTTTCCTTGTGTTATTCTCGATTTGGGCATGGTGTTTTGTTTTTTCCTTCTCCCGAAAATAGTAACTATAGCGCAGCGCGAGTAAAAAATGGACGTTCGGGGCGTAGTGCAAGGGCTGAAATGCTAGATGTTCCTGCGGAACAAGTTGAAGAAAGCAGAATCGACTCAAATGTGATGCAAATCATCTTGTCTCGTGAAGAATGATAACGTACATCGCCTAAACGGTGTTGGGGTGGCACCTGGGATACGGGTGTGGTAGAATGTTCCTCGATCCCTGTGAGGTTGCATGCAACCCAGTTCGGGTCTCACGCGGAGTGCCTATTCTCTCGTACAGCCATCCTGCATCCTTCCCCCAGCTGCTGCAGGCAGGCAGGGATAGAAACATACTAATGTCATAATTTTGCGTGGAAGCTTCTGATGGTATTTGGAATCCATCACCCCTGGGTAACGCGCGTCCGTAATGTTAAGCTGCCTTTCTGAGGGTTAATTCTTTCAATATACGCATCGGACAGAGAAGAATGAATGTGACAGTCGCCTTGCATCAGAATCGCTTCGGTCGAAAGCAAGTCAGGCACTGCTATTAACTACTTGGGTCGTAGACCTGATGGTGTCCTTTTTGTCGGGTGTAGGTTTAAACGCCCTTGGCGGCTAATAGAGTTAGTGGAATCGTTGATATGCATCTGGTCAGGCCGGTGAGAAAGTTAGATTTCAAGGAGTATCCAAAGCGTTAAGCACTGGAACAGCCAATACTCCACATAGTTTATTTGATTTAGAGATTGTTGACAACCGCTGTTTAGGCCGGGTCCAACTCTTTACCCCCCCTCCCGCGCGGGCCGCAGGACGGTCCAGTGAGGGTGGCAGCGCAGCTAGGTAAACGAGAACTCCCACTCTCGACGACCTAGACCCATGCTTCCCATTTTTCTCAGCGGGTCTATCAGTGCAAGACATCCCCTGTTTCTTTTCTCCTCACGTATGACGCTCTGCATAGCTGGGCTAAGCTAAATTATGAAGCTGAACGGGGTCCCAAAGTATTGACCCGCAGAGCACATATACTATGGCTGAATCTATTAGGGAGGATAAATTCCAAGACCTTCACGTCACTCGATACAGGCTGTGGTAGATATTCCTAGAGAGCAGCTGGTCCCATATTTGGAACAACCGTTAGATTGGAGACGGTGTGCACAAAGAGAGCCCACGCATCCACGGATGCCCGGTAAGAGTTGAGCGCAGCACTCTGCATAAGGTGGTCGAATATCTCGAGTTATCTATTCTAGTTCATCAATAAGCCCTTGCTTTCTAACGCATAAATAGCATTGCTTGCCGAATTCTGGCTGGTTGAATACTTCGCATAAAATGCTCAAGCCGGATTGCTGATCGCAGAGCTAGCCCCGGGTCATAACAACTCGGGGGGGGGGGGTGAGATTCCACCCAACAGACAAGGCCCGAACACGGTCATGGGATATACTTTTCGTTGTTTAGAACAGCAGCGGCCCCGACGTAACCCCGGTAAGAACTAGCATCCGATGTTTTCCACATTAAACTTAGTCCAGTTGAATATCTCGAGCAGTCGGTGGCTCGGAGGCTTTCCCGGGGCCAGGGGCGAATTGTAGCGATCCCATGCCTCCTGAAAGATTTACCCACGATGGTGTGTCGATTTCCCCAGAGAAATGCTAGCTGGATACTCATCCTTGTATCACCCCCTGGGCATTCAGTGTTGCAGTCTCCCGAGCTTCGGGATACTGATTTAAGGAACTTTTATCTGCAGTCCATTTCGTGGTCCCGCGTAATGTAATTCATGTCCTGAACGGAAAGGGTGTCGATATCCGGGGGAATAAAATCCTTTTGATACCGGCATAACCTAGAATGCCGAGAGTCCTTCGGATGTCTAAGGAATATCTAGCTCATGGAGTTTGTGTTCGCCGGTATGTCTAGGATACTTTCATGGATTCAGATAACGCAGATAGCCGACAACGGCTAAGGTCGAAGCCCACCAGGGCCTCGGAGTCTGTTCGCTTCCATAATTCTTAGGCATGCAGTAGGGGTACCGGTAATGTGGGAGGAATGGTATCTTCCGGGCTTGCTCTCTAATGTTAGTGATTAAAAATAAACTTCCGATAGCTTGCATGCCCAAGTCTGACTTTATTCCAGGGTTAGGGCGAAAATGCATTCAGGTAGGGTACCGCCACCTCACCTTTTAAACAGACGACATCTGCACTTGACATTCCTGAGCCTAGGGGTCACTTGAAGCTGCTCTGGCGTTAGCTGACGCAAAACAGACAAGTAAGACTGTGCTGGGGTTGGTGAGAGCATGAATATATCGCCAAAATTTATACAGCCTCTGAAAACGAACGATAAACTGTGGGTTAGGAGTGTACATACGTGTGAGTTTCTAGTAATGTCCGTATCCGAGCTTAACGCTTGACTGATTTGTTGCAAAGGGTTTGTCCTAGTGCCAAAATTGGTGGCGCTAGAGCCCAGAACCACCCAAATGATTTTGGCTACATATTAGACTGTTATCGATTCGACAGTCAGAGAATAAGAAGAGAGGTTCATTGGCCCTTATTATTGACTCCTGGACGACCCTTCGAGAAGAATCCCGTTCAGTCACACGTGTTGAATTGCTGGATTATACATACGGCTCATAGCATAACTCTGCCAAAGACGGGACCCGGCTTATCTATTAAAGGGCTGTCATGATATCCAGATTTCGTATGTCGACTCATATGATGAGTAGTGGGGAGTGGGGCTCTGCGAAGGGAAGGAAGTCAGCAGAAAATAAACCGAGTCACCAAGCAGGATTTTTCCTTCTTCTTCTTCGCAATCTATAAGCCGGAGGAAAGTCTCAAAGATTTACAGAAAGAACGCGGGGGATGACAGAACGGAGGGCCCAACCTCCTTTTATCGAACAGCCTTTTCCTTGGGGATTCGCCGACTCTGCTATACCAGTCTCCACTCCACCTTTGCTTCCCCCCCCTCATGCCGGATGCCTAGGCATGAGCTTCTAGTCCCGTCGTGGCTGTCCGCAGACTTTCACCCCACCTGGAAGACTGACTGCGCGAAATCTGCATGATCCTGCATGCTATGTTGCGATGCGATACCTTAAATAAGCGAGTAAGGAGGATAATAAATCCAATGCTGTGTTTTTGCAGGGGATGAAAGGTGTGTGCAAAACTCACATAGAAGTACGAGCACAAAAAACCCCCACCCTCGTTTTGTTGACTTCGGCGGCATTTTTGGTGTGTATCGGGTGATATACTCGAGTATGTTGAGGGCCAAAAAAGATGCAGAACCGGTCTTTGGGGGCCTTGTTTGAGACTGAGAGGAGAAAAGAAAGAGGACGGGAGATTCTTAGTGGGCGGAGACCAGATGCCTAGGTCACCATGATCCACAAAGACCCACTTAATTAATTTGTGGCTAGGACTGGACTACTCACCGTTTGCTACGGTATTGCAATACGGTAAATCCCGCTGAATAGTCTCGGCCGAGCTGGAAATCCGACATTTGTGGACAGATGTTTCCATATCCAGACTTCGCTAATTTAAAGTATACATGGCGGGCCACCCCGAGATGCGCAGATCTTTTTAGTGCAAAAAGGTTTGGGCAGGTTTCAACTTTTAAAATACGGTACAGTAGGAGACGGGGAAAGAATGAGTGAATGAGCGAGTGAGTGCACGGCAACCTTTTCTTTTCTTTTCTTAAGAGAGAGACCTTGCTCTCTCACGCCGGCAGTTAAGCTGGGCGCTGGATAATACTTCTATCTGCGTAACATGGAGTACTTGCAGTACCGGTACAGTACTTGCACAGTATTCGTAACCATCGTTAAAAAAACATCTTTCTCTTCAAAGATGCTGTAGGCGAGCAAGCCCCCTCTATCCACTTCCCCCCTTTTTACCGAATTAGGGAATTGGGATCTGATGATAAAACTGTTTTTGCAGTTCTCCACCTACCTCTCTTGCTCCCTCGCTCACTTACCGGTATCCACAAACTGTCATATCTCCGATAGCCGTGAGTGAATCGAATCCATGAAGGGAAAAAAGATGGGAGAGTGGAAGGATTTTTGATGTTAGTCGTGATCTGTGCAACTCTTCGCCGGAAAGGGTTGCTCAACTGGCTATCCAATGGCAGCAGAAGATCAATTTGTTTAACATTCATGGCATTTTTTTGATCCACCAACTGCACTTTCCACCCTGTCCAGAGAAACTGCGCTTAATCCTACTGGTCGGGCTCGTGGAAAAAGAACAAAGTGAGATATCAGTGCCGAACCACCGAACTTTATGTGGCATCTGATTTTATCCCTTTGAGAAAACGCCAAGTTCCCTTCAACCGGAGCTTCCCAAAATCGGCCAGGAGAGCGCTGCACCCCGCGGCAGGCTCAGATATACGTGTGTGTGGGGTTGGCGCTGCAATTGATCCAGCCGAATGCTCTATCATGAGCCAAGATCCATAATCACACAGCTCCCTCTACCTATACTCGAAAACGAGAGCCAGAATGTTCCACCGGGCGTGATTTCCGCGCCTACGTTTTTGGCTGATATTATACCACTACGATATATGGGGCCCCCTGGCTCTCTGCAATGGGATTACCAAAATAGATTTCATTCGACAGCAGAGTTGGTCTTGAGCTGATTATGGCCTTTGGCCGGGCTTTGGCGGTGCACACCTCCGCTATACCGGTACGAGGAGCAATGGGCTGAAAACAGCCGAAATTTATAATGATTCGATCCGTTACAGATACCGCGTTAATTTGGTTTTTAGTGACTAGTTGCTTAGTGCGGGCATTTAATACTGTGCACTCAGGCTGCTCCCCCGCCAACCATACGGTACTACGGCCACCTCTGCCCCCGCGAGTTGCCCCGGCTGATCCGTTCTGGGGTAATTGTAATATTTTTCGCTTTCTCTACAGAGGGGATCCACAGTTAGCAGCCACCTTCGACCAGTGTTTTCCAAGTATCCGTGTCGGCCGGCCGAAGAACTTTGATGCACCCTATCGGACGGGGAGAAAGGTGGCAAAGTTGCCTTTGAGAGTATTCTTGACCTGTTCCAGATGTGGTCGGTACAGTTTCGAAGGGTCCTGGAGCTACCGACGGGCGGAGAACGAGCTATCCGCTTGCACGGATCAGAGACCAATACCGTGGCCACTTTTCATGTATGTGTATTTTTTTCTTTGAAATCTTGGGGGGAGTTATTGCGGTGGTAGAGCTTTAGTTGGACGGCGATTGAACTCGTGAATAATTTTCTACTGTTATAACTCATGCAGATGGTAACTTATATGTCTTCAGAGGAGGATATCGGAGCGCTGGCCCCTGTATAACTGGATATAACATTGCTCTGGGCCACAGGAGTCTGTATATGGCCACAGACCACTGCTTTGCTTTGAGAAACTTGGGAACCCGAGCACGATCAAGTCAGCTGTATCAAATTTATCTCCTCAACCCGTCAACGTCGACCGATTTCCAGACGCTAGCAGGATCTGCGTACCCCAGGTGCTTTCTGACAAAGCGGGGTTTATTTGGACAATAGTAGAACCATCTGCTGCAAATATTGTCACAAACATCGAGCCCGTTGGGGTTTGTGTATTTCTGAGGATTTAGGTATTCTTCGTTCCCTATGTCTGAGTTGGTGCAGAAACCGAGATGATCCCCATGGGCCGGGGGTGTTCGGCACAGTATCGACAGCTCCACTTCCGGGGATTTCCTCCTAACAAAGCACTGTTCGGATTTCTCTTTTGTTTCTTGCCTGCCATAGTAACATACAGAGACGGGTGTATGCAACAAAGAAGCTCGGTCTGGTAGAAGAGCATCCAACCATCATATTCGAAGGTAGGTCGAATATTGAATACCTGGCAATGGAGTTGTGATGATGAGCTTGAGCCGCCTGCGATATCTCTTTTTTTTTTTCCACTACTTCGCTCCATTCTCTTCCCTTCTCCTTTCTTTTTCTTGCTTTTTTCTTTTTTTAGTCACTCTGGATTACGCTCTCTCTTTCCTATCAGATAAGTCGCCGGGGGCCGATACAGGTATTAGTTATTTTATGTTATGCGACTGGATAAACCACCGAACCCGAGATATCATGCGCGCGTCCACGCAATTCATAACTCGCACAGTGCGCGCCATTCATCTTAAATCTTATGCAGCCGGATCTTTTTGTGCCTGGACCTAATTAAATGAGGGTGATGCGGCAGCACCGATAGATTTAGCTTAGCGATGATGCCCGAGTCTTAAATGGAAGTTACTCCACAGAAACGGAAATCTAGTACTGTTGTTGATGCAGTGCACATTCGCCTTTGGGGTTGAGGCTGTCCCTGTATTAACTCAGAAGAATAAATAAGTGGTGGAATTGCCATCGTTTAGCATCTAACGAATCCCTCACCGGAACTTCGGTTTGGCTTTCGCGGGGGTGCTGCGATTGCCAACAAGTCAAATGCCCACCTACCGTGGTCCCCGTGGCTATTCTCTCTCTTCTTATTCTTGGTTCTTCGGTTGGAGATCTTAACTCGATGTGGTTCACTTTTGGCTGTACAATGACAACAAACTTGGAGCTTTTGCAACAATCAATACAGTACTTCGACCTGTTAGATTTTTATAAATAAGGGGGTGGACGGGAAGTTCAAAGCCGATTTCAAAAATAATGTAATGCAGCAGCTTTTGTGCCCTTAATGCTTGCACTGTGCCGGTACTATGCGTCTTACTCTATGTTGGCGGCTTTCGGTAGGATTGTTAATACAGCATTTACCGTGCTCGGGGGTGTCGGTAAAAATCATATGCTGATCCCTTCAAATCTCTATGGAGGGAGGCAAGGGTCATATTCCCCGGTCGCTTATGGACCTTCTGAGTACTCGTACACTAGTACAGTACGGTACGTCCTAAGCACGGTACTCATAGTACCAGTTGGGGGTTTCGAAAGCTATTATGGGTTGCCGAGATCGACCGCACTGTACTGTACTGTACCAGTAGACAGGACACAACAGCAGATAATACGAGTAAACCTCAAAAACCAATCATAGCAGTAGTACAAGCTTAGTTGGCTGGTGATTCCAGTCTCGGTTTTTCTGCTTAGGTGAACTGTTAATCTTGGCAACTCACAATAGAAAGGTTATTTTCCAGTGACAAGCAAAACACTGGGAATTAAATTGGCCGCTTTATTGTGTGAACCAGTGATATCAGCACCTTTCTCGTGGCGTGCTAGTATTTGAGTACGAAGGTATCATAGTAACCAGAGGCGCAGTGCACTGGCATAGGTTATAGCAGATCCCACAGATATGTACTAGAAAATATTGGTATTCACCAATGAAACCTCAAGACTAAGAGACCTTTTGGTAGGAGTGGTAGATAATAACCTCTCTGTATAATTTCTTGATTATTTTTTTTCTTTTTCTTTTCTTTTCGCCTAATATACTGCTTCTGGATTTTGGAAGTACATATACCGGTATAGTTGTTAAGGACTTTTTTAACCTCTATGTATGATACCTAAAAAATCTAAAAATCAGAAAGGCTACCGCAGGTAGAGCATGTTTGTCTTCTCTAAAGGGTTTTTAAAATTGTCAAGGAACTCTCCACTAAGAGCAGCTATAGGTTAGGATGTTTTTGTTCGAAAAAACTTTCTTGCAGAGCAAATCGAATCCAGCGAGTGGCTTTTTCTTTTTGTTTCCGTAAAGTATAATATAGTACTTTTCAATCGCCAAGTTTTCGACGGGGCTTCTCATTCATTGGCCCTGAGTGCCCCTGCCATTGTGGCTGCAAGTGTTATCATAATTATATGATAACTCTAATGTCTCCTAGTTCTGTCTATATGCCGGTACAAGTACTGTACTCGTCATTTGCCGTGGCATTTGCCGATTCCAAAAGTGTCTGGAAGCGTTGGCGTTTCTTTAGCCTAAACTATGCTATGATAGGACTTCCGGATACTTTTGGAACCGGCAAGTATAGTACGAGTATGATATTTCGGTGAGCGTGGGACCGCGCACAAATTATGCCGGCTTGGGCTTTTTTTACTCTCTTTCGTGGTTATAAGTGCGCGGCGCGATTTTGGGGACTATGATAGTCGCATGTGTGCTGAAATGTTACTCTGGGTTAGGGTAATATGTTGAATTTGTGTTCTCGGATTTACATACTTGCTTTGGGATGGATGATTTGGATTGCTGGGGTCGGACAGTAATAGCGAAATACGGTGTTTGTTGTTTTGATGTTGGGGGTATCATGGCTTTTTTTTTTATTTTCTTGTTTTGTGGGTGTATGGATTGGCTGGTTTGACTGGGTGTGATAGGAAGTTTGGGAAATGTGGTTATGTTATAATATTATAATAGCTGCTCTATTAGGAGAGTTTTGTCTCATCAGTAAACTGTCTATTTCGTTGAAAAATTTCCATCCATCTACTCGAGTAAAGGGAGGCGGAGTAGAGTAATTGGTAAGATAATGGTAATTTGCCTAGAGGTCAATGATAGCTAGAGCTAAAGGAGACAATAGCTATTATACTATGACATCATCTATGATATTAAAGCACCTTCTTTTGCTGGTAACGTTTGTCAGGAGAAGGGGAGGGTTTCAATGTAAAAGAGGATTTACCTGTCATAGGTAGCGCTAGGCTCCTCTATTAAATTGAATTGTTAGTGCTGTGTTCGTCTCTCTTCTCTTGCTGCTGATAACCCCCTCCTTATTATCTTTCTTTAGCTCTTTATTTACGCTAGGGTCGTTGGAGGTATTGGAAATTTTGAATTCGGTGCAGTAATTGAGAATGATGAGGCAGAGTCTAACTGGTGCATGGGAGTGGTCGTGCTCTAGAGAGAGATCAAACAGTTCATTCCTCCCCTTCCGCCCTAGCGATGAAGGCTGAATGTTGTTCGCATTTGTATCTCATCCGATGCTACCGCGTCATTATCGTGGGGGAATTTCTGACACCAGGAACCCCCGCAGAACAAAACAAGGAAAGAAACATTCATTGACCTCCTCTCTCTTACTTTTGACGACAATTTCTGTGCTCGATGGGTTAGCCTCTTCTTCCGATCGGGAGGAATCTCTCCTGGCTGTCAGGGGGGGTATCATCACGAAGTGAGCACTGCTGTGTCCTCACTTTTGCCTCTCTCTCCTTTCATTTTCACTTCTTTCTTCCCTTTTATTTCCTTTTTCGGCCTTCATGAAGGGTGCTTCCTAGATCGTGAGAAAGGAATTGGGGGGACCGGGGCTTCTTTAAACCATCATATTGAGCAGCCAACTGGTAGATGCAACTCTATTGGTTTGAATACTATCCTTGTACGAGGTTGCAAAATGACATACGAATTGAATCCGATACGGCTAGTTATTTCAAAACAGTTGTTCACCACCCGAAACATTTTTCATTATTCTTCGGCAGTTAAGCCCTTTCGGCTCTTTAGGAATTAATTCTTCTCTCTATTGCTTTTTTTCTTGTCGATCCAAGCTTTTGGTTAAGGGTGTCTTGGCCCAAATCTTATCGTTCGTTATCAATAACATTCTCGATTACCGTAAGAACTCGAATACCGGTAGTCGGACCTTGCGCAAGGACGGTGGAATTGCCTCTCCTAGTGAGGTCTGGTATTTTTCTTTTTCTTTTTGTCTTAGAAAGTAGCTTTTTTAGTGTCCTCGTTCCAGAGGAGGAAATTTTGGACTACCTAGCACATGGTCCGCTTGTTCGAGCTCTTAAAGTGTCTTAATAGTGCTGTATCCGATCGCGGTGTGCTTAAGAAGCCATTTCCCCGGCTTTGATGAGGAATCTAGGTACGAAAGAAGTAGTGAGGCTTACTCGATTGCTGATCATGATCCACCCAGGCGTTTCATGTGATGCGGTTGCGACATGTTGTGAGATCTCCGGGATTAACATTGATCCAACCGGGAGATCATCAGCAATGAAGTGCTCGTATAGGAGAGAGAAGGTAAATGAGAAGGAACAAAAATGGGGGATAGGAGGTAAGTTATCATGATATAGTGGGAATCAGAAAAAGGAAAATAGGAAAGAGGGATACCATCGACGCCAATAAAGTTTCGGAGAATTTCTAACCACCGTATGACAATAAAGATACACCCCTCCCCAAAAGGTCTATCCTACCCCCGCCTCTTTTTTTTCTTGTCTCTTTTGTCTACTTTTCCTCTCTTACCGTCCCCCTTCTCTCTCTCTATTGGTTTTGTGATAGATTCCCGTGATCTTTCACCGGCTTTTTGGGCTCATCATTTTTCCGCTCCAACGGTGATTCGGCCGGCAAGCCAGCTCCCAGTACATAGTATGGGGTATTACCATTTGAGGAGTGGCTACCTTATTTCATTCGCTTTATAATATTTGGGGGAGTTTCTACCAGCAAATTGTTTTGTTCTTTGACGTGGAGTTCTGCAAGGTTCTAGGGGCAAAGGTGCGGTAGCAAAAATAATACGAGGGGGTTAGGGGTGGAATTTTTGGCATTCTTTATTTTCTTTATCCCTTTGGGCTACCCTACGTGGTTAGTGAGCACGAGAGCTTCAGTGGGCTGAGAGGGAGCCTGGCTGGGTGTTTGAACGGTAAGTAGTACAGTACAGCACATAGTCGCCAGTTTCCCTCCCCACGCCCTATCATGATATTGTTACTTATCGCTTGAAACTGTCCAGGGACCTGGCATATGGAATAAACATCGGAACATTCAATTCAATCGTTACTCCCAGCGCGGCTCTGACGGTTTTATTTTTTCGATGGCGCTGTCCGGTGACATCATGACGCTCACGATCCTCTGGGCTTGTTGAATGTTAGTAGTTTGTATTCCGACTACGTACGGGCGTTATAAACCTCGCCTTCTCCCACCATCAACACTCTTCGGAACCTCGAAAAACACAAATCTTCCTCAATAACACGCTACTGAGAATTTTTTCGGAAAACCGTCAATCTACTGCGACTTATCGGCACTGTCTCCCCTTGCGGGCAAATTACCAACATAGGCGCCTCAATGGATCACGACTGGCCTACAGATGAGCGCCAGCGCTTGAAAGAACACTTCTCTATGTATGTTTCGGGACCCGAATCCTTTTCCTTCCTTTAATGTCAGCTACCCCGCAACTGTCTCGCACTAACACAAGATCAATTTCCTCTTCACTGGGATAGTCCTACAGACCTCCATCAGGACAAGTGGGCTGAGCTTTGGGATAACGGCGAATTCATTCCATGGGATAAGGGGTGCCCTAGCCCGGCATTGGTGGATTTGTTGGCACAGAGACAACAGCATACTTCGTTCACCGCGCAGGATTTAGTGGCTAGAGGAGAGAGAAGGAAAAGAGCGCTGGTTCCCGTAGGCATTCCCAGTTCCACATATTTTTTCTGGCACATTCCGAATGAAAGTGAGGGTGGGGCTATTTTTCTCCTCCCTGCGGTATTTGGATATTCGCGGGATTCAAATGGGATATGATCGGGTATATGGTAGTTTTCGGGGGTGTGGGGCGAATCGCGAGCTAATGGAAGAAATTGGTAATGCAGGGATGCGGACGTGGTTACGATGTTTTCCTTCTAGCAACGCACGGGTATGACGCCTTTGGGGTCGAAATATCGAAAACCGCCGTGAGGGAAGCGCGAGAATGGGCTTCGGACCAACTAGAAATCGAAAAGGCGGCTTCAGGGCACACCCTCGAGACTGACCGCTGGGGCAGAATTCAGATGGTTGAAGGTGACTTTTTCAAAGACGATTGGATTGAAGCAATGGAGATTGATCTCCGTGGCGGATTTGACTTAGTTTATGATTATACCGTATGTTTTGGAAGTTCCACGTCCCAATTGACTCGATGCCTAATTCTATGACAGTTCATGTGCGCACTTCATCCGACTCTTCGACGCAGCTGGGCTGCGAGGATGGCTGAGCTTCTTGCCCCGCAACGCGGATTGTTGGTGTGCCTAGAGTTCCCACTTTACAAGCCAATTGAGACTGGTGGGCCACCATGGGGCCTCAAGAATGAGGTTTATGACGAGCTTTTGGGAGGCCCGATGGGCGCCTTCCAAAAAGTGCTTCACTACAAACCCGAGAGAACGCATAAGGTGGGTGAAGGCTCGGACTGGATCAGTGTCTGGCGCAGGAAATGAGAAATGATGAGCGAATGGTACAAGTGTGTGATTGTGCTTTCGGCGTTGGTTGTATGGGGGAGCGGGGAAGGTGGTGTTTTTCGGAGTCATGCGAGTTATAGAAGTCGATTTGTTTTTCCACGCAGCGTTGTGTTTTTATACCCCCACCTGATCCCCCCGAATTGAATTGTACTCGAGCAGAAGAGCCAGACAAAAAAATGAGATCGTGTTTGTTGATATAAACGTGCCTCCCCTCCTAGGGCTGAGGCAGAGCAAAAGACCCATGAATGGACAGAAAATTCTCCTAGCCTCTGACCTCACTCCCCCCCCCCGCCCGCCCGTCTTTCCATATACCGGTATCTATTTCTCTTAGCTATCGTAATCAGCCTTATGCATGGGGGCTTAAGTATATCATATGTTCCTGAAAATCGCTGTGATGTACTGTATTTCCAACCTGACCACCTTAATGGGTATGACGTGCGGGATCGAAATCCCACCACCAAATTCTCCAACCACCACCAGTCGGAATCCCGCAAAGTCTCACATATAACAAAAAGGAAGCTTCGCAAATCGGACTGAAACACTGAGAAGGCGCCGACTGAACCAAGATTGCACCCCCACCTTTATTATAACGTTTCCCTAGCAGTGACGCATTCCCGGTAAATTTCCATTACCATTATGGTATAATAGGAAAGCATCCCCCCCCCTCCCCTTCATTCTCAATTTCTGAAAAGTTCGGTAGATGACATCAACCAATTGGGTTCTGACGCTCGTTGATGAGAGCGGGTGGGCCAATCTCAGATCTGGAAAAAGTACCGTAATTTGTATTATGCGAATGAAGAGAGGTGGAGAGGAGGGTGAGGGGGGAGGGAGGGAAGAACCGGGGGTGAAGAAGGAATTCGCACCTACCGTTGTGGTATATCACATTTATATACGGTACGGCACACAATACCAACCCCACTTCAGCCTACCTTCCTTTCTTTATGTTTTCCTTCCTTCCCGTTGGTTTTTCTCAAGAGGAAGCTGCGCTATCGGTAAGAATGCCTATCAGATCTTTCCTTTTATAGCACCGCGTGACCGGGTTAACTTTGTATGATAGAACAAACTTTTTTTTTCCCTTAAATTTTTTTCTTTATCCCTTGAGAGAGGAAATAGAGTTCAGGCTGGATTACCCCGCCTCTCTCTGTTCTTATTACGTGCTAGGATCGTGAAGTGAAGTTTGGATAAGGGTGCTGTCCGCATTATACAGTATATAATATTTTTTGCTCAGGCTACCAGTATGTTGGGTTTGAATACGGTATACCGGTATGCTTGTCAGGCAGTATTATTGCACTCCCAGGGCGATGGGGAGTACCGGTAGTTCAGTGCAGCCCAGCGGCGACTACGTACATTATGACTTCACCCTACGGCACAGCGATGGAATCGGAATACGGTACTCGATGTGTAGACCACAAAAAAAAAAAAAATATGAAAGAGAAGGAGAAAAAGAAAAAGAAAAAGAAAAAGGTGAACCATCGTAACTTGCTATATATTAGTCTACGGAGAGTACTCCGGAAGCGCGAGACTGGGGAGCTGTCATGGCCGTGGAGTAACATTTAGCATTCCCACGATAGCGTTTGCGTTGATTGAGTTGGCCTTAACTCACTCTATTATACGAACTGCCAGGTTAGTTAGTTACCGTACGCACTTAGTGGAACCTCACTTTTGGACATCACGGTATTTGAGTGATGTGGTCAGGTTAAGCATTGGGATTTTGTCTTACATATTTTTCCTTTTCTCCCACCCCCCCCCCCTCCTTGAGAAGGCGCGAGAATCATGGGGTGTCACTCGAAGGCTGGGTGACGTGGGAGGTTGGGGTGCGCTTTTATAATATTGTGGTTCTTAAAATTGGGTGTGCTGGAGGGAGGGGCAGTTTCTGGCGCGTTGTTTACCTACCTGGTGTTGTTTGTGTAATAGCTTGGCATTTGGCTGTGGGGTTGGGGGTTAATGGTGGGAGGTAAGGCTGAGGACTGTGAGTTAGAGTTGGGCACGGTGGCAGGCCGTGTTCATGGGTTTCTGGTGGAAAAGTTGGAGGAGAATGCTGGTGGCTCTTCTGGAGTATGCGTTGGTGTCTATTATTTTTTGAAGTGTCATAGTTGAAAGGGGACTATGGTTAGTGAGTGTTTGTGTTGGATGCTGTGTTGGGCTTTCGCGGGATGAATTATTTGCGTTTTACGGCAACAAAAGGGGAAGGAATCCGGGCATGCTAGGGGGACGAGCATAGCACGCCTCCGATGATTGATTAATTAAGTAGTATCGCGGGTACGGCGGCTCCGAGAAAGCGCCCCCAGGAGCTAGATACCGCACAGGAGCATCCCGCCATCATGGATGCCACGGTGTTGGTATAATAATATTATCATATCCTAAACCGACTCTAGGGAACATTGTTGTAACGTCCCTCTGGAGAACGCCATTTGGCTCCAGAGACTCCCGTGCTCTTATGAAAGCACCCACCAGTAGCTCAAACCCTTCCAAAAAACTTCCTAGACAAGGACGTCTACTCCAGGACAGGCAATGACCAAACAATGGCTGAAACCTTTTTGACTGACCTTCGTGTGCGATGACAAGCTTTAAAGATAGGGTTTAATTACCGGGCAGTACGGTGCTCGTCCCGCGTGCAAAACCTCTCATACTTTGTTTTTGAAAGAAATATTCTAGCACAAGTGGAGGAGTGTAGAAAGACCGGGAATGATTTCCCGAATCAACGATACCATTCGAGATTGATAGGGTATAGGAGCTGTTCCCGCTGCTTTGTTGTAGCTCTTGAAGGATCTGTGGGCGGTGGAAGAGCGGTATGTTCTGGGATCTGGCTTGGATAGTAGTAGTAACATCAAAAATCTGTACCAAAGGCAACGGGGGACTGGTATTGTGGAAGGGTCCGGTCAAAACTCCTAGATCGCATCGTATAATAACCACAGTACTTAGGAAGACACTGATATAGTGGAGTGAGAGATAGTAGAATGTGTGAACTCTAGTTTCTAGGCTGAAGCCGCCTATGGGAGTCGGAGGGG